>Ga0070685_10000597_pt1 | contig 19973 bp, 19 predicted proteins | sample KBSS13LmetaG_FD_65651 | JGI IMG/M metagenome (GOLD analysis project Ga0070685, IMG submission 65651) | Switchgrass rhizosphere microbial communities from Kellogg Biological Station, Michigan, USA - KBS S1-3L metaG | ecosystem: Host-associated > Plants > Roots > Rhizosphere ...
GCCGGCCGTCGCTCCTCTTCCGTCCGCATCCGCGCGACCGGGAGTGGCAAGAACGGTTCCGAGCCGCACTCGACACCGACGGCATCGCCGTCCAGGAGGCGAGCTTCACGGACTTCGAGGAGCTCGCAACCCTGCTCCAGCACTGCGACTGCGTCGTCGCCAACGCGGGCACGATTCTGCTCGACGCGCTCGTCAACGACCGTCCGGCGGTGTGCGTCCTCTACGACGAGGGCGCGCCTACGGGCGAGAGTTACGCGATGAAGAACGTCGTCGGGGAGCACTACCGTGAGCTTGCAGCGTCGAGCGCCTTCTACCGTGCCGAGTCGTTCGAGGGGGTCGTGGAGGGGATCGGCCGCGCACTCGCGAATCCCCACGAGCTCGGCGAGGAACGGAGTCGCGTCGCTCGCACCGTCGTCGGTGACGTCGACGGTCGCGCGGGCTCCCGCGTCGTCGACGCGATCGCGACGTGCGTGCTGAAGGCGCCGACGTGAGCAGCGTCAAGGCTTTGGTCAAGGGCGCGCTCGCTCGGCTCGGCTACGCGGTCCATCGCCTCCCGCCGCGCGCCGGCGATTCCGCGTACGCGGTCGAGTTCGACTTCGAGTACGTGCTGGCACACTTCCTCGCGCAGCGAACGGCCTCGACGCCGCCTTTCTTCCTCCAGGTCGGAGCCTATGACGGAGTGACCCACGACCCGTACAGCGCGCACATCCGCGCCGAAGGGTGGCACGGAATTCTCGTCGAGCCCCAGCCCGCCGCCTTCGAGCGCCTCGTGGCGAACAACGCGGGCGTCAACGGCCTCGCGTTCGTGAACGCCGCCGTCGCCCCTGAACCAGGGACGCGAGCGCTGTACGTGATGGAGGACGAGGACGGATCTCCCATCGGCTCGCTCGGCCACGTCGCGTCGTTCGACCGCGGGCACCTCGAGCACTTCCTGGAGGCGGACGGGCAACGGTTCGCCGGCGCTCGCATCGGCTCTCTCCAGGTCCGGTGCATGACGTTCGAGCAGATTCTCTCCGCGTCGCCGGCGCTCGATCTCCTGCTGATCGACACCGAGGGTTACGACCTCGAGCTGCTCAAGCTCTTCGATTTCGAGCGATTCCAGCCGGCGATCGTACGCTTCGAGCATGTCCATCTGTCGAGGCCCGACTGGGACGAAGCCGTCGAATTACTGGCTCGACACGGCTACCGCACGCTTCGTGAGGAGCACGACACGACGGCCTATCGCGCCTCGCGACGCCTCGGTTGAGTCGGATTCTCAGGCTGACGTCTTGCGGAGCGCGAGCTGCGTTCCTTTCGAGACGACCTCGTACCTTCCGTCGACGAGCTCGAGGAACGCGTCGATCGCGGGGCCGGGCCTGAGGAGCGGATCCGGCCCCACCGCGGACCAGCCGTAGTCGTCGAAGACGAGGAACCCCTCGACGGTCAGAAGGCTCCACGAGAGCGCTGCGTCGATGAGCACGTCGAGGGCGAGGTGGGATCCGTCCACGTAGACGAAGTCGAACCGAGCGTGCTCCGCGTGGAGGTCGAGCACGACGCGCTTCGAGTCGCCGACGAGCTTTCGAGCCCGGGTTCCGTCGACGTGCGCGACGTTCGCGTCGAAGACGTGCTCGAGAGACCCGTTCGGCAGAAGGTCGCGCGCGACCTGTTCGGCGCTGCCGGCGAACGTGTCGACGGCGGTGACCGTTGCGTCCGGGAGACGCCAGAGCACGAAGCAGGTGGAGAGGCCCTCGAATGCACCGATCTCGAGCACCCGTGCCGTTCGGCCCTCGAGCGCCCGCATCATCGGCTCCCAGGACGGTATGTGCCCCGTGAACCAGTCGTGGGAGAAGGTGCCGTGCCCGATGACCTCCCGGCGAAAGCGGCCAACGAGGTCGGAGGGAACGGGTGGAGGCACCGTCTGCTCACGAGGGGGCATCGACGGCGCCACCGCCGGCGGCTCGCGCGGGCCGCGGAGCGCAGTCAGCATCCGCTCCGCGTTCAGCCGCGGGTGAAGTCGCCACCACCGACTCGACGCGATCCCTTCACGACGGTTGAGCTCCGTCTTCAGGCGGCGGTTCTCTCGGAGGAGCTGGACGACGAAGTCATCACTCTCCTCGGTGCCCATCACATCACTGTCTGCGCCCGGCCACCGACAAGCCCCGCGAGGCCGAGCAGGACGAATGCCGGCGCCACCGGCAGCACGAAGTGCAGGTCCGCGAACAGACCGAAGGCGTTGAGGAGTACGGCGGCGAATGCAGCAAGGGACAGCGTCACGAGGATAGGCCAGCCTCGCGGCCGGCGCACGGCGATCGCGATCAGGCCGAGTAGGACCCACATCCACGGGCGTGGGTACCAGCGCGAGAGCTGGTTGAGGCGCAGCGCGAGCCGTGCGTTCCCGTGGCGGTCGGGGAGGGCGGCGAAGAGCTCCTGTGTCCTGCGCTCGACGCGCTCGAAGCGAGGCCGCTCAGAGGGGCGCGCGAACTCGAAGTGCCACTCGGTGGGAGACGTCCATACCTGGCGGATGCTGTTGTCCGGCCGCGAGATCCACACGACCTGGCCGCCAGGGATCGGCTGGCCTTCGGTCGGCGCAGGCAGCCGTTTTCCGTGGACGACCACGGTGGCCGTCGGCACATTCGCAGCATTCCCGTCATTCGAGGGCTCGGACACGACCCGGAAATGCGCCTTCGACAGCTCCTCCCAGACCGTTCCCGCCACGCCGCGTGCGTAGACGCCCGGGTGCGCACGGACACCCTCGATGCCCGCCTTGCGGAGAACCTCGTAGTTCGTGTCCCACCCGAACACCTGGTCCGACAGCAGGTAGAGATCCTCGTGGACGCGGAAGCTCCCCTTCTCGAAGAGCTGGTCGAGCGTGACTCCGTACGACCGGTACGGCTCCCGGGTGAGCAGGTGCTGCTGCATCGCCACCGCGAGCTGACGTGAGCTCTCGCCGTTCTCCGGCGAGATGATGTGGTCGGTGATGAACGCGCGGTAGAACGGGATGATCGCGTTCCCGCCGCGAGCAAGACCCCAGCTGTCGAAGCGGACGCCGTTGTGCACCGACCATGCGACGAGCGGGAGCGCCGCGGCGAGTGCCACTGCACCGGCCCAGCGCAGCCGGTCTCGCCAGGAGCCGGGCAGCACGAGCGGAAACACGGCGAATGCGATCAGGACGGCGTTTCCGGGGCGAACGAGGGCGAGCAGCGCGATCCCGAGGCCGACGAACGCGAAGCGGCGTACGGTCGGAGCGAAGCCTGCTCTCGTGAGGAGGAGCGCCAAGAGGGCGAATGCCGCCGCGAACAGGGGCTCGCTCGAGATCTCGTGGAACATCAGGGCGTAGCCCTGGTACACGAGCAGGACCGCTGCGACGGATATCGCAGCCCAGGTGCCGAAATACCTCGCGGCCACCGCCCAGCACACGATCGAGCCCGCATAGACCAGCGCCATGAGCGGCTCCGCAAAACGTCCGCCGAGCGCGTCGAGAGTCGCTCCGACGAAGACCGGCGTCGCCGGTGTCCGGAACAGCATCGACCACGGGAGCAGCACGTCGTGGTCGAAGAGCTGGACCCAGGCGTAGATGTACTCGTCCAGGTCCCGTCCGGCCTGCAGGGGCCATGCGACCGCCCGAATCGCGTACGCCCCGCACGCGAGCGCGAAGAGGACGACGGCGCCGAGCCGTCTCGACGCGAGGCGCTCGAGTGCTGCAAGGAGCCGCGTCAACAGGTGTGCTCCTCGGAAGCTCATGCGGCGTCCGCGAGAGGCTAACGAGCCGGTCGGGCAGCGTGTTCCGAGAGTCGCCTACCGCCGAATCGCGGCGGCGACGCGATCCGGAACACGGGTACGGAGAGCGACACGCCACGCGGCCCGGCGTTGTCGGAAGCGCCGTCGGAGACGTCCCACGCGGCCGATGAGGTTCCTTCCTCGCCAGTCAGTGCACAGCGCGTCCTCGACCCGAAGGTGCAGGAGGTCCGTGGCTCGGCGGTGTGCATTCGCCCGCGCCGTGCGTCGGAACTCCAGCCGGAAGTGCGTCATCGGCTCGAAGTAGTCGCTTTCGCCCTCGCGGACACTGGGCTTCGGTGAGCCGACCCAGTGGAGGACGAACGGCTCGCCGGAGACGACGGGCTCCTCGTCGGCGAAGGTGCATCGTTCGACGAGCGTCTCGCGTGATGTGCGACCCGACATCAGCTGGAGCTCGCGTCGTTCCACCCGCAGCTCGCCCTGGTCGGCGCCGCGAAAGACCATGAGATTGAACGCGCCCTGCGACCCGTAGAACATCCGCGGAGCCCCGGCCGAAAGCCGCTCGAGCTCCAGGTAGTACTCGAGATCCAGGGCGTTTCGGCGTCCGAAGTACGCCCCCGTGTTTGCGAACTGCCCCGCGTGGCGCACCGCGTCGAAATCGGCGACGTGCCGGGCGACGAGGTCGACGTCCATGACCGAGCGCGACGGCTCACCGCCGCTGTCGAGAACGAAGTCGACGTGATCGAAATCAACGAGAGTGCGCATGTCGCCCCAGACGATCGTGTCCGCGTCGAGGAGCAGAAACGTCTCGAACGGTGACGCCCACAGGGCGGCGTCCTTCGCCCTGAGCGAGCCGAGGCCCGAGCGGAGCACGCTGGGCTCGAGTTCGTCGCCGAGGATGACCATGACGTCGGCGGCCCGCTGCAGATCGTCCGGTACACGTCGGCCGTCGAGGAGCACGCAGATCGGCGTTCCCGGCATGAAATGGCGGACGCTCGCGCATGTCCCGCGGACCCAGTGGAGGTGTTCCTCCTTCGCAGGAATGACGACGCCGAAACCAGGCGGAACTGAGGTCAGCGCAGCCAGGATGTCAGTCTACGCTCGCCCCAGCGGTCGCCTCGTTAGCTTGTCTCCTCGAATGAAGCTCGTCATGACGCTGCTCGTCCGGGACGAGGAGGACGTTCTTCGAGAGCACCTCGAATACCACCTCAACGCGGGTGTCGATCACGTCGTCGCGATCGACCACCGATCGCAGGACGGGTCGACGGAGATTCTCGATTCGTACGCGCGGCAGGGTGTCCTCACCCACACCCGGGAGGAGGGAACGTTCTCCCGGCAGGGAGAGTGGCAGACGCGCATGAGCCGTCTGGCCGTCGCGGAGCACGGTGCCGACTGGGTGGTCCCGAGCGACGCCGACGAGTTCTGGATGGCCCGCGGGTCGTCGCTGAAGGAGGCGCTGCGGTCGGTGCCGAGCGAGGTCGGAGTCGCTGGCGGTCTCTTGCGGAACTTCGTGCCGCAGCGCGCCGACGACGGGTGGTTCGTCGAGCGATTGACGGTCAGGCTGGCCGGCCACGCGCCGATCAACGACCCGGCCACGCCGTTCAGGCCCGTCGTCAAGGTGGCGCACCGCGGAAGCCCGCGCGTGGTGATCTCGAGCGGCGGTGCGCATCGCGTCTTCGGCGTCGGGGAATTCCCGACCGGCTGGTATCCGCTCGACGTCCTGCACTTCCCGTTCCGCTCGGCGGAGCAGTCGGCGCGCAAGTACCGGAAGACCTGGACCGGGTGGGAGAGCAATCTCCGCGGAGACCTCGCGCGTTCGCGTCAGGTGGCCGAGGAGGGCAGGTCGAGCGCGATGTGGGACCGGGTCGCACTGGACGGTGCCGACGTCCGCGACGGTCTCGCCGGCGGTTCGCTCGTCACCGACGTCCGTCTGCGGGACGTGTTCCGCAGCCTGCGGGAGACCGGGGCCGAGCCCGCGACAGACGGTCGCGCCGAGTTCGGGCCGGACCCGGTGGGCTCGGCCGTCTTCGCGGAAGCGGAGGTCGTCCGTCTCCAGCGCTGGCTCGACGACCTCCAGCGGCGCGTGGCCGTCCTCGACGGGCGACCGTAGGCTTCGCGCGCGATGAAGGTGGTCCAGACCCTCGTCGTCCGCGACGAAGCCGACATCGTCGACGTCCAGATCAGGTACCACCTGAACGCCGGAGTCGATTTCGTCGTCGCGACGGATCATCAGTCGGTCGACGGGACGACCGACATCCTCGAGTCGTACGCGCGCGCTGGAGTCCTGCGGCGGATCTCGGTGGCGGACCCGGTCATGCGCGACGGGCCCTGGCGAACCCGGATGGCGCGCCTCGCCGCGACGGAGCACGGCGCCGACTGGGTGCTCAACACCGACGCGGACGAGTTCTGGATGCCGCGGGGCGGGAGCCTGAAGGAGGTGCTCGGATCCGTTCCCGAAAGCCACGGCATCGTGTTCGCGCTGAGCAGGCACTTCGTCCCCCGTCCGGACGACGAGCGCTCGTTCGCCGAGCGGATGACCGTCCGTGCCGCCCCACGTGCGGCCATTCACGATCCGACGAGCCCGTACCGACCGCATCTCAAGGCTGCCCACCGGGCCGACCCGGCGATCACCATCAGCTTCGGGTCGCACACCGTCTGGAGCCCGCGCTGGCGTGCGTTGCACAACTGGCATCCGGTCGATGTCCTCCATTTCCCGTTCCGCTCGCTCGAGCAGTGGGAGAACAAGGGCTCCCGGCGCGCGCGCGGCGACAAGCCACTCGGCCAGTACGTCACGGCACTCCGTGCGAGGGAGAGCGGGCGGAGCGCTGCGCGCTTCCAGGCACTCGTCGTCGACGACGAGATGCTCGAGCGAGGGCTCGCGGAGGGGTCGCTGCGCGTCGACACGAGGCTCCGCGACGCGTTGCGCAAGAAGGCGGCGACCGACGCGGCGGATGCCACCGTCGTCTCCGACAGCGTCGCCGTCCGCGATGCGGACATCGTCCGCCTGCGGCGGTACCTGGACCGGATGGCGGTGCGTGTCGGGGCGCTCGAGGACGGTTAGGCGGGGCGCCGCAACCCGATCAGCTCGCGCGCCTCCGTCGGCGTCGCGATCGGCCGCTCTGCGGCGCGGGCGATGGAGACGAGCCGCTCGACCAGCGCGAGGTTCGTCGCCGGGCGGGTCTTCTCGTGGTCGAGCCACAGATTGTCCTCGAGACCGACGCGCACATGGCCGCCCGCTGCGATCGCGAGCGCGTTCATCGGAAGCTGGAAGCGCCCGATCCCGGCACTCGCCCAGACCGAGCCTTCGGGCAGCGCGCCCGTCACCACGGCGAGGTTGAGCGGGGTCGCGGCGAGCGTTCCAAGCGAGCCGAGGAGAACGTTGAACACGAACGGGGGCCGTAGGACCCCACGTTCGACGAGGAACCGGGCGTAGTCCGTCATCCCGAGGTCGAAGATCTCGAGCTCCGGCACGATCCCCCGCTCACGCATTCGCTCGGCGAGCGCGACGATGGTCACAGGCTCGTTCACGGAGGCCTGCTTCGGGAAGTTGAGCGAGCCCAACGTGAGCGACGCGAGGTCGGGCCGAAGCTCGCCCTCGAGGTCGAGCACCTCGGCGCGCCTCTCGAGCTCGCTCCACATGCGGCCACTCGTCGAGACGCACACGATCACGGCGGGACACCGCTCGCGGATCCCGCCCACGATCTCGGCGTAGACCTCCGCGCGCCAGGTCGGAGCACCGTCCTCGTCGCGTGCGTGGACGTGGACGATCGAGGCGCCCGCCTGCACGCACCGCTCTGCGTCCTCGACGATCTCCGCGGGTGTGATCGGGACGGCGGGATTGTCTGCCTTCGTCGGAACCATGCCCGTGAGTGCGACGTTGACGATGAGCGGGCTCCACGCGGTCATCGCGCCTCGATCCCCTCCTTCACGACGCGTGCGGGGACGCCCATCACCTGGGTGCGCGCCGGGACGTCGGCGACGGCGACCGCGCCGGCGGCCACCACCGCTCCGTCTCCCACGGTGAGCCGGTCGGCAACGATCGCGCCGAGCGCGATGTAGGCGGCCTCGCCGATCGAGCAGAAGCCAGCCACGTTGGCACCGGGCATCACCGACGCATAGTCCGCGAGGGTCGTGTGATGGCCGATCAGCGAGCCTCGGTTCAGGAACACGTGGCGGCCCAGGCGCGCGCGTGTCCCGACGACGACGCCCGCGCTGACGATCGACCCCTCCCCGATCGACGCCGACGCGGGCACCCGCGCCGACGGATGCACGATCGTCGCAAAGCGAAGGCCGTGCTCGGACGCTTGCTCGGCGAAGATCCGCCGCCTCGTCGTTCCGAGGCCGCACACGGCGAGATGCGTCTCGGCAAGCGCATCCACGTCGTCGATCCAGAAGATGGGGCGGCCCTCGAGCGTCTCGGTCGCGCGCTCACGGGAGAGGTTCTCGACGAACGCCGTGACCTCGTACTCTCCCGTCTCCTCGGCCAGCTCGGCGATCTCGAACGAGAAGTCGCGGGTTCCGAGGACGAGAAGTGGTTGCCGCCCGCTCACGGAGGCGGATCGTATGAGCTGCCGGCGTCGTCGCGCCCCTCTAGGGTCCCGACGATGCGGTCGCTGAGGCGTACACGGCTCGAGTTCCAGCCGCCCGCGCTCGGCGAGGAGGAGGTCGAAGCGGTCGCCGAGACGCTGCGCTCCGGCTGGCTCGGGCCCGGGCCGAAGGAGAAGCTGCTCGAGCGGCGCGTCGCAGAGGCGCTGGGCGCGCGGAATGTCGTCGCAGTGTCCTCGTGCACTGTCGCGATCGAGCTCGCGCTGCTCGCGCTGGACGTCGGGCCGGGCGACGAGGTGATCACGACGCCGGTGACATGGCCGGCGACGGCGAACGCGATCGCGCACACGGGCGCGCGGCCGGTCTTCTGCGACGTTCGCGACGCGGACCTCACCCTCGACGCCGCGAGCGCAGCGGAGCTCGTCACCGAGCGGACGAGCGCGATCGTCCCCGTTCATCTCGCCGGGCAGCCCGCCGACCTCGATGCGATCGCCGCGCTGGGGATTCCGATCGTCGAGGACGCCGCGCACGCATTCGGCGCAGCGTTTCGCGGATGTCCGATCGGGACCGTGGGTGAGGCGACGTGCTTCTCCCTCTACGTGACGAAGCACGTCGTCGCGGCCGAAGGTGGGCTGATCGCGACCGACCGCGACGAGATCGCGGACCGTGCGCGCGCGATGCGGCGCATCGGTCGGGACGCCCACGGGCGGTACGACCAGGTCGGCCCGGCTCTCAAGGCCAGCATGCCCGACCTGCTGTCGGCCATCGCACTCGTGCAACTGGACAAGCTGAGTGGTCACGACCAGGCTCGAGCACGGCAATTCGACCTGTACGACGAGGGGCTGGCCGACGTCCCTGGCATCGAGCCGCTACGTCGCGACGAGCGCGACGTGCATGCGCGGCATCTGTACATCGTCCGCATCGATCCCGAGCGCGCCGGAGCGACCCGCGACCTGTACCAGCAAGGGCTCGCGGAGGATTTGATCGCGACGAGCATCCACTTCCTGCCGGTGCACCGACTGAGCTGGTTCAGCGAGCGCTACCCGGCGGCGATGGAGCTGCCGGTCGCGGAGCGCGCGGGCGAGCAGGTCCTTTCCCTCCCGCTGTCGCCGGCTCACTCCGACGACGACATCGGCTACGTCGTCGAGGCGATACGGGCGCTCCACGCACGTTTCACGATGTGAGCCCGAGCGGTCGCGGCCCGTGCTCGTCCTGACCCTGCTCGTCCGCGACGAAGCGGACATCCTCGGGTCGACCGTCGACTTCCACCTGAGCGCGGGCGTCGACTTCGTCATCGCGACGGACCATCGATCCGTCGACGGGAGCCGCGAGATCCTCGAGCGCTACCAGCGGGACGGAGTCCTCCGGCTCGTCCACGAGGACGGCGAGGATTTCGACTCGCAGGCCTTTCGAACACGCATGGCCCGCATGGCCGCCGAGGAGTACGGCGCCGACTGGGTGATCGGAGCGGATGCGGACGAGTTCTTCTGGCCTCGTGGCGGATCGTTGCCGGAGCTGCTCGCGGCGGTTCCGGGTCGTTTCGGAGTCGTGCGAGCGCCGTGGCGGTTCTTCGTTCCCCGTCCCGGCGGCGCCTTCTTCGCCGAGCGCATGACGGCACGGATCTCTCCGGGCGCGTGGCTGGCTCATCCGCGTAGCCCGTACAAGCCCGACGTGAAGATCGCCCATCGCGGGCGGGCCGACGTCGTCGTCCAGGGGGGCAACCATCGGCTGCTCTCGAGCGGCCTCACCGTTGCGCCGTGGCACCCGATCGAGGTTCTCCACTTTCCGATCCGCTCCGTCGAGCAGCTGGAGCGCAAGATGGCGCACTGGTCGCGCGCGGGACGCGTCTGGGCTCCTGGTCGGTCGGGCGTGTCGCACGCGCAGGACTGGTTCGACTCGGTCGCCGTGACCGACGAGGTCCTCGCGTCCGGCCTCGCGGCGGGCTCGCTCGCGGTCGACACGCGTCTCCGGGACGCATTGCGGCTCCTCGGGCAAGGCGGATCCGGGCAGCGGGCGGACTTCGCACCCGAGCTCGTCTCGGCCACGCCGGACGACGGCGCTTTCCGCGCCGCCGTCGCTGCTCTCGGTGATCGTGCGCTGCACCAGCTCCTGCGTCGGTTGGACGACGCCGAGGAGCGGGTTGCGCGGCTCGAGTCCGCGAGTCCCACGGACGGCGTGGGATAGGCTCGCGCGCTGTGACGATCGTCCTCACGCTGGTTCCCGAGACGGTCGGCGACGGTCTCGACCAGTTCCTCGCCTTCCATCGTGACGCCGGCGTCGACCTCGTCCTCGTGGGCGGGCAGGCACCCGTCTCGACTGCCTCGCACGACTTCGTGCAGCGCGTGGACGGCGCCGCCTCGCACACCGACCTCGCACGCGTCGCCGTCGATCGGTTCGCGGCCGAGTGGATCGTCCCGGGCGAACTCGACGAGCTCTGGTGGCCTCGCGGCGAGAGCCTGAAGGACGTTCTCGCAGTCATCCCGCCGCGCTACGGAGTCGTCCAGGGTCTCGTGCGCACGTTCGTGGGAGCAGCCGAGCCCCCGATGGCCGGCGGCTCGGGATTCGGATCGCGGACCGTGCGGACGTCCCTGCTCGGCCCGGACGGTGCGGAGGGCGGGTCGTTGCACACGCTTCTTCGCCCGGTGTACCGAGCGGGACCGAACATGACGCTCGACGCGGCGGATTGGACTCTCGGCGGGCGGCGCGTGCCGCTGCGCGCGTGGTATCCGCTCGAGGTCTTCCGCTACCCAGCGGAAGGGATGCTCGACACCGCGCTGATCGACGCGGGTCTCGCAGACGGCTCCCTCGTCGTCGACACTCGGCTGCGCGACGCGCTCGCTGACGGAACCACGTCTTTCCCCGTGCCGAGCATCGTCGACGACAGTTCCTATGCCGTCGAATGCGCGGCGGTCGGTGAGGTCGACCTCGTACGGCTCGATCGCCAGATCCGCGATCTCGAGCTGCGGATCGCCGAGCTCGAGGCCCGTTTCTGGCCGCGCGTCCGGCAGCGTCTGAGACGTATCGCCAGACGCCCCAGCTAGCATCGGCGGCCATGGCTGACACCGAGCTGGAGGTGCGGGAACGCCCGCCGGCTGCCACCGAGCCGTCTCAGCCGCCACAGCGCGTCGATCGGGTGACCACGATTCGCCCGGCTCCGAGGTGGCCGCATCTGGACGTGCGCGAGCTGTGGCACTTCCGCGAGCTTCTCGGGACGCTCATCTGGCGGGATGTCGCAGTCCGCTACAAGCAGACGTCGATCGGCGTCGCCTGGGCGATCCTCCAGCCGTTCTTGACGATGGTCGTCTTCACCTTCGTCTTCGGCCGCTTCGCGAACTTCCCCTCGAAGGGCGTGCCGTATCCGATCTTCACCTACTCGGCGTTGCTGCCCTGGACGTACTTCGCGAGCGCCGTCGGTCTCGCGAGCGCGAGCCTCGTCTCGAACAAGGCCCTCGTGACGAAGGTGTACTTCCCACGCGTCCTTCTGCCGCTCGCGAGCGTAAGCGTCCCGATCGTGGACTTCTTCCTCGCATTCAGCGTCCTCGTCCTGATGTTCTTCTGGTACCAGGTCTGGCCGAGTGCGGCGCTCGTGCTCGCTCCGCTCTTCCTCGCCATGGCGTTCGTCGCGGCTCTCGGCGTCTCGCTCTTCCTGACGGCGTTGAACGTCCGGTACCGGGACGTGCCGTACGCCATTCCCTTCCTCATGCAGATCTGGCTCTTCCTCTCGGGTGTCGTCTACGCGATCAACGCGCTGCCGGAGAAGTGGCAGTGGGTGCTCGCGCTCAATCCGATGACGGCCGTGATCGCGGGGTTCCAGTGGGGCGTCCTCGGTACCCAGCCCCCCAACCTCGGGAAGACGCTCGTGAGCGTCGCCGCGACGGCCGTGTTCTTCGTCGTCGGGCTCTGGTACTTCCGACGCTCCGAGCCACGCTTCGCCGACACGATATGAGCACGGCGATCACGACGGAGGAACTGTCGAAGAGCTACCGCATCGGTGAGCTCCACAGCGCGTACGGGACGCTTCGAGACACACTCGCGGCTGCCGCCCGACGCATGGCCCGAGGCGAGCGGGGAAGTCACTACGAGGAGATCTGGGCGCTCCGCGACGTGTCGTTCGAGGTCCCCGAGGGCCAGGTCCTCGGAGTGATCGGCAAGAACGGCGCGGGCAAGTCGACGCTGCTGAAGATCCTCACGCGGATCACGACGCCGACCTCGGGTCGGGTGGAGATACGAGGGCGCGTGGGGAGCCTGCTGGAAGTGGGGACGGGATTTCACCCGGAGCTCACCGGGCGCGAGAACGTCTTCCTCAACGGATCCGTCCTCGGGATGAAGCGTCAGGAGATCCAGCGGAAGTACGACGAGATCGTCGAGTTCTCCGGCGTCGAGCGGTTCATCGACACGCCGGTGAAGCGTTACTCGAGCGGCATGTCGGTTCGGCTCGCGTTCGCGGTCGCCGCCCACCTCGAGCCGGAGATCCTCCTCATCGACGAGGTGCTCGCCGTCGGGGACGCGGAGTTCCAGAGGAAGTGCCTCGGCCGCATGGAGGATCTGAGCGGCTCCGGGCGGACGATCGTCTTCGTCTCGCACCAGATGCAGGCGGTGGCACAGCTCTGCGACCGGGCGATTCTCCTCGAGGGAGGCAGCATCGCGCTCGACGGGCCGAGCGGCGACGTCGTCGCGCGGTACCTGCAAGAGGTCGGCGGCTCGCAGTCGAGCAGGTTCTGGCCGGACCCCGACGACGCACCGCACGACGAGAGCACGCGGTTGCGCTCGATCAGGGTCGTCGACGAGGGCGGCGAGACGATCGACGCGGTGGACGTACGTGCGCCGGTCGGCATCGAGATAGCGTTCACGATCCTTCGCTCGGACGGCCCGGCCGTCTTCCCGAAGCTCAAGCTCTGGGACGGTCGGCGCAACGTCATCTGCAACGCGCTCGACACGGACCCGCGGTGGGCGGAGACGCCGGCTCCCGGTGAGTACACCTCGACGGCGTGGATTCCCGGCAACCTCCTCAACGAGGGCCTCGTGACGGTCGACGCGGGACTCGTGTCGATCGGCTCGCCGAAGCTGCGGCCACACGCGGGCTGTGTCGACGCAGTCTCGTTCCACGTCCAGGACCCCGGGGAGGGCGACACGGCGCGCGGTCGCTTCACGGGACAGTTGCAGGGCGTCGTGCGGCCGCTGCTGCAGTGGACGACGGACGAACGGTGAGCCGCTCGCTCAGCGTCGTCGTGGCGACGTTCGAGTGGCCACGAGCGCTGGACGTCGTGCTGCACGCGCTCGCCGAACAGCGCGATCGCGACTTCAGTGTGGTCGTCGCCGACGACGGCTCCGGAGAGGAGACGGCGCAGGCTGTCGAGCGCTGGCGCGGCGAGCTCGCTCTCAGCCACGTCTGGCAGGAGAACGAGGGGTTCCTGAAGGCGCGGCTGCTCAATCGCGCCGCGCTCGCAGCCGACGGCGAGTATCTCCTGTTCCTCGACGGCGACTGCGTCCCGCGCCGAGGTCTCACGGCGTCCGTGCGGCGGGCTGTGCTGCCGGGGTGGTTCGTGGGAAGCAAGCGCCTGCATCTCAGCCCGGAGACCACCGAGCGTGCGCTCTCCGGTCAGTGGCCGATCTGGCGCTGGTCGGCGGCCGAGTGGGTCGTCAGGGCGCCGAAGGAGCTCACCCGCTGGCACTACCGCGAGCAGAATCGGCCGGGCGTGCTCATTCCCGTCCGCGACCGCGCGCGTCCGTGGAACGGTGGTCTCGATTTTCAGGTGCCGTACTCCGGCTACGGCTACGTCTTCGGCGTCTCGCGGGAGGACTTTTGGCGCGTCAACGGCTTCGACATGCGGTTCTGTGGCTGGGACGGCGAGGATCTCGACATCGCCGAGCGCCTCCGCGCAGCGGGGTTGCGCTGCGGCTGGCCCGGTCCCGGCGCCTCGGTCCTCCACCTGTGGCACGAGTTCCGCAAGCGGCCCGCCTCGCCGCCCGAGCGCGCGCTCGTCGCGGCGCCGGAGGGGCTACGCGAGCTTCAGCTCGAGCTCGCCGCTCAGGAGAGCGCGAACCGAGTGGGCGCGTCGAGCCCGTCGAGCGACCCCGTGAAGCGGTAGCTCCGCTCCGTCAGCGATTTCAGCGAGGCGGGTGACGAGTACGTCACCGTGGCGAGGACGCGCGGCCGGTCGGTCGCGAAGCCACCGCGGTGGAATCCGGACGTGTTACAGAAGACCATCGTCGCTTTCGGGGCCGTGAACGTGCGGATGCCGTCGTCGGGGATCCGCCTCTCGAGCTCGCCGTCGGGCGGGTAGTTCTCGCCGAGCGGGCGCCACGGCCAGGCGTCGGCGTACGGGCCGCCGGGCGCGCTGCCGGGCACGTACTCGAACGGGCCCGTGCCCTCGTCCACGTCGACGAGGTAGAGGAACGCCTTCAGGAGATGCTTGTCGTTGAAGTCGCGATGCCAGCGCTGCGACGCCTTGCGATCGGCGTCGGCCGGCTGCGGGACGGAGTACCACATGTCGACGTACTCGAGCTTCGACCAGAGGCCGAGGTACGTGTTCGCGATGTCGAGCAGCCGGTGCGACGCGCAGGTCGCGAGCCAGGGGTCGCTGAGGTCGAGATCGACGCCGTAGCTCAGGAGCCTGACGACGAACTCCTTGCCCGCCCTCACCCGGAGTGCTTCCCGGTCACCGGCGAGCGCCGCCTCGGTCTCCGCGACGAACGCACTCGCCTGCTGCTCGATCGCGTCCCAGGCAGCCGGCTCGGGAATCAGCTCCGAGAACGGGATGACGCAGTAGCCCTCGGCGTCGAGCGCGGACACGATCTTCCGCTGGACGTCGTCGAGCTCGGGCGCGGAGCCGGAGAAGTGCCGGCGGCTCGAGCGGTTCGAGAGGACGCGGTCGTGGAGGGAGTACGTGGCGCGCACTCCGCGCTTCTCGAGAGCGGTCGCGACGTGGTTGATCCGGGCCGCGAAGCGTGTCTTCGTCCGGTGCACGACAGGGCCGTACGCTACCCGAGCCGTGGCGAGCGTCTTCGTCCTCTACCGCGACTCCGCCCTGCGCCGGGCGGCGCTGCGGGCGCCCGTCGGCGATCCTGCGCGCTACAGCCTGTACGGCCTCGACGAGCTTCGCAGTGCGGGATTCGACGCCCGACACAACCTCGAACCCGGCTTCGAGCCCGGCGCGACCACACGCGCGAAGGCGCGCATCCTGGACCGCGCCGTTCGCCTCGCGGGCGGGTATTCGGGCGACTTCGCGCGCGTCCTCGGTGCGCTCGGCGAGGCCAATCGCTCGAACGTCGTCCTCTCCACGGTCGACACGGTCGGGATCCCGCTCGCGCTGCTCGGTCGGTTCGGACGGGTGCAGCCGCCCGTCGTCTACGTCGCGATCGGGCTTCCCGAGCGGCTCGAACAGCTGCGCGGCGGTCGCGCGAGGAAGCTCTTCGCGCAGGCGTTCGGCCGGCTCGACACGGTCGTCGCGTACGGGTGGGGCGAGGTCGAGGAGCTGCGCTCGTGGCTCGGGGACCGCGGCCCGCGCGTCGAGTTCGTCGCCTTCGGCGTCGACGTCGACCACTTCCGCCCAGATCCGACCGCGGCGCTCGTCGACGACGTCCTGTCGGTCGGCGCCGATCCCAGGCGCGACTTCCCCCTCGTCGTCGAGCTCGCGCGGCGCTTTCCGGATCTGACGTTCCGCGTCGTCGGATCCTCCGACAACGCGCGCGAGCTCGGGTCGCTGCCCACGAACCTGACGCTCGAGATCGACGTCCCGTTCGAGCGCATCCGCGAGTGCCTGCTCGGCGCGAAGGTCGTTGCGTTGCCCGTTCGCGAGAACACGTACTCGGGCGCGACGACGACCCTGCTGCAGGCGATGGCGTGCGCGAGGCCCGTCGTGGTGACGCGGACGGCGGCGATCGCCGACGGCTACCACCTCGACGACGACGTCAACTGCCGGCTCGTGCCGCCGGGGGACGTCTCCGCGCTCGAGGACGCTGTCCGTGGCCTCCTCCACGACGAGGCGCGGGCGGCGAGTCTCGGCGCACGCGCCCGGGAGACGGTCGAGCGTCGCCTCACCTGGGAGGCCTACACGAGTCGGCTCGGTCGCCTGCTCTCCGACGCCGCCGAGCGGGGAGCGCGAACGAGGTGACGTTCCGAGCCGCCTACGCCCGAGCGCGCGGCGTGCTCTCGCGCGCGACGCGGGAGCTCCGGACCGAGGCCGACGTCCGGCGGTCTCGGCGAGGGGACGGAGGGGCGGATCTCGCACTCTTCCACGAGTTCGCGCCACCACCGACCGGCGGGGGCCACCAGTTCCTCCGCGCGCTCCTCGCGGAGCTCGAGCGGCGCAACCTGACGGTCGAGCTCAACGAGATCTCGCCGGGGACGGCGGTGTGCCTCGTCAACTCGTTCAACTTCGACTTCCGGCGCCTCCGTCGTTTCGTGCGCGCCGACGTGCGCTTGGTCCATCGTGTCGACGGCCCGATCGGGACGTACCGCGGCTTCGACGACGGCACAGACGCGCGCATCGCCGAGCTCAATGCGGCTCTCGCGGACGCGACGATCGTGCAGTCGCACTACAGCCTCGAGGCGCATCGGGCGCTGAGTATCGAGCTCGTGGAGCCGCACCTGATCTCCAACACCGTCGACCCGGACGTGTTCCATCCACCCGTCGAGCGCGAACCGCTCGCGGGGCGACGTGTGCGCGTTATCGCGTCGAGCTGGTCGGACAACCCGAACAAGGGCGGCGACGTCCTTCGCTGGCTCGACCGGAATCTCGATGGCGAGCGGTACGAGCTCACGTTCGCCGGGCGCACGGACGAGGTCTTCGAGCGGACGCGCGACCTCGGCCCGATCGCGACGGAGGCGCTCGCCGCGGAACTCCGGCGGAGTGACGTCTACCTCGCACCGAGCCGGAACGACCCGTGCTCGAACGCCCTGCTCGAGGCGCTCGCGAGCGGGCTGCCGGCAGTGTTCCGAGCGAGCGGCGGTCATCCGGAGCTGGTGGGTGAGGCGGGAGTCGACTTCGACCAGCCCGAGGAGGTCGCCGACGCGCTGGATCGGCTCGTCGCCGAGCTCGACGAGCGGCGGGCGGCGATTCGCGTCGCCCCGATCGACGCGGTCGTCGATCGATATCTGGAAGTGCTCCGCGGATGAGTGTGCGGCGTCCGGCGCGGGCGGTCGCCCGTCGCTACGTGGGGGTACGAACGCGCGCATGGCCCCCGAACTCACGGCTCTTCGCCGTCGGCGAACGCACGAGGTGGTCGGTCGACGAGGACGCCCGGCACCTCGAGGCCACGGCGCGGCGGCTCCGGTACGACGTCGCTCCTTCGGACTGGGCGCGCTTCGCACGCCACCAGTCGGTGTTCCTGACGAGCCACTTCGAGGCGCTGCAGCCGCGGTGGGTCGAGAGCTCGCACCGCCTCGCGACCGCGTACCTGCATGGTCGCCCGGGAACCGCGGGCTATCCGGAGTTCGACCGCGCGTTCGAGGCGCTCAGCGCGTCGCCGAGCCGATTCTCGGCGGTCCAGGTGACTCACGCCGAGATGCGCGATCTCGTCCTCGAGGCCGGAGTCGAGCAGAGTGCCGTCCATGTGATCCCGATCGGGATCGACCTCGAGCACTTCCCGCTCGTCGACGCCGAACGACGGACAGAGGCGCGGACGGCCCTCGACCTGCCCGCCGACGCGTTCGTGGTCGGCTCGTTCCAGAAGGACGGCGTCGGATGGGGCGAAGGGCTCGAACCCAAGCTCGTGAAGGGCCCGGACGTGCTGGTGGCGGCCGTCGAGCGCGCCGCGGGGGAGATGGACGCCCTCCACGTGCTGCTGACCGGTCCCGCGCGCGGCTACGTTCGCCGCGAGCTCACGCGGCTGGGCGTGCCCTACCGGCACGTGCTCGCCAAGGACCGGACCGAGCTTGCTCGTGCGTACCAGGCGCTCGACGCCTACGTCGTCGCGTCCCGCCAGGAGGGTGGGCCGAAAGGCGTCCTCGAGTCGATGGCGTCCGGCGTTCCACTCGTCACGACGCGTGTCGGCCAGGCGCAGGAGATCGCCGTCGACGGAGAGAACGCGCTCGTAGTGGACGTCGACGACGTCGCCGCGATCGCCGAGGCCGTCGTGCGACTGCGAGATGACACGCTCGCACGCGCTCTCGCCGCGGCGGCGCGAAGGACCGCCGAACGGTATGCCTACGAGCGGCTCGATCCCCTGTGGGGCTCGCTGCTCGCCCCGCTGGTCGGACACGATGGCTGACCTCGAGCGGGCTGGTCGCTATGCACGGGCCGGCGTCCGCTGGGCGCGGCTCCTCACGGCCGGACGGCCTGATCCCGGCGTGCGTGTCTTCTACGGGCACGACCGGGTGCCCGCGCTTGGTGCACCCGCGGCCGGGGGTACCGCCAAGATCCAGCGCCTCGCGCGTCGCTTCCCGAATCACCCCACCGACTTCTCGCTCCTGTATCTCGCGTCGAACTGGATCCCCCGCGACGTGGACGCCTTGCTCCAGCTCGCCCGCCGCCGTGACATCCCTGTCGTCCTGAATCAGGACGGCGTCGGGTATCCCGGCTGGGCCGGCGACGAGACCGAGCAGGTGAACGCGCCGATCCGCGAACTCCTCGAGGCGGCAGACCATGTGCTCTACCAGAGCGCGTTCTGCAAGCGCTCGGCCGACGAGTGGCTCGGCCCGGCTCCGGGCACCTCGGAGGTACTGCACAACGCGGTCGACGTCGAGCACTTCACGCCGCCCGAGGAGCCGCCCGGCGGTGGCCCGGTGCTCCTCCTCGGAGGAGACCAGACCCAGGCGTACCGGCTCGAGCTCGCCCTGCGGACACTCGCCGCGCTCCTTCCCGCCGAGCCGGACGCCGAGCTGCTCGTGACTGGTCGGCTCGTCGTCCCCGTCGAGCCGATCGTCGACGAGCTCGGGCTCGCCGGCCGCGTCCACCTGGTCGGCCGCTACGCCCAGAGCGATGCTCCGTCGATCTTCCGCCGCGCCCACGTCCTGCTGCACACGAAGGTGAACGACCCCTGCCCGAGCGTCGTGCTCGAGGCGATGGCCTCGGGGCTACCCGTCGTGTATCCGCGGAGCGGAGGCGTCCCCGAACTCGTGGGGGACGACGCGGGAATCGGCGTCCCGCATCCCGATGGCTTCGAGCGCGACGAGCCCCCGAGCCCGGACGCGCTCGCCGATGCTGTCCGGGGCGTGCTCGCCGAGCGTGCCCGCTACTCCTCGACCGCCCGCGCGCGCGCGCTCGAGCACTTCGCGCTCGGGCCCTGGCTCGACCGTCACGGCGAGGTCTTCGAGACGCTCCTCGCCCGGTAGCCGTGCATGCGACCTCGGAACGTGGCCGTGTGGTAGCGGCGTCCAGCGCCGTCCCGGCGCGCGAGCGACGCCAGCGCGCCGCCGATCGGTCGGAGCAGCATCCGCGCGACGACGCGGTGGGGATAGCCGTGCTTCCGTAGCAGGTAACCGACCATCGCTCCGTCGCGGAAACCGATCGTCGCGTCGTCGGGGACGACCCGGTGGCGGACGACCAGGGACGGGTCGTACGCGACGCGCGCGCCGGCATCGACGGCACGGATGACGTAGTCGATCTCTTCACCCGACGACCATGCCTCCCCCGAGCCGAGACCCAGACGCTCGTCGAACGGCCCGACGTGCTCGACGACGCTCCGGCGGAGGAAGAGCGCGGCGGAGTTGACGCGATTCCACATGTTGTCGCGCTCGAGGATCGCTCCGTCCGGCTTCCACGATGCCGAGG
>Ga0070685_10000598_pt1 | contig 19966 bp, 14 predicted proteins | sample KBSS13LmetaG_FD_65651 | JGI IMG/M metagenome (GOLD analysis project Ga0070685, IMG submission 65651) | Switchgrass rhizosphere microbial communities from Kellogg Biological Station, Michigan, USA - KBS S1-3L metaG | ecosystem: Host-associated > Plants > Roots > Rhizosphere ...
CAGGGGCTCGTTCTTCTTGGTGTCGATCTGGACTTCGAAATAGTGGGCGTCGGTCCTCGCGCTCGTGCGCGAGATGATCTGCACCGGCTTGCCGGTCGTGAGCTGGCCATACATGCCGGCCGCCGAGATCCCGATGCCCTGTTGGCCGCGGCTCTGACGCAGGCGATGGAACTTGGAGCCGTAGAGCAGCTTCGCGAACACGCGCGGGATCTGCTGGCGCACGATGCCCGGGCCGTTGTCGGTGACGGTGATCCGGAAGCGCGACGCCTGGCTCGCCGGCGGTGCCGCCCCGTTCTCCGCGACGATCTCGAGCTTCACCTCGACGTCGGGGAGGATCCCGGCTTCCTCGCACGCGTCGAGCGCGTTGTCCACCGCCTCCTTGACGCAGGTCAAGAGCGCCTTGCGCGGGCTGTCGAAGCCCAGCAGGTGCCGGTTCTTGGTGAAGAACTCGGAGACCGAGATCTCGCGCTGGCGCGCCCCCATCTCCTCGGCGGTGACACCGGTGGCGCGCTTGCGGGTGCTGCGACTGCGCTCATCCATGGGCTTCGTCACGGGCACCTCAGGGCTTCAGCGACGGTGGCTCATGCCGCTCAATCGAACTTCATGTCCAGGCCCACGCGGAGTCCGACGCCATTCACGTCGACCGCCTCACGCTGCACGGTCCCGTCAGGCAGGCGCACCTCTCGTTCCAGCGAACCCCCGTTGTAATAGAGTTCGCTGTTCACGCGCCAGATGGTGGTGAGCTGCAGGCCGACACCGGCAAAGGTCTGCCACGCGAGATTGGCATAGCGGGATTTTTCTTGCGCTCCGGTGCGATGGTCGAACGAATGAAGCATCAGCCACTCGTAGCCCACGCCGAAGCCGAAGAAAGGCACGAGGAACCTGTCGGTGAGGTCCACCTGCAGGAATCCCATCAGCGGCACCAGGTTCGCGTCGACCCGCGCGAGCTCGACTTGTGAGTCGCTGCCCTGGCCACCGGTGGGCGCCTCCAGCTTGGCGCGCTTGAACGACCACGCCGAGAACATGCCGCCCTGCAGGTGCGGGCTGAAGTGTTTGCAATAGCGCACTCCGGCCGTGGGGCTCGCGCCGCTGCCCTGGATCGGCGCGTAGAGTCCGCCATCCAGCTGCATCGACCAGACGTTGGGCCCGAGCGCTGGCGCGGGGGCCGCGAACGCAGGCGCGGCGAAGGACAAGCACGACGCGAGCAGCGGCACGATGCGTCGTGCTGCGAAGCGTGGGCTCATGGCTCCGCCCTGACGCAGCATCTCTAGTAACGGATGTCCAAGCCCACCCTGGCTCCCACACCATTCACGCGGACCGCCTCACGCAGCCCGTTGGAATTGGGTGCATCGCGCTCGAGCGATCCGCCGTTGTAGCTGAGCTCGAAATCGACGCGAAGGCCCTGGTCCAGTCGGATGCCCATCCCGCCCCAGCCCTGCCATGCGTAGTTCGCGTAGGTCGCCGAGGCCGATTCGCCGGTCACGAAATCATCGGCCTTGAGGGATAGCCACTCATAGCCGGCAGCGATACCGCCGTACGGCACCAGGAAGCGCTTCTCGGTGAGGCTGACCTCGAAGAACGCCATCACCGGCACCAGAGATCCGCTGGCTCGGGCGAGGATCAGCTGAGGCTGCAGACCCGGAAGGGTGTTGATCGGCTGCTCCACGTTCTTCCGTTCGAGCACCCAGTCGACCAGGAGCCCCCCTTGGAGGTGTGCGCCCAACCGCCTGCCGAGGCGCAATCCGACCATCGGGCTCGGGGCATTGGTCTCGATCGGTGCGAAGAGTCCCCCGGACAGATGGATGCTGTTGGCCTTGGGCTTTGCGGCCAGTGCCGAGGTTGCGGGCGTGTACCTCTGGACCGGAGCGGCCCCGACGGAGTCACGAGCCGGCTGGGTGTTCTGCGCGAGGAGGTCATTGGTCGTGGACGCACGGGCCGGCGCAAACAGCCCACCCGCGACCGTGAGCCACGAAGCAAGGAAGAGATGGAAGCGGACGGCCTGCGACGGGGTGGTAGAGCCTCGTTTGCGATGGAGCATTAGCCCCCCAAGAGAGTCACCTGATACCCGGCGCGACCGGGCGCAGTTCCGCTGGATTGTAGCGAAGCGGACCTGCCGCGCTAGGCCGTGTGTTTACACGAACTTGGGCGGTTCATGCAAGGACGGGCTCAAACCTACCTCCCCCCCGACGCCTTCTCGACCTCCTCCCGGTAGTAGCTCGACATCCCACCCGTCGCGTCGAGCGCCGCCCGACGCACCGGTTCCGTCACGGCGCGATGCGCGAGAACGTGACGAAGCATCTCGGCCCGGTAGTAGTCGGACTTGGTCGGCGCCACGGTCTTCACGATCGCAAGCAGGTCCGCATCCGTCAGCGAGGAGTTGGCGAGGATCGCGTTGACCGACTCCGAGAGGTAGTACTCGCTGTCGATCGTCGCCGCGGCATCGATGAGCGTGCGCACCTCACCGCGATCGCTGCTCGCCGCCAGAGCCTTCACGAACTCGCACGCGTACGAATCCTCCTTGATGTCGCGCGCGACCGCGGCGAGCCTCTTTCGCTGCGAAGCGTCGATCTTGTCCGGGATCTGCTTCAGCACCTCGGTCTTGTAGTAGTCGGATTCCATCTTCTGGATGACGTCGATCAGGAAGTCCACCTCGCGTGCATCCATCGGTCCGGTTCCGAGGGCCTGCTTCACCGATTCCGCCTGGTAGTAGTCGGACGACATCGACTGGATCATCCGGACCATGGCGGCTCGAACCTGGGCGTCGTCTCGGGCGCGCAGGCCGAGCCCCTTGAGCAGCTCGGCGTCGTAGTAGTCCGAAGTCCCCAGCGATGAGGCCTGGTCGAGCACACGCACCACGTCGGCGCTCGCCAGGTGCGTCGCGGCCGCCAGTTTCGTGTAGTAGACGTTCCTCGCGTAGTCGCTCGGCATCTGCGCGGTCTCGGCGAGCACGCCCGAGACGCCACCTTTCCTGAGCAGGATCGGCAGCCGCTGGTCCACGGCTATGGCAGTCCTGCGGTCCATCTCGATCAGGAACTCACCGAGCCACGCGCGGGCCGCGGCGTCGTAGGGCTGCTCGCGCCCGTTCACCTTCCAGCTCCGCTCGAGGCCATTCACCCCGGGCGTGATGTAGAGCTGGCGCCGCTCGCCGTCGTCGGTGACGTCGAGCCGGAACGATCCGCCCGGCGGAAGGCTCACGAGATCGGTGAAGTCGTCGTTGAATGTCGCCTTGCCTTCCATGCGGAAGTCGATCCGGCAGCGCGTGCCTTCGAGCTTGATCGTCCACCTCTGGCGCCCGTCGTCGTCGGTGATCGAAACCGAGGTGTTCTTGAGCTCGCCGGAGCAGGCATGGAGGAAGGACGACGCAGAGGCCGGAGATCTCGTCTCGGCGTGGGCCGCACCCGCGAACAACAGGGCGAGGACGATCGGCGCGTGCCGCGCCAGCCGGGCGGGCATCCGTGAGCGATGGGGGACGTTCATGGTCTTCTCCTCTTTCAATCCTGTGGCGCGCGGGCCGCGGCTCACTCGTAGCGCAACGTCTTCACCGGGTTCACGAGCGACGCGCGCAGCGCTGGGATCGCGCTCGCCGCCACGGCCACGAGCAATAATACGCCTCCGATGCAGGCGAACGTCAGCGCGTCGGTGGGGCTGACGCCGTAGAGCAGCGTCGAGAGCACGCGGCTGGCCATCGCGGCGGCCGCCAGTCCGAGCGCCATCCCCACGAGCGCCAGACGCGCGCCCTGCCCCACCACCAGCCGCAGCACGTCGGCAGGAAGCGCACCGAGGGTGAGGCGCACGCCGAACTCGTGCGCGCGGATCTGGGTCATATGGGAGATCACGCCGTAGAGCCCCACGGCGGCCAGCACCAGCGCGAGGGCCGCGAACGCCGTGAGCAGACCGGCGATGGTGCGCTCCTGCCCGAGCGAGACCGCGACCTGCTCCGCCAACGATCGAGCACGATAGACGGGCACGTTGCGGTCCAGGCGCCGGACGATGGACCGGGCCGCGGCGAGCACGGCGCCGGCATCTGCGCGGGTCCGCAGCACGAGGTTCGTGTTGGGGGTGTAGAACGCGTTGAACGGTACGTAGAGCATCGGTACGCCTTCGTCGCGGACGCTGACGAGCTTCGCGTTGGCGACGACGCCGACGACCTCGGAGCCGTGGTCACCGAAGTTCTTCACGCGCTGTGCCAGGGGGTCGAGGCCGCGCCAGAAGCGATCGACGAACGCCTGGTTCACGATCACCGCCTGTCGTCCGAGGCCGTCCTCGGGGCCGAAGTCGCGGCCGCGCACCAGGCGCATGCCGAGTGTCTTGAAGTACTCCGGCGTCACGGACGTGAAGGCGACGTCGGGCTCCTGGCCATCCGGCGGGGTGAAGTTGGTCAGCTCCACGGACGTGACCATCCCCGGGTCGCTGAGCGGAACGTGCCGCGCGATCGCGGCGCTCGTGACCCCCGGGAGCTCGCGCACCCTCGCGAGCAACTCGTCATAGAATTGATGCCCGCGCTCGGGGGTGTACCCACTCTTCGATAGGTCCAGCGAGATCACGAGCGCGTTCCGGGTCTCGAACCCGAGATCCACCTGTGAGGCTTTCCCCAATGTGCGCAGCAGGAGACCGGCGCCGACGAGCAGCAACGCGGAGAGCGCGACCTGGAGGACCACGAACACCTCGCGCAGGGCGAACCCCTGCGAGCGGCCGTGACGCAGCCCGCCCTCGCCCTTGATCGCGCCCATCAGGCTCGTCCTGGACGCCGCCCGTGCCGGCAACCACCCGAACAGCACGGTCGAGGCGAGAGCGAGGAGCGCGGTGATCCACAGCACACGCGACGCCAGCACGGGCGAGGCCGCTTTCACCGGCAGCGAGAACGCGCCGGTGGAGACCACGCGGAAGACGTCCGCGCCCCAGACCGCAAGCAGCACCCCGAGCACGGCCCCCGAGACGGAGAGGAGCAGGCTCTCGGTCAGCAGCTGCCGCAACACCCCGCCGCGGGTGGCACCGATCGCGAACCGGACGGCCATCTCGCGATGGCGCTGCTCGGCGCGCACGATCAGGAGCCCCGAGACGACCGCGCAGGCGATCAGCAATACGAGGCCTGCAACGCCCATGAGCACCCACGAGGTCCGGCGCACGTTCTGCCGGCCCTCGGAGGCGATCGTCGATGCCGCCAGCGGCGTCGCGGTGACCCGCTGGTGTTGCGTGTCGGGAAGCTTCAGCTCCTGCGCGACCCGCGCCCGGATCGTGTTCAACTGCGCCGCTCCCTGCGCCGGCGTCGCGCCGTCTTTCAGGCGCGCGATCGCTTCCACCCACGAGAAGCCCCGGCGCTCGAACGGTTTGAACTGCGCCATGTTCGGGGACGCTTCGAGCAGCATGGAGGTGGGCATCCACACATCCGGCACGTCCTGCAGGTCCAGGCCAAGGAAGCCGGCGGGCGCGACCCCCACGATCGTGAACACGTGCGTGTTCATGCGCACGGACCTGCCGACGACGTGGGGATCGGCATGGAAGCGGCGCCTCCAATAGGCATCGCTCAGGACCACCACGGGGTGGCTCCCGGGCGTGATGTCGTCCGCTTGGGAGATCAGGCGGCCCACCTCGGGCTTGACACCGAGCAGCGAGAAGAAGTCGCCGCTCACGAGCGCTGCGGGCACGCGGTCGGGCTGCTCGTCGCTCGCACCGAGATTGACGACGTTCCCGCCGCTGAATCCCGCGATTCCAACGAACGCGTCGGATTGCTCGCGGAAGTCCCGAAGCAACGGGTACGAGATCCCGCTGGTGGTGCCGCTGCCGAACGTCGTGCCGATCCTGAGCAGCCGCTCCGGCGCCCGAACCGGCAGGGGCCGGAACAGCACGGCATCCACGAGGCTGAACATGAGGCTGTTCACACCGATACCCAGCGCCAGGGTCACGATCGCGATCGCGGTGAAGCCCGGATGCTTCAGGAGCACACGGATCGCGTAGCGAACGTCCTGCAGCAGGTCGCCCATGGATTCTCCTCGGTCAGCGGATCGCCAGCGTGCGGGGAGCTTGGCGATGCCAGAGTGGAGTAGTGGCCGCGGCGACATGGGGGGCCAGAGGATTCCGACGGGAGCGCCCGGGGCGGGGACCGCTGCGGGTTCATGGACCGCTGCCCTACAATGCCGCCATGTCGCAGCCGCTCGACACCTCGTCACCCGCGCCCACCACGGACCGCGGCTGGTTCCCCGCCCAGCTGACCGCGGTCACGGCGCCGATCGGCCCGGTCATGGTTCTCGCCGGCCCCGGCGCCGGGAAGACGCGCTGCCTGACCGGCCGCATCCAGTACCTCGTCGAGCAGATGCACGCCACGCCGCAACGGATCTGCGCCGTGACGTTCACGAACAAGGCCGCCGAGGAGATCGTCGCCCGAATGCGCCAGAGCATGGACACCGTGGCCGAGCAGCCGTGGCTGGGAACGATCCATGCGCTCTGCCTCCAGCTGCTTCGCCCGTTCGCGAAGACGATGGGCTTGCCGCCGGGCTTCGGCGTCGCCGATGAGAGCCAGCAGTACGCGATCCTCAACCGGCTCCGCGTGTGGAAGAAGCGACAGGGCCAGCTGCTGAGGCTCTTCGGCCTGCGGCGACTCACGCGATACAAGCTGACGCCCGAGGACGAAGCCACGTTTAAGGCATATGGCGACGAGCTCGAGCGCCATCGCCTGGTGGACTACGACAGCATCCTCGTGCTCGCGCGGCAGCTCTTGGACCGCGACCCGGGCGCGCTCGCGAGCTACCAGAACCGTTGGGACCACATCCTCGTCGACGAGTTCCAGGACCTGGACCCGTGCCAGTACGAGATCCTGGCACTGCTGGCGGCACGGCATCGGAGCCTGTTCGTGGTCGGCGACGACGAGCAGTCGATCTTCTCCTGGCGCGGCGCCGACCCGAACCTGGCGCGGCGGTTCCAGCTCGAGTTCCAGGCGAAGCCGATCGTTCTCGACGTCAACTGCCGCTGCTCGGTGCCGATCTTCGAGACGGCGCGCAGGATCCTGCCGCAGGACGGCTCGCTGTTCGAGAAGGACATCCGCGCGGTGCGCGATGGCATGGAGCCGGTGCGCGCGGTCGGGTTCGAGGACGAGACGGCCGAGGCCGCGTGGGTGGTCAAGGACATCCTGGAGGATCTCGAACACAGCCAGCTCGCGCGTGGCGAGTACGCGGTGCTCTATCGCAATCACGACATGGGCGCCGGGATCGAGCAGGCGCTGCTCGCACACGGCATCCCGTGCCGGCTCGGCAAGGGTCGCGCGATGATGGACGACCCGGTCATCCGCCAGCTGATCACGTCGCTGCGGATCGTGCTCTCTCCCGACTCGGATCTCGACGTGGAAGCGCTCGCGCACATGGTGCTTCCCGAGCAGGTCCTGCAGCGGCCGGGGTTCCGTGGTGAGGGTCGGTTCATGGACTCGCTGCGCGCGTTCGCGCACGCGAATCGCGGCGCCAAGGAATGCTGGCGGCTGCTCTACCAGATCGAGAACCTCACCGGGCTGCGCGCGAGCTGCCAGACGCTGGGCGACCTGGTCCGTGGCGTGCTCTCGCTTGGGATCGGCCGCTACCCCAATCCGCTCGAGAAGCGGTTCGAACAGTTGACGGATCCTCGAGAGCTTCCGCTCCCGCGTACGCTGTCGGACGCGATCGCCGAGACGATGGCCGCCGACGGCCGCATCCTCGTGGGCGCCGCGGGTGGGTTGGAAGTCGTGGTCGCCCTGATGCTCCGCAAGGCGCTCCCGATGGCCGAGATCGCGTACGCACGCGAGGAGACGGCGCGAGCGTCGGACCTGGTCCTCGACCTCGCCGGCACCGCGGGAACCGTGTCACTCGCGGACGCCGAAGGCCTGCGCACCACCGCCGTCTTCAAGGCCCTGCAGCTCGTCGAGGCTCGCGGCTATCGGAAGCTGCTCGGCGAGTACGTGGTCTTCGACACGGAGACGACGGGCAAGGAGGTCGACACCTGTGAGGTCGTCGAGCTGGCCGCGGCGCGGGTTCGCGGCGGCGAGGTCGTCGACCGCTTCCGCTCGTTGATCCACTGCCGGCAGCCGATCACGCCCGGTGCCCACGAGGTGCATGGCTACGCGGACGAGGATCTACAAGGCCAACCGGAGTTCGCGGAGGTGTGGCCGAAGTTCCGCGCGTTCGTCGGCGACACGGTGCTCGTGGCGCACAACGGCGTGCACTTCGACGTGCCCGTGCTCAACAGGTTGGCCGCGAGTTCGGGCGGCCTCGCGGGGATGCCGGTCTTCGACACGCTGCCGCTGGCGCGGCAGCTCCCCGGGGCGGGCGGCGTGGGCCTCGAAGCACTCGCGGCGCGGTTCGGCGTGGAGACCGGGCGCAGTCACCACGCGCTCGACGACTGCCTCTGCCTGGCCGGCGTGGTCGAGCGCCTGATGCGCGAGTACCTCAAGGCGACCCGCATGACGTGCCAGGTGCCGCTGCTCGAGTACGTCGCGCTCGGCGCGGCGCTCGAGGACGAGTCGCGGCGATCGGCAGAAGACGACGCCCTGGTCGACGCCGGCATCTGGAAGCTCTTCGGCAGGTATTCGAGGCTCCTGTCCGGCTTCGAGACGGAGGCGTTCGTCCACTCCATCACGTGTCCGACCACGGCGGAGATCACCGAGCGCCTGGGCGGCCAGACCGTGATGGAGCGCGTGAAGCGCACCGTCGATCCCGAGGATCGCTACGCGGAGTCGTACGCGCGCTTCCGTGGCCTCGTGGAGCGTGCCGACGGTGTCGAGTTGGAGCAGGCGATCCGGGAGTTCCTCGACACCGTGGCGCTGTCACGGTCGGACGGCGCGGGCACCGACGAAGATCACGTCAACCTGCTCACGTTCCACTCCACCAAGGGGCTCGAGTTCTCGCGCGTGTACATCCTCGGCGTCGAGGACGACAGCCTCCCTGGATGGCGAGCGATCAAGGACGACCTCGAGGACGAGACCCGCGAGGCCCGCCGCCTGCTCTACGTGGCCATGACGCGTGCGAAGGACCGGCTGGTCCTGACGCGCTGTGCGATGCGCGCCGACCGCCCGACGGGCGGGACGCGCTTCCTGACCGACCTCGGGCTCACGATCGAGCCTCGGTGACTCGCGACCTGCATCGCGCTGGGTGAGTTGGCGCACCGACGTGGGTCGCACCCCGAACGCCGCCGGTCGTGCCGATAACCACTCCATGCCCGCCGTCCCGCGGGCCGGAGGAGACCTCCCATGACCACGAAACGCACCATTAGAAGTGGAGCCATCTCCGCAGCACCATGGTTGGCGCTCGCCTTGATCACGGGCCCAGCCTTCGCCGCCGTTCCAACCGACGCCATCGTGGCGCAGGCGCAACATTCTCGCGACGGCGCCGGGCTCCAGGTCAGCTCCTGGCAGCCGGACGAGCCCACGGGCTTCGTCAACAGCAACACCGCCTCGTTCCACGGCTACTTCACCAAGGGGCTCGACCAGCACCTGGCGTGGGAGAACACGCTCGGCTACTGGGGGCGCACGAGCAAGTGGAGCGAGACGCAGCCGATCATCGGCACCACGAACAGAGAGCTGCAGACGCACCTCGTGCCCATGATCACCGCGCTTCGGCTCTACCCCGCCACCACCTCCGCCAACCGCGTCGAGCCGTACATGACCGCGGGCATCGGGCCCGTCCTCGGCGTCCAGATCCAGAAGGCTTCCGGGGCACTCACCGCCGACCAGACGACCTCGATGCAGGTCGGGCTGGGTGTGCGGGCGGGCGCTGGCGTGGACCTGTGGGCGACCCAGGTGTTCGGCATCACGGCCGGCGGCCACTTCGAGTCCGCGAGCTTCGGCCAGGACATGGCGAACGATCGGCTCTATCAGGCCTGGGGCGCGGACTTCGGGTTCTCGTACCGATTCCAGTATCGATAGGGGAAAGCGTCCATCAGGCGAGCACCGAGCGCCACAAAGCCAGGCGGCCACCCCCGCAAGGGTGGCCGCCCAGAGACAGCGGGGTGTTGACTCAGATCACCGCAGCAGCACGACGGCCGTCTTCACGGTTCCGCCCGGGTGATCGAGCTTCACGAAGTAGACTCCCGAGGAGAGATCCCTGCCCGAGTTCGACCGGCCGTCCCAGACGAGTGAGCCCTTGCCGCTGCTCAGCTCCGTCGTGAACCCGCGCACCAGCCGGCCGCGGACGTCGAAGACGGAAACGGTCGCAGGCCCCTGACCGTTCGGCACGGCAAAGGAGATCGTCGCCTGGTTCCGGGCCGGGTTCGGCGCGCACGTGAGCTGAGCATGCTGCAGGGCATCGCCGGGCGTCCTGGGCGCATCCTGGACGCTCACGGTGGTCGAACAGCTCCCGAACCCGAACAGCGCGTACACACCGCAGGACGATGTGAACATGCCATTGCTGTCGTGCGCGACGCCGGGGACCGTCATCGTCGAGTGCACGCCCAGGATCGACGGCCCGTAGTAGTGGATCAGGTAGTTGCGGAAGTTCAGGCCGCGGATGAGGCGATACGCGCCCTCCATCTCCGCCGGGCAGCGCGTATCGAGGTCCGAGTCGGCCGGGTCGATGTCGTCCTCGCCGAGCAGGTCCGTGATCTTGCGCGAGGAGAACTGGCTGATGAGCTGCGAGCCCGGGACCGCCGTCATGTAGGAGTTCCTCCCCGACATGCCGTACTTGTACGTGTTGTAGTCGGAGCACGGTGGATTCGCTGGGATGGCCCAGGTGTTGGTGGTCCCGGTGACCAGGCGCTCGCTGTTCAGGTACATGTACGAGGAGGGGTTGGCGACGACATACGACATCTTGATGCCGTACTGTTGCGCGAGCACCTGCTCGACCCGGTTTCCGGCGGCATAGCGGGTGGTGAACTGTCCGCCGGACGAATGCCCGCCGATGACGATGGTCTTGAGGTTCGGGCACAGGCTCGCGATCTTGAGAAGCATCGAGTCCATCACCGCGAACGTGCTGACGTTGGCGGGGCGCGGATGGGCCGAGGTGCTCAGCGACTGGTCCCCCTGCTTCCAGCCGTCCGAGTCCCAGAACAGCATGTCCGACGCGAGGCTGTTGGCGCTGATGTCGTCCTCGACCAGGAACTGCGGGCCGACCAGGAGGCTCGTGGTGTTGTTCACCCCCGCGGTCGAGGCGGCCGACTGCATGTTGTTGAGGGCGGTTTCGCAGTGGCGGTTTCCACCATGGACGAGCACGACGAGGCGAACAACGCTCGAGTGAGCGGAAGTGATCGACTGGTTGGCGTCATAGGGGATCTTCAGCGTGTGGCCGGAGATGGTGACGGAGAAGCGCTGCGACCCCACGTGCGTGACCGCTTGAGCCGACGCATCCGAGGCAGTGACCAGGGCAACTGGCAAGAGCGTGAGCAAACATGCAGCAACCTGGGCGAGGGCGGACTTCTGGCGCAAGGGTGACCTCCCGGATGGCGCGACCGCGCCCTCGCGTGGGGTTACCGGGCGCATGGTGGGACGACAAGTGCTACGGCCGATCGTCGGGGCTCGGGGGGGGATGCGGCTCAGCCCTCGGATTGCGCAATGTGCAATCGACAACGAGTCAGAGCAAGACCTGAGTCTGACCGACTGGTCGAGCACTGACGAGCGACTCGGGTGTCGACCTGATGCACGAGCGAAATCGCGGCGCAAACGAGCGCGCGTGCGAGTCAGTGACCGCGGCTCGGCCCGAGTGCTACTTGAGCGCCGCCTCGACGAACGCCACCGCGTCCGCGCCCCAGACGTGCATCCCGCGTGCGCCACCGAAACAGTGCATCTGCTCCGCCTGGGGGCCGACCGCGGGATAGACCTTCACCTGGTTCGCCGGGTTCCGACCCTTGAGGATCGGGCCCAGCACGCGCGAAGGCTCGAGGCTCGCGTCCTTCGCGGGCTGGATCAGGAACACCGGGATGTCGATCTTCGCCACGGCGCTCTTCAATCGCGCTCGCAGGTCGGGGCTGATGCTCCAGCTCAGCGCCGCCGGGGAGATCGACACCGCGGCGCGGTAGCCGACGTGCCGCGCGGCGCCGAACAGGGTCTGGATGCCACCGAACGAGCAGCCGGCGACGACGATGCGCGTGGTGTCGACGAGCGCTTGCCCCTTGAGATAGGCGAGCCCGGCCAACTGATCGTCCACCTGTGAGGTCTCGAGCAACTGCGCTCCGAGCTTCATGCCCGCTGCCGGGCCGTGCAGCGACGACTCGCGCTCGATCGAGTCCCGGATGTACTCGCCCTGCGAATCGCTGTGGCCTCTTCTCATCGGCGCGAAGACGACGAACCCTGCCGGGATGAAGACGGCCGCGACCGAATCGAACTCGGCGCGGCCGCCGGGATCGGGTTCGCTGCCGTGATTCCAGAGGACGGCCGGGAACGGACCGTCACCGACGGGCTTGTACAGGTAACCCGCCAGCGTCAGCTCGCCGCTCGGGAACGTCACGTGCATCTTGTTGAGGTGCGGTGGTGTCTGCGCCGTCGCGGGCAGGCAGCCGACGAGGAGACCGACCAGGACCAGCCGCCACCAGCGCGTCACCGGCAACACCGCCACGCGCGCCTCAAAGCGGATGCGACAGCGCCATCCCCACGATCGCGAGCACCATCATGATCACCCCGACCACGCCGCCCACGTGCATCTTCTGCTGCAGGCTGGCGATCTCCGCGGCCTGCGCGGGCGTGGGCGGGCCGCTCATCGTCATGGTGATCGCGCCGAGCCGCTTCGCGGACCTGCTCACGACGGCTCCGCCCCAGATCACGGCGAGGATGCCGAACACGGCGCCGAACGTGAGCATGCGCTCGTAGAACGTGAGCAGCAGCGGGCGCCGGAAGTGTTCCGAGAGGCGGTCATAGAGCGCGAGGCCGGTGAGCACGTTGATGCCGGCTGCGATGTTCAACGCGACGGAGAGTTTGCGCACGCCGATCACATACTTGAGCACGGGAGCGGCCGCGGGGCCGAGCGCGCGGGCGGCGGCGGTCAGATAGAACGTGCCCACCACCGCACCTCCGAACCAGAAGGCGCCGAGCAGTATGTGCAGGAGCTTGATCCCCAACCATGGCGTCATCGTGAAATCCTCGTTGGCACGCGGACCTGAAGGTATTCCCCCACGAACATCTGACTGGGTCGTGGGGAGGTGACCGAGCGTATGATACCGACGTGGGGCTTGGGGCCCCAGCCGGCTCTGATGTGCTGCAGGAGCCCGGAGAGGATCCTCCCCGTTCCAAACCATCAGGGCCGCGAGTGAGGACTTCATGCGCCTGATCGCGCCCACGTGTCTCATGCTCGCCATCGCCGCGCTTGCGGCCGCCCCCGCGCGCGCCTATGACGAGTCCACGGAGCCACACGAGTACTGCAGCAACAACATCCCCCCCGACCAGTCGAAGGGGTTCGTTCCGCTGCCCGAGGGCGACGTCTTCTGCCCGCTGCTCGCTGACCCGAAGGCCGCCCACTCCTACGTGGCCTACGTGCGGGGCACCGGCCCCTCACCACTGGCCACGGACCTGCTCTCGGTCGGGATCGGCGACCACTTCGGGATCGCGCGCTGGAACGGGCCGAGCCCGGGGAACGGGATCCAGTTCGGGCTCGAGGGCAGCGTGTTCGCGCAGTTCGACCTGAACACCGAGTCCTACGACCTCATCAACGCCGACTACCTGGTCGGCCTGCCGATCACCTATCGCTATGGCTGGTTCTCGGGCCGGGCGCGGGTCTTCCACCAGAGCTCGCACCTGGGCGACGAGTTCCTGATCCATTCGCGGATCCAGCGCCAGAACTTCTCGTTCGAGGCGGCCGAGGTGATCCTGTCGGGTGATGCGGGTCCCGCGCGCATCTACGCCGGCGCCGAGTACCTGATCCACATGCTGCCGGAGAAGCTCGAGGACTACGTGCTCCATGGCGGCGTGGAGCTGCGCCAGCGGAAGGGAGCGCTCCCGCTCGGGAGCTTCTCCAGCGCGCGCTTCGTGGCCGCCGGCGACGTGAAGGCGCTCGAGGACCCCGACTGGGAGACGGCCGTGAGCGCCGAGGCGGGCCTCGAGTTCAGCAGCCCGCACGATTCCGGACACGCCGCGCGCGTGTGGAGCGTGCTCGGGCACTACTACACGGGCCCGTCGCCGTACGGTCAGTTCTACAAGTCGGACGTCACCTACTACGGCGTCGGGCTGCACTTCGCGCTCTAAGGCGGGCGATCGTTCGGCCGCGCGCGCGGATGGCCCGAGGCGGTCGGGCGCCGGGCTCAACCTTGCATGAGCCCGGGCCCGGCGTCGGGCGCGCTTCGCTCGCGCCCTCTGCCTACCGCCTCGAAATCCCGACCAGCTCGTTCCGCGGGTGCTCGTCCTTGGGCGCGACCTCGAGGACCGTGCCCACGCCGCGCGCGTAGTACTTGAACTCCCGATCGCCCGGCTCGAGCGCCGTCCGCTCCCCCGTCTCGAGGCACGCGGTGAACGTCCCGGCGATCACGGGAACGCTCTCATCGAGGGACAGCACCTTCGCCTGGTCCTCAGCGACGCCCGGCGAGTACTCCTGCCGGTAGGCGTCACCCACCTCGGGCTGGCCGAGCATGATGATGCCGGCCTGCGCGCCGTCGACGCCGGCCTGCCACGAGCCTTCGGTGCTCACGACCTGACCACCGCTCAGCGTCTTCGTGGCCTCGCCCATGTACCAGACGTTGCCGTCGCGGTCCTGGGCGTACCAGTCGAACGTGTCCTCGAGCACCTCGCCATTCTCGATCTGGCGGTCGTGGACGACCGTGACCGCCACGCCGAGGATCGTCTTGTGGTCGCGGGTCACTTCCACCTTCTCGGAGTCGACGCCGTCGAAGTACGTGTAGACCGTGCCGCGGACCAGCGGGAAGAAGGGATTGTCGACCTCGGCGACGAAGCTCGACGGATCGAACGGGACCTCCACCAGCGATCCCGTCGACCTGCCCATCGTCTGCTGGGCGCCGCCCGGCGCCGCCGTGCCCGAGGCGCTTCGCTTCGGGGCCGTGACGCAGCTCGTGAGCAACATCACGACGACGAGCACAAGGGTCGTCAGGGAGCATCTCGCGTTCATGGGCCGCCTCCTCCGGGGGGTTCGAGCTGCCGTGGAGCGGCCTCACACGTGCGACCTCGCTGTGACCCGAAGGTTAGTGACCGCCCGCTCGGGCGCTCAAGACCGGAACAGACCTGAATCAAGGGTCGTGCGAGCCCCGACGCGTGCGGCGCGTTCAGTCGGAGAACGTCGTGCGCAGGCCCGGCCAGCGCCGGTACCGCAGGCGCGAGCCGCTGCCCTCGATCGCCAGCGCGCCGATGTAGCCGGGAGCGGGACGAAGCGTGTGGATCGACCAGACCCTCGCCTCCGCGACGTCACCCGATCCGGTCGCGGTCGGGCCCGCCACGCTGTCCCCGAGCGCCTTGCGGAAGGCCTCGTTCTTCGTCCAGCAACGGACGAAGGCCACCGCGCGACGATGGTTCGGAAGCGACTGGAGTTGTTCGCGCTCGGCTGCGGAAAAGTACCCATACGCGATCTCCGCCCAGTCGCGATGCGCACGCACGCGCTCGACATCGACGCCCACGTCGGCGTCCAAGGCGACGGCGACGAGCGCCAGCTCCCCGGAATCCGCCAGGCTGAAGCGGAGCCGGTCGCCCCACTCGGGGCCCAATGCTGACGCTCCGGACTCCCTGCGCACGAACCCGATCGTCGACGGCGATGTGCCGAGGTAATGAGCGAGCACTCCGCGCAGCGCTCCGTGCGCGACGACGAAGCGCCGCCGGTCATGGTCCGCGCGCAGCCGGGCGGCGCGCTCGCGCTCGTCGAGCGACAATGTCGCGAGGAGGCGGGCCACGGTCTCGCGCGGAGCGCCGAGGCCGACACTCCAGATGTGCACTTCGCCGTTCGCCGGTTGGAGCGGCCGCGCGCTCGCCGTCCCCGATGCGCGTGTCGAACCCGGCGGCTTTCCGGGCCGCACCTCCAGGGGGAGAGTTGAGGTCGATGGGTGGCGTGGCATCTCGGCTCCTTCACCGGCGAGAGTTCACGCCGGATGCTGGAGCATCTATCGAGACATTCCCATCAGGGATGTATGAACCATCACCTCCGGTGTTCGATGGAGCCGCTCGTGTGTCCAAACAAGAGAGCGCGTTTGCTCAATCTCTTGTGAGCAGCATCGCACCTGCCATCGCTCCCGCGGCGCAAATGCTGATGAGGCCGCGACGTGCGCGGCGTCGCTGCATTTCGTACGCGAGTGTGGTCAGTATGCGACCACCTGTCGCCGCCCACGGGTGCCCGATGGCGACCGAGCTGCCGTTCACGTTCACGCGTGCCCAATCGACGGGGCCGAGCGGCGCGTCCTTCCAGCCCTTTTCCCACGCCAGGATGTTCGCGATCACCTGTGCGGCGAACGCCTCGTGGATCTCGAGCAGGTCGATGTCGGCGAGTTGGAGCCCCGCACGCCGCAGCAATCGCGGCACCGTGATGGCCGGCGCCATGAGCAGGCCGTCGTCGGGATGGATCGCGGCGTACTCGATGCCGTCGATGAACGCGAGCGGCTCGCGCCCCTCCTCGCGGGCGCGCGTCTCGCTCATCAGCAGCACCGCCGAGGCGCCGTCCGTGACCGGCGAGGCGTTGCCGGCGGTGAGGGTGCCGTCCTCGGCGAACGCGGGTTTCAGGGTCGCCAGCTTCTCGAGCGAGGTGTCGGCCCGCGGGCCCGTGTCCTGATCCACGCCCTCCACGGCAACGATCTCGCGCGCCAAACGCTCGCGCGCCGCGAGCGCGTTCCGGTGGCTCGCGAGCGCGACCTCGTCCTGTCGCTCGCGCGGGATCTTCCATTCCCGGCGCGTGATCTCCATGTGCTCGCCCATCGTCAGCCCGGTCGTGGGCTCCTTGAACGTTGCGGGGTCGGCGCCCGAGAGCCACTCGACGCCGCCGGCGATGCCGCTGTGGATGCGCCCGCGCGCGATCGCGTCCGCGATCAGCGTCGCGGTGCGAAGGCCGGTGATGCAATAGGACGACACGGTCTGCGCTTCGATGGCGGCCGGCAGGCCGGACTCGAGCACGATCTCACGCGCGAGGTTCGGCTTCCCGCGCTCGGGCACCACGACGCCGAACGCGAGCGCGTCGACGCGACCCGCATCCACGGCATGACGTTCGATGAGACCGGTCACCGCGCGCTTCGCCAGCGCCAGCGGTCCCAGGCTCGCGAACGACTTGCCGGCGCGGACGAACGGTGTCCGCGCTCCGGCGACCACTGCAACGCGCTCCATCCATCCTCCCGTGTCGATCGGTATCAGGCGATGTTCTGATGTGGCGCGCCGGACGGAGGTTCGTCGACGAGTCTCGGCCTTCCGGCGCACGCGTGTGCGGTGGTTGCGAAACGCCTCGCCGAACCGGTCGCGCCGGTCCGCGGCGTCACGAGTGCGGCTGCGGGGCTCGCTTCGGGTACGCCCGGGCCGGGCCCTTGATCGCCTCCCACAGGATGCGATTGAAGAGCGCGAAGTCGGCGCGGTCCTCGCGGCTGAAGTCGAGTTGGCGCGAGAGCCGGGCGGCCTCGGTGCTGTCCGGGTTCAGCTCGTGGCGCGACACGCGGGGTTCGAGCGCGGCATAGGCCGAGGTATCGGCCGCCGTCGAGAACGCTTCGCCGAGCGGCCGCGCGAAGTGATCGTACTTGGAGAGCGAGCCCAGGTGCAGCAGGTGATCGATCGTGGCGATGACGTCGGTGGTGTTGGCGAAGCGGTGCACCACGCCGGGCCGGCCGTAGGGCGAGATCACGAGCAGCGGCGAGCGGTGCGAGTCGAAGTGGTCGGGACCGTCCTGCGCGTCGTCCTCGAGCACGAACATCACGGTGCTGCTCCAGTAGCGCGAGTGGGTGAGCGCCTCGACGATGCGCCCGAGCGCCAGGTCGTTGTCGGCCGCGTACGCGCGCGGCGTGGGCGCTCCCGGAAGCGCCCCCGAAGTGTGATCGTTCGGCAGGTAGAGGATCGTCAGCGCGGGCATGGAATCGCCCGCCACCTGCTTCCGGAACGCCGCGATCCAGCGCTCGGCACGCAGCGAATCGGGGATCGCGAGGTCCCAGCCGGGATAGCTGGTGTCGGTGCACGCGGCGAGCCACGGTTTGTTCGCCACCGAGTGCCCCTCGGGCGTGCGGCGGGTGAACTCGCCGTAGTTGCGCAGCGACACGCGCGCGCGCTGCGCCAGGTCCCAGAGGTAGCCCGTCGAGGGCTCGTTCACGTCCTCGTCGGTCGGCTTGTCGCGGTTCAGGCCGTCGTAGTCGTACGAGCGGCCGCGCCCGGAGTAGTTGCTGGGGATGGTCTTCTCCACGTAGTCGGAGGCGTAGGCCGCCATCGTCCAGTTGTGCCCGTCGCCGCTCACCTCGCCGTTCACGAAGAAGCGGTCGAAGACGCCGAAGCGCTCGGCGAGCGCGTGCGCGTTGGGCGTGACCGCGCGCGGGAAGAACGTCAGCGACGAGTCGGTGTCGCCGATCGTGAGATCGCCGAGCACCTGGTCGAAGGTGCGGTTCTCGCGCACCACGTAGATCACGTGCTGGAACGGCGGCAGCGTCGGCGCGACCGGCGCCGGTGCCCAGTGGTTCGAGACCGCGACGCGCTGCGAGAGCGTGGCGAGATCGTTGTCACGCGGGCTCGAGAGCAAGCTGAGCGAGCCGTTCGTCTGCCCGAGCGTGTACTGGGTGGGGTCGCGCTTGCCCTTGTAGCCGGGCTGCTTGCGACCGGGATTGGGAGCGGTCCCCTTGCCCTTGCCGTTCAGCACGCACAGCGAGTCCCCGCGCGCGAGCACCGCGGTGGGATACCACTCGACCGGGATGCGGCCGAGGAGTTGCCATCCACTCGATCCGCCGCCGGTCGCCTCGCCCGCCGCGGCCTGCTTTCCGAACACAGCGACGGCGTCGTTGTCCGCCTCGGCGACGTAGAGCCGCTCGCCGTCGGGCGAGAGGGCGAGGGCGTTCGGTGAACTGCCCTCGGGCGGCCCGCCGGGCGCGGAGTCGGAGAGCACGTCCACCACCGAGTCGCGATCGGTGGCGACCACGGCGATGCGGTCGCTGGTGGCGCAGGTCACGTAGAGCCGCGCGTGCGCGCCGTCCAGGAGCATCGACGTGGGATGCGGCCCCACGGTGATCCGCGCGCCGGCAACGAGCCCCTTCCCGCGCGGCGCGAACGTCGCGATCCACGAGCCGCCCCAGGCGGACACGTAGACGCGACCGTCGGCGTGAACGGCCACGTCGTAGGGATAGCGTCCCGTGGCGAGCCGCTGCACCACGCGGTGCGAGGCCAGGTCCACGACCACGAGCGAATCCGCCAGGTTCTCGGCGACGAACAGGCGCGCACCGTCCGGCGAGCAGGCGATGCCGGCGGGATAGACGCGCCCGCCATCCTTCCCCGGCGGCGGCGCCAGCACGATGCTGTCCGCGAGCGCGGCCGAGTCCGCACGCCAGGTGTATTCGTAGACCACGTCCTGGTTGCCGCCCGAGACGTAGAGCCGGCTGCCGTCGGGCGAGAAACACGCGCCCACGAACGCCGCGGGCTGCGCCACCGTCTGGGTGACGCGACGCGAGACCGGGTCGATCACCTGGATCCCCTGGTCGCGGTAGCCGCAGAGCACGGCGACGATGCGCGCGGAGCCGGGCGAGGACCGCATCGTCAACGGCATCGAGCCGAGCGCCACGCTCACCCCGGCCGGGTCGAGCACGACGCCCGTGGGCAGCCGGTGCACCTCCGCCGCCGGGCGCGCGCACCCGGCGAGGACGAGGAGGGCGAGGCACAGGGCCCGGATCATGGCGCCGCAGGATATCAGGTCCGGGGGACGCGCCCGGCAGGCGACGGCCACCGTCATTACCGCATTCCCAACGCGGCCCACGGGCCACCCAGCGGTCAGATTCCTCGAATCCACCGGGGCACTAGGTGTATCTACACCTACCATGGCGGCCCACCCCGACTTCCACGAATGCCTGTCCTGCTCGTGCTTCGCGGCGCGGCGGGCGGCGCGAACGATCACCCAGCACTACGAGCGGCACCTCAAGCCCTCGGGGCTGCGGGTGG
>Ga0070685_10000600_pt1 | contig 19953 bp, 15 predicted proteins | sample KBSS13LmetaG_FD_65651 | JGI IMG/M metagenome (GOLD analysis project Ga0070685, IMG submission 65651) | Switchgrass rhizosphere microbial communities from Kellogg Biological Station, Michigan, USA - KBS S1-3L metaG | ecosystem: Host-associated > Plants > Roots > Rhizosphere ...
GACGAGGGCCCGGTGGGCGGCACCGGCGACGAGAGCGAGACCCACTTCTCCAACCTCCGGTCCGACGGGTACTGCGATCCGCTCGCGGCGAAGGGCGGCTTCGTGCACCAGGACTCGGTCACGCCCCTGCTCTTCCAGAAGACGGGGCTGACCTCCGAGCCCTTCCCCACGGTCACGCACCAGCGCGGCACGCGCACCACCCCCGACATCTTCGGCTTCGGGCTGCTGGCGGCGATCCCCAACTCGGCGCTGCTGAACGCCGAGGACCCGTTCGACTACAACGGCGACGGGGTCACCGGCTACGCGCACCGCACCGCCGCGGGCGACATCGGCAAGTTCGGGCGCAAGGCGAACGAGGGAAGCATCACCCTGTTCAACGCCGGCGCGCTGCTGAACGAGATGGGGATCACCAACCAGTTCAACCCGGCCGAGAACAACATCGGCGGCGCCCCGATCCCGGCGGGGGCGGACCCGCACGCCGAGCCGGAGATCAGCAGCACCGACTTCGACGACCTGAACTCGTTCGTGATCTTCCTGGCGCCCCCGCCGCAGCTCGCGCTCACGGCGCAGGCCACCACCGGCAAGACGCTCTTCTCGCAGATCGGCTGCACCGGGTGCCACACCCCGCAGTTCACCACCACCGACGTGGGGATTCCGGCGCTGAGCTACAAGACGGTCAAGCCCTTCACCGACCTGCTCCTGCACGACATGGGCTCGAGCCGCGCGGACATGTGCCTGGACCAGGCGTTCCGCTCGGAGTTCCGCACCGAGCCGCTGATGGGCGCGCGCTTCATGGAGGTGTTCATGCACGACGGGATCGCGACCACGGTCGACCAGGCCGTCTCCTTCCACGGCGGCGAGGGCTCGCTGTCGCGGTCGAAGTTCAACGCGCTCACCGCCACGCAACGGGCCGCGGTGGTCGCGTACGTCCTCTCGCTATAGCGCGGTAACGCGGCAACATCGTCTCACGCGGAGACACGGAGACACGGAGAGACCACCCGGCCTCTCCGTGTCTCCGCGTCTCCGGGTGAGATACTTTTTCTGGAAGAAGTCTTGACCTCCGCCACCCGCCGCTCCACGCTTACGCCTCCGGCTGGTTCTTCGTCCGACCCTCCGCCGAGAGGCCGCGCCCATGTCCATCGCCGACCTGCTCCTCCCCGAGTTCGACAGCGAGATCGCCATCACCCGCCGCGTGCTGGAGCGCGTGCCCGACGGCGAGGGCCAGGGCGAGTGGAAGCCCCACGACAAGTCGTTCCCCATGGGGCACCTGGCGCAGCTCGTGGCGCGCCTTCCCGGGTGGGCGCCGATGATGCTGGACCGCACCGAGCTCGACATCGCCCCGAAGGAGGGCCCGCAGTTCCCCGGCTACAGCTTCGAGACGACGGCGACGCTGCTCGCCGAGTTCGACCGGAACGCCACCGCCGCCCGCGAAGCGCTCGCCGGCGCCAGCGACGCGGACTTCGAGGTGCCGTGGACGCTGAAGAAGGCGGGTGAGGTGATGATGACGCAGAGCCGCTACCAGATGCTGCGGTCGATGGTGCTCAACCACCTGGTGCACCACCGCGCCCAGCTCGGCATCTACCTGCGCCTGGTCGGCCTCCCGGTACCGATGATGTACGGCCCCACCGCCGACGAGGGGAAGTAGGCGCGTTCCACGTGAGAGATCACTCCCGCCGATGACGGTGCCATGAGCGACGCGTCGCCCGAGGCCCAGCTCGAGGGCTTCCTCTCGAAGTATACGCCGGAGATGGCGGCCGAGGCCGTGGCGGCGCTGGAGCGGCTGCGGCCGCAGGTGCCGGGCGCGGTGGAGATGGTCTACGACAACTACAACGCGCTGGTCGTGGGCTTCGGCGCCACCGAGCGTCCCTCCGAGGCGGTGCTCTCCATCGCGGTGATGCCGCGCTGGGTCACCCTCTGCTTCCTGCAGGGCGCCACGCTCCCCGATCCCCACGGCCTGCTGCGCGGCGGCGGCAACGTGGTGCGGAACATTCGCCTGGGCTCGGCCGCGGACGTCGACCGGCCGGAGGTGCGGGAGCTCATCGCCCTGGCCGTCGCCGGGTCGCAGACGCCGTTCGACCCCGCGCGCCCCCGCCGCATGGTGATCAGGTCCATCTCCGCCAAGCAGCGCCCGCGCCGCCCGCCGGAAAACCCGGCGCGCCGCAAGCCGCGCGGCTGAGCATCGCCTCTCCATCCCCGAATCCTCCCGCACTTCCTCGAACTGTCCCCGATGCGGAACGCGGTCCTCGGTCTGGTCACGATCCTCGCCGCCGCGCCGCTCGCCGCGCAGCGCGCCCCGGACCCGCGCGCGCTCCTGGCCGAGGCCGAGCGCCTGCAGGACGTGGACGACGCCCGCGCCCTGCGGCTCGTGGAGCGGGCGCTCCCGCTGCTGACCCGGCCGGAGGACCGCCCGCTGCGGATGCAGGCGCTGGGGCTGCAGTGCCGGACCACGGATGCATCGGAACATCCCGATTCCGTGGTGGCGCTGGCGGAGCGGGGGATGGCCGAGGCACGCGCCGCCGGCGACGCGCGCGCCTACGCGGAGCTGCGCCTGTGCCGCGGCGCCGGGCTCGACGAAGCCGACCGGGCGGACTCGGCGGCCCTGGACTACGAGTTCGCCATCGCCGAGGCGCGGCGCCTGAACGCTCCCGCCCTGTTGGCGACGGCGATGGTGGCCCGCGGCTACCAGCGCTACTACCGCGGCGACCTCGGGGGCGCGCTCGAAGACCTGAACGCGGCCTACGCCACCTACCAGCGCCTGCGCGACGACAAGCACGTGCGCAGCACGCTGAACGAAATCGCCAACGTCTACGCCGACCGCCGCGTGGCGGAGTACGACCGGGCCATCGAGTACTACCGCCAGCTGCTCGCGGGCGACGAGCGGGCACGCGACTCCACGGGGATGGCGGACAGGCTCTACAACCTGGGGAGCACGCTGGAGCAGAAGGGCGACCCGGCGGCCGCGCTGGGCTGGTACCGCCGCGCGCTCGAGGTGGAGCGGGCCCTGGGCCACGCGGACCAGGTGGCCTACTGCCAGCGCGCGATCGGCGTGGTGCTGGGGAAGCTGGGGCGCGAGACCGAGGCGCTGGGGTGGCTCGACCGGGCGCTGGCATTCTACCTCCGCGTCGGCGACGCTGGGGGAGAGGCGGCTACCCGGCTATCGCGCGGCGTGGTGCTCAACCGCCTGCGCCGCCCCGCCGATGCGCTCCGCGAGCTCGATTCTGCCGCGGCGTACTTCGGGCCGGCGCACGTGGACCGCTTCATGGAGAAGGTGCACGAGGAGCGCGCCGGCGCGCTCGCCGCCCTCGGCGACTCCGCGGGTGCGTACGAGGCCCGGACGGCACAGCTCGCGCTCGGCCGGGCGCTGCAGGAGAGGCTGCGAGAGGAGACCACGTCGCTGCTGCGCGTGCGCTTCGACACGGAGAAGAAGGACGCGGAGAACCGCGCGCTGCTCCGCGAGAACCGCGACGCCGCGCGCATCCGCTCGCTGCAGACGGCGGTGATCGGGCTCACCACCCTCATCATCGCCTTCCTCGCGTACGCGGTGGTGCGCCACGTCCGCAGCGAGCGGCTCCTCCGCGTCATGGCGATGACCGACGAGCTCACGCGCCTCCCCAACCGCCGCCACCTGCTGGCGGTCGCGGGGGAGCGGGTGAAGGCCGCGCGGCAGGGCACCGGGCCGCTCAGCGTGCTGGCGCTGGACATCGACCACTTCAAGCGCATCAACGACAGCTTCGGCCACGAGGTGGGCGACCGGGTGCTCAGCCGCGTGGCCGGCACCTGCCGCGCCGCGCTCCGCCGCGACGACGTGATCGGCCGCACCGGCGGCGAGGAGTTCGTGGTGGTGATGCCCGGTGCGGACGCCAGGGTCGCGGTGGAGGTGGCCGAGCGGCTGCGCGCGGCGGTGGAGCGGGTGGAGTGGGACGACGTGGCCGAGGGGCTGCGCGTGACCGTGAGCGTGGGCGCCACCGAGTGGGCGCCCGGCGACGAGAACTTCGCGGCCACCGCCCGCCGCGCCGACGACTCCCTCTACCGCGCCAAGGAGCTCGGCCGCAACCGCACCGAGCTCGCGGAGGTGGGATGATGTCGTCCGTGATCATACCCGTGGCCGTGGCGGCCGCCATCGGGGGATTCATCCTCCTGCAGCGGTCGCGCGGCGCCTCGGCGAAAGGCGGGGTCGGGAGCCTGATCCGCACCGCGGACTCCGACGATCGCACGCAGGCGAACGCCGCGATTCGCGAGCTGGGCCGCTCGCAGTCGGGCGAGGCGCTGGAATACCTGCTGGGACGCGCGGGTGGGGCCACGTACAGCGTGGACTCGCGCACGGGCGCCGTGCTGGAGGCGCTGGGGGAAATGTCGCATCCACGCGGGGTGGAGCGGCTGCTGCAGGTGGTGGCGAGCGGCTCGGTGGCCGAGGAGCACGCCCGGCGCGGCCTGGATCTGGTGCACGGCGACACAGCCGTCCCGGCGCTCCTCCGTTTCGCGTTGGAGAGCGACGATTATCACGGCGTCAAGTTCGCCATCCGTACGCTCGAGCGGCTTGGCACCCCGGCGGCCGCCGCCGCGCTCGCCGACTTCCGCGCCCGTCCCGCGCGCACGGTGACCCGCCGCGAGCTCGAGACCGGCCGCATCCCCGAATCGACCGCCCTCTTCGGCCAGCGCGGCTGAGACGGGTCTCGCAAGCAGTCGAGGCACGACGTTGCCGCGGCTGACATGCGGCTTCCGCAGCGGGCCACGCGCCCGCAGTCAGATCCTTCGGCCCTGCGGAGCCCACCGTGGACACAGGGTGCAGTGAGGCCGGGCCTCAGAGGGTGTTGAGAAACCCCGCGAACTCCCCCAAAGACGTCATCCTGAGGCCGGTCTCGCTGCAAATCCGTCTAAGAAAAGACCTTGCAGGCCGAAGGATCTATACCCGCGGCAGCACGTACGCCAGTGAAGTGCGCCGAGGCCGAAACGACTGCGAGTTTCCTAGACTGAGTGCCTTTACACGCTATAGATCCTTCGGCCTGCATGGGAACGCGCATGCCCAAGGAGCCCGAGTGGCCGGCCTCAGGATGACGTCTTTGAGGCGGTTTCTCAACACCCTCTCAGGATGACACCCGTTGGGACGTGGGAGAAAATCGCCGTTGTCGATTTCGGCCCTCTCCGAACGACCATAGGTCGATCACAGCCGTTCCACCCCACGTTCCGGAGGGAGCCATGAAGTACCTGTGCCTGATCTACGACGACGAGCAGGTGATGGACGCGATGTCCAAGAGCGAGGGCGAGGCGTTCATGGGCGAGTACTTCGCCTTCACCGAGGGGATCCGCCAGAGCGGCCACTACGTGGCGGGCGAGGCGCTGCAGCCGGTGGCGAGCGCCACCACCATCCGCATTCGCAACGGCAAGGTGTCGACCACCGACGGGCCGTTCGCGGAGACGAAGGAGCAGCTCGGCGGCTTCTACCTGATCGAGGCGCGGGACCTGAACGACGCGATCCAGGTGGCGTCGCGGATTCCCTCGGTGCGCACCGGCAGCATCGAGGTGCGCCCGGTGGTCGACTTCAGCCAGCAGCAGCCGTCGTCGTGACCGCCGCGGGCGAGGACGCGGCCGGCCGCGCGCGGGAGACGGTCGACGCCGTCTACCGCGCCGAGTCGCGCCGCGTTCTCGCCACGCTCATCCGGCTGCTGGACGGCGACTTCGACCTGGCCGAGGAGGCGCTGCACGAGGCCTTCGCCGCGGCGCTGCAGCGCTGGCCGGCGGACGGCGTCCCCGCCCGCCCGCGCGCCTGGCTCGTCTCCGCCGGCCGGTTCAAGGCGATCGACGCCATCCGCCGCCGGGCCCGCTTCGACGCGCGCTTGGCCGACGTGGCCGAGCACCTCCGCGCCGCCGCGTCCGACCCCGCCGAGACGGACGAGGACGGGGTGGAGGACGACCGGCTGCGGCTGGTCTTCACCTGCTGCCACCCGGCGCTCGCGCCCGACGCGCGCATTGCGCTCACGCTGCGCGAGGTGTGCGGGTTGACCACCGAGGCGATCGCGCGCGCCTTCCTCACCTCCCCGCCCACGCTAGCGCAGCGGATCGTGCGCGCCAAGGCCAAGATCCGCGACGCGCGCATCCCCTACCAGGTGCCGCAGCGCGCCGACCTGCCGGAGCGGCTCGACGCCGTGCTGCACGTGGTCTACCTGGTGTTCAACGAGGGATACTCCGCGTCGTCCGGCGCCGCGCTCACCCGCGCCGACCTCTCGGCCGAGGCGATCCGGCTGGGGCGGCTGCTGGTGGAGCTCCTCCCCGAGCCCGAGGCCGCCGGCCTGCTCGCGCTGATGCTGCTGCACGAGTCCCGTCGCGCCGCGCGGACCACGGCGGACGGCGAGCTGGCGCTGCTGGACGAGCAGGACCGCTCCCTCTGGAACCGCGCGCAGATCGCGGAAGGGTGCGCCCTGGTGGAGCGGGCGCTGCGCTCGCGCCGCTTCGGCCCGTACACCCTGCAGGCGGCGATCGCGGCCGTGCACGCCGAGGCGGCGACGGCGGTGGAGACGGACTGGGCGCAGATCGTCGGCCTGTACGACGTGCTGCTGCGCGCGGACCCGTCGCCCGTGGTGGAGCTGAACCGCGCCGCCGCCCTGGCCATGCGCGACGGCCCCGCCGCCGGCCTGGCGCGGGTGGACGCGCTCCTCGCCCGCGGCGAGTTGGCGGACTACCACCTCGCGCACTCCGCCCGCGCCGACCTCCTGCGCCGGCTGGGGCACACCGCCGAGGCCCGCGCCGCGTACGGGCGCGCGCTCGCCCTCGCGCGCCAGGAGCCCGAGCGGCGCTTCCTCGAGCGGCGGCTGCGGGAGTTGCGCGGGTGACCGTCGCCGTGCGACCATCTCCATCGTCCTGGAACCTGCTCCGTCTCTCCACTTGCCACGCACCAGGAGATGAGAAGGAACGAAGCCGCTGGCCGTTCCGACGCCATCCCGGAGGTCGATCCTGGGTTTCGCCGGGTCGTCGACGCCTTCGCCGGCGATCCGCAGGTGACGTTCGGGAAGATGATGGCCTCGCCGGGGCTGAAGGTGAACGGGAAGATCTTCGCGATGCTCTCGCGCGGCCGCTTCGTGGTGAAGCTGCCGCGCCCGCGCGTGGACGCCCTCGTCGCCTCCGGCGCGGGCGAGCGCTTCGATCCGGGCCACGGCCGCATCATGAAGGAATGGATCGTCGTCGCGCCGGGCGCCGGGGACTGGCTGGAGCTCGCGCGCGAGGCCCATGCCTACGTGAGCGCGGGCGTGGCGTGACGCTGGCGGCGGTGCGGAATCTCACCTGTCAGATGCAGCTCGATGCCATTCGATTGTCCCAAGTGCGGCACCCCCGGCACGCTGGCCATCACCTCGGCCATCGAGCTGCCCCCCGACCGCCGCTCGGACGAGATCGCGCTGCAGCTCGTCGCGTGCGCCCGCTGCGGCTTCCGTGCGATCGCCGTGTACGAGGAGTCGCGCCGCGGCAGCCTCGACTCCGAGGCCGTGGACCATGCCGGCTACCGCGTCCCGGCCGAGACGCTGAGCTCGATCGCCGCGCAGGTCGCCGCCTGCCCCGATCCCGGGAACCATGCCTGCGACTGCCCATCGCATCGGCGGCTGGGCAGGGCGGATGATTCAGGCCGATGGTGCGGATTGTCCGAGACGGCGGGCCGGTTCCCGATGCGGGTTTCGCCGGCTCGCTGACCGATCCGCGTCTCTGCGCGAGGCGATCTTTCGGTGGTTCATCCATCGGCGCCGTTCGTGCATTAAGCGGCGGACGACGTGAACCCCTGGATGGGAGTGGATGATGGCGGACCTGGCGATCCTGGGACGGGCGGCGGCGCTCGGCGTGGCCGCGGGAATGCGCAGCCTGGTGCCGGCCGCGGCGCTCAGCCGCCACCTCGCGCACGATCCCGTGGTGCCGGCCAACCGGGTCGAGCTCCTGCTCACGCACCCCTCCGCGCCGCGCGTGCTCGGGATCGCCTCCGCCGCGGAGCACGTGGCCGACAAGCTTTCGTTCATCCCGCCCCGCACCGACCCCGGCCCACTGGCCGGGCGGATGGCCGCGGGCGCACTCTGCGGCGCCGTGGTCGCCCGCCGCGCCGGCGAGTCGCTGGCGGCCGGCGCCCTCGTCGGCGCGCTCGCCGCCGCGGCCGCGACCTTCGCCGCCTACGAGCTCCGCCGCGCGCTCACCGCCGACGTGGGCCTCCCCGACCTCCCCGTCGCGCTCGCGGAGGATGCCGGCGCCATCGCGCTCGCCGAGGCCGCGCTTCGGGGCTGACGGTCTTTGTTTCACGCAGAGACGCAGAGGCACGGAGAGAAGCGGCTGTTCTCTCCGGGCCTCTGTGTCTCTGCGTGACGCGATCTTTTCCTAGCGGCTCGCGGCCCAGCGGTTGTCGGCGGGGCGCGCGTCCATGAAGATCCCGCCGTCGAGCTCCAGCGACTGCAGCACCTTCCCCGTCGCCACCCGCACCGTCGCCCGCCGCGGGTCGGCCTGCCAGATGGCGGGCGTCTGGTGGAGCGTCGCGGTGCTCCCGTCGGCGTAGCGCAGCCGCAGGTCCACGGGGGCCGCCATCCCCCCCACGTTGTTCAGCACCACCGTGTATCCGCCGCCCGCGCGGGTGACGCTCGCGACCGCCAGGTCGATGTAGCCGTTGGAGAAGAACCAGTTGTTCCAGAACCAGTCCAGGTTGCGCCCCGACGCGTTGTTGAAGGTGTTGAAGAAGTCCCAGGGGAGCGGGTGCTTCCCGTGCCAGCGGTCCATGTAGGCGTGCAGAGCGCGGCGGAAGAGCTCGTCGCCCAGCAGGTCCTTCACCGCCAGGTAGCCGAGCGCCGCCTTGCCGTAGGCGTTGTTGCCATAGGCCGCGCCCTTCAGCACGTCTCCCGGGGTCACGATGGGAAGGTCCTGCAGCGGCGACGGGCTGTTGATCCACCCGGTCACGCGGAACTGACGGAAGAAGTCGCTCTCCCGCTCCCGCCCCATGTCCGCCACCCCGATCAGGTACTCGAAGGCGGTCGCCCACCCCTCGTCCATGAAGCCGTAGCGTGTCTCGTTGATCCCCATGTAGAACGGCATGTAGGTATGGGCGATCTCGTGCTCGGCCACGAAGCGGCTGAAGGTGGTGTCGGGGAAGGAGTTGTCGTTCACCATCATCGGGTACTCCATGTCGGCGGTACCCAGGAAGACGGTGCTCTTCTCGTAGGGGTAGGGCACCCCCGGCCAGTTGCGGCTCAGCCACCCCAGCGAGTGCCGGCCGAACTGCACCATGTGGCGGAAGTCGGCCGCGCTGTCGGTGTACGCGGCCTGCACGCTCGCGCGGCGGCGGGTGGCGTCGTCCACCACCACGCTGGCCGCGTCCCACCGGTAGCGGTCGCTCAGGCCGAACGCCATGTCGGGGATGTCGCGCGCGCGGAAGCGCCAGTCGTTGGTCTTCTGCTGGGTCACGCGGTGCCCGGCCACGTCCTCGGGGGTGGCGACGTGGATGGTGGAGTCGGAGGTGAACGACGCCTGGTAGCGGCGCAGCGCCTCCGGCTGCAGCACCGAGGCGGGATCGAGCAGCGTTCCCGTCCCCCAGACGATGAAGTTGGCGGGGACGCGGATGGTCACGTCGTAGTCGTTGAAGTCGCTGTAGAACTCCTGCAGGTCGGTGAAGTCCATCGTGTCCCACCCGTTGGCGTCGTCGTAGACGGACACGCGCGGGTAGAAGTAGGCCAGGTACCAGGTGGTCTCGGTCAGCATCCCCTCGCGCCCGGCCTCCTTCGACACGTCGAAGTGCCAGTCGAAGGCCAGGCGCACCGAGTCATGCGGCGCCAGCGCCGCGGGGAGGCGAACCGGCTGCCAGGTGAAGAGCCCGGGATTCTCCTGCCACTGCGCCGCCGCCCCGTTCACCGCGAACCGGTCGATGTGCATCCCCGAGGTCAGGTAGTCATCGCTCGCGCCGCCGTTCCGCGGCGCGCCAGGCTTGTGGATGTTGAGGAAGAGCCTGATGACGATGTTCTGCAGCGTGTCCGGGCTGTTGTTGACGTAGACGATCTCCTCGGTGCCGCGCACGGTGCGGTCCGGCGGCGTCGCGGTGATGGTCATCGTGTAGCGCGCGCGGTTCTGCCAGTAGCGCGCCCCCGGCCGCCCGTCCGCCGAGCGGGTCCCATTCGCGTACGCCTGCTTCACCGTGCGCGGCATGTACAGCTGCGCCTCCGCTCGCGCGCCGAAACAGGGGATCGCGGCGAGCACCAGCAGCGCCGCCTTCGTCTTCATCTTCACGGATGACTCCTCGTAGACAGGGTTGCCGCCAACGGTACGCCGGCAACGGAGATTTGTCGATATTTCCGGGGCGAATTCGACCCAGGAGCTTACGAAACGTTCCTACGGTTTATTCTCACGCAGAGACGCAGAGGCATGGAGAGAACCTTTCCGTGCCTCTGCGTCTCTGCGTGATGCGTTCTGTTGTCAGTACCGGGTCACGCACATCCTGGCGCCGGCCAGCTCGTCGGAGGCGTGCACTTCCGGCGGGAGCGTCAGGTAGTTGTCGTCCAGCACGAGCGTGCCGTCTGCCGCGCGGAGCGGGAGCCCGATGGGGCAGGCGCCGGTACAGGGCGGCACCCGGTACAGCGTGTGCTGGAGCGTGAAGAACTCCATGGGCTGCAGGATGCGCCGCAGCTCGGGGACGGGGAAGTGGACCATCCGCCCCGTGCGCGTGTCGTACGCCATCAGGCCCGGCGGCGTCGTTCCCGCGCTGTCGCCCCACGCCACGTCCGTCCAGACGTAGCGCTTTCCTACGACGAGGGACCGCGCCCGGAGCCCCAACGCCACCACGCGGCTCTCGTCGCGGGCGCGGTCGTGCGCCCAGAGCCCGCCCTCGAAGCGGGTGATCCAGTCCGTGCCCCGGCCGTCGGAGACGGCGCAGCTCGCGTGCTCCGCGTCGGGAACCGGCCCGTGGAGCGGCGGCGCCGCTGCTCCCCCGGTGGAGAAGGCGCTCTCGGCATCCCGTGCGCGCCGCCGCTGCGGCGGGATCCCGTCCTCGCCTCCGTGCGCCTCCAGCGCGGCGGCCACGAGCACGGAGTCGAGGAACGCGCGGGCGCCCGCCTTCCGCGCGAAGTCCCCGGTGAACCCGGGCGCAAGGTCCCGCCGCCGGTACGTGGTTTCCCAGCTTCCGTCCAGCCACGCCTCCCACCGCTCGCCGCCTCCGGCGTCGATCAGCGCGGCGCCCATGCCCCACGCGCCGGTGCCGCTGGCGTCGTTCACCTCCCACAGCTCCGGCTTGCCGTCGCGGTCCACGTCCACCACGCCCCAGCGGTCCGCGTGGTCCGCGATACCGCCGCTCAGCACCCCCTCCTGCTCCAGCGCCACGCGGTAGATGTGGTATCCGCCCCAGAGCACGGCCAGCCGGCTGCGGCCGCCGTTTCCTTCGCTGTACAGCGCGGCCAGGTTCTGCCCGGTATATGGGCCGAAGTCGAGCGGCCGCGCCTCCATCACGCCCCAGCCGAGCCGCTGCCGCGCCGCCTCCAGCGCGGTCTGCTCCGTGAGCGGCGGGCCGGGCGGGACCATGGGGATGCTGGTGTCCAGCGAGTCCCCCGCGCGCCGCACGGGAGGGATCACGCGGTGCGCGGCCGCGGCCATCCACACCAGCAGCGCCGGCCGCTTCTCCAGCCCGGGAGACCAGACGGCGGCGCCGGCGGAGTGGCCCATCCCCTGGGTGATCTCGTAGCGGAACCACTCGCCGTCCGGCTCTGCGACCAGCACCTCCACCGCCGCCTCGGCGATCCCCCAGCTGGAGCCCACGGCGAACGCCTCCGGCCGCCCGTCAGCGTCGAGGTCGGCGGCGCCGAAGCGGTCGGGGACGCGTTCGACGGGCACGTACGTGTGCAGCCGGCTGCGCACGCGCCACCCCCCGCCGGCGCGCGCCAGGAGCACCAGCCACCGTGGCTCCGCTCCCTGCCCATCGCCCACCAGCACGGCGAGCGTGTCGCGGCTGCCCGGAATGGGCACCGCGTCGCGAACCTCCTCCCCGAGCGCCGTGCGCGCCTCGGTGATGAGCCCCTGACGTTCGGCGTCGCGTGTGGCGGCGCCGTCGCGCGGAGGCGTGCAGGCGGCCAGCATGCATACGAGCGCGGCGCGCGCGAGCTCGGTGGGGCGGGCGATGCGGGTGGATGGCGGTGGCATGCGCGCGGCGGGCGTATTCCGGCGAGGCGTTTCGGACGTGCGAGGAAACTTATGGTAATCGACTATTTCAAGGAACTGGACGCCGGTCCGCTACGGCGTCACCGGCTGAACAGAAGCATCACGCAGAGACGCAAAGGCACGGAGCAGTTCTCTCCGTGCCTCCGCGTCTCTGGGTGAGAAATCTTTGTTGTCAGTCCACGCGCTTGCGGTCCGTCGCGAGCAGCAGCTTCCAGCTCTCGATCGGTGTGCCCTGCGTGCGCAGGCGGCTGGCGAGGAAGGCGAGGGGCGGGTCTCGTCGCACTCGCCGGCGAAGGGGCTGGTGCAGCGGATGCCGTTGGCACGAGCTATCGGCATTTGCACCAGCGTGTCCGTCTAACACGGAGCCAGACTCACAAGCCACTCCCTGCTGGATCACCTTCATCGGAGTAACCATCATGGCCGCACCGGACAATTCGGCCCCGATCGGAAGCATCGTCGCGTTCGCGGGGCCGCCGTCGAACATCCCTGCCAACTGGATGGTCTGCGACGGTCGCAAGCTAGACAAGACCCAGTACAGCGCTCTTCATGATCGAATCGGTGAGACGTGGGGAGGTGACGGAGCCCCGAATTTCTACCTTCCGGACCTTCGTGGTCAGTTCTTGCGCGGGGTGGATCGCAAGCAGGACGGGAAAGCGGATCCGACCAAGCGGGACCCCGAGCGGGATTCACGCGACAGTTTCACCCCGCCGGATTCACCCACGAATCCAGGAAACAAGGGAAACGACGTAGGTTCGTTCCAAGGGTCAGCGACCGCTCGCCCTGGGACGCAGTTCGTCACCGACAACCCCGGAGACCATCACCACGGCGACCCTACCTGGAATGGAGGGCCAGGGCAATTCGAGCTCGCAACCTCGTTCCGTGGTCCAGGAGGCTTTGACTACGGCGCCCAGTCTGCGCCCACCACAAATGCCGGCGCTCACAGTCACGTAATCATTGGCGGCGGCGACTCCGAAACACGCCCGATCAACGCCTACGTCTACTTCATCATCCGGGCGAAATAACAACGCGCGGCCACAAAGAAGGGCAGCCGCGATTTACACTCGCGGCTGCCACTTGTCACACTACAGTTGGTTCAGTCGACACGCCGCTGCGAGCAGCAGCTTCCAACTCTCGATCGGCGTGCCTTGCGTGCGCAGGCGGCTGGCGAGGAAGGCGAGGAAGGCGAGGCGGCGGGTCTCGTCGCACTCGCCGGCGAAGGGGCTGGCGCAGCGGATGCCGAAGCGCTGGGCCAGGTAGTACGGCGGGATCGACTGGTAGTAGAGCGTCGCCCGCACCGCCGTCGCGCCGCGCACGCGTGACAACGGGATGCGGTACACCGGCCTCTCCGTGTCAGTGTAGCGCCAGTCCACACGTCGTGGGTCCCGCCGTCGATTGCCTATGGCCACCAGGAGGTTACATCCTTTATCGCATGCGCCGTTTCGACGACCGTGGCTTCTCCACCGATCCTTCTTAGCGGTGAATCGCGCCTCGGCCGGGAAGCGAACCGTGGATTCGACCGCAGGAGCTCGCTCAGAGAGCCACCGGAAATACACAACATCAGCAGAATGATCGAGCGCGTCGCTTTCGCGGCGAGGTCGAGGATGTTGTCCAGTTCTCGGATGAGATCGGACCCGGCGATCCAGGGCGAGGAGAGCCGCAGCAGCTGTTGTAATTCGGTGTCCAGCTTTAGCTGCGTCTGTACCTGGGCAAACCACGTACGGCCTGATTCTTCCGGAAGGATCATGGCAAGCGGTGTAGCGACAGCCGCTACGAGTATCGCAATGACAGGGATCATCTCCTCGTCTAGATCTTTCGTGTCGCGAAGCTGCTCCATCGCGAATTGAAGGCGATTCACCGTCACCTGGTTGTCCGAGCTGGCCGCGAGCGCGCTGGCGAGGGCTCGCATGATCAGCATCGTGTTGTCGGGTTCCTGCAAATCGCTCGCGAGTGCCTGCGCGGCCAACTCGGCCGATGGAGCAAAGGCTGCCGACAGGAACCTCACATCCGTCTTTCCGCTCGCCTCCTGCTGAAGCAGCGTCGCCAGCGCCTCCGCTGCCTCGTTCGTGGGCAGCCGCGTGACCAGGAGCATTTGTGCGAACCAAGCGGTTTCATCCCTCTCTCGCAACTGGATTTCCGACAGGGCCGAGAGGATCGCGGTGCGGGATTCGGGCGTGGTGCAGGAACTGGCTATTACGGCTAGTGCGACGGCTCCGAACAGCAGGTCATCCAACTGGGCAGTCGTACTGCTCCATCCGCCGTTTTTCAGGACCGAATTAGCGATCCAGGCACGATCTGGATCCGGGAGCTCACCATAGAGCGCTGCAAGCGCAAGCACGCTTGCGTGATGATCGTTGATCAGGAATGCAGTTTCCTGCAAGCCACTCAGCTTTCCCTCGACGCCGGAGGCGCGAACCCGGCGCAGGAGTTCCACCAGGATACTCCCCCTCATCTCTTGATCCTGCATTTCCCCGGCAATGTGCACCGCGTTCGCCAACAGCCCTTCCGGCAATATGGGTACGAGCGCGAGAAGCAGATCCCGTTTTTCAAACTCGAACTCCAGGAACCCGGAAGCCGAAACCAGCCGTTTCAGGAGGTCTTCGCCGAGTCGGGAACCTACCCGTCTGACGACCATGTCGAGACTGAATCTGTCAGGGTCATCAAGCAAAGTGAGTAACTGGTCGCCGAGTTGTGTGTCCGGTAGCTGTGCAAGGAGGACTGCGCACGCGTCGCTACGCTCATATTTCGACTGCAACTCTTTGGCGAGCTCGATCCCTGCTGCGATCTGCTCCGCGTCGAGCGTGGGGGCAAGCGCGGACAGAATCATCGTCCGGTCGTAGGAGCTCAGCGACTCCACGTTCATCACGTGCTCAACGATCCTCCAGGAGAAACCGGAAGTCAGGTGGGGGGCGAGCGCACGCAGCAGGTCCGCTTGGCGAGACAAATCGTCCTGCGCAAGGATGGCCTCCAACAGGACAGAGACTTGTTTTTCCTTCTCATCCGAAGTTGTCGGGCTAACGTGGCTTCCACCCGCGAAAAAGATTTGGAACGCTTCTCTGATCCTCCAGTGCGAGACCTCGGGGTCTCCGATGGCACCGAGCAGCATGGAGACCGCCGCGTCGCTGCCCAGGTCGTCTCGAAAGGGCGTTGTGGCGCCATAGTCGTGGAAGAACGATTCGCCTGACTGCGCCGGCTCTCCCGATTGCGTGAACGAACGCATCGGCCTCGAAGTGGGCTCGTCGAAGGCTTGCAGGATATCTCGTGTAATTTCTCCAAGGCGCGATTCAAGGATTGCGGGCACCTCCTGAAAGACTTCGCGAATCGCGTCGCGTACCTCGAGCAGCGCGGAGTTTCTCGCGTGGGGGGCGGGGATCTCAGCGACGGACGCAAGCGCCTCCATGAAGAGCCCTTCCCGGCTGGCCTCAGAGGGAGGTGCAGACGCGGCGAGCGAGAGAATGCTTGCCCGCTGTGGTGGTTCGGAGCCGCGCGCAAGCCGCAGGACGGTTTCAAGGATGCGTCCGAACTCAGGTGGGCCGCACCGGCGGCCGATGGCGATGAGCGCGGCAGCCCTCTGGGAAGCTTCGGCGATCGCATACGCGATCGCGAGCGCTTCCGGCAGCAGGTCGTCCGTCAGGCGCTCGGCAATGGCCCGCAACGCATCTCCGCGCTTGTCTTCTGACTTGAGGCTGACGAGGTAAAGCGCCTGTCGTGGAGAGATGAGCCCTTCGGCAAGGAACTCGGCAAGAAGCTCCCCCGGCGTCTCCATTCCCGCGCTCCGAATCGAGCTCAGGATCAACACGCACCGCAGCTGGCTGCCCAGACCGATGCGCGGTGCACGGAGCTTCGCCGGGTCTCCGTGGGCCACTCGGCGCATCGCCTGCAACGCGAGGGTCACGTCCCGGGAGAAGCCCTCGTAGCCTCCGTCGTAGAACTGCCAAGCGCGCAGCCAACCTTCCTCCAGCAGGTCGGCGTAGAGTTCGGCAGCGTCGGAGGGATCGAGCTCTTCGAGATGGTGCGCGTGGTGAAGTAGCGCATAAGCGGGCACGTCTTTCGGCTTCATCGCGCCCGTGTCGAGCGCACGCACTACGTGCTGGCCCCACTCGACGAACTCCCTGCGAGCTCGATCGATGATGGGACCGCTCGCAAAGCGCTCATTGGTGAGATAATCTGCCAATTTCGGGTGGCTCAGGACGTACCCGGTCCTCGTCCCATCGCCGATCACGAACCGTCGGACCGGCTTCAGCGTCTTTTCGCTCACGATCCGTTGGCCGGGATGGATCCGCTCGAGCAACTCGCCGAGAGTGCGGAGCGAAAGGGGGCCCTTGGCGCACGCGAGCACGACCATGACCGCATCGACGAGGTCTGTGTCGATGCGTGCGCCTTCATCATCCCAGGAGCGTTCGAGTTGTTCGAACCAGCGGTCGAAATAGTAGCCGTAGCCGGGCTTGAAGCGGAGGAGGTCTTCTGGCGTGACGCTTACCGCTTCATCGCCCTTCGCCAGAAGATCCTGGACGTACAGCGTGAGAAGGAGAGGGTCGCCGCCCTCCGTCAGACGGTGAAGCTGATCTACGATGTCGACGTTCTTCCCGAGCCGATCGAGTGGAAATGCCAGCTTCGCCAGCACGTCCGCCACGCCGTCCCGATCGAGCGGCTGCACGGAGAGTGAGGTGACGTGCCTGCTGGCGTCCAGCCAGCCGAGCCGCGACTTCCAGTCCCGGTCATCCGCGTCTCCCGCCAGGAGCCGCGCCGATACCACGACCTTGATCCCTGCTGCCGGGATGGTCGGCAGCACGGTGGCGTCCACGGTCCAGCCCGAGGCCTCGTCGAGGCCGTCCACGACCACAAGGCAGCGTTTTCCGGACTTGGAGAACTGGTCGAACAGCTCGATTACGTTCTCCCTGTAAAAGGTGACCGGATCGCCGATCGGCATGGATGAGATCGGCCGATCGAGGAGGTGAGCAAGCCGGGAGGCGAGCGCCTGGTAGAAGACGACGGGCCGATTGGTATCGGCGCGGATGCTGATCGGAACGAAGGCGACCGGCCACTCCGGCCCCAGCTGGCCGATCCATCGAACCAGCAGTGCGGTCTTCCCGCGCCCGGCGGGGGCGGTGACGAGCAGGTTGCGCGGCGCGTGCTCGCTCTCGAGCCACTGATTCAAACGAAGGATTTCGGCGTCCCTGCCTCCGAACGGAACCGGGTTCTCGTCTGTTCCGAGATACCCTTCCACGAACCGGGCTACGATATGCCGAAAGCTCGTCGGCGCAGCCTGCAGACCGTACTGGACGATGATGTTTCCACCCACGTAGCCGGTAAGCTCGACAGCGGGTCCCGGCTCGGCCTCCGCTGTCTCTACGGTTTTTTTTCCGTCGTGCCTCCTTCTCCAGCCCGCCTGATCCCGCGAGCCTTGAAATCGCCTTCGAGCTCGACTTCCTTCGCACGGAAAAAGGTTTCGCTGAACTCCGAATCACTCAATTCCACATTTTTTCCCGTGAGACGACCCAGGTCGAACACTGCCTCGGCCTCCGGACGGCCACGCAGTTCCTCGAGCGCTGCAAAGAGCTTGCGTACGGCTTCCTTGATTTCCTCGTCCGAGCCGAGGTCCGAGGACTTCAGGTACAGAGCCAGCGCGTCGTGCTCTACCGAGTCGGAGGGTTCGCGATCGACCCGGTCCACGACCTCCGCTCTGGTGCCGAGGCGGTTCTTTACGAGGTTTTTCAGGCCTTGGTATGCATCCTTGATGGTATCTGTCGCCAGTCCCTTGGCTGCGGCGGTTGCGCCCGCGACCAGTGCCGCGACGATGGGGCCTATGATCGGATCCATATGTCCTCCGGGTTCGTGAAGCGTACGGGAAGGGATTCCGCGAAATGCAGAATTTGCGAGAAGCCGGCCGGATTACGTGGAAAGATTCTCGGTCGGAATGATCCGTTCGGATCTCCGTCCTGAAAGAATTCTATGGAATTCTTCCGTTTGGCACCACGCTTCAGTTGCGATTCACGAGAACGTTCATGAACAGCAATATAAAAACGGAGTGAAAGATCGTCAGAGTGCCCAACCTGGATGCCAGTCTCTCTGCGGCTCACATCCTCGTGTGAGCCGCTGTCGCCGTCATCAGTCCACCCGCCGCCGGTCCGTCGCCAGCAGCAGCTTCCAGCTCTCGATCGGCGTTCCTGCTGTCCTGAGGCGGCTGGCGAGGAAGGCGAGGCGGCGGGTCTCGTCGCATTCGCCAGCGAAGGGGCTCGCGCAGCGGATGCCGAAGCGCTGGGCCAGGTAGTACGGCGGGATCGACTGGTAGTAGAGCGTCGCCCGCACCGCCGTCGCGCCGCGCACGCGCCCGAGGGGGATGCGGTACACCAGTCGGTCGGCGCCCTTGCCGTTCCAGTAGTCGGCGTCGCGCGCGGCCTCGCCGTGAGGCTGCGTCTCCGTCCAGTACGGGCCGCCGCGCCGCCAGCCGCGCGGCAGCAGGCGGTTCTCCTTCACCACGCTGTCGAGCGCGAGGAAGCTCGTCGTCAGCCATCCCTCCGGGTCCAGCACCCGCTCCTCGTAGATCTGCACCTGGTCGTCGCGCGTGATCGTCTCGTAGTGCGGCTGGTAGGTGCCGCCCGAGCCCGGGCGCGTGACGAACTCCGTCGGCAGCGCCTCGTTCGTCGTCCCGCGCAGGATCACCCCCAGCTCGTTGGTGCGGCCGCTCGCCCAGAGCGTGCTGCGGCCGTCCGTCACCGCCAGCTCCAGGAAGGCACGGCGGAAGCCGACGCCGCTCGGCAGCCGGTGGCCGGCCAGGTTCTCCACCCGCACCGCCACCTCCAGCGCGTCGCCGGTGCGCCGCACGCGCTCCACCGTCACGCGGGCCGACTGGTGCTTGGCGAGCGAGTCGGCGCTGAGGCCGGCGTTCACCAGCGGCTGCACGCCGGACGAGTACATGTAGTCGGTGCTGCGGATCCCCAGGGTGTCGGGGAACTGCTGGAACATAGCCAGGGTGAAGAGGTTGACCCCCATCAGCATGTGCCGGCTGAAGGTGTCGCGCACCGCCACGGTGATGGCGCTGTCGCGGGCGCGATGGTCCGCCATGGGGTAGGTGGGGTCCTCGATCAGCGCCACGCGGTACCGCAGCCGGTTGCCGCGGAAGTCCTGCGGCATGTGGCAGGTCTGGCAGGTCTGCGCGCTGTCGGCGTTGAAGGGCGCGACCTCGTTCTGGAAGACGCTGTTCAGCCACTCGATGTAGGTGGCCTGCTCGTACCCGCCGCCGACCTGCCTTCCCGCCCTGTCCAGCACGGGGAGGACCACGGTGTGGCAGGCGCCGCAGAGCGCGCCGCGCCGGATCTGCGGCTGGGCGCGCGGGGTGATGCCGAGCGCCGTCTTCATCGGGTACTCGGCCACGGTGTCGTACGGCCCGTTCACGTTCCCCGGCGGGTCGACCTTGAAGCGCCCGGTGAAGCTCGCCGTGTCGCCCAGGCTCTCGGCGCTGATCTGGTGGCAGCTCATGCAGCTGATCCCGTCGCGCGCCAGCGCGCCGTACTTGGCGCCGGGCTGCCCGGGGGTGGCGTACACCATGTCGTGGCGGAACAGGGTGCCGTCGATGGTGGCCTGCCGCTGGCCCATCACCCCGTGGCAGCGGTAGCAGGTGGTGTCGATGAAGGTGCGCCGGTCGGGGAAGCGCGCCACCTCGCTCTCGCGCTGCGCGTGGAACACGGGATCCCGCCCGGCGAGCCCCATCAGCGACGCCCGCCACTCGCCGTACGGCGACAGGTTGAAGGTGTCGCGCCCGGTGGCGGTGATGAACGCCATGTTGAAGGTGCTCGCCGAGTGGCA
>Ga0070685_10000602_pt1 | contig 19847 bp, 3 predicted proteins | sample KBSS13LmetaG_FD_65651 | JGI IMG/M metagenome (GOLD analysis project Ga0070685, IMG submission 65651) | Switchgrass rhizosphere microbial communities from Kellogg Biological Station, Michigan, USA - KBS S1-3L metaG | ecosystem: Host-associated > Plants > Roots > Rhizosphere ...
GCGACGGCGGCCGCCGTCCCCGCGACGCCCATCGACCTTCCAGCGGCCGTCCCCGCGCCCGCGCTGCCGATCACCGCGGCCTCCGTCGAGCCCGTCGCCCCGTCCGCCGCGTGCCCGGGCCGCCGGCGCAGCTGCCCGGCGCTGGACGCCTGCCCCGGCGCGGCGGCGTGCAGCCAGGCGCGGATCGAAGCCGGGGTGCGCGAGGTGCCGCTGACGGCGGCGCAGCGCGACCTCTGGCTCCTCTCGAAGCTCGGCGACGACGCGTCGCGCGCCTGCCACGAGTCCGTGGTCGTCCGACTGCGCGGCGCGTTCGACGCCGACGCGCTGCGTACCGCCGTCCGCGAGCTGGTGGCGCGGCACGACGCGCTGCGCACCGCCTTCTCCCCCGCCGGCGACGTGCAGCGCATTCATCCCCCCGAGTCCGTCACCGCCGAGGTGGAGACGGTGGACGTGGCGGGCGATGGAGACCGCGAGGCGCGGCTCACGGCGGCGCTGGAGGCGGAGGTGCGCGCCCCGCTCGACCTGGCGCGCGCGCCGATCCTCCGCGTGCGCGTCTTCCGGCTGGGCGAGGAGGACCACACCGTCTGCCTGGTGATGCACCACCTGCTCAGCGACGGCTGGAGCAACGGCGTGCTGCTGCGGGAGCTCGGCGCGCTCTACGCCGCCGCCGAGGCCGGCATCCCCGCTGGCCTCCCGCCCGCCGACCGCCCCGCCGCCGCGACGGAAACCGGCGCCGCGGAGGCGGATGCCGCGCTCGACTGGTGGCGCGGCGAGCTGGACGGCGCGTCCGTGGTGGACCTGCCGGCCGACGCGCCGCGTCCGTCGCCGCGCCGCTTCGCCGGCGCGCTGGAGCGGCAGCCGCTCGACCCCGCGCTGACGCGGCGCCTGGCGCGGGTGGGCGAGGTGCACGGCGCGACCTCGTTCGCGGTGCTGCTGGCGGCGTTCCGCATCTTCCTCCATCGCCTGAGCGGCCAGGACGACCTGGTCGCCGGCGCGGTCGCGGCGGGGACGCAGCGGATGGACGGCGGCGACGCCGTGGGCTCGTACGTGGACGTGCTCCCGCTGCGCAGCCGGCTGGAAGGCGACCCCACCTTCGCCGCGCTGCTGGCGGACGCCCGCGGGCGCCTGGCCGACGCGGTGGAGCGGGGCGGCGTCTCGCTGGCGCGGCTGGGCCAGGCGCTGGCGCTCCCGCGCGACCCGTCGCGCCCGCCGGTGGTGGCCGCGGTGCTCAACTTCCACCGCTCCGCCGGCACGCGCTTCCCCTTCGGCCGGGCCGAGGGCGAGACGCTGGCGGTGCACAACGGCGGCGCGAAGTTCGAGCTCGCCGTGGCCGCGGTGGAGACCGCGGCCGGCGTGCGGCTGGAGTGGGAGTACCGCGCCGACCTCTTCGAGCCCGAGACGGTCCGCGGCTGGATGGATGCCTTCGGCGCGCTGCTGGAGGCGGTCGCCGACCACCCGGAGCGCCGCGTGTCGGAGCTGGAGATGGTGTCCTCCGAGGCGCGCGCGGTGGTGCTCGGCGCGTGGAGCGGGGCGGGGCAGCCCGTCGTCACCGCCCCCGCCGTGCACCTGGCCGTCGCCGCGCAGGCGGCGCGGACGCCGGATGCGCAGGCGGTCATTTTCGGCGGACGGACCCTGCGCTACGCGGAACTGGACGCGCGCGCCGGCCGCCTCGCCGCGCGGCTGCGGCGGCTGGGCGTGACGGCGGAGACGCGGGTGGCGCTCTGCCTGGACCGCGCGCCGGAGATGGTGGTCGCCATGCTGGCGGTGCTGAAGGCCGGCGGCGCCTACGTCCCCGTCGACCCCGAGTACCCCGCGGACCGCAAGGCGTGGATGCTGGCCGACAGCGGCGCGCAGGTCGTGCTCACCCAGCCGCACCTGCGCGACGACCTGCCGCACAGCGACGCCCGCGTCGTAGTGCTCGAGGCCGACGCCGCCGCGGACGCGACGGAGCCCGTGCTCGCGGCCGAGACCGACGTCTCGCCGGACGCGCTGGCGTACGTCCTCTACACCTCGGGCTCCACCGGCCGCCCCAAGGGAGTGGAGGTGACGCACGGCGCGCTGGCCAACCACATGGCCTGGATGCGCCGCGCCTTCCCGCTCGGCGCCGACGGCGCGGTGCTGCAGAAGACGCCGTTCGCCTTCGACGCCTCGGTGTGGGAGTTCTGGGCGCCGCTGCTGGAGGGCGCGCGCCTGGTGCTGGCGGCCCCCGGCGCGCACCGCGCCCCCGCCGCGCTGGTCGCGGCGATGCGCGACGAGGACATCACCACCCTGCAGGCCGTCCCCACGCTGCTGCGCGCGCTGGCCGAGGCGCCGGGGCTGGAGGCGTGCACCGCGCTCCGCCGCCTGTACGCCGGCGGCGAGGCGCTGGAGCGCGCGCTCACCGCGCGGCTCAAGGAGCGGCTGCCGGAGGTCGAAGTCGTGAACCTCTACGGCCCCACCGAGAGCTGCATCGACGCCTCCTTCCACCGCTGCGGCGGCGAGGGCGCCGGTGCCGGTGAGCCGATCGGCCGCGCGGTGGACGGCGTGCGGCTGTACGTGCTCGACGGCGCGCTGCGCCCGCTCCCGCACGGCATCGCCGGCGAACTGTGCGTCGGCGGGGTGCAGGTGGCGCGCGGGTACGCCCGCCGCGCCGCGCTCACCGCCGAGCGCTTCGTCCCCGATCCCTTCTCCGGCGCCCCGGGCGCGCGGATGTACCGCACGGGCGACCGGGCGCGCTGGAAGGAAAGTGCGGAAGTGCGGGAGTGCGAAAGTGCGCGGGACTCCCGCGAATCCGAACGCACTCTCGCACTCCCGCACTTCCGCACTGCCGTTCTCGAGTACCTCGGCCGCACCGACTTCCAGGTGAAGGTGCGCGGCTTCCGCGTGGAGCTGGGCGAGGTCGAGGCGGCGCTGCAGGCGCTCCCCGGCGTCCGCGCCGCAGCGGCGGGCGTGCACGGCGAGGGCGACGCCGCCCGTCTGGTCGCGTGGATCGTGGCCGACGGCGAGGCGCCGGCGGCCGCCGAGCTCCGCGCCGGGCTGCGCCGCACCCTCCCCGACGGGATGCTGCCGTCGGCGTTCGTCGCCGTCGACGCGTTCCCGCTCACCCCGTCCGGCAAGCTGGACCGCCGCGCGCTCCCCGCCCCCGGCGACGCGGCCGAGACCTTCGTCGCCCCGTCGACGCCGGCCGAGGAGACGCTCGCCGCGCTCTGGGCCGAGGTGCTGGGCGCCGAGCGGGTGGGCGCGAACGACGACTTCTTCATGCTCGGCGGCCACTCGCTGGCCGCCATGGCGATGCTGGCGCGGGTGGAGGACGTCTTCGGCGTCGCGCTCCCGCTCGGCGCGCTGTTCGACCACCCCACCGTGGCCGGCCTGGCCGCCGCCGTCGAGGCCCTGCGCCCCGCCGGCGACGACGACGAGATGGCGGCCATCGAGCGCATCCTCCGCGAGATCGAGGCGCTGCCGCAGGACGACCGGTCCGCGGCGCTCTCTTCCGACTGACCCGAATGAGCACACTGGCCGAACGGATCGCGGCGCTCTCTCCCGAGCAGCGCCGCCACTTCGAGCGCTCGCTGGCGCGCGAGGCGGTGGACGTGTCGCGGCTGGGGATCGTCCCCCGCGCCGCGGACGGGCCCGCGCCCGCGTCGTTCGCGCAGCGGCGCCTCTGGTTCCTGGACCGGATGGCGCCGGGCGGGAGCGGCTACGCCATGCCCGGCGCCGTGCGCCTGCGCGGACGCCTCGACGCGGCCGCGCTGGAGCGCGCGCTGGCCGAGGTCGTGCGCCGCCACGCCTCGCTGCGCACCGTCTTCCGCGAGGTGGAAGGCGAGCCGGTGCAGGTGGCGGTTCCCGCGACTGCGTTCGCCCTCCCGGCCATCGACCTGACCTACGTCTACCTGTCGACCGCATCGGCGCGCGCCGAGGCCGAGCGGCGGGCGCGCGACGAGGCCGCGCGCCCGTTCGACCTGGCGCGCGGGCCGCTCTTCCGCGCGGTGCTCTATCGCGTCGGGCTGGACGAGCACCTGCTGGCGTGGACCGCGCACCACGCCGTGTTCGACGGCGCCTCGGCCGGGCTGATGCTGGGCGAGGTGGCCGTGCTCTACGCCGCCTTCGCGGCCGGCGAGGCGTCGCCGCTGGCCGAGCCGGCGGTGCAGTACGCCGACTTCGCCGCCTGGCAGCGCGAGCGGCTGACGGACGACGTCGTCGCCCGCGAGACGGCGTGGTGGCGCGAGCGGCTGGACGGCGCGCCGGCGCTCCTCGACCTCCCGACCGACCGGCCGCGCCCCGCCGTGCAGGACTACGCGGGCGCCTCCGAGCCGGTCCGCGTCTCCGCCGCCGCGTCGGACGCGCTGCGGGCGCTGGCGCGGAGCGAGGGCGCGACGCCGTACATGGCGCTGCTGGCCGCCTTCCAGCTGCTGCTGGGCCGGTACGCGGGGGTCGATGACATCGTCGTCGGCTCCCCCGTCTCCGGGCGCGGGCGCCGCGAGCTGCAGGGGATGATCGGGCTGCTGGTCGACACCGTCGTCGTGCGCGGCGACCTCTCCGGCGACCTCCCCTTCGCCGCCTTCCTCGGCCGCGTGCGCGAGGCGGTGCTGGACGCGCGCAACCATGCCTCCATCCCCTTCGAGAAGCTGGTGGAGGCGCTGGCGCCCGAGCGGTCGCTGGGGCACAACCCGATCTTCCAGGCGCTCTTCAACTTCCAGGACGCGTCCGGCGGGTCGATGGCCTTCGGTGGCTGCACGGTCGAGGGCGTTGTGCTCGATCTCGGCGTCGCCAAGTTCGACCTCACGCTGTCGCTCGCCGACTCGCCCGACGGGATGGCGGGGGTGCTGGAGTACCGCACCGACCTCTTCGAGCCCGCCACCGTCCGCCGCATGGCCGACGCCTTCCAGGCGCTGGTCGAGGGCATCGCGGCCGCCCCGACGCTGCCGCTCTCCGCGCTCCCGCTGCTGGACGGCGAGACGCGCCGGACGGTGCTGGAGGATTGGAGCCGCGGTCCGTCGGCGGGTTCGGCGGACGAGACGCTGCACGGCCTCTTCGCGCGCCAGGCGGCGCGCACGCCGGACGCCGTCGCGCTGCTGCACGAGGGCGAGACGTGGACGTACGCCGCGCTCGACCGTGCCTCGCGCCGCGTCGCCGCCTTCCTGCGGGCGCGCGGGATCGGCGCGGAGACGGCGGTGGGCGTCTGCGCCGGCCGCTCGCCCGCGCTGGCCGCGGCGCTGCTCGGGACGATGCGCGCCGGGGCCGTCTATCTCCCGCTCGATCCCGCCAGCCCGGCCGACCGGCTCGCCTGGATCGCCCGCGATGCCGGTGCCGCGCTCGTCCTCGCCTCCGCCGCGGCGCGCGCCTCCGTCGCCGATGCCGGCATCGAGATCGTCGACCTCGACAGCCTCGTCCGCATCGACGGTCCGGTGGAAACGGATCATTCGGATGATACGGACGCGGGCATCCATCCCGAGGCGCTGGCGTACGTCATCTACACCTCCGGGTCGACCGGCACTCCGAAGGGCGTGGCGGTGGCGCACGGACAGGCGGCGCGGCATGCGCGCGCGGTCGCCGAGGCGCACGGGCTGACGGCGAACGACGGCGTGCTGCAGTTCGCGGCGCCGAGCTTCGACCCGTCGCTGGAGCAGTGCTTCAGCGCGTGGGCCGCCGGCGCGAAGGTGGTGATGCGCGGCGAGGAGCTGTGGACGGCGGAGGAGCTGGGCCGGCGCATCCGCGAGGCGGGCGTGACCGTGGCCAACCTGCCGACGCGCCTCTTCGGCGTCTGGGCGGGCTGGCTGGCGGAGCACCCGGCCGAGGCCGCGGGGCTCCCGTTGCGCGTGGTGATGCCGGGCGGCGAGGCGTTCGGCGCCGACGCGCTGGCGAGCTGGCGCCGCGCCGGCCTCCCCGGCGTGCGCGTGCTGAACGCCTACGGCCCCACCGAGTCCGTCGTCACCGCCACGATGCACGTCGTCGGCGATGACGAAGAGGTCCACGGCCCGCACGTCCCCATCGGCCGCCCGCTCGCCGGGCGCCGCGCGTACCTGCTGGACGCGGCGATCCGTCCGGTGCCCGCCGGTGCCCGCGGCGAGCTCTGCCTCGGCGGCGTGCTGGCGCGCGGCTACCTCGGCCGCCCGGCGATGACGGCGGAGCGCTTCGTCCCCGATCCGTTCTCGGGCGAGCCGGGGGCGCGGCTGTATTGCACGGGCGACCTGGCTCGCTGGCGCGAGGTGCGAGAGTGCGAAAGTGCGAAAGTGCGAGAGCGTGCTCCCGGGCAGGACTCGCGCGCAGTCGCACCCACTTTCGCACTCTCGGACTCTCGCACTTTCGCACTCGAGTTCGCCGGCCGCGTCGACGACCAGGTGAAGGTCCGCGGCTTCCGCGTGGAGCCGGGCGAGGTGGAGGCCGTGCTGGCCCGCCACACCGCCGCCGCCGAGGTCGTCGTCACCGTCCGCCGCGAGGGCGGGGAGCCGCGGCTGGTGGCGTACGCCGAGCCCATCGTCGGCCTGGCGTTGGACGCGGAGGCGATCGGCGCCTTCGCCCGTGCCCACCTCCCCGGCTACATGGTCCCCGCGGACGTGGTGGTGCTCGACGCGCTCCCGCGCACGCCGGGCGGCAAGGTCGACCGCCAGCGGCTCCCCGCACCCGCCGCAGCCTCGGCGTCCGCGCCGTCGGATGCGCCGCGCACGGCGGTGGAGGAGATCGTCGCCGGCGTGTGGGTTTCGGTGCTGGGCGGGGGGACGCCGGGACGTGAGGATGGATTCTTCGCGCGCGGCGGGCACTCGCTCTCGGCGCTGCAGCTGCTGGCGCGGCTCCGCGACGTGCTCGGCGTCGAGGTGAGCGTCCGCGCGCTGTTCGAGGCGCCGACCGTCGCCGGGCTGGCGCGCGCGGTGGACGAGGCGCGCCGCGGCGATGCCCCGGCCGCGCCGCCGCTGGTGGCCGCGGCGCACGAGGGTGCCATCCCCCTCTCCTTCGCGCAGCAGCGGCTCTGGCTGCTGCAGCAGCTGGAGCCGGGGAGCGCCGTCTACAACCTCCCGCTGGAGATGGAGATCCCCGCGTCCCTCACCGACGCCGAGGTGGATGCGGCGCTGACGGGGCTCGTGGCGCGGCATGCCGTCCTCCGCACCACCTTCGCCGCGGGCGACGACGGCGGCGGCGTGCAGATCATCCATCCCCCCGTGCCGTTCACGGCGGACCACGCGGACTTCACCGGCCTCGCCCACGACGCGCGATGGACGGCCGTGCGGTCGTTCACGCGGGACGCCGTCGAAACGGCGGTCGACCTGGCAGACGGCCCCGTGCTCCGCGCCGTCCGCGTGCGCCTGGGCGACTCCGCCGACCGCCTGCTGCTGGTGATGCACCACGCCGCGGCCGACGGCATCACCGCCGGCATCCTCGGCGAGGACTTGGCCGCGCTGCTGGACGCCGCGGCCGAGGGGCGCGACGCCGTCCTTCCCGCGCTCCCGGTGCAGTACGCGGACTACGCCCGCTGGCAGCGCGACTGGCTGCGCGACGAGGTGGAGGCATCGCAGGCGGCCTGGTGGAAGACGCGCCTCGCCGGCGCGCCGCCCGTGTCGCCGCTGCCGACGGACCGCCCGCGCCCGGCCACGCAGAGCTACCGCGGTGAGACCCGCACGCTGGCGCTCCCCGCCGAGGTGGCCGAGGGCGTCCGCCGCCTCAGCCGCGAGGCCTCGGGGACGGTGTTCATGACGCTGCTGGCGGCCTTCAAGGTGCTGCTGCAGCGCTGGGGCGTCGGCGACGACGTCGTCGTGGGCACCCACGTCGCCGGGCGCGCGCGGGTGGAGACGGAGCGCGTCGCCGGGTTCTTCGTGAACGCGCTGGTGCTGCGGACGGACCTCTCCGGCATCCCCGCCTTCCGCGAGGTCGTGGCGCGGGTGCGCGAGACGATGCTCGGCGCGCTGGCGCACCAGGACCTGCCGTTCGAGCGGGTGGTCGAGGCGCTGCAGCCCCGGCGCGACCTGAGTGTCTCGCCCCTCTACCAGCTCTCCTTCGACCTCGCCCGCGTCGAAACGGCGCTGGGGGATGGGGATGATGCCGCCGAGCGCCTGCTGGAGGGCGCGCCGACGACCAAGTTCGACCTGGAGGTGACGGTCGAGGATCGCCCCGATGCGCTCCGCGTCCACTTCGGCTACGCGACGGACCTGTTCAACGGCGACACCATCGAGCGGATGCTCGGCCACTACGCCGCGCTCCTCGCCGCCGCCGTCGAGGACGCCTCCATCGCCGCCGCCGATCTCCCGATGCTCGGCGCGGACGAGCTGCGCCTGCTGACGGAGGAGTTCCAGGGCCCCGCGCGCGCCTATCGCACCGATCGGACGCTCGCGGAGCTGTTCGAGGAGCAGGCGGCGAGCACGCCCGATCGCATCGCCGCCGTGCACGACGGGCGCTCGGTCACCTACGCGGAGATGGACCGGCGCGCCGGCGTCCTGGCGCGCCGTCTGGCCGCGGCGGGCGTCGGGCGCGGCCGCTTCGTCGGGATCCTGGACGAGCGGGGGATCGACTTCATCACCGCCGTGGTCGCCGTGCTGAAGGCGGGGGGCGCGTACCTGCCCATCGACCCCGGCTACCCCGCCGGCCGCGTGCGCCACATGCTGGCGGACAGCGGCGTGGCGCACCTCGTCACGCGCGGTTCCATCGCCCAGGCCCACGCGGAGGCACTTGAGGCCGCGCCCGCGCTGCGCCACGTCGTGCTACTGGACGACGCGGCGGCATGGGAGGGCGTCGAGCCGCTCGCCTGCTATGCGGGAAGCCCGCGCGACCCGGCGTACATGCTCTACACGTCGGGATCGACCGGCCTCCCCAAGGGCGCGGTGATCCGCAACGACGGCGCGGTGAACCACGTCTTCGCGCAGGTGGACGTGCTGTCGCTCGGCGCGGAGTGGGCCTTCCTGCAGAGCGCGCCCGCATCGTCCGACATCTCCGTCTGGCAGATGCTGGGGCCGCTGCTGGTGGGCGGCCGCTCCGTCGTCGCCGACGCCGAGACGGTGAGCGACCCCGCGCGCCTACTCGCCGTGCTGCAGGGGGACGGGATCACCGTCGCCGAGCTGGTGCCGGCGGTGCTTCGCGGGCTCCTGGCGCACGTCGACACGCTGCCGGCGGAGGCGCTCGCGCTCCCCGCGCTCGGCTGGATGATGGCGACCGGCGAAGAGGTTCCGGTCGACCTCGTGAACGCCTGGCTCGCCGCGTATCCATCCACCCCGCTCACCAACGCCTACGGCCCCACCGAGGCCTCGGACGACGTCACGCAGCTCGTCGTCGAGCGTCCGCTGCCGGACGACGCGCGCGCCGTCTCCATCGGCCGGCCGCTGCCGAACGTCGCCTGCCACGTGATCGACGGCCGGATGCGCGCCGCGCCGCTGGGCGCGCCGGGCGAACTCTGCGTCGGCGGGATCGCCGTGGGCGACGGATACCACGGCAAGCCCGGGCGCACCGCCGGCGCCTTCGTCCCCGATCCCTTCTCGGCCACGCCCGGCGCGACGATGTACCGCACCGGCGACCTCGCCCGCTGGCGCCCCGACGGCACGCTCGAGTTCCTCGGGCGGATCGACGGGCAGGTGAAGGTCCGCGGCTTCCGCATCGAGACGGGCGAGGTGGAGGCGGCGCTGCGGGCCCATCCCACGGTGCGCGACTGTGCCGTGGTGGTGCGCGACGGCGCCGCCGGCCGCCACTTGGCCGCCGCGATCGTCGCCTCGGATGGCGACGAATCGTCGGTGGATGCCGCCGCGCTGCGCGCCTGGCTGCGCGAGCGCCTCCCCGAGCCGATGGTCCCCGCCGCGTTCGCGGTGATGGACGCACTCCCGCTGACCCCGGCGGGGAAGGTGGACCGCCGCGCGCTCGCCGCCGCCTCCTTCGACGGCGCCGCCGCCGCGGACGAGTTCGTCGCCCCGCGCACACCGACCGAGACGGCGCTCGCCGCCATCTGGGCCGAGGTGCTGGGGATGGAGCGCGTGGGCGTGGAGAGCGACTTCTTCGCGCTGGGCGGGCATTCGTTGCTGGCGGCGATGGTCGCCACCCGGGTGCGCGCCGCGCTGGGCGTGCCGCTCCCCCTCCGCAGGATGTTCGAGCACACCACCATCGCCCGCCTGGCCGCGCACCTCGACCAGGCGCGCACCGACGCGCCGGCCCCCGCCGCCCGACCCGCGCTCGCGCGGGTGGAGCGCAGCGGACGCCGCGTCGCCGGCGCCGCGGACGGCTTCCTCAAGACCGTGCAGTAGCCCTTCACTACGCAGATAGAGCCATGACGACGACCGAGCACGGCGCCGACACCGGTGTCGCGGGGCAGGACGTGTACACCTTCCCCCTCTCCTCCGCGCAGCAGATGCTGTGGCTGGCGGCGCAGATGGGGGCCGACGGCCCCGTGTACCACGTGCCCAGCGGCTACCGCCTCCGCGGCCCGCTGGACGCGCGCCTGCTGGCGCGCGCCCTGGAGCAGCTGGTGGCGCGCCACGAGGTGCTGCGCACCACCTTCGCGGTGGTGGACGGCGAGCCCGCGCAGGTGGTGCACCCCGAGGCCGAGTTCGCGCTGCGGACGGTGGACCTGGCGCGGCTGCTGGCGGACACGCGCGAGGGCGCGCTGGCCGACCTGGTGGAGGAGGAGGCGCGGCGCCCCTTCGACCTGGTGGCGGGGCCGCTCTTCCGCGCGGTCCTCTTCCGCCTGGCCGCGGACGAGCACGTGCTGCTGGTGACCGCCCACCACCTGGTGTGGGACGGCTGGTCGGAGAGCGTCTTCCTCGGCGAGCTGGGCGCCCTCTACGCCGCGCTGGCGGCGGGGGATGAGGCGGAGCTGGACGAGCTCGCCATCCAGTACGGCGACTACTCCGTCTGGGAGCACGACGCGCTGGAGGCCGAGGCGCCGCGGCTGGTGGAGTGGTGGCGCGAGCGGCTGGCCGGCGCCCCGCAGGCGCTGACGCTCCCCGGCGACCCCACGCGCCCGGCCGAGGCCGACCACGCCGGCGCCGTGCACGCCTTCCGCGTCTCCGCGGACGTGGCGGCGCGGCTCGCCGCCGTGGCGCGCGAGGAGGATGCGTCGCTCTACCCGGCCGTGCTGGCCGGCTTCGCCGCGCTCCTCCACCGCCTGGGCGGCGACGCCGAGGTGCTGGTCGGCGCGCCGGTGGCCAATCGCCCGCAAGTCGAGCTCGAAGCGCTGATCGGCGCCTTCGTGAACACCGTGGTGCTGCGCGTGGACCTGGCGGGCGACCCGCCCTTCCGCGAGCTGCTGCGCCGCGCGCGGAACACCGTGCACGACGCGCAGGAGCACCAGGAGCTCCCCTTCGAGAAGCTGGTGAGCGAGCTGGCGCCGCGCCGCGAGCCGGGGCGCACCCCCTTCTTCCAGGTGATGCTGAGCTTCGCCGACGCGTCGGCCGGCGGCGGCGCGCCCATGCTGGGGCCGGTGGCGGTGGAGCCCTTCGCGGTCGCCACCGGCACCGCCAAGTTCGACCTCCTCCTCTCCGCCGAGCACCGCGCCGACGGGCTGGCGTGCGTGCTGGAGTACGCCACCGCGCTCTTCGACGCCGCGGCGGCGGAGCGGCTCTGCGGGCACCTCGCCGCGCTGCTGGCCTCCGCCGCGGCCGCGCCCGACCTGCGCCTCTCCGAGCTGGAGATCCTCGGCGCGGACGAGCGCCGTGCGCTGGTGGGCGAGTGGAGCGGGGCGGGGGAGACGCACCCCGTCGCCCTCCCGCTGCACCGCGCCTTCGAGGCACGCGCGTTCGCGCACCCGGACGCCGTCGCCGTCACCTTCGAGGGCGAATCAGGAAGTGCGGAGGTGCGGAAGTGCGGAAGTGCGTCGGATCCGCGTGAGGGCCAGCGCACTCCCGCACTCCCGCACTCCCGCACTCTTACCTACGGCGAGCTGAACGCACAGGCGAACCGCCTGGCGCGGCGACTCCGCGCGCTGGGCGTGGGACCCGAGTCGCGCGTGGGGCTGGCGGCGGAGCGGACGCCGGGGCTGGTGGCCGGCATCCTCGCCATCCTGAAGGCCGGCGGCGCCTACGTCCCGCTCGATCCCGCCTATCCCGCCGAGCGCCTGGCGTACGTGGCGGAGGATGCGGGCGTGCGCGTGGTCCTCGCCGACGCGCGCTTCCGCGATCTCGTCCCCGGGGTGCAGGTGGTGGCGCTGGACGACGATTGGGCCGGCGAGCCCGCGGACGACCTCGACGTCGCGGTCGATCCCGCGGGCCTCGCGTACGTCATCTACACCTCCGGCTCGACCGGGCGGCCCAAGGGCGTGGGCGTGACGCACGCCAACGTCGGCCGCCTCTTCGCCTGCACCGACCGCCACTTCGGCTTCGGCGAGGGTGACGTGTGGACGCTCTTCCACTCCTACGCCTTCGACTTCTCGGTGTGGGAGCTGTGGGGCGCGCTGCTGTACGGCGGGCGCCTGGTCGTCGTCCCGACGGACGTCTCGCGCGACCCGGCGGCCTTCCACGCGCTGCTGGCGCGCGAGGGCGTCACCGTCCTCAACCAGACGCCGTCCGCCTTCCGCGCGCTGATCCCCGCCGACGCCGCGGGTGAGGCACTTCCGGCGCTGCGCTGGGTCGTCTTCGGCGGCGAGGCGCTGGAGCCCGCGTCGCTGCGCGGGTGGTTCGAGCGCCACGGCGACGAGCAGCCGCGGCTGGTGAACATGTACGGGATCACCGAGACCACCGTGCACGTCACCTACCGCGAGGTCACGGCGGAGGATGCGGCCGCGGGCGGATCGAGCCCCATCGGCGTCGCCATCCCCGACCTGCGCACGTACCTGCTGGACGCCCACGGCCGCCCCGTTCCCGTCGGGATCGGCGGCGAGCTGCACGTGGGCGGCGGCGGCGTGGCGCGCGGCTACCTGGGCCGCCCCGCGCTCACCGCCGAGCGCTTCGTCCCCGATCCCTTCTCCGGCGTCCCCGGCGCGCGGCTGTATCGTTCGGGCGACCTGGCGCGCTGGACGGAAGTGCGAAAGTGCGAAAGTCCGAAAGTGCGAGAGTGGAACGGAAGTGCGGAGATGAGTGAGCACTCACGCACTGCCGTTCCCGCACTTTCGCACTCTCGCACTCTCGCACTCGAATACCTCGGCCGCATCGACCAGCAGGTGAAGGTCCGCGGCTTCCGCATCGAGCCGGGCGAGGTGGAGGCGGCGCTGCTGGCCCATCCGTCCGTGCGCGAGGCGGCCGTCGTCGCCCGCGAGGACGCGCCGGGGGAGACGCGTCTCGTCGCCTACCTCGTCGCCGAGGGCGAGCCGCCGGCGGCGGGGGTGCTGCGCGCGTTCATGGCGCAGGGCCTCCCCGACCACATGCTCCCGGCCGCCTTCGTGGCGCTGGAGCGGCTCCCGCTCACGCCCAACGGCAAGCTCGACCGCCGCGCGCTTCCCGCGCCCGAGGCCGGGCGCCTGGCCGCGGACGGCGCCTACGTTGCCCCGCGCGGGCCGATGGAGGAGACGCTGGCAGCCGTCTGGGCCTCCGTCCTGAACGTCGACCAGGTCGGCGTGAACGACAACTTCTACGCGCTCGGCGGCGACTCCATCCGCATCCTGCGCGTGGTCTCGGCCGCGCGGGAGCGGGGGATCCCGCTCACCATCCGCGACGTGGCGAGGAATCCGACGGTCGCGGCGCTGGCCGCGCTCCCGCACACCGGGAGCGACGGCGGCGACGGGGCGGTGCACACCGAGCCCTTCTCGCTCATCTCGGCGGAGGACCGGGCGAAGCTGCCGGAGGGCGTGGTCGACGCCTATCCGCTGGCGCGCACGCAGCTGGGGATGCTCTACCACCGCGAGCAGAACCCGGACCTCCCGCTCTACCACACGCTGGACTCCTGGCGCTTCCGCATGCCGGTGGACGAGGCGGCGTTCCAGGCGGCCTGCGTGCACGTCGCCGCGCGGCATCCGAACCTGCGCACCGGCTTCGACCTGGAGAGCTACGTGGAGCCGCTGCAGCTCGTCTGGGGCGAGGCGGCGTTCCCGGTCGGCCTCCACGACCTGCGCCACCTCTCCACCGAGGAGCAGGACCGCATCGTCGCCGACTTCTGCGCGGCCGAGCAGGCGCGGCCCTTCGAGCTGGCGCGGCCGCCGCAGCTCCGCTTCCACCTGCACCGCCGCACCGACGACGTGGTGCAGTTCACCCTGGTCGAGAACCACGCGCTCTTCGACGGATGGAGCCTGCACACCATCCTGGCCGAGGTGCTCACCTGCTACCTGGCGCTTCAGAAGGGCGAGCCGCTCCCCGAGCTGGCGCCGCTCGCCACCACCTACCGCGACTTCATCGCGCTGGAGCGGCGGGCCATCGAGTCGCCCGAGGCGCGCAGCTTCTGGGCGAGCCTGCTGGAGGGCTACGAGCCCGTCACCCTCCCGCGCCTCCCGGACGCCGGGACGCGCGAGGGCGGGCGCGTGGGCCGCTTCGACTACCCGCTGCGCGCCTCGGTGCTGCGCGGGCTGCGGGCGCTGGCCCGTGAGCAGGCGGTGCCGCTGAAGAGCGTGCTCCTCGCCGCGCACGTGAAGGTCGTCTCGCTCCTCGCCGGGCGCGACGACGTGGTGACGGGGCTCTCCACCAACGGCCGCCCCGAGACGGCGGACGGCGAGAACGTCGCCGGCCTCTTCCTCAACACGCTCCCCTTTCGCGCGCCGGCCGGGGCGGGGACGTGGGCGCAGCTCGTCCGCCGGGTGCACGACGCCGAGCTGGCGATGCTCTCGCACCGCCGCTATCCGCTCACCGAGATCCAGGCCGGGCGCGGCGGGGCGACGCTCTTCGACGCCTCCTTCGTCTACCTCAACTTCCACGTGATCGCCGACCACATGCGGTCGGGGGAGATGGAGGTCCTCGGCGCCGACACCATGGTGGAGGAGACCAACTTCACCCTGATGACCTCCTTCCAGCACCGCGTGGGCGACGACCGCCGCGTGGTGCTGAGCGTGGAGTGTGACCGCCACCTCCTCACCGACGCGCAGATCGACGCGATCCGCGGCCTCTACCGCCGCATCCTGCGGGAGATGGCGGACCATCCCTCCGCCCGCCACGACCGCTTCGCGCCGCTGGCCGATGGCGAGCGCAATCGGATGCTGACGGAGTGGAGCGCGGGCGAAGGCTCGTCCGCGCTGGCCGAGCCGCTGCACCGCCTGGTCGCGCGCCACGCGGTGGAATCTCCCGACGCGCCGTGCCTCGTCGCGTCCGCGGGCGCGCTCTCCTACGCCGAGGTCGACGCGCGGGCGACGGCGCTTGCCGCTCGCCTTCAGTCGCTCGGCGTCGGCTCGGGCGGGCGCGTCGCGGTGGTGATGGACCGCGTCCCCGAGGCCATCGTCGCGCTGCTGGCCGCGTGGAAGGCGGGGGCCGCGTACGTCCCCGTCGACCCGACGTATCCGCCGGAGCGCATCGCGTGGATGCTGCGCGACGCCGGCGCCTCCGCGGCGGTCACGCTGGAGCGCTGGCAGGGATTCCTCGCCGGCGTCTCCATTCCCGTCCTCGCGCTCGACGTCCAGAACGACAGGACGTCGGATGATGTCGCCGCGTTCGACGAGCCGGCCTTCGACCCCGCCGCGCTGGCGTACCTCGTCTACACCTCGGGGACGACGGGGCGGCCGAAGGGGGTGATGGTGGAGCACGCGCAGGTGATGGAGTACACCGGCGCCGTCCTCGCCCGCCTCGGCGTTCCCGACGGCGCGGCGTGGCTCCTCGTCTCCACCTTCGCCGCCGACTTGGGGAACACCGCGGTCTTCCCCGCGCTGGCGACCGGCGGCGCGCTGCACGTCGCTTCCGAGCGCGAGGCCACCGATCCCGCCGAGCTCGCCGCCTTCCTTGCGGCGCACCCGGTCGACGTGATGAAGGTGGTCCCGTCGCACCTGCGTGCGCTGCTGGCGCACGAGCACGCCGAGCGCCTCCTCCCCCGCACGCACCTGGTCCTGGGCGGCGACGCGTCGGATTGGGGACTCGCGACGCGGGTGCGCGAGCTGGCGCCGGCGTGCCGCGTCTTCAACCACTACGGGCCGACGGAGACCACCGTCGGCGTCGTCGCCGGCGAGCTGGACCCGTCGTCCGCCGCCGACCGGCCGGACGCGCCGCCGCTGGGCCGGATGCTCGGCCACGCGCGCGGCTACGTCCTCGACGCGCACGGCCATCCCACGCTTCCCGGCACGCCCGGCGAACTGTTCGTCGGCGGGGCCGGCGTGGCGCGCGGCTACCTGGGCCGCGCCGCGCTGACCGCGGAGCGCTTCCTCCCCGACCCCTTCGCGGTGGAGCCGGGGATGCGGATGTACCGCACCGGCGACCGCGCGCGCTTCCTCTCCGACGGGCGGCTGGAGTTCCTGGGCCGCGCCGACCAGCAGGTGAAGGTGCGCGGCTACCGCGTGGAGCCGCGCGAGGTGGAGACGGTGCTGCGCCTCCACCCCTCGGTCGACGAAGCCATCGTCGCCGCGCGCGCCGACGCCGGCGAGAACCGGCTGGTCGCCTGGGTCGTCCCCTGCGCCGGCAGCGCCATCGTCGAAGCCGACCTGCGGCGCTTCCTGGAGGACCATCTCCCGAAGTGGATGGTCCCCGCCGCCTTCGTCCCCCTGGACGCGCTGCCGCTGACCGTCAACGGCAAGGTCGACCGCGCCCGCCTCCCCGATCCCGGCGCCGCGCCGGAGTCGACGGACGACGCGCTCCCGCGCACCGAGATTGAGGCGAAGCTCGCCGAGATCTTCGCTGCGGTGCTGAAGGTGGAGCGTGTGGGGGTGCACGACGGCTTCCTGGAGCTGGGCGGCAACTCCATCATGGCGATCCTGCTGGCCGCCCGCGCCCGCAAGGCCTTCGGCGTGCCGCTGGCCGTCGATACGCTGCTGCAGGCGCAGACGGTGGCGGGGCTCGCCGGCAGCATCGAGATGGCGCTGCAGGCCGAGAGCTTCAAGGCCGCGCCGCCCGTCGTCGCGCTCCCGCGGGACGGCGAGCTGCCACTCTCCTTCGCGCAGCAACGGCTGTGGTTCACGACCCTGCTCGACCCCGAGTCGCCCGCGCACAACCTCCCCTTCACCCTCCGCCTGCGCGGCGCGCTCGACGCGGCCGCGTGGCGCCGGGCGCTGGAGGAGATCGTCGCGCGGCACGAGGTGCTGCGCGCCCGCTTCCCCACGGTGGACGGCGAGCCGCGCCAGGAGATCGACGCGCCCGGCTCCTTCGCCGTGCGCGAGGTAGACCTGCGCGGCCTCCCCGAGGCCGAGCGCGAGGCGATGCTGATCGAGCACGCGCGGCGCGAGGCCTGGGACCCCTTCGACCTGGAGACGGGCCCGCTGGTGCGCGCCGCGCTCATCCGCGCCGGCGACGAGGACTACGGCGCGGTGATCGCCTTCCACCACATCGTCTTCGACGGCTGGTCGGCCGGGGTGCTGATGGGCGAGCTGGCGGCGCTCTACTCCGCCTTCGCCGCGGGCGAAACGCTGGAGCTGCCGCCGCTCCCGGTGCAGTACGCCGACTTCGCCGCCTGGCAGCGCGCGCAGCTCGACGACACGGCGCTGGCGGAGCAGCTCGCGTGGTGGGCAGGGAAGCTGGGCGGTGTCCCCGTCCTGGCGCTCCCGACCGACCATCCGCGCCCCGACCACCAGTCGTACCGCGGCGCCAACGAGGCCGCCGCCTTCCCGGCGGAGCTGGTGGATGCGCTCCGCGCGGTGAGCCGGCGCGAGGGCGTCACGCTGTTCATGACGCTGCTCGCCGGCTACGCGACCCTCCTCGCCCACCACGCGGGGCAGGACGACTTCGCCGTCGGCTCCCCGGTGGTCGTCGGACGCGACCGCGAGGAGCTGGCCGGCGTGATCGGCCTCTTCCTCAACTCGCTCCCGCTGCGGGTGGACCTCTCCGGCGGGCCGACCTTCCGCGACCTGCTGTTGCGCGTCCGCCGCACGGCGCTGGAGGCGTACGGCCACCAGGACGTCCCCTTCGAGAAAGTGGTCGAGGCGCTGCGCATCCCGCGCGACGCCGGGCGGACGCCCGTCTTCCAGGTGTGGTTCAACCACTCGAACGTCCCCGGCGGGCCGCTGGCGCTGGACGGCGTGGAGGTCGACGGCCTCGACGTGGGCGATCCCACGATCAAGTTCGACCTGCGCCTGGCCACCGAGGAGGCGGCGGATGGGCGGCTGGCCGTCTTCATGGGCTACAACGCCGACCTCTTCGAGGCCGCCACCGCGGCGCGCCTCCTCGCGCAGCTCCAGGCGCTGCTCACCGAGGCCGCCGCGCGCCCCGACGCGCCGCTGGCCGAGCTGCACGCGCTGCTCGACCAGTCCGAGCGCGGCGAGAGCGCCCGCCGCGCCGACGCCCGCGGCGACTCCCTGCGCCGCCACCTCAAGGACCGCCGGCGCGCCGTCGAGGCCGGCGACTGATCTCAAGCGCCGCCGCAGCTCAGCGCCCTCTCCGGCTCGCTTAGGCTCGCCACCTCTCCCGTACCGGGAGAGGTTGGATTCCCCCACGCCTTCGCCACCCTTACCGGTAGCGCAGCCTCTGCCGTAGCACGACCGCGCGCAGGCCTCACCGCCCACCCTCGCCCGGTACGGGAGAGGGTTTGCGCTCTAAGGCGCAGGGAGAGGGCGTCACCAGCGCTCTCGAAACGCACCGAACCGCATCTACCGAAGCTTTTTTGCCCCGATCCAGCTCCGGATCGGTTCCGACGGACCACACCCCGACACCCAACGGAGTAGACCCATGAACGGACCCGCTACCCTGAAGAGAATCGACCGCACGGAGCGCAAGGCCGTGCGCATCGACGCCGACGCACAGCCGCGCATCGAGGCGCTGTCGCCCGGGCAGATGCTCCCCGCCGTCATCCGCCCGCCGATGGCCGGCGCGCAGCTCCTTCCCTGGGCCGCCGCCAACCTGCCCTTCATCGAGAGCACCCTGGCCGCGCACGGCGCCGTGCTCTTCCGCGGCTTCGAGGTGGGCGGGGTCGACGCCTTCCGCGAGGTGATCCAGGCCGTCGGCGGGCACCTGGAGCAGTACACCTACCGCTCCACCCCGCGCACCGAGGTGGGGAACGGCGTCTACACCTCCACCGAGTACCCGGCGGACAAGTCCATCCCCTTCCACAACGAGCACTCGTACGCCCGCAGCTGGCCGATGAAGCTCTTCTTCTACTGCGAGCTCCCGGCGGCCGAGGGCGGCGTGACCCCCATCTGCGACAGCGCGCGCGTCTACGACCGCATCCCCGAGGAGATCCGCGAGAAGTTCCGCCAGAAGCGGGTGATGTACGTGCGCAACTACGGCGACGGCGTCGACCTTCCCTGGCAGGAGGTCTTCCAGACCACCGACCGCGCCCAGGTAGAGGAGTTCTGCCGCCAGGAGGGGATCGAGGTGGAGTGGAAGGGCGGCGAGCGGCTGCGCACCCGCCAGGTCTGCCAGGCGGTGATGCGCCACCCCGGCTCCGGCAAGATGCTCTGGTTCAACCAGGCGCACCTCTTCCACGTCACCAGCCTGGACGCCGAGATCGCCGAGGCGATGCTCGAGGCCTTCGCCCAGGACGAGCTGCCCCGCAACTCGCTCTACGGCGACGGCACGCCCATCGAGGACGAGACGCTGGCCGCCATCCGCGCCGCCTACGACGCCGAGGAAGTGGCGTTCCCGTGGGAGAAGGAGGACGTGATCCTGATCGACAACATGGCCGTCGCCCACGCCCGCGGCCCCTACAAGGGCGAGCGCAAGATCCGCGCGGGGATGACGCAGCCGGTGGACGGCGCGGACCTCGAGGCCTGAGGCCGGTCGGAGCGCACCCGCGGCCGCGGTGCGCCCTCTCCCTGCGCCTTAGAGCGCAAACCCTCTCCCGTACCGGGAGAGGGTGGGTCGCGGATGAACCTGCGTTCGGCTGTGCTGCGACAGCGGCAGCGCTGCCGGTTCGGGTGGCGCAGGCGGTGGAGAATCCAACCCCCCCGGTACGGGAGGGGTGGCGAGCCTAAGCGAGCC
>Ga0070685_10000604_pt1 | contig 19831 bp, 18 predicted proteins | sample KBSS13LmetaG_FD_65651 | JGI IMG/M metagenome (GOLD analysis project Ga0070685, IMG submission 65651) | Switchgrass rhizosphere microbial communities from Kellogg Biological Station, Michigan, USA - KBS S1-3L metaG | ecosystem: Host-associated > Plants > Roots > Rhizosphere ...
AGGGACTCGAAGGTGCGGCGGTTGGTCGCCTCGATCTCCTCGCGGCGGGGGACGGGCGGGTACGCGTCCGCGGCGTCGCGCAGGCGGTCGGGGAGGAGCTCCGGGCTCTCGCCCTGCCAGCGCTGCAGCCACGCGTGGGGAAGCAGGTCGGGCGCGGGCTGGCCGGAGAGCGCGGCCCACACCAGCGTCCAGGCACGGGGGACCACGGTCCACACCGCGTACCCTCCCCCGCCCGTGGCCACGACGCGGCCGCCGCACAGCCGGTCCGCCGTCTCGCAGACGACCTGAACCGTCTCCTCGTACAGCCGCGTGGTGGCGCGCAGGTGGGTGAGCGGGTCCAGCACGTGCCCGTCGCAGCCGTTCTGCAGCACGATCACGTCCGGCCGGAAGGCCTCCGCCACCTCGGGGATCAGCTTGCGGGTGATGGAGATCCAGGAATCGTCCTCGGTGAACGCCTCCAGCGGCAGGTTCAGCGAGTAGCCGTAGCCGTCCCCGTCCCCCAGCTCGTCCACGAAGCCGGTGCCGGGGAAGAGGTAGCGCCCGCTCTCGTGCAGCGAGAGGGTGAGCACGTTCGGGTCGTCGTAGAAGATCCCCTGCACCCCGTCGCCGTGGTGGGCGTCGTAGTCGATGTACATCACCCGCGCGCCGTGCGCCTCGCGGATCCAGGCGATGGCGGCGGCCAGGTCGCTGTAGACGCAGAAGCCGGAGCCCCGGTCCCGGTGCGCGTGGTGCAGCCCGCCGCAGAGGTTGAAGGCGCGCGCCACCTCGCCGCCCATCACCAGCTCCGCCGCGCGAATGGTGCCGCCGACCACGAGCGACGTCACCTCGTGCATCCCGGGGAAGACGGGGGTGTCGTCCGTCCCCAGCCCGTACTTCCAGGCGCCGGAGGTGTCGGCGCCCTCCACGCTGAAGCGCTTCACCGCGTCCACGTACTCAGCGGAGTGCACGCGCAGCAGCTCCGCGTCCGTCGCCCGGCGCGGCGCGACCACGGGGAACCGCTCGCCGCCCACCAGCCCCATCGCCTCGATCAGCGAGACGGCGAGCTCCAGGCGCTTCGGGTTGAAGGGATGGTCGGGGCGGAAGAAGTAGCCGGTGACCGCCGGGTCCCAGACCAGCGCCGCGCGATGGTCGCTCACGCCGGCATCCCCTTGCGCAGGTCCGCCTCCAGCGAGGGCCAGCCGACGACGGCGCCGGCGCGCTCCAGCTCCGCGATCGCCTCGCGCGGGTCGATGGTGTCCACGTGCACGATGGCCGTCTTGCGCCCGCCCTCGCCGTGCGGGAGCACCATCAGGCTGGTGACGTTCAGCCGCAGGTCTTCCCCCAGCACGCGCAGCAGCGCCGCGAGCGCGCCCGGCCGGTCGGCGATCGAGATCTCCAGCCGCGACGAGGGCCCGCCGGCGGAGAGCACCTCGGCGAAGGCGGTGAGCACGTCGGTCTCGGAGATCATCCCCACCACCCCCCCGTGCGCGTCGACCACCGGCAGCGCCCCGATGCGGTGCCGGCAGAGGAGCTTGGCGGCGTCTTCCACCGTGTCGAAGGGACCGGTGGTGATCACCTCGCGCGTCATCACCTGCGCCACGGGGGTCTCGGCGACGGCGGCGGCGCGCGCATCGTCCCCCCGCTCCAGCGGCGACGGCATGGCGCTGCGGACGTCGCGGTCGGAGAGGATGCCGACCAGCACGCCGTCCTGCACCACGGGGAGGTGGCGGATGCGGTGCTCGCGCGTGAGCCGGTGCGCCTGCGCCAGCGTGTCGTCGGGGGATACGGACACCGGGTCCGCGTTCATCCGGTTCTTGACCAGCATCGGCTACGGATCAGAAGAATGGTTTTACTCACGGAGAACGCGGAGAGAACACCTCTCCGTGGCTCTGCGTCTCCGCGTGAGATGCTTTTTACCCAATTGCGTCGACCCCTTCGCCCACCTTCGCGCCGCAGAAGCCCTCGCGGGTGCAGACGATGGTCACCTCGCCCGCGCCGTCGATCCAGAGGACGGCGTTCTGGCCGAATTCGGCACCGAGGCGGATCACCTTGGCGAGCACGGTGGCGACGCACCAGCCGGGCTCGTCCCACGTCGCGGGATCCTCGCCCGTGCCGTGCGCGAGGGTGCGGTACGCGGAAAAGCCGAGCGCGTCGATGCGGGCGCGCAGGGCGGCGTCGGCGCGGAGGTTGGCGTCGCGGGGGAGGAGGCGCGACGCGGGGTTGAAGGCGGTGACGATCCCGGAGGAACGGAGCGGTGCCGGGGCCGGACGCCCCGGGCGCACCGTCAGCGCGCCCTGGGGCATCTCCACGGTCCACGCCGTGGAACGGTAGGCCGCGAGCAGATCGCGGTCGGCGGGCGGCTCCGGCGTCAGTAGCGCTCTTCGCGCGAGACGGCGCCCGAGGCGTCGTAGGCGCGGAGCGAGTTGGCGGTGCCGTCGTAGTCGGCGTCCACCAGGCGGTAGGCGAGCGCGCCGTTGCGGTACACCTCCACCATGTCGGCGCGGCCGTCGCCGTTGCGGTCGCTCCACTGCTCCACCGGCCGCATGTCGGAGGTGAAGCGCACGAAGCGCGGGCGCGCGCCGCCGCCGTCTCCCTGGGCGCTCAGCGCGGCGACGGAGACGCCGAGGCCGTTGAACCAGCTCCCCAGCGAGCCCCTCCATCCCCCGGCCAGCTCGCTGGTGGCGGGCATCTGCGGCATCTGCCGCGAGGGCGGGCTCCACTCCTGCCCCGCGCGCAGCGGGGCCGCGCCGACGAGCGCGGCGAGCACCAGCAGGCTTCCGGCCGTGTGGACGCGATTCATCGAACACCTCTTCGGGTGGGGTCCCTTTGGCTGCCGCGCGTGGTCTCGCGAAGTCCCGGTGTGGACGCGGGCGATGGGGCGGGCGTCACATCACTGCGGGACGTGGCGCGAAGCTGCGGGGACCGTTTCCGGCAGTCTTCGCTACCCCCGCGGGCGCGCCCGGGTTCCCTGCGGGGTACGGCGGTTGCGTAAGCCGGGAGGGAGATTCCACGCGTTCCGCCCGCCGGAGCGCCAACCTGTTGTGAGGCATCCGGATGGCGGCAGCAGTCGCGAAACCGCGGTACCAAGGGCTGGTGGCCGCCCGGCGCTGGGAGCACGCGCCGGCCACCCCGCGCGCCGATTTCTCGCTGGCCGTGGGCGACCGCCTGGGCGAGCTCACCGTCATCGGCCACCTGGCGCGCGGGCGGCTCACCGAGCTCTACCAGGTGTGGAGCAACCGCCACTGGTGCGCGCTCACCGCCAAGGTGGTGGCCGCCGAGCACATGAAGGGCGGGCGCATGCCCGCCTCGCTGCGCAAGGAGGAGCGGGTGCTGGCCCGCGTGCGGCACCCCAACATCGTGCAGGTGTTCGGCACCGGCGACGCCGACGGGCGCCACTACCTGCTGATGGAGTACCTGGCCGGCCCCTCGCTCTTCGACGTGCTCGAATCCCTCCCCAAGCGCCGGCTGCACGTGCCCGACGCGATCCGCGCGGTGATGCACGTGGGCGCCGCCGTCCACTACCTGCACCGCTGCGGCTGGCTCTACCGCGACCTGAAGCCCGGGAACGTGCACCTGCGCGAGGGGATTCCCGTGCTGCTGGACTTCGACGTGGTGTGGACGCTGGAGAAGGAGTCGCGCCGCCCGGGAGACCGGCTGGGGACGGCGCCGTACATGGCCCCCGAGCAGGTGCTGCGCGAGCCGCTGACCCCCGCCACCGACGTCTACGGCCTGGGCGCGCTCCTCTACGAGCTGCTCACCGGCAAGTGGCCCACGGAGGAGTTCGAGGAAGACGAGGACGAGGACTGGTACGACGACGATGACGACGAGGAGTACGCGGCGGTGGAGACGGCGGTGATCCCGCGCACCACCGGCGGCTCCGCGCGCGACCTCACCACCCGCGAGCTGAACGCGCGCTACCCGCAGCTCTCGCAGCCGGTGGTGTCGCCCCGCCAGCGCAACGGGCAGGTGCCGGCGGAGCTGGAAAAGCTGATCCTGCGCGCGTTGGAGTACAAGCCAGAGAAGCGGTTCCAGACGGTGTCGGGGATGCTGGCCGCGCTCGCCCCCATGCTCAAGGGCCGCCACCGCCTCTGGCCCGAGAACGCCCCCGTCGAGCGCCGGGCCGACACCGTCACGCGCTGACTTCTACGGATTTCGTCTCACGCAGAGGCGCGGAGACACGGAGGGAGAGACCGCGGAGACGTCAGACGAGACGGTCGGCGATGGCGGCGATGCGCTCCTCCTCTTCCCACTGCCGCTCGACCATCGCGGCGTCGGCGCGGAGGAGGCGCCGCTCGGCGTCGTCGTTGAGCGCGATCTCCAGCGCCACCGAGCGCGGCGCCGATTGCTCGAGTTGCCAGAGCGGCTGTCCGCCGCGCGCGATCTCCCGTACGTACCCCTCCGCCGACCCCGCCGCGTCGATCGCCTGCGCGGACGCCGTCACGACCTCCCGCGGCGCGCCGCCGAAGTGCGCCCGCGCCAGGAAGCCGCGCATCACCCGCTCCGCCTCGGCGCCGGTGAAGGTGGGCCCCGCACCGGGCTCGCTCGCGCCGCAGCGCAGGCACCCGAACTCGATCGCCATCCGGCTGGCTTCGTCCAGCGCCAGCCGCCCGCGCCCTGCCTCGCTCCACGTCATCCGCACGCCCGCGGCGCCGCACTTCGGGCAGGTGCCCTCGCCCACGTGCGCGAAGCGGCCGAATGCCTGGTGCCGCGCCAGCGGAGTGAAGACGGGAAGGATCAGCAGGTCGAGGGTGAGCAGCAGCGCGGCGGACCGTCTGCGGCGCAGCAGGTCGCGCCCGTAGCGCCACCACGACTCCTCGGCCAGCCGCGCCGGCCCGACGCGCACCAGGTCGAGCCCGGGCGCCGTGAGCAGCGCGACGTTGTCGGTCCGCGCGAGGGTGCGGGCGCCGCCGGCGGCGAGGCGTTCCAGCTCCTCCAGCGCCTCCCAGCGCTCCTCGAAGGGCGCCAGGTTCCATCTCCCGCACGCGCCGCACACTGCCCAGAGCCGTCCCCGCTCCGGGTCGTACGCCACGCGCCGCCCGACCGGGAAGTGCTCCAGCCGCTCGTTGCCCGGCAGCGCCGAGCCACAGAAGACGCAGGTGTGGAACATGGCTACTTCGGGGGAGAGAGCTTGCTGCTGAGGTGAGGACGCACGGCAACGAGCTTGAGCGCGCTGAGCTCCAGGATTCTCCGTACCAGCGGGCCCGCCAGCGTGAGGTGCTCCGCAACGTCGGCCGTCTGCCAACCGTACTTCGCCTCCGCGCGTATGGTACGAAAGCCGTCGAGCCTTCCGAACGCCCGGGCGAGCTCCTCGTCCGCGAGCAGCGCGGCCGTCCGGATCGCTACTTCGTGGTGGTTGGTTGCGCGAACGCGAAGGTTGTGCGCCCGCACCAGCGCGTCCGCGGCGATCCGCCCGGCATCATACAACAACCCGATTCGGCCCCGCCCGCTGATGCGTTCGATCGAGCCATCGGTGAATGCCTCCAGCGCGCCGTCCCATAGCCCAACGACCTCGTCGTCAGCAGCGGGGACTCGGGCGAGGCGGCCCGCGTCGATGAACACCTGGATGCGATCCGTCACGCGGCCCGCCTTTCCTCAGCCGGTAGATCCTGCTCCGATCCGAACAGCCAGAGCTTGGGACCGGCGAGCGCATGCGGGAGGAAGCTCACGCCGAAGTGATTGTCTCTGACGAATCGGGCACGATTATACGTCTTCACGTCGAGCCGGCGGTCCAGCACGAGCGCGATATCCCCAATGGCTTCTCCCAGCGCATCCAGGGGCGGATCGCCGTAGATCAGCAGGTCGACGTCGCTGTCGGGGCGGGCGTCGCCGCGGGCGAGGGAGCCGAAGATGAAGGCGGCCTCGATCCCCGACACGTCGGCGAGGGCGTCGCGCAGGAGGAGGGGGATGCCGTACTCGCCGACCAGCGCCTCGACCGCGCGCCACTGCGGGGTGTAGCCGCTGCGCACGTACACCACCCGCCGCCCCTCCCGCTCGCGGCGCACGAGCCCCATCGTCTCCAGCCGCGCCAGCTCGGCCTGCAGCGAGCGCTTGCCGAGCCCGGTGTGCCGCTCCAGCGAGCGCACGTGCTCGCGCGACTCCGGGTGCACCACGAAGTGCGCCAGGAGCCGCGCCCGCGCTTCCGAGCCGAGGAACGGGGAGAGCTGGTCGAGCGACATGCCCTCAATTGTAGGGCGATTCTTCCCGTCCATCAAGCCATTCTCTCTGTGTCTCCGCGTCTCTGCGTGAGGCCATTTTTTTGCAGACGTGGTACGGCCCATGTGTGGAGGGACGCAACTGCAAGGGAGGGTGAAAGATGGGTGTAACGTTGAAGCCCGTGCGCGAGCAGGTGATCGTGATCACGGGCGCCGACAGCGGGATCGGGCTGGCGACGGCGCAGCTGGCCGCCCGGCGCGGCGCGAGGCTGGTGCTCTGCTCGCGCAACAACGAGGAGCTGGCGCGCATCGGCGCGGAGCTGCGCGGCCATGGAGCCCAGGTGGAGTGGTACGCGACCGACGTGGCCGACGGGAACGAGATGCTGCGCCTGGCGGAGGTGGCGATCCAGGCCTTCGGGCGCATCGACAGCTGGATCAACAACGCCGGCGTGTCGATCTACGGGCTGATCGAGGACGTGCCGGTGGAAGACGCGCAGCGGATGTTCGACACCAACTACTGGGGCGTGGTGAACGGCTCGCTGGCCGCGCTCCCGTACCTGAAGGCGAACGGCGGCGCGCTGATCAACGTCGGCAGCATCCTCTCCGACACGGTGGTGCCGCTGCAGGGGCACTACACGGCCAGCAAGCACGCGGTGAAGGGCTTCACCGACGCGCTGCGGGTGGAGCTGGAGCACGAGCACGCGCCCGTCTCCGTGACCCTGGTGAAGCCGGGAGCCATCGACACGCCCTTCCCGGAGCACGCGGCCAACTACATGGACGCCGAGGCGCAGCACCCGAAGCCGGTGTACACGCCCCAGGTGGTGGCCCGCGCCATCCTGCACTGCGCCGAGCACCCGCGGCGCTCCGTGACGGTCGGCGGCGGCGGGCGGATGATGGCGATGATGGGGATGCGCGTCCCCGGCCTCGCCGACCGGATGAACCAGACCATGTTCAGCCAGCAGAAGCGGAAGAAGCCCGGGCGCCTGCCGCAGGAGGAGACGCTGTGGGAGCCGCCAATGCACACCTCCGGCCGCACCCGCGGCGACCAGCCGGGGCGCATCCACAAGACCAGCGCCTACACCGCCGCCTCGCTGCACCCCGGCCGCACCGCGCTCGCCCTGGTGGCGGCGGGGCTGGGCTACGCGATCGCCACGGGCGGCGGCGGGCTGCTGCGCCGCGGCCGCGGCCTGATCGATTCGGCGCGCGGCACGGACGGGACCGACGACCGGTTCGCGCGGCTGGAGATGGACAGCGTCGACGACCCGGACATCGACGTGCAGGTCCACCGGGCGCCGCGCTTCGACGCTGCGGGCGAGGCGGTGCTGGAGACCGCGGCCGTCGGCGACCGCTACGTCCCGTAACGGCATCTCACGCAGAGGAACCAGAGGGACCAGAGAAACTTCGTCTCCGGTCCCTCTGGTTCCTCTGCGTGAGACCCGTCGTTACATCAGCGGCGGATCCGCCGGAGTCGGGCGCTCCAGTTCCACCTCGTAGGTGCGCTCGGCCGTGATCGGCTGCGGCGACGAAGTGTGCCGCTCCTCCAGCTCCACCTCCACGTCCATCTCGCCACGGTGCGAACGGTCGTTCACCAGCTTGGCGACCAGCCCGCCCACCAGCGCCGCGGCGCCCGCGGCCACCGCGCCCGCCAGCGGCGACACCGGCAGCCGGCGTCCGCCCCGCTCCAGGTCGACCTCCACGTCCATCTCGCGGCCGTACTGCGCCCGCCCGCCGTACTCAGGGCCGGTGTATGCGCGGTCCAACTCCACCTCGACGTCCATCTCCCCGCGGGCGAAGCCCTCGCGCCGCGCCTCGAGGAAGTCCTGGTCCACACGGACGTCGGTGGCCGAACCGCCGCTCCGCTCCAGGTCGACCTCCACGTCCATCTCGCCGCCGCCGCGGCCGCGGTTGGCGATCAGCTTCTTCCCCAGGCCGCCGATCGCCCCGGCGAGCCCGGCCGCGACCGCTGCCGTCACCGCCTTCCCCAGGAAGCCGCGGCGCTCGCCCTCGACCCCGAAGGCGCCGAAGTCGTCGAGCGCGTCGTCGCCGTCGTCGAAGTTCCACTCCTCGTTCCACTCGTCCTCGACCACGACGTCGCCCAGCGCGTCGGCGCCGACGAGGTTGGCCTCGCCGCCGAAGCCGTCGCCCCCGGGCTCGACGTCGTCACCGTAGAGCGCGGCGCGCAGGTCGCGGATCTCCTCCTCCTGCCGTGCGACCACCTCCATCAGCTCGTCGAGTTGCGCGCCGCGGCCGCCGTTGCCGGCGATCCCGCCGTTCTCCTCCAGCCCCATCCCGGCCAGGAGCGCGCGCGGCACCTTCACGTGGTCGTGGTCGTCATCGCCGCCGCCGCCGGTGAGGAGCCCCAGCGCCAGGCCGGTGCCGAAGACGCCGGCGGCGAAGAGCCAGGGGCGCTCGCGGACGGGTGCCGTCACGTCGAGCTTTTCCTGGATCTCGCCCTTCTTGCGCTGCAGCGCCCCCTCGATCTGGTCGATGGTGCTCGACATCCGCGCGCGGGTGCGCTCGATCTCGTCGCGCACCGCATGGGGATCGCCGGTCACACCCCCCGCCACGGTCCCCGGCACCGCCGCCGCCGAGGTGTGGTCGGGGATGAGGTGCTCCGGGTCGGTCTCGGGGGTGCGGTTCATCCCCTTCAGCCCGCCCGGGAGCGTGTCGTCGTCGTTGCGGTAGTCAGCCATTGCGTCCCTCCTTAGCGAAGCAGCCGGCCGATGACGAACCCCGCGACGCCGGCCAGCAGCAGCGTCTGGAGCGGCTTCTCGCGCACGCGGCCCTCGAAGGTGTCGGCGGCGCCCGAGGCGGCGCTGCGCACGCCCCCCGCCGCGTCCTGCACCCGCCCGCCGACGCCGGCCAGCGGCCCTTCCTCCATGTCCACCAGCCCGGCGATGCGGTTGCGCACCGCACCCACCCCATCGGCCACCCCGTCGCGCACCGAGCCGGCGAGCCCGCTCACGCGGTCGCCCACCGCCCCGGCCGCACCCGTCACCGCGCCGCCCACGCTCCCCGCCGCGCCGCTCACCGCGCCGCCGACGGCACCCGCGGCGCCGCCCACCGCGTCCTTCACGCTCCCCGCCGCCCCGCTCACCGCCCCCGTCACGGCACCGGCCGCGCCGGCCACCGCCTCCTTCGCCTGCTCCACCACGCCGCCGCCCACGTTCGCCTTCTCACGCGCCAGGTCGGCCGCGCGCGCGGCCTCGCCCACCTCGCCGTCGCCCACGCCCATGCGCTGCAGCACGTCGGCCACCCAGGCGTAGTGGCGCTCCTCGTCGAGCGCGGCGCCGTCGATCGTTCGCTTCACGTCGGGCGGCCAGAGCATGGCCTTGCTGGCATAGCTGTCGTACTTGGTGCGCACCGCCAGCTCGTTGGTGCGGAAGGCCATCAGCAGCCCCTTGTCGCCCGCCAGCCCGCCGAGCCCCTGCAGCGCGGTCTTGAAGGGGCCGGTCACGTGCGGATGGTTGGCCGGGGTGCCGCCCAGCCGCGCGATCAGCTCGTTCAGCTCGCGCACGTGCCGCTCGTGGTCGCGCCGGTAGCCCGCGATCTGGTCGGCATGGTCGCGGTCCTCCAGCTTGGCGATGGCCACGTCGTAGGCCGCGATGGCGTCGTGGTCGAGCTGGAGCAGGTCGTTCAGTCCGTCCAGCACCTCCTGGAGCGCCGGCGCGTGCGTCCCTCCGACCCCGGTCAGTTGCGTGTCCACGGGTGTCCTCCTTTGTGCTGCGGGCGGTTGCGGGTCTTTCCGTCCATCCTCGTCGGCCGTCCCCCGGCCGGCCGCACGCCTGTCGCCGGCGGGGGACGGGAGGGAACCCCGGGTATGCACCAATCATTCCACCCCGAAGCCCCGTGGCGCCTTGGATTCCGGCCCGCCGCGCGGGGGCTGGCACGTTCGTGGCAGAAGGTGGGGCGCACGCGTATCGACGTGCGGCGCCGTGACTTGCGCGCCGCTTCGGGGGTGACGGACAGGGGAGGATTGGACGATGAAGATCAAGCAGGTGCGGGCGGCGCTGCTGGTGGCGGCGCTCCCGGCGCTCTCGGGATGCGCCACGCTGGCGCAACTCGGCATCCAGGCGCCGCAGTTCAGCGTGGACAACACGCAGCAGGCGCAGCTCCGGCTGGTGGGGCCGAGCTTCGGGCACCCGCAGGGAGGCGCGGCCATCCGGCTCTACGCGCGGGTGCGCAACCCGAACCCCATCGGGCTCACGCTGGCGCGGCTGGCGGGCGGGCTGCAGCTCGAGGGGCAGAGCGCCGCGCAGGTCGACTTCCCGCTGGGCGTGCCGCTGCAGGGGAACAGCGAGGCGGTGGTGCCGCTGGACATCATCGTGAACTTCAACGACATCCCCGGGCTGGCCAACGTGCTGCTGCGCGCGGTCACCGGGCAGTCGGTGCGCTACGGATTGAACGGCACCGTGGGCGTGGACGCCGGCGTTCTCGGCCAGCCCACCTTCGGGCCGATGAACCTGCTGAGCGGCAGCGTCCGGGTGACGCGGTAGGAGCACTGAGCGAGGCGCATAGCTGCGGAACGCATACGCTGCTGCCAACCGGCCACCGCGCCTAGGACAAACGAACTGGCCTCGGCGCGCCGACGTGGTGTAGCCGCGAGGGGCTGCTCCAGGCGACCTCGATTGTGGCGGTGCCGAGCAGTTGAGAGGGTGGCTGCCGTCACCGTCGCTAGGACGGGCGGCGCGCTTAGGTCTGCTTGATTATTATAATTTAGGTCAAAATAGACCCGATTGAGCGTTTCTCCGCTTCAGCAATACCGAGTCTTGTTATGAAACCTCGATCATCCTCCTCTACGAAGTGCACTAGGGCAGCACTGTCATGGCGGCGGAGGATTCTTCGCGCCTCCTTTGGTTCGATTTTCAGCCACCTTCCTAGCTCCGCTGATGTCGCCCCTGTTTCTCCACGAAGGTAGAGGATCAATAGCACTCGTGAGGGATTTTTCAGATCCGCACGAAGAATTTTGGGGAAGTCGCCAAACATTTGGACGACGGGCACACGTCTTTGAACTAGTCCATCAACGATTGCTTGAGCTTCATTGAGAGAAATGCCGTGGTAGATGCGCAACAGTTCAGCAATGATCCAATCAGCACCGGTCGCTACAAATGTTGCATCAGCAAGATTCGGATCCACTTCACCTGATGGATGGCCGACACCCCGTCCATTCCGGATATCGTAGAGCGAAAGGAGCACACGAGGGATGTGAATTCGGATGCTCTTTGAGTAACTAGTGGGTTGACCCCCGAGCCTTCGAACCTCCTGCTCAAAGTTCGGCAACTGTACACCCAAAGACGTATACGGCTGTCCGCCAATCCCGCCCGTGGCCCATTGGAGAATGCGCAACACCAGTTCAGCTAGATGCCCGGCTTCCAACTCACTTGGCCTGTGTTTCCCGAGGAAGAAGTTCTCCTTTAGCCGAGTGTAAGCTTCCTCAAGCTTATCAACCAGCTCTGAGGGCATGCCATTGTTCTTGAACTGCTCCCAAATGGTGGTAGCCATCACTTACCGTGTGGAAGCTTGGTCTTGATGTAACTCTCCCCCGCTGCCGTCACCTGGTAGGCTCCACGTTTTCCCGCAACAGCTTTCAGGAGACCACCGTTTGCCTTCTTAGAGGCATTCCCAATAGCGTTCCTCACACCACGGATTGGTACGTGGGCCTCATTGTACAGGGCCTCGAGCTCGTCAATTGTAAACTCGGCTACTCCACGGTGCTTTTTGGCGAAGTACGCTAGGACCGTGGCTTTCTCCATCTCTGTTTTCGGCTGCTTCTCTTCCACAAACTGCGCCGGAGAGATTTCCTCCGACTCTGCGGAGGTGGTGCCGTTCGCCGCAGTGCCTCTGGTAGTATCTGCTGCAGATGTCTCGCTCGGCGGTGGTCCCCCTGCAAGGAGGCTGGGAAAGATTTCCGAGCGAAGAAGGTCAAACCCCTCTCGTACCAAGTCTGCTGGACCAGACAGCGAAAACGAGAATCCTCCCCATTGTACTGACATTGACGGAGTAGTGTTGGCGTTGGAGTTCGAATCTGACATCGTCTGTCTCCACTCCTGGTTGTTCCAATCAGCCACTTGACATAGGCATAACGTACGAGTTTGGGTGCGAAACGTCAACTCTGACCCTACCCTATGGAGGCGTTTCGACGCATTGGGTTCCTCGGCATCTCGAGTGACGAGCAGATGCCGGGCAAACCTGCAGGAGGGGCAGCCTCTGACGCTACATCCATTTGCGGACTCAGCTACTCCTTCGACTTGAAAGGCAACTTGGTGATCTGCACCTTGGGCGGGTCGCTAGGCAGGGCAGATCACCCTGGTACTTAAGTGCTGCACGGAACCGTTGTAGGAGGCGGAGGGTGACACTATCGTGCAGGCATCACCCCTCCCCCTCGCCGCATGTCTTCGACCGTCACCCTGCCGCTCTGGCTCTTCGTCATCCTCGCGCTGCTCGCGGCGTGGGCGGCGCTGGAGCGGCTGATGGTGCCCAGCGCGCGCTGGTTCCTGCGCTCGCGCACCAACCGCGTGATCGAGGAGATCAACACCCGCCTGCCGATCGAGATCCCGCACTTCAACCTCACCCGCCGGCAGGTCCTGGTCGACCGGCTGATGTACGACCCGCGGGTGCAGGAGGCCGCCGAGGCCTTCGCGCGCGAGCGGAAGATGCCGCGGCAGGTGGCGATGGCGCGGGTGGAGCGCTACGCCCGCGAGATCGTTCCCGCCTTCAACGCCTACCTCTACTTCCGCATCGGCTACTGGGCGGCGCGGAAGCTGGCGCGCCTCCTCTACCGGGTGCGGCTGGGGTGGAGCGACGAGGCGGGGCTGGCGGGGATCGCGAAGGGCTCCACGGTGGTGTTCGTGATGAACCACCGCAGCAACATGGACTACGTGCTGGTCGGCTATCTCGCCTCCAAGCGTGCCGCGCTCAGCTACGCGGTGGGCGAGTGGGCGCGGGTGTGGCCGCTGCAGGCGCTCATCCGCTCGATGGGCGCCTACTTCGTGCGCCGCGACTCGGGCGACGAGCTCTATCGCCGCGTGCTGGAGCGCTACGTGTGGATGGCCACCAGCTCGGGCGTGACCCAGGCCGTGTACCCCGAGGGCGGGCTCACGCGCGACGGTCGCCTCCGCCGCCCCAAGCTGGGGCTGCTCGACTACATCCTGCGCGCCTTCGACCCCCGCGGCGGGCGCGACCTGGTGTTCATTCCCGTCGGCATCAACTACGACCGCGCGCTGGAAGACCGCACGCTGCTGCTGGACCTGGAGCGCGGCCGGAAGAAGCCCAAGCCGGCGAAGGCCATCGCCAACTCCCTCTCCTTCGCCGTTCGCAACCTCTGGCAGATGGCGACGGGGAGATGGCACCGCTTCGGCTACGCCTGCGTGAACTTCGGCACGCCCCTCTCGATGCGGGCGTACTGCGCCGAGCGCGGGCTGGACTTCCGGGGGATGGAGAAGGAGGAGCGCTTCGCCGCGGTGGAGCGGCTGGGGGCGGAGCTGATGGGCGCCGTGGGCGAGGTGATCCCCGTCGTCCCCGTGCCCCTGGTCGCCACCGTGTTCGTGCGCGATCCCGAGGCGGCACTCAGCGAGCTCGACCTCAAGGCGCGCGTCCACGAGCTGATCGGCGAGCTGGAGGCGGCGGGTGCGCGGGTCTACATCCCCCGCAGCGACCTGGACTACGGCATCACCGTGGGGCTGCGGATGCTCACCCTGCGCCACCTGGTGGTCCAGCGCGCCGACGGGCTCTACGCCGCCGCGCAGGGCGAGCAGACGGTGCTGCGCTACTACGCGAACTCCATCGCCCACCTCCTCCCCGAGCCGGAGCTGGCCGGCGTATGATCTCACGCAGAGACGCAGAGGACACGGAGAGGCTTGGTGGTGCTCTCCGTGTCTCTGCGTCTCTGCGTGATGCCCCCTTTGTGCGTCTTCGCGGCGCGATTAGGATTGAACGCATGACCTGGACGCGCGATGGCTGAGCCGTGGGTGGTGGTGGCGGAGTTCGGGGCGGTGCTGGAGGCCGACTTCGCCGCGGCCACGCTGGAGGAGGCGGGGATCCCGGCGCGCGTGACCGGCGCGCACCTGGGGGTCTTCGGCGCCGGCTACCAGGGGCCGTCGATGTTCGGCGTGCGGGTGATGGTGCCCTGGCACCGCGAAGACGACGCCCACCGCGTGCTGGACGGGCTGCGCTCGGACGAGGACTACCCGGAGGAAGAGGAGGAGCTGCCGTGAACCGCCTGGCCGTGCTGCTGCTGGCCGCCGCCTGCGGCCGGAACCCCGGGGGCGGGCCGGAGCCGCCGCCGCCGCCGCCCGTGACCGCCACGGGGCTGCGCCTGGTGGAAGTCGCCTCGGGGTTCAGCCAGCCGATCTACGTGACCTCTCCCCCGAACGATCCGCGGCTCTTCGTCGTCGAGCAGACGGGGAAGATCCGCATCGCCTCGGCCGGGGGCGTGGTGCTCCCGACGCCCTTCATCGATCTCTCCTCGAAGATCACGGCGGGGGGCGAGCGTGGGCTGCTGAGCATGGCCTTCCACCCCAACTACGCGCAGAACGGCTGGTTCTACGTCGACTACACCGACACGCACGGCGACACGCGGGTGGAGCGCTACCAGGCGAGCCCCGGCGCCAACGTGGCTGACCCCGCGAGCGGGCAGCTCGTGCTCACCGTGGCGCAGCCGTACGCCAACCACAACGGCGGGCTGGTGATGTTCGGCCCCGACGGGTACCTGTACGTGGCGCTGGGCGACGGCGGCAGCGGCGGCGACCCGCAGGGAAACGGGCAGAACACCGCGGCGCTGCTGGGAAAGATCCTGCGCATCGACGTGAACGGCGCCGCCCCGTACACCATCCCCCCGACCAACCCCTTCGTGGGGCAGACGGGGAAGCGGCCGGAGATCTGGATATCCGGCGTGCGCAACCCCTGGCGCCTCTCCTTCGACCGCGAGGCGGGGCTGCTCTACCTGGCCGACGTGGGGCAGAACCAGTGGGAAGAGGTGAACGTGACGCCGGCGGGTACGGGCGGGCTGAACTTCGGGTGGAAGCTGATGGAGGGGGCGCACTGCTACAACGCCGCCTCGTGCAGCCAGCAGGGGCTGACCCTTCCCGTGCTGGAGTACTCGCACGCGGACGGCTGCTCCATCACCGGCGGCTACGTGTACCGCGGCGGCCAGCTCCCGGCGCTGCGCGGGCACTACTTCTACTCGGACTACTGCGAGGGGTGGATCCGCTCCTTCCGCTGGGACGGCTCGCAGGCGGTGGACCGGAAGGAGTGGGACGTGGGGAGCATCGGCAACGTGACCTCGTTCGGCGAGGACGCGGCGCACGAGCTGTACGTGACGTCGGCGAACGGGAAGATCTACCGCTTCGCGCCGGCTGAGTAAACTTCAATCACACAGAGACGCAGAGGAACTGAGAGGCGCAGTAGTTCTCTGCGTCTCTCAGTTCCTCTGCGTCTCTGTGTGATTGAAGTTAAGGCCGGCGATGCTCGCGCCGTCGCCGCGCCTGGTCGCGGTCGAACTTCACCCGCTGCTCGGAGGTGAGCAGCACCCGGATCTCGGCGTTGGTGGAATCGAACAGGGCGCGCACCCGCGGCTGTACCGTGGCCATCAGCGAGTCCACCCGCGGCCGGCGCCGCTGCACGATGGTCTCCACGCGCCGCGCCTGCTCGTCGCTCAGCCCGTAGCGCCGCTTCATCATCTCCCCGATGTGCCGGTCGCCGCGCCCGCGCTCGTGCCGCCGCTCCTGCGCGTGGTGCCACCGCTCCCAGGCGGCGCCCGCCAGCGACCCCGCCACGAAGGCCAGCAGCAGCGCGGCCGTGGCCAGCACCCACACCCGCCGCGGCGACACCGGCGTGCTCACCGGCCCTCCACGCCGTCGGGGAGGAGGAGCCGGTCGGCCGCGTCGTTCGCCCCCTCCTCGGCCGAGACCGTCATCGCGTACGGCATCCCCATCGCCTCGGCCACGCCGGGGGCGGCGGCGGTCTGCGCCGACGCGGGGGTGAGCGCCAGCACCCCGCCGGCGGCCACCGCCAGCGAGGCCGCCATCGCCAGCGCCGGGCGCACCCAGCGCGCCAGCGGCGCCGCGGGGCTCACCGCGAAGGCGCGGCGCGACAGCTCGCCGGCCGCGGCCGCGCGGGTGCGGCGCATCAGCGCCTCCCAGCGCTCCGGGTCGCGCTCGGGGTCGAGCGGCGACAGGTCTCTCCATCGTTCATTCATGGCGTGTCTTCTTCCCGGTAGGTCGGGCCCAGCAGCGCGCGCAGCGCCCGCCGGCCATGGTGCAGGTGCACGCGGGCGGCGCCCTCGGTGGTGCCCACGGCGGCCGCGATCTCGCGGTGGCTCCACCCCTGCACGTCGTACAGCAGCACCACCTCGCGCTGCGTGGGGGTCAGGTTCTCCAGCGCCTCCAGCAGCCGCGCCCGCAGCTCCGCGTCTTCCGCCTCGCGCGCGGGGCCGCGGGCCCGCGCCGGCGCCTCCTCGGCCGCGTCGAGCGGGAGCGCGCTCCGCACCCGCTGGTGGCGGCGCAGGTTGTGGGCGCGGTTGCGCACGATCTGCAGCAGCCACCCCACGAAGGCCTCGGGGCGGCGCACCTCGTCGAGCCGCTGCAGCGCGGTGACGAAGGCGTCCTGGCACACGTCCTCGGCGTCGTCGCGGTCGCCCGTCTGCGCCAGCGCCACGGCGTAGGCCGCGCGCATGTGGCGGCGCATCAGGGCGTCGAAGGCGTCGCCCTCGCCGCGGCGGGCGCGCTCGATCAGGCGGGCGTCGGTCTCGGTATGCAGCGGGGCGCGTCGGCTGCGGTCATGCGGCGCGGGCCGGGGCGGCTCGCCGGCCCGTATCGTAAGCACGCCGGGCCGGCGGGTCCACTCCCCCCATCCGCCTACCGCGGCGGGCCGAACTGCTGGCGCACCGCGTTGCGCAGCGCGGGCGGCACCTTCCGCCACTGCTCGGCGGTGAGGATGCGCTGCACCTCGTCCAGCGCCTTCTGCACGTTCTGCCGCCCCTCGTTCAGCCGCGGCCCCACCCGGCGGAACACCGCCCCCGGGTCGGCCTGCCCCGCGCCCGACTGCTGCGCGGTGAAGGCGGCGGTGACCTCGCGCGAGATCTCCTCGCGGATCGGCGCGTTCTTCGCCTTGAGCGAGTCGTTCACCACCCGGATGCGCGCCACCTGGTCGTCGGTGAGCTTCAGCGAGTCGGCCAGCAGCAGGATGGCGTCGACCGGCTGCGGAAGGATGCGGCCGACGATCTCCGACGCGTCCGGCCGTCCGCCGCCGGGCCCCTCGCCCTGGCCGCGGCCGCCGCCCCCGCGGAAGCCGCCGCCGCCACCGCCGGGGCCGCCGCCCCCGCCCGGCCCGCCGCCGCCGAAGGCGATCCCCAGCAGCCCGCCGCCCTGGTTCTGCGCGCCGAAGGTGATGCGCCCCGAGAGCTGCAGGCCGAAGGGCGAGCCCTGCGCCGTGCGCGCCACCCGCGTCTGCCCGAAGCCCTCGTTCACCCGGTAGCGGTACGCCTGCGCCACGGGGTCGAAGCCCACGGGGTAGAGGAGCACGTTGTCCGGCCGCGAGAACTGCCCCCACCCGTGCAGGCCGTCGCTCCCGTGCAGGAAGAGGTCGAGCCCCGCCGGCAGGTTGAAGGCGTCGACGCTGAAGGAGAGGCGGCGCTTGAGCTGCGCGGCCTGCGGGGTCCAGGTGGCGCGCAGGTCCAGCGAGCTCGTCCACGGGCCGCGGCAGGAGTTGCGCTTCGCCACCCGCCCCGTCTGCCCGTTCAGGCACGCCGCCGCATCGCCGGAAGCCGCCAGCAGCCGCGTCATCCCGTTGGCGACGGCCGAGTCGGCCACGCTGGTGGGGAAGACGAAGGCGGCGTCGTTGCGCGCGCCGTCGGCGTTGATGTCGCCGCCCACCAGCGGCGTGTACGGCGAGCCCGAGCTCGCCCGCCCGATCAGCGACAGGTCCAGCGAGCGGAAGAAGGTCTTCCCCAGCACCAGCGAGAGCGAGTGCCGCCGGTCCTGGCTGCTGGGCGCCCAGCTCCTCTGGTTCGGGTCTCCCGTGACGGGGGTGAAGCCGAAGCCCAGCCCGGGCCCGCCGAAGCCGAACGACCCCTGGTCGCGCGAGTGCGTGAGGGTGTAGGTGAGCTGCGCCGAGATCAGCCGCGGGAAAAGGCCGTTCACCCCCAGGCTGAGCTGCTCCGTCTGCGAGGCCAGCCCCGAGCTCACCTCGTAGACGTGCGCGAACGCCGGGTCCTGGCGCGAGGCGTAGATCGAGGTCTGCCCCGTGGTGGGGACGATGGCGCTCGCCGGCGCGTACACCGGGCGCCCGCCCTCGCCCGCCAGGGCGAAGGCCGGCGTGTCGCGCAGGTTCAGGTCGCGCACCCCCGTCTGCGCCACGCCGCGCGCGAAGGTGGCGTCGAGGTTGGCGTTGATGCGCGGGAAGATCTGCGCCTGGAAGCCCAGCGATGCCCGCCAGGAGCGCGGCGCCTCGAACCCGCGCCGGAAGAGGCTGACGTTGGGCTGCTGCGCCACCCCCGTCCCCCCCAGCGTCCCGTCCACGCAGGCGTCGGGGATGGTCGAGGGGTCGGCGGCGTAGGCGGTCCAGTCCGGCACGGGAACGTTGGCGCCCACGCACGAGACCACCAGCTCGCCCCCGGTCCCCGTTCCCGCCAGCGTGGCCGAGTACAGCTCGTAGGGCGTCCGCCCGCGGAACTCGCCCACCCCGCCGCGCAGCAGCTTGAGCGGCGCGCCGGTCTCGTTCAGCCGCCAGCTGAAGCCGGCGCGCGGGCTCACGTGCACCTCGCTGGGCGCGTAGTCGGTGCGCACCCCGAAGGCACTGGTCACCGCGGGGTTGTCCGCGGGCGCCCGGTCGAAGCGCGACCCCTCCAGCCGCGCGCCGAAGGTGAACTGGAGCTGCTCGGTGGGGCGGAAGGCGTCGCCCAGGTAGAGGCCCGCGTTCCATCCGCCGCCACTGGTCTCGCCCGAGCTGAGCGTGCGGGTGAACGAGACGGGGCGCTGCGCCTGGAAGTCTTCCAGCGAGTTGTAGGAGAAGGTGCCCAGCCGGTTCGACGCGTTCACCTGGCGGAAGGAGGAGTGGTTCGCCAGCAGGCCCAGCTTCACCCGGTGCCGGTCGCCCAGCAGCAGCGAGAGCTCGTCGGCGAGCTCCACCGTGCGCTCGCGGCTCTCCTGCGAGAGCGAGGGGTCGCCGCCGAACACCAGGGTGGAGACCTGCCGCGTGGTCCCGTCGGCCGTGGTGCCGAAGGCCGTTCCCGTGCGCACCAGCCCCTGGGGGACGAAGAGCGAGGGAGTGCCGTCGCGGTTGTCGGCCGTGTACGAGGCGCGGATCTCGTTGATCCATCCCTCGCCGAAGCGCGAGGTCACCGACCCCAGCACCGCCCCGCCGCGCGAGTCCGACGAGCCGCCGCTGAGCTCCGTCTCCAGCGGGCCGATGCGGGTGCGCTCCTGGTTGGCCAGGGTGCCGTAGCCGCGCAGGGTGAAGGTGTGCGCCTGGGTGACCACCCAGTCGGCGCGCCCCAGCAGGCTCACCGCGTCGTTGGTGCGGTGGTAGCCGCCCGCCAGCCCGGTGGCCGGGAAGCCGTAGACGGAGGTGAGCCCGGTGAGGAACGAGGCCACCGTGGTGGGGTCCACCCCGAGCTGCTCCAGCCCGCTGGCCGAGCGCGGCTGCAGCGCGAAGAGATCGTCGGAGCGGCGCTGCACGGCGGCGCTCAGGTTGTAGAAGAGCTT
>Ga0070685_10000605_pt1 | contig 19821 bp, 23 predicted proteins | sample KBSS13LmetaG_FD_65651 | JGI IMG/M metagenome (GOLD analysis project Ga0070685, IMG submission 65651) | Switchgrass rhizosphere microbial communities from Kellogg Biological Station, Michigan, USA - KBS S1-3L metaG | ecosystem: Host-associated > Plants > Roots > Rhizosphere ...
CACGAAGTCCGCCTTCGCGGACTACCGGCTCCATCGCCGCTGCGGCACCCGGGCACGCGACCGGCCGGGGCGCTGCCGGGCCGGTCGTTCACCAATGATCATCCCCATGGAAAACCCCACAGGGTGTCATTCTGAGGCCCGGCCGAACGACCCTTGCCCGATCACGAACGCCCGCAGGGCCGAAAAATCTGGCTGGGACCGCCACGTGGCCCGGGCGCGGCAGCGACGCTACAGCCGGCCCGCCGCGGAACCTCCACGACCCTGAGCTACGGACGTCGCGAATCGGGTTGCCGAACGCGCAGAAATCCATGGACCGGATGTCCGCGCAGGCGGACAGCGTGACGTTGTAGCGGCGGCTTCAGCCGCATCGTCGCGACCCCAACCAACCTCAAGCGGTTCGATCAGCCCGCCAGCAGCTTCTCGAGCCGCAGCTTCGTGATCTTCGCCTGCTCGGCGGCGGCGGCGCGGAGCTCCGTGGCGTCGTCGTTCGCCAGGCGCGCGCGGAGGATCGCCAGCATCTCCTCCGCCGTCTTCCCCGTGGCGCAGACGATGTAGATGCGGCCGAAGCGCGCCTCGTACGCCTGGTTGCCCTCCGCGAGCGCGGCGGCCACGTCCCCGCCGGCCGACGCGGCGCCGGCCTGCTCCTGCGACGACCAGGCGGCGGCCCGCGCGCCCTGCGCCGGCGCCGCCTTCCGCTCGCCGATGCGCGGGTGCGCGCGGAAGGCCTGGTCCCAGTCCGCCGGATCCAGCGACCACCAGGCCTCGTCCGCCGCCGCCGTCAGCGCCTCCACGTCGGCGTAGGGGCGGCGCGACGCCATGTCCCGTGCCCAGCGGGTGGAGCCGCAGCAGGCCAGGAACGCCGCCTCCGCCTCGGTGGCGGGGAGCGCGTTCAGCTCGGCCAGCGTCACCGCGGCGGCTCGACGAGCGTGCCGTACAGCCGCAGCCGCGCCACGCCGCCGTCCGGGTAGGTGCTCAGCCGCACGTGCGTGAAGGGCTCGATGTCGGCGCTCTCGTTCTCCCAGCGGTGGCGGGCGTGCGGCTGCAGCTTCGCCTCGGGGAGGAGCGGCCGCCAGCCCACGCCCTCGCCCGTCAGCCCCTCCACCGTGGCGCCCGGCGCGAAGATCCCGTCGATGCGGCAGCGGTCGGGCGCGTTCCCCTTGAAATGGTCGGTGTCGATCTCCACCCGGTGGATCTTCCCCGGCGCGGCCAGCCGCACCAGGGTCCAGTCGTTCCCGGGGCCGCGGCGGCGCTTCGTCTCCCACCCGTCGCCCATGAAGCGCGAGCGGCCGGGTAGGATCAGGTTCTGGCGGTCGCCGAAGAACATGTCGCTGCACGCCATCACCCATCCCCCGTTCTCCATGGCCGCCAGGTCCAGCTCGCCGCCCTGCAGCACGAAGCGGGGGAAGGCGGGGCGCGCCTCTCCGTGCACGCGCAGCCGCGCCACCCCGCCGTCTGGGTAGATGTTCAGCCGCAGGTGCGTCCAGCGGTGGGAGGGGTCGACGCTGAAGAGGTTGCGCGTGTCGCCCTGCAGCGCGGACCTGGCCAGGATCTCCGTCCACGGCGCCGCCTCCAGCTCGGCGGGGGTGGGAACGCCGGGGAGCTCGCAGGCGTCGAGGGAGCAGTGCTCGGGAAAGTTCCCGCGGAAGAAGGCGGTGTCGACCACCACGCCGTGCACCACGCCGGGCACGCCCAGGCGCACGATCGCCCAGTCGTGCCCCTCGCTGCGGCGCCGGCGGGTCTCCCAGCCGTCCATCCACTTGCCGCGCTCGGTGTACTCGTGCTCGCGCCACTCGGCGGGCCCGGCCTTCAGCAGCGCCTCCTTGGGCGCGAAGAACTCGTCGTTCGCCGCCACCACCGCGCCGCCGAGCCGCACCTGCGCCAGGTCCACCAGCTGCGTGAAATCGCTCACCAGATCGTTTCTCTCCGTGTCTCTGCGTCTCTGTGTGAGCCGCCGTCAGACTTTCCCCCGCAGCAGCACCCGCCCCTTCGGCGCGCCGACGATCTCGCCCGCCTCGAACACCTTCTCGCCGCGCAGCCAGGTCTGCGTCACCACGCCGGGGAGCACGGAGCCCACGTACGGCGAGAGCGGGTGGCGATGGAAGAGGCGCGACGGCTCCACCAGGAACTCCGCGTCGGGATCGAACACCGCCAGGTCCGCGTCGCAGCCGGGGGCGATGGCGCCCTTGCGCGCGTGCAGCCCCGCGAGCCTCGTCGGCGCGGCCGACATCCACCCGGCCAGGTGCGCGGGAGTGTAGCCGCGCTCCCGCGCGTTCCGCCAGACGGCCGCCGCCCCGAGCTGCAGCGACGCGATCCCGCCCCACGCGCGCAGGAAGTCGCCGCTCTCGCGCAGCTTCATCTCCGGCGGGCAGGGGGAGTGGTCGGTGGCCACCAGGTCGATCCACCCCGCCCCGAGCGCCGTCCACAGGTCCTCGCGGTTGGCGGCGCCGCGGATGGGCGGCGCGCACTTCATCTCCGTGGCGCCGTCGGGAACGTCTTCCGCGTCGAAGTGCAGGTAGTGCGGGCAGGTCTCGGTGGTGATGGGCAGCCCCTCCTCGCGCGCGGCGTGCAGCGGCTGCAGCGCCTCGGCGGCGGAGACGTGCACCACGTGCACGCGCGTGCCGAGCTCGCGCGCCAGCCGCACCAGCAGCTCCACCGCGGCGACCTCCGCCTCCGGCGGGCGCGAGGCCAGGTACGTGGCGTAGGCGCGCGGATCGGCGTCACCGAGCCCGGCGGCGGCCGCGTCGAGCGCCGCCGGCCACTCGGCGTGCACCAGGAGCGGCGCGCCGAGGCGGGCGAGCACCGGCATCGCCGCGCGCAGGTCGGCCTCGGAGACGTTGGGGAACTCGTCGACGCCGGAGGGGGAGAGGAAGCACTTGAAGCCGAGCACTCCGGCTTCCCAGAGCGCCGGGAGCTCGTCCGCGTTCCGGGGGACCACCCCGCCCCAGAACCCGGTGTCGACGTGCAGCTTGCCGGCGGTGGACTCGACCTTCGCCCGCAGCGCGGCCGCGTCGGTGACGGCGGGGATGCTGTTGAGCGGCATCTCCACGATCGTCGTCACCCCGCCGGCGGCGGCGGCGCGCGTGGCCGTCTCCCACCCTTCCCACTCGGCGCGGCCGGGCTCGTTCACGTGGACGTGCGTGTCCACCAGCCCCGGCATCAGCACCTCGTCGCCGCACTCCACCACCGGCACGCCCGCCGGCACGTCGCCGAACGCGCGCACCGCGGCGATGCGCCCGCCGCGCACCCACACCGACGCGGCGCCCATGCCCTCCGGCGTCACCACCCAGGCGGAGCGGACGACGAGCTCAGCGGATGCTTCCAAGGATCCCGGCGGAGAGGGCGATGAGCGTCTGCGCGGCGTAGTAGGTGCCCAGCACCACCGCGTCGGCCCCGCGAAACTGCCGGGCGAAGCGGTCGATGGCAAGCGCCGAGTCCGACGCCACGAAGAGCGCCGCGCCCGCCGCCGCGAGCCCGCCGCCGTGCCATCCCGCGGCGCAGCGCTCGGCCGCCGCCCACGCCATCGCCAGCAGCACCAGCGCATAGACCGCCACCGGCGCCTTCAGCCTCCGCGGCACGCGCGGCAGGAGGATACGCAGCAGCACGACCGCATACGCGGCAACGGGGATGGCGATCCACCAGGTGATGCGCAGCTCGTCGAGCGTGAAGGCGCGGATGTACAGCAGGTGGGCGACGAGGAAGGCCACGAGCCCGCCGACGAACCGCTCGCGCGGCAGCATCAGCAGCACGTCGCCGATCAGCGAGCAGACGAGCCCGGCGGCGATGAGCAGGCGGTAGAACGGCGTGAGCGGCGACGCTTCCGTCCACACCAGCGCGAGGATCAGCAGCGTGGTGAGCGGCTTGAGCGCGTAGAACGCCGCTCCGCGCTTCCGCGCCGCCACCATCGTCAACACCGCCGACAGGCCGATGGCGATGCACCAGGATAACGTGTTCACCGGCTTCTCCAGATTGTCTCACACAGAGACGCAGAGACACGGAGGAGACGCTGCGGGCCTCTGTGCCTCCGCGTCTCTGTGTGAGACAATCTGTTGTTGTCGAAAAGAAAAAGCACCGGCCGCCGTGGCTGGGTATCGTGCGCTTACCTCTTGTACGGCGCGAGCAGGGTAAGGCCGCGCACTGCGCGGTAGTGCTTGGTGTTGAAGGTGCAGAGCGTCGCGCCACGACCGATCGCGGTGCCGGCGATCAGCGCGTCGAGCAGTCCGAGACCATGGGAAAGGTGCAGTACCGAGAAGTCGGTGAGAGCTCGTGTGCAGTCGGGCTCACGCGGCCACACGATCGGGAGAGGTGCGATCAGCCGGAGAGTCGTCCTGACCTGCTGCGCATTTTGCGCGTCCTGCACGAGCTCCATCGCCACGAATCCGGGAATGGAGGGCGGCTGACTCAAGCCCGCGAACCAGCTCAGGGCCGGAGGATGCCCACGCTGTACGTCGATGAGGACGTCCGAGTCGAGTAGATACACGTCTACGCGGAGCGCCGCTCGGCTTCAGCGCGCAGCCGACGGGCGTGGACTGCGGAATCCGCGATGTCCGGCCGGCTTCCGACGATGCCCTCGCGCTTCCAATACGCCACGAGGTCCGCACCGGTAGCAATCTCGTGATGACCGTTGCTCGCGTGGCTCTCTGCGAGAAGGCGCGCTGCGTATTCGCTGATCGGAACGCCGAGACGAGCAGCCTCGGCTGCGAGCTCGCGCTCGAGATCGTCGGGAAGGTCCAGCGTGATGGTCATTTGCGTCTCTTTGTACCAGTTGAGACATCCGGTCGTACTTTACACCACTCCCACCGGTTTGGACAACGGGGGCGTGAGCGTAATAAAAAGCACCACCGGCCGCGTGGCCGGTGGTGCCTTTGTCTGCCGCTACCTGACGCGATGCCGCCGTGGCACCCGCCTGACGCGGAGATGTTCGCCTCTTTGCCTCGGCTCAGCCGATGCGGCGATCGCTTGCCCGTGTCAGGTCGCGAACAGCAGTCGTATTGGACAAGGGATCACCTCCTTCGTTTCGGGTTCGACAGCGGGCGTGGACACCGTGGGGCCCAGGGCCCCGCGAGTCCGCCTCCCCTCGCGCGAGGTTCAGGCGGCCCGTACAACGCTGCGACAATGATAACGGAATACCGTCGTTCCGACAAGTGTTTGCAGCGGCCGATCTTGCCTGCGCCGCTCAGAGCCCGTCCGGCACGGTGATCGTCCCCTCGGCGACCAGCACCGTGTGCCCGCCGACCATCACCCGCACGGCGCGGCCACCGCGCTTCTCGGCCGATGCCTCCAGCAGGCTCGGGCGCCCCATCTTCACCCCCTGGTCGATGGTCCAGGTGAAGACGCCCTCGCCCTCCGGCAGCCGGTTGGCGAGGCTCCCGGCGATCGTGGCGGCGGCGCCTCCCGTGGCCGCGTCTTCCTCGATCCCGAAGCTCGGCGCGATCATCCGCGCGTAGAGCCGGCCCCCCGCCGCCACGTCGCCCGCGAAGAAGTGGAGGGCGTCCGAGAACGCCCCGGCGAAGAGCCGCGACCACACGGCCCGGTCCACCTGCGCCCGGTCCACCGCCTCGCGGTCCGCAAGGCGGATGAAGCAGAACGGAGTGCCGACGCTCGCGAACCACGTGTCGACCACCGCCTCGGGCGGCAGCGAGAGTACCTCCGCGGCCTCCCGCGCAGTCGGCCGGCCGGCCGGCTCCCGCACCTCCGCCTCCAGGCTCAGCCGCGCGAAGGCACGCGCGTCGTCCACCCGCAGGTCGACCGAGACGGGGCCGACGTTCTCCCCGAACACCACGCGCCCCGCGCCGCCCTGCAGCGGGACGAGCCCCAGGCGCGCCAGCACCGACGCCGTCCCCACGGTCGGGTGCCCGGCGAAGGCGAGCTCGTTCGCGGGGGTGAAGATGCGCAGGCGGTAGTCCGTCCCCGGCGTCTCCGGCGGGAGGACGAAGGTGGTCTCGGAGAAGTTGAACTCGCGGGCGAGCGTCTGCATCGCCCGCTCGGAGAGCCCGCGGCCGTCGGGGAGCACGGCGAGCTGGTTGCCGCCGAAGGCGTTCTCCGTGAACACGTCGGCGATGACGAAGCGGTGCGGCATGGTATCCTCTCTCCGTGTCTCTGTGCCTCTGTGTGAGCCTTCTTTTCCGTCAGCGCGCCACCAGGTCGATCTCGACGGCCGCACCCATCGGGAGCGCCGCCACGCCGATGGTGGTGCGCGCCGGGTAGGGCTCGGCGAACCAGCGCGCGTACGCCTCGTTCATCGCGGTGAAATCCGCCCGCAGGTCGGTCAGGTACACACCCACGCGGACCACGTCGTCCAGCGTCTTCCCCGCGGCGGCGAGCACCGCCTGCAGGTTGCGCAGCGCCTGGTCCGTCTGCGCGGCCACGCCGTCGGCCAGCCGCCCGGTCGCGGGGTCCTGCCCCACCTGGCCGCTCAGGTACAGGGCGTCGCCCGCCCCGAGCACCGCCGGCGAGAACGGCAGCCCGGCGGACGGCAGATGGTCGCTCGCGAAGCTCTTCCTCGGCATCCCGGCCTCTTTCTTCAGGGGGTGATGATCGGTCAGAGCAGGCCGGCGATCTGCCCGCCGTCCACCTGGAGGGCGGTGCCGGTGATGAAGCTGGCGCGCTCCGAGGCCAGGAAGGTGACCGCGGCCGCCATCTCGCGCGGGTCGCCGCCGCGGCCCACGGGGATCCCGGCGGTACGCTCGCGCATCAGCTCGTCCACGCTGCGGCCCTCGCGCGCAGCGCGCATGCCGGCCAGCTCGGTGGCGCGGTCGGTGTCGAAGTGGCCGGGGAGCACCGTGTTCACCAGCACGCCGTCGCGCGCCACCTCGGTCGCCAGCGTCTTGGCGAAGCCGAGCAGCCCCGCCCGCGCCGTGTTCGACAGGAGCAGCCCCTGCACCGGCTGCTTGGCCGCCATCGAGGTGAGGAAGATCACGCGCCCCCAGCCGCGCGCCCGCATCCCCGGCACCGCGGCGCGCGCCAGGTTGATCGAGGCGAGCAGGTTCAGCTCGATGGCGGCGCGGTACTGCTCCTCGCTCGTGCTGTCGAAGGTGGTGGAGGGCGGCCCGCCCGCGTTGGCCACCAGGATGTCGACCGGCCCCAGCGCGGCTTCCGTCTCGCGCACCAGGCGCTCGGCCTCTCCCGGCGCGGCGACGTTGCCCACGATGGGGTGCGCGCGCCCGCCCGCCGCGGCGATCTCGTCCGCCGCGGCGCGCAGCAGCTCCCCGCGGCGCGCGGCCATCGCCACGCGCGCGCCCTCGGCCGCCAGCTCCCGCGCGATCGCCAGCCCCAGCCCCGACGAGGCGCCCGTCACCAGCGCCACCCTGTCCCGCAGCCCCAGCTCCATCGTCCCCTCCCCTTGTGTCCGTGCGCCCTCGACCGCATCTTCCGAAAGGATAAACGGTAATTAGCTAATTGGCAATATGTCTATCGCAACCGCTCTCCGCGCGCTCGCGAACGAGCGACGGCTGCAGATCCTGGAGTGGCTGAAGGACCCGGTCGCCAACTTCCCGCCGCAGGTGGACGGCGACCTGGTGGAGGACGGCGTGTGCGCGGTGTGGATCGCGGAGAAGCTGGGCGTGAGCCAGCCCACCCTGAGCGAGCACATGAAGGTGCTCTCGCAGGCCGGGCTGGTGCGCGCGAAGCGCATCAAACAGTGGACCTTCTACAAGCGCGACGAGGGCCGCATCGCCGAGATCAAGCGCGCGATCGCGGACGAAGTCTGAACGGCAACCGCAGCTCACGCAGAGACACGGAGACGCAGAGAGGCGCGGCGGCTCTCTCTGCGTCTCCGTGTCTCTGTGTGAGACGCTGTTACCGCGGCAGCTCCCCCGCCACGGGCTCGTCCTCGATGCGCATCCAGGCCTCGGCGTGCTGCTCCAGGTAGAGCGGGAGGTCCGCCGTGTCGAGGCCGCCGAGAACCTTCATCCGGCTGCCGTCGCGGAGCAGCGCGTTCAGGTTGTAGGTATACGACGGGCCATTCTTGCCACGCGTGATCTTCTCGTCGCAGAAGAGCTGCTTCACCTGGCCGATCTCGAGCTCTACCGGGCGCCCCCACGGGAGCGGGTGATGCGTGGCGCGCAGCCGCCACGGATCCAGCCGCAGCGTGGTGGTGTTCACGAAGCCGGCGATGGTCGCGTAGGTGAGGCCGATCCCCACCGCCACGTGGATGAGCGGGAAGAGGATCATGACCGGGTTGCCGCTCGGCAGCGCGAGCGCGTACCAGACCACCAGGAAGCCGTCCCAGAACAGGCAGAAGAAGGCCAGGAAGAGGTACTTCGGCGAGAACCAGCGATATTGCACGGTCAGCCCGCCATCGGCCTCGTAGCTCACCACGCTGCGGGGCTTTCCCACGTTCGTGCGGGGGCGAGCCTTCGGCGCGGCGAGCTCCGGCGCGTTGTCGAAGCGGAAGACGTTGTTGCAGGTGCGGCACTTCGCCAGCCCTGTGTCGAGCGCGATGTCTTCCGCGGCGACGGGAACGCGGCACGACGGGCAGAGGATCTTCATGGGTGATGAGGTCCCGGGTCCAGGCTCGTGAATCTCAAGTCCTTGTTACGCAACGCGGTCCGACGACGTTTCAGCGCAGTCCGGCGTGCTCTCCGACACTCGGTGCCCCTGGGTGAGCCAGCCGTCAGCCTGCGAGCACGGCGCCAGCGAGGAGATACAGGAGGGCCGCCCCCGCCGCCAACCCCGCCGCATGCCACGCCAGGACGAATGCGCTCCATCCGGCGAACGCCAGCCGGTCACCCGTCGTCGCCGCGGGTGGATCGGCCAGCCCCAGCCGCTCGCGCAGCCCGCCGACGGTCTCGTCCAGCAGCGAATCGCGGAACTCGCCGCCGTACAGGTTGCGGCTGTGGCGCCCGCGAACGAACGCGCGCCAGGTGCGCCGCGGCACCACGATCACCCCGAACGCGAAGGAGCCGAAGTTCAGCACCCAGGCCGCCCAGTATCGCCCACACCCGCCGGCGACCTCCCACGCCCCGATCTCTGCTTCGCCGCGCCAGTCGGTGCGATACCCTGTCACCACGTGGTGGAGGTCGTGCAGCCGCACCGCCTTGATGCGTGGCTCGAGGTTGGGAAGATAGACGAAGATGCGCTTCGTTCCGATCTTGAACCAGCGCTTCCCGTAGCCGCCGTCCGCGCCGAACCCGTTCTCCGCGAAGAACCGCGCCCGCGCCTCTCGCAGCGAGAGCGATTCCGGCTGGAGCGGTGCGGGCGCCTGCATGCGTCGCGGTGGGGTGTACGTGCGTCGATCAGCCGCCGGCGGAGTCGGCGACGCGGCGGAAGTGCTGGTTGAAGTATTCCGTTTTAACCGAGAGATGGTAGTTGGTGAAGACCGGCTCCCCGCGGATGTCCGCCGGGACCAGCATCTCGAGCAGCTCGTCGTAGCGCACCGGCTCGAAGGCGATGGCGATCGGCCGCGCCTGGTGCGATCCGGACACGCGCACGCGCTCGCCTCGCGGAAGCGTGGCCTCGTTCGTGTCGGTGACGGGCGCGGCATAGTGGCGCATCACCAGCACCCGCGCATCGTCGACCGCCTCCCAGACCTCCCCGTCCGCCGGGAACACGGTGTCCGGCGGCAGCAGCGACCGCTCGTAGTCGCGCGCCCAGTCCGCCTCTTCTCCCGTGATCCCCATCCGCTCGCCGCGACCGATCTCGGCCATCAGGTCGTCGATCGTACGGTTCCAGCCGGGCGGCGGCTCCGTCATTGACCGTTCACCTCACCGAGGCAGGCGGCGCCATCGGCCAGCGGCCGCGAACGCCGTAGCCGATCAGCATCACGCACCCCCACGCGGACGTGCCGACCGCGAGGCCGAAGAACAGGCTCGCCAGCGTGAGCACCATCGCAATCGTCCACCATAGGAACGGCTTCGAGCGGGTGACGGAATCGACCCGCCGCTGCACCCGCGGGTTCTGAGGCGGCCCGAGCTTCCGCATGCGCTGCACGATGGGCGGCGGCGGCTGGCGCTGAGCCTGTTCCATCGACTGCTGCATCGACGCGGTGACACCCCCCGGCGCCTGGGCCGTCACCCGTACCATGAGCCCGCCGAGGACGAAGCTGACGGGGAGCACCGCGCCGATCCAGCTCGCGCGGCGCGTGAGCCGCGCACCGCGTGCACGCCAGACCAGCGCGACCAGGCCCAACCCAAGCAACGCGATCACCCCAAGGCCGAACGAGAGCAGCGTCCCCAGCAGCAGCGCCACCATGCCCCCCGCCGCCGCGAGCACGCGGACCGCGCCCGAAGGCTGCGCGGGGGGAGGAGCGAACGAACCAGCGAATTCGGGAGATGGATAGGGCGGATGCACGGCGAACCTTCCGAGGAGGGAAAACGAAGCGGCAGCTCAGCGCTTCAGCAGCTTGTAGAGGCCGAACGCCAGGGCCGCACCGAGCAGGATGCCCGGGATCCAGCCGATGATCCCGACGACGAACATCACCCCGAACATCACCCCGGCGCCCTGGAGCCAGCCGATGAGCTGGCCCTTGGTGCGGGCGTTCTCCAGGTCGGTCTTCGTGTAGCGGGGCACCCGGTCGTCGCCGGGCACCAGGTCGGTGCGGCTCATGATCCCTCTCCTTCCGATGTGCTGCCCCACCACCGTGCCAGCAGGTTCGCGCAGACGCGGCGGCGGTAGTCGGCGGTGGAGCGGAGGTCGTCGATGGGGGTGACCTCGCGCATCAGCACCGCCTGCGCGTCCTCGATGGTGGCGCCGCCCGCCAGCGCCTCCTCGGTGCCGCGCAGGCGCACGACGGTGGGGGCCACGCTGCCCAGCGCGATGCGGGGGCGGTCGCCGCGCACCGCCGCCATCACCACCTTGCTGATCGCCTGCGCGGCGCGGGTGCCGACCTTCCGGAACCACTGATCCCCCTCCACGGCTGGGATCTCGAAGGCGACGATCAGCTCGTCGGGGTGCATCACCGTGGCGCGGTAGCCGGTGTAGAGCTCGCCGAAGGGGACGCGCCGCTCGCCGTCCGCGCTGCGCAGCACCACCACGGCGTCGGCCGCGGCGAGGACGGGGAGGGTGTCGCCGGCCGGGGATGCGTTGGCGACGTTGCCGCCCAGCGTGCCGCGGTTCTGGATCTGCACCCCGCCCACCTCGCGGCAGGCGGCGGCGAGCATCGGCAGGCGCTCCAGCACCAGCGGCGAGCGCTGCAGCTCGGTGTGCGTGGCCAGCGCGCCCAGGCGCAGCCCCCCGTCCATCGCCTCGATCCCGCGCAGCTCGCCCAGCCCCCACAGGTTCAGGAAGCGCGTGGCCGGCTGCGTGCCGAAGTTCAGCGTGACGTACACGTCGGTGCAGCCGGCGAGCGGCACCAGCGGACCCTCGTCGCGCAGCATGGCCAGCGCGTCGGCCAGGGTGCGCGGCTGCAGCAGCGCGAGCGGGGTGATGGCGGACTTCACGCCGACACCTCGCCGCCGGCGGCTTCGAGCACGGCGCGGTAGATGGCCTCGTAGCCGGTGCAGCGGCAGAGGTTGCCGGCGAGGCCCGTGCGCACGTCGTCGAGGGTGGGGTTGGGCGGGAGCTTCATCGCCATCATGATCATCCCCGGCGTGCAGATGCCGCACTGCGCGCCGCCCAGCTCCGCGAAGGCCCGCTGCAGCGGGTGCTCGCCGCCCAGCCCCTCGATGGTCAGCACCTCCGCCTCCGCCTCCGCCACCTGCGCGAAGGGCACCAGGCAGGCGCAGACGGGCTCGCCGTCCACCAGCACGGTGCAGGCGCCGCACTCCCCCTCGCCGCACCCCTCCTTGGTGCCGGTGAGGCCGCACTCCTCGCGCAGCACGTCGAGCAGCCGCTTCATCGGGTGCGCGTCGACCTCGGCCGGCGCGCCGTTCAGCGTGAAGCGCATCAGGCGCGCTCCGCGCTGGATACGGTGCGCGTCCGACGCCCCGCGGGGCCCTCTCCCTGCGCCTTGGAGCGCAATCCCTCTCCCGTACCGGGAGAGGGGGGAGGGCGCAGTGTCGGTGCGGCCTGCGCGGTGTGGTGCGAGGTAGATCTTGCGCGGCCGGTGCGGGTGGCGCAGGCGACGGGGACGTCTACCTCTCCCGGTACGGGAGAGGTGGCGAGCCTAAGCGAGCCGGAGAGGGCGCTGAGCCGCGGCCGACGCAGAGGCAGGGGAAGCGAAGACATTCGGCTCACGCGGCGGCGGGGACGGGCTCGGCGGCGGACTCGAGCCGCGGGGCGTCGATCAGCACCTCGGGGACGGCGGGGATCTCGCGCACGTCGAGGCCCAGGTGGCGGATGGCGTTCACCACCGCGGCGGCGGGGCCGTCCATCGGCATCTCGCCCACGCCCTTGGCCCCGAACGGCCCGTGGCGCGACGGGTTCTCCATGATCCCCACCTCCATCCGCGGCGTGTCGAGCGTGGTGGGGATGGTGTAGTTGGTCAGCGTGGGGTTCGCCATCGCCCCGTCGCGGGTGACCACGCGCTCGTTTAGCGCCCAGCCCACCGCCTGCGCGGTGCCCCCCTCGATCTGCCCGCGCACCAGCACGGGGTGGATCGCCTTCCCCACGTCCTGCACCGTCACCACCTCGCGGGCGCGCGCCTCGCAGGTGTCGGGGTCTAGCTCCACCTCCACCACGCAGCATCCCCACCCGTAGGTGGGGTAGGCGTCGCCGCGGTAGGTGGCGTCGCTCCAGCTCACGTCCTCGGGCTTCACGTACTCGCGCACCACGCGCACGGGTCCGTGGCGGCGGAAGTGCTCGGCAGGATGGAGATCGCCGAGCTGCTCCCTGAGCCCCTCGCCGCATCGCTGCAGGATGCCGCCCACGATCATGCAGGTGCGGCTCGCCACCGTGGGCCCGCTGTCCGGCACCACGAAGGTGTCGGGCTGCGCGTACTCCACGTCGTCGAAGGAGACGCCGAGCGCGTCCGCCACGATCTGCGCGTGCATCGTCCGCGTCCCCTGGCCGATCTCGGTGCTGGCCACCAGCATCCGCACGCCGCGCTCGGTGGTCTCCAGCGCCGCGCGGGACTGCAGCATCACCTCGCCGCTCCCGGTGAAGCCCGAGCCGTGGAAGAAGAGCGAGAGCCCGATCCCCCGGTTCGTCCCCGCGTATGCCGCGCGCTTGCGGTGGAAGCCCGAGCGGCGGACGGTCTCCTCCAGCACCTGGATGGCCGAGCCGTCCTCGCCGATCGTCTGGCCGGTCGCGGTCGTGTCGCCGGGGCGCAGCGCGTTCAGCTCGCGGAGGCGCACGGGGTCCATCCCCAGCGCCTCGGCCACGCGCTCCAGGTGCACCTCGGTGGCGAACTGCGTCTGCGGCGCGCCGAAGCCACGGAAGGCGCCGTTCGGCGGCGCGTTGGTCATCACCGCGAGCCCGTCGATGCGCACGTGATCGCAGCGGTACGGCCCGCCCGCGTGGATGCACCCGCGCGAGAGCACCACCGGCGAGAGCGTGCAGTACGCGCCGCCGTCCAGCAGCACGTCGATGTCCATCGCCACCAGCCGCCCCTCGCGCGTGACCCCGGTGCGGTGCCGCACGATGGAGGGATGGCGCTTGGTGGTGGCGAGCATGTCCTCCACCCGGTCATACACCAGCTTCACCGGGCGCCCGCTCTTCCGCGCCAGCAGCGCCGCGTGCCCGGCGATCAGCGACGGGTACTCCTCCTTCCCCCCGAAGCCGCCCCCGGTCTCCGTCTGGACGATGCGCACCTTCTCGTCCGGGAGGGCGAGGAGCGCCTTGATCGCCTTGTGCACGTAGTAGGGGCACTGCAGCGAGCCGTAGATGGTCATGGTGTCATCCTCCTCCGGCACCGCGATCACCCCGTTGGTCTCGATGTAGACGTGCTCCTGCGCCCCCGTCCGGTACTCGCCCTCGATGACGATGTCGGCCTGGGCGAGCGCCGCGTCCACGTCGCCCTTGTCGATGCGGATGTGCTTGAAGACGCGGTCCGACGCGCGCGGATCGAGGAGCGGCTCCGCGGCCTCGTAGTCGATCTCGACGGTGGCGGCGAGGAGCGCGTCGCGATCCTCATGCGCCAGCAGGAGCACGGGCTCGGCCACGTGGCGCACCTCGCGTTCGGCCAGGAAGGGCTGGTCGAGCTCGATCATCGCCACCGCGTTCATCCCCGGGATGTCGCGGTGGTCCACCACGGTGAACCCCGCGCCGTCGCCGAACCCCAGGCGGACGGCGGTGATGGTGCCGCGCGGGATGGTGGTGCGGATGGTCCGCCCGTGCAGCATCCCTGGGAAGGTGAGGTCGTCGATGTACTTCGCCGCGCCGGTGACCTTCGCCACCCCGTCCTTGCGCGGCACGTTGCTCCCGACGGCGGGCGGGTGAGACAAGAGAGAGACCTCCGGGGATGGGGACTGGATCGTGGAGGAAACAGATAACCACCCGCGCGCCGCCCGCGCAACTTGTACGGTGCCGGCTGCCGCTTTATCGTGCGAGAGAGAGGCGTGCTGCGGCGGAAACTCCCCAGCGAGGAGGGAAGCGTGGACACAGTCGATGGACTGCTGGCGGGCCGCGACGACTCGGTCCGCGCGGCGTACACGCGGGTGGTGGAGGCAGCGCGCAGCGCCGGGCCCGTGTTCGAGGACGCGAAGAAGACCTGCGTCCACCTGGCGCCGGCAGCGGACGCCAGCGCCTTTGCCGGCGTACATCCGCGCAAGACGGGCGTGCTGCTGAATCTCCGCACCTCCGCGCCCATCTCCAGCGCGCGCGTGCGGAAGACGGAGCAGATCTCCCGCAACCGGTTCTTCAACGAGATCCTGGTCGAATCTCCCGACCAGGTGGACGCGGAGCTCGCCGGATGGATGCGCGAAGCCTATGAGCTGTCGGCAGTGAAAGCCTGATCGTTCTCACGCAGAGACGCGGAGACGCAGGGAAGCTCGGCGGCTCTCCCTGCGTCTCCGCGTCTCTGCGTGAGATGATCCGTAGAACTATGCCTCAGGCGGGGTGCCTTCCTTCAGCGGCTGCTCGCCGGCCAGGATGCGGCGCCGGGTGGAGAGATACCACGGGAAGGCGATGATCCAGAGCCCGAAGCAGCCGATGGTGGCGATCTCGGGGTTGATCAGGCCGGTGCGGTAGCGCGCGAGCCCCAGCCGCCTGGCGTCGAAGTAGACCCAGAGCGCGGTGCCGATCACCATGAACGCCGGCAGCGCCGGGACCTCCACGGCCACCGACAGGAAGCTGCTGACCAGCGTCAGCGCGAGCGAGAAGAGGAACGCGACCGGGAACGTCATCGAAGGCCGGAGAGCGCGGGACGTCACTGCGTGCCGAGGATCTGCCCGGCGCGCGCGAACTGGCCGACCGCCTCGCGCACCTGCGGGTCGAGCACGGCCACCACGCGGTAGTACCCCTCGGGACCCCATTTCGTCCCCGCGAGCGCGGCGACCAGCACGCGCTGCAGGCGGGCGTCCGCGTCGGCGCCGTCGGGGGCGGGGAGCCCCTGCCGCGCGGCGAAGGCGCGGAAGTCGGCCAGCGCGCCCGCCGGGAGCACCGGGCTGGCCGAGAGCGACTCCACCGTCCCCAGCGCGTCGGGGTGCGCGGCGAGCCAGGTGTTGATCCACCGCGTCGCCACGTCCTGCTCGAACATCCGCGCCAGCCAGAGCGGCGCCCCCTGCGGCTCGGCCAGCACCACGTCGGGGTAGATGCCGCCGCCGCCGTACACCGTGCGCCCGCGGTCGGTGCGGCACGAGGGGCGCCCCGCCGTGTCGCGGGCGGCGTGCGCCAGCCGGTAGTACTCGCGCGTGCCGATGCCGCGGTACTGGCGCTGGATCACCCGGCCGCAGGGGGTGCTCACGTGGCCGATCACCAGCACGATGGCGGAGCCGTCGGTCATCGGGAAGCCCTGCATCAGCAGCGACTTGCCGAAGGTGGGGCGCCCCACGATCAGCGCGCGGTCGTGGTCCTGCAGCGCGCCCGCCACGATCTCGCTGGCGCTCGCCGTCCCCTCGTCCACCAGCACCAGCAGCGGGTAGACGCGCCCGTCGGGGCGGAGGAAGGAGTGGTTCACCCGCACCGTCCGGGCGATCTCGGCCTTGCGCCCCGCGGAGGTGTAGATCACCGCGCCGTCGGGGAGGAACTCGCTGGCCACGCGCGCCGCCTCGTTCACCATCCCCCCGCCGTTGGCGCGCAGGTCCAGCACCAGCCGCTGCATCCCCGCGCGCTCCAGCGTGCCGAGCGCCGCGTGCAGGTCTTCCGCCGCCTTCTCGTTGGCGAAGGTGGTCACCCGCACGTACCCCGTCTGCGCGTCGAGCATGAAGGCGGCGGGAACGGCGGTCCCCTCCTCCACCCGCTCGCGCCTCACCTCGCGCTCCAGCTCCACCAGCGACCCGTCGGTCCGCTCGCGCTCGAAGCGCAGCCGCGCGGTGGAGTTCTTCGCCCCGCTCAGGGCGATTTGCAGCTCGAAGGGGCTGGTGGCGCGCACCGGCTGCCCATCGGCCGCCACCAGCACGTCGCCGGGCAGGATGTCCTGCCGCGCGGCGGCCGAGCCGGGGGCCACGCTGGCCACCACCGGCTGGTCGCCCACCATGCGGAACTCCAGGGGCACCGGGTAGCTGCGCCCCGCCTCGAAGTCGCGCTGCTTCTCCGGCGAGAGGCGCTCGGCGCGGATCACGTACGAGTGCGGGTCGGCGGCGCGCACCATCCCCTCCACCGCCGCCATGAACAGCGCGTGGCTGTCCACCGAGTCGGGATGGTTCACCCGGATCTGGTTGAGGACCTGGCTGAACATCTGCAGGTCCTCGTAGGTGGTGCGCGGCCGCACCACGCCCTGCGCGGCAAGCGGGGCGGCGGCCAGGGCGAGCGCGGCCGCGGCGGCGAGGGATCGGCGAATCACGTGCATCTGCCGGGTCGAGGGTGCGTCAGGGCGTGGCGGCGAGCGCGGCCAGCCGCTGCCGCGCCTGCGCCAGGTGCGGCTCGTCGCTGGCGGCGCGGTCCACGAAGGCGCGGTAGTGCTCCACCGCCTCGGCGGTCATCGAGGCGGCGTCGTGCATCATCCCCAGGTAGTAGTGCGGCGCGGCGAAGAAGGGGTCGAGCTCGGCGGCCTTCTTGAACTGCTCGGCCGATTCGAGCGTCTTGTGCGCGGCCAGGAGCAGGGTGCCGTACTGGTGGCGCAGGTCGGCCTCGTCGGGCGCGAGCTCCACCGCCAGCCCCATCTCGGTGAGCGCGGTGGCGGTGTCGCCCTTCGACGCGGCGAGCATTCCCATCCGCCGGTGGCCGGGCCAGAAGGCCAGGTCCTCGGTGAGCGCGCGGCCGTACGCCTCGCGGGCGGCGTCGGCCTGGCCGGCCTGCTCCAGCGCGGCGGCCAGCGAGTACTCCAGCATCGCCTTGCTCTCGTACACGCGCACCACGTCGCGGCGGTCGGCCTGGCGCAGCGCCTCGATCCCCGCGCGCAGGTGCTCGGCGGCCTGGGGATAGTTGCCGGAGAGGAAGTGGATCTGCCCCAGCCGCAGCCGCATCCGCGCCGGGTGCCGGGTGCGCCGCAGCACCCGCTCGTAGAACTGGATGGCGGCGGGGAAGCGCCCGTCGGCATAGGCGAGCCACGCCTGCGTGTACGGGTCGGGGTCGTTCAACAGCTGCCGCACCAGGTAGTCGGCCACCACCGCGTTGCGGTCGCCGGTCTGCTGCCGGATCGCCTCTGCGTACGCGTTGGTGAAGTACATCATGAAGTACGGCTTCTCGAGCTTGCGGTGCAGGAAGGGGTCGCGGTGCACCGCGCGCAGGTAGAGCGAGTCGATCGCCTTGATCTCGGGGTTGCGCTCGATGCCGCCGCGCCCCTCCTCGTACTGCTCCAGCCGGTGCGGGTCGCTCATCAGCAGCGCCACGTAGCGCCCGTAGAGGGCGTCGGGCCAGCCGGGGTTGAGCCGCTCGGCCCAGAAGAACGCCGCGGCGGCGCCGCGCGCGTCGCGCTCCAGCCGCTGCACGCCCAACAGGTAGTAGGCGCCGGCGGCGTTGGTGTCGGCGCCGGCCCAGAGCGCCGGGCGGGCGGGAACTTCGTGCACGCGCTGGGCGTGCGCGGTCGCCGTGCACGCCGCGGCCGCGGCGAGCGCCATCGCGAGGATCTTCTTCATCGTCCGTCGCCTTTCTCGGCGGGTGGGTATGGACGGGGTGCGGCGCGGTGGGCGCCGGCGGGTCAGCGGAGAGCCGGGAGGTGCGTTCGCGGACAGGCGGAGGGCACGACGGGCGGTTCTGCGCGGGTGCGCGGGCATGGGGATGCGGACGCGCAGGGACAATTTGTAACGAAATGTGTCCTCGCGCCAGATGTTCTTCGCGCCGCGTCGGTCGGGGTGATCGCCACGCGCACCGCCTCGTGGCGTCCGTCGCGACCTGGCCTCATCCGTCCCCGCCCGCCTCTTCGCCAAAATCACACGGAGCCAACGGAGTCAACGGAGAACTGCCCGTCTTTCTCCGTGACTCCGCGTCTCTGCGTGATGCGATTTTCTTCTCAGGCGACGCCGAAGAAGAGACGGGCGACGAGGATGGCGACGGTGCCGAGCGAGGCCAGCAGCAGGATCATGAGCGCGGCGTCGCCCAGGCGGCGGATGGGGCGCGAGGGCTCCCAGTAGGCGGTGCGCTGCAGCGGGCGGGGGATCATCAGCCAGCCCAGCAGCGCCCCGGCCACGAACCCGCCCGCGTGCGCCCAGTTGTCGATGTAGCCGCGCCCGAAGAACCCCATCGCGGCGATCACGCCGATGTCGATCAGGATCGCCTTGCCGAACCCCGGCGGCATCACGTCGCGCCGCCGCCGCGCCATCAGCGCCAGGAACCCGAACATCCCCATGATCCCGCCCGACGCCCCGACGGACGCGTCGACGTTCAGGTAGCTCGCCGTGCTCGCCGCCAGCGCCGTGAGCAGGAAGACGATGGGGACGTAGGCGCGGTGCGAGTAGGCCTCGATGAAGCGCCCCAGCGCCAGCAGCGCCATGGTGTTCATCCCGAAGTGCAGCAGCCCGTCGTGCATGAAGGCGCTGCTCAGCAGCCGCCACGGCTCCCCGCTCCGGACGTACTCCGCCACCATCCCCGCGGCCTTCACGCTGTCGGTGTTGCCGGCGCTCCCCGGCATGATGGGGAACGATCCGTGATTGAAGATGGCGGCGAGCGACTGCACCAGCACCACCGCGCCGATCGCGCCGGCCAGCACCTGGGTATACCGCGCGGGGCCGCCGCGGGCGGGCGGGCGCGCGCGCGCCTCGCGCACCTGGTAGGTGAGCCGGTCCGGCGAGAGGCGCCGGTAGCGCCCCCACTCCAGCGCCGAGTAGAACGACACCACCGCGGCGATGAAGCCGAAGAGCACGATCCCGTTGGTGAAGGCGAAGGTGCCCAGCACCGCCGCCCACCCCAGCGACAGCGCCGCCACGATCCCCCACACCACCGCCACCTTCCGCGCGTGCCGCACCCCGTGCTCGCGGTACGCCTCGAAGAGGTAGGGCACCGTCCAGAACGGCACGATCCCCTCGGTCTCCGGCGTCCACACCAGCTGCGTGGGCCGACCCTCGGAGAGGCGCGCCACCAGCTCCTCGCGGGTGGAGGCGTGCGCCTGCTGCTGCTCCACGTAGCCGTAGTCCGCCCCCGGCGGCTTGGGAGCCACCACCACGGGCGTGCGGGATGGGGGAGGGGGGTCGGCGCGGTGGAGCGGTTCGGTCAACGGGCTCTCCGGTGGATCGGGGACGGGCGCGGCGGGTGCGCCCCTCCCCCCGTACGGCGCGGCGGGCGAACAGGTTCCGCGCTCCGCCCCGCGTGGTCCAGCGGGCGGGCGCGGGTGCGCGCGGGGCCGCCGCGCAGTATACTTTACGGCCGATCCCCACCCGCGCCGCAAGGCCGCACGCCGTGGAAGGACAGGACCGAGATGAGCATCGCCGAGATCTTCGAGACGATGGAGTACGGGCCCGCTCCCGAGAGCGC
>Ga0070685_10000606_pt1 | contig 19814 bp, 15 predicted proteins | sample KBSS13LmetaG_FD_65651 | JGI IMG/M metagenome (GOLD analysis project Ga0070685, IMG submission 65651) | Switchgrass rhizosphere microbial communities from Kellogg Biological Station, Michigan, USA - KBS S1-3L metaG | ecosystem: Host-associated > Plants > Roots > Rhizosphere ...
GAGTACGGCTTCTGGCTCGACGACGCCTTCGCCAGCGGCGGGAGCCAGGGGTACGACCACAAGAAGGAGGGGATCACCGCGCGCGGCGCCTGGGAGTGCGTGAAGCGCCACTTCCGCGAGATGGGAACCGACATCCAGACGACGCCCTTCACCGTGGCCGGCATCGGCGACATGAGCGGCGACGTGTTCGGCAACGGGATGCTCCTCTCCCCCGTCATCCGCCTGGTCGCGGCCTTCGACCACCGGCACATCTTCATCGACCCCGACCCCGACCCGGCGCGCTCCTTCGCCGAGCGGAAGCGGATGTTCGACCTGCCGCGCTCCAGCTGGGACGACTACGACCGCTCCGCGCTCTCGCCGGGGGCGATGATCGTGCCCCGCGCCAGCAAGGAGATCGAGGTCACCCCCGAGGCGCGCCGCGCGCTGGGGCTGGCCGACGAGGTGGAGCGGCTGGACGGCGAGGGGCTGGTGCGCGCGGTGCTGAAGGCGCCGGTGGACCTGCTCTGGAACGGCGGGATCGGCACCTACGTGAAGGACGCCGACGAGACCCACGCCGACGCGGGCGACACCACCAACGACCCCGTGCGCGTCGACGCCGGCGAGCTGCGCTGCCGGGTGGTGGGCGAGGGGGGCAACCTGGGCTTCACCCAGCTCGGGCGCATCGCCTTCGCGGCCGGCGGGGGGAAGATCAACACCGACGCGCTGGACAACTCGGCCGGCGTGGACATGTCGGACCACGAGGTGAACCTCAAGATCCTGCTGGGCGCGGTGGTGCGCTCGGGGGAGATGACCATGGAGGGGCGCAACGAGCTGCTCGCCTCCATGACCGACGAGGTGAGCCGGCTGGTGCTGCGCAACAACTTCGGCCAGTCGCTCGCGGTCTCGCTCGACGAGGCGCGGAGCAAGGAGGCGCTGGACGACTTCGCCTCGTTCGCGCAGGGGCTGGCGCGCGAGGGGCGGCTGGATCCCGCGGAGGAGGGGATCCCCGACGCCGAGGGGATGAAGGCGCGCGCCCAGGCCCGGAGCGGCCTCGCCCGGCCCACCCTGGCGGTGCTGCTGGCCCACGCCAAGCTGCAGGCCAAGCAGGCGCTCCTGGACTCCGCCGTTCCCGACGACGCGGCCACGCTTCCCTACCTGGTCGACTACTTCCCCCCCGAGGCGGTCGCCGCCGCGGGCGAGGGGCGGCTCGGCGAGCACCGGCTGCGGCGCGAGATCGTGACCACCGAGCTGGTGAACGACCTGGTGAACCTGATGGGCTCCAGTTTCCTGCACCGCGCCGCGCGCGACTCGGGGCGGGGGATCGCCGAGGTGGTGCGGGCCTGGCTGGTGGCCAGCCGCATCGCCGGCGCGGCCGAGATCCGCGCCGACTTCGCCGCGGCGGAGGGGCGCTTCCCGGCGGAGACCCTCTACCGCTGGCTGCTGGGGCTGGCCCGCGTGCTGGAGCAGACCACCCACTGGCTCCTGGCCAACGTGCCGCCCGAGACCGACACCTCGGCGCTGATCGACGAGGCGCGCGGGGGGCTGTCGGCGCTGCGCGGCGGCTTCGCCAGGTTCGTGGCGGGCGAGGACCGCACCGTCTTCCTGCAGCGCCTGGGCGAGCTGCAGGACCTGGGGGTGGAGAAGACGCTGGGCGAGCGGCAGATCACCCTGCGCTTCCTCCCGCAGCTGCTGGAGATCGTGGACGTGGCGCGCGCCGCGGGAACGGAGGAGATCCGCACCGCCAAGGCCTTCTACGCGGTCTCGGAGAAGCTCGGCACCGCGCGGCTGCGCGAGGCCATGCGCACCGCCGCCGGCGACGATCCCTGGGAGCGGCGCTACGCCCAGGCGCTGGGCGACGACCTGACCGGCGCGCAGCGTGCCGTGGTCGCCGCCGTGCTGCGCGACGGCGAGGACCCCGGGCGGGCGCTCGGCGGGCTGGAGAAGGCGCACGCGCGGGAGTTCAAGGCCTTCCGCGACATGGTGGCGGAGCTGCAGGGGGGCAACTGCCCGCTCGCCGCGTACGCCATGGCGGTGCGGCACCTGCAGGGCTTGGCGGGATCGCTCAACGCGAGCTGAGAACAGCCTCTCACGCAGAGACGCGGAGACGCAGAGAGCTCGCGGCGGCTCTCTGCGTCTCCGCGTCTCCCGCTCGAGGTAAACCTCCGGACCGAGGTACGCGCGCAATGGCCATCACCACCATCGACCCCGCCACGGGCGAGGAGCAGCCGACGCAGCTGGAGAAGCTCACCGCGGACGAGGTCGAGCGGAAGCTGGCGAAGGCGGACGAGGCCTTCCGCGCGCACCGCCGCACCTCCCTGGCCGAACGCGCCGCGAAGATGCGGGTGGCGGGGCAGATCCTGGCGGACGAGAAGGAGAAGTTCGCCCGGCTGATGACGATGGAGATGGGGAAGACCTTCAAGGCGGCCGTCGCGGAAGCCGAGAAGTGCGCCTGGGTCTGCCGCTTCTACGCCCAGCACGCCGAAGAGTACCTGGCGGACGAGGGGGTGGAGACGGACGCGAAGAAGTCGTACGTCCGCTACCTGCCGATCGGGCCGGTGCTGGCGGTGATGCCGTGGAACTTCCCCTTCTGGCAGGTCTTCCGCTTCGCCGCGCCGGGGGTGATGGCAGGGAACGTGGGGCTGCTGAAGCACGCCTCCAACGTCCCCCGCTGCGCGCTGGCCATCGAGGAGGTCTTCCGCCGCGCGGGCTTCCCCGAGGGCGTGTTCCAGGCGCTGCTGGTGGGGGCCGACGCGGTGGCCGGCATCCTCGACGACCCGCGGGTGAGGGCGGCGACGCTCACCGGGAGCACCCCCGCCGGGAGCAGCGTGGCCGAGCGCGCGGGGAAGCGGCTGAAGAAGACGGTGCTGGAGCTGGGCGGGAGCGACCCCTTCATCGTCCTTCCCAGCGCCGACCTGGACGCGGCGGCGAAGACGGCGGCGAAGGCGCGCTGCATCAACAACGGCCAGAGCTGCATCGCCGCCAAGCGCTTCATCGTGCACGCCGGCGTGTACGACGCCTTCGCGCGAGCGTTCGTCCGGGAGATGGAGGCGCTGAAGGTGGGAGACCCCATGCTCCCCGACACCGACGTCGGCCCGCTGGCGATGGAATCCACCCGCGACGACGTGGAGCGCCAGGTGCGCGACTCGGTGGCCGCGGGCGCGCGGGTGCTCACCGGCGGCGAGCGGATCGAGGGCCCCGGCTTCTTCTATCCCCCGACGATCCTGGCCGACATCCCGGAGAGCGCGCCGGCCTACCGCGAGGAGGTGTTCGGCCCCGTGGCCCTCCTCTTCCGCGCGGCCGACGCGGACGAGGCCATCCGCCTGGCGAACGACAGCGACTTCGGCCTGGGAAGCTCCGTGTGGACCCGCGACGAGGCGGAGGCGCGGCGCTTCGTGGACGAGCTGGAGGCGGGGATGACCTTCGTGAACGCGATGGTGGCGAGCGACCCGCGGCTCCCCTTCGGCGGGGTGAAGGAGAGCGGCTACGGCCGCGAGCTGGGCCGCGTGGGCATCCACGAGTTCGTGAACATCAAGAGCGTGTGGATGGAGGAGAGCGGCCCCGGCACCCATCCCGAGTCCGAGTAAACGGCTTTTATCACACAGAGACGCAGAGGCACGGAGAGAGTTGCGAGGTTCTCTCCGTGCCTGTGCGTGAGATCACGCGGGGATCGAGTCTTTCCACAGCAGCTCGCTCTGCGCGGCCGCGACGTCGCCGTAGAACTTCACCTGGTAGTACCAGGCCGTGGCGTCGCCCTCCCCCGGCAGGTCCAGCACCGCGTAGCCGCTGGCCCACACCAGGTCGTCGGCCTGCGACTGCACGTAGTCGTTGGGGAAGGTGATGCCGCCCCCGGGCGAGCTCTGCGCGGGGAGCGGCTTGTAGCCGGCCGGGTTGGCGGTGTAGTCCGACGAGTCGGTGAACACCGGGAAGGCGCCGTTCCCCACGCAGCGCCCCAGCACCGGCCCGAACCGCGGATCCTCGGACACCCGGTAGGGATCGTACACCTCCAGCACGTGCTCGTGGCCCCACAGCCACGCCACGATCCGGGCGCCGGCCTCCTGCCACTCGGCCAGGTTCGTCGCCAGCTTCGGGTTGGTCCAGGCGCCGCCGATCTCCTCGAACGCCGACACGAGCTGGTGGTGCGAGAAGAGGATCACGGTGCGCCCGCTGTGGTCGCCGAGCTGCTGGAGGTGCCAGGCGGCCTCGTCCGAGCGGAGGTGCGTGTTGTCCTCGTCCACCTCGAACAGGTCGCTGTCGTGGTACCCCGTGTCCATTCCCTGGAGCTGCCAGCGATCGTTCACCAGCGCCCAGAAGCTGTGGGCCTGCGTGGACGCGTTGGGCACGCCGGCGTTCAGCTCCTGGATCATGTCGAAGAACGGCTTGCCCCCGCAGTAGTAGTCGTGGTTGCCGGGAAGGGTGTAGACGGGAACGTTGTGGCCGTGCTGGCTGCGGGCGGCGTTGACCAGGTCCAGGAAGTTGGTCTTCTGCTCGTCCTGCGTTCCGGCGTAGTAGACGTCGCCCACGTGGATGATCACGTCCGGCCGATGGCGCATCAGCTGGTCGAGCACGGCCGCCGCCTCCGGCTCGCCCGTCCCCCAGTCGCCCAGCACGCCCACGCGCAGCGGCTCGCCCTGCGCCGCCGGCGGGAGCGCGAAGGTGCCGGGCGTGGCGTACGGAGCCTGGTCCTGCCCCTGCGCGTTCAGCGGAGGGTTGTAGAAGGGCTGCGAGTGGTCGCCGTAGTAGGCGAGGTAGGCCTCCACGGCCTTGAGCCACCCCGCCAGGTTGCACGGGCTGAACTCCCACTCGCTCTTGATCTCCGCCATCTTGGCGGTGTCTTTCATCGCCCACGCGATCGCGTAGCGCGCCGCCAGGTCCGCGCACGTCTCCGCCGTCTCGAACACGGCCTCGATGGTGTGGATGGCCGCCTCGATCTTGCCGATCAGCGAGGTGCCGCCGCCCACGGAGGGCACCGAGACGCCCTGCGCAGCCTGTGCGGCCCGGTGGTGCTTGTAGGCGCGGTCGGCCGCGTGGGCGTCGGTGAGCTCGCACCGCTCCACGCGCTGCAGCACGTGTCCGACCGCCTGCACGACGGGGTGGAGGGGGAACAGCCCCGAAGACGCCGCGGCGCCCGTTCGCTTGGCCACCAGCTCGCGGACCAGCGACTGGGCCACCGAGAAGCGCGCGTTGTGGAAGTTGGGCGTGCGGAAGCGTGCCATGGGAACCTCGAGCCATGTGTGGAAGGGAAAGCATGAACCGGAAACCGATCTTCGAGAGTACGGTTCCCGGGGCCGAAAAACAACGGTTTCGGATGATCCCGCGCCTCTCCGTGGTCACGTTGCCGAGCTTCGATCAAGATCAACCCCTTTAAACCGAAACCCTTTTGCCGGTAGGAATCCAGAACGACCCTCGGCACGGGGGTATCACGCGATCGAGCGGCGTTCCGCCGTTGGCCGCTCGTTTGCGGTAACTCCACCGCTTGCCGCACGCGGGACCCCGACCGCCACCCTTCGCATGCCTCCACCACGCCGCCGCGCCACGCCGGAACCCTCCGCCGCGCCCGCGCTCCCCACGCGCGACGAGCTCTACCGCCTGCTGGTGGAGAACGTCACCGACTACGCCATCCTCATGCTCAGCCCCGAGGGCCGCGTGACCACGTGGACCGAGGGCGCCGAGCGGATGCTGGGGTGGGCGGAGGGCGAGATCGTGGGGCAGCCCTTCTCGACGATGTTTCCCCCGGGCGACGAGGAGGCGGCCGAGCGCGACCTGCGCATCGCCGAGGCGGAGGGGCGCTGCGAGGCCGTCGCCTGGCGGGTGCGCGGCGACGGCTCGCGCATCTGGGCCAGCGTGGTGCTCACCGCGCTCAAGGACGACGACGGGCGGATGGTGGGCTGCGGGGTGGTGATGCGCGACCTGACCGAGCGGCGCGAGGTGGCCCGGCGCTACGAGGAGAGCCGGCAGCGCTACCGCTCGCTCTTCGAGAACAACCCCGACGCCATCTGCTCCTTCGACTTGGACGGCCGGCTGCGCACCGCCAACCCCGCCGCCGAGGCGCTCACCGGCTACGCCGCGGACGACCTGGTCGGCCAGCCGTTCTGGTCGATGTTCATCCCCGGCGCGCGGGCGTCGGCGCGCGAGTTCTTCACGGCCGCTGCGCGCGGCGAGCCGCAGCTGGCCGAGACGGCGCTCACGCACTGCTCCGGGCGCCGCGTGGAGGTGGGCATCCGCCTGCTGCCGATCGTGGTGGACGGCGAGATCATCGGCGTGTACTGCCTGGCCGAGGACATCACCGGGCGCAAGCGTGCCGAGGCCGAGCGCGAGACGCTGCTCCTGCGCGAGCGCATCGCCCGCGCCGAGGCCGAGGCGGCGGCGGCGGCCAAGAGCGACTTCCTGGCCGTGGTCACGCACGAGCTGAAGACGCCGCTGAACGTGATCACCGGCTTCGCCGACCTGCTGCGCGACGGCGAGGCGGGCCCGCTCACCGAGGCGCAGGCCCGGCACCTGGACCGCATCCGCGCCTGCGCGGCGCAGCTCCTGGGGATGGTGGAGGACGTGCTCGCCTACGCCCGCATGGACGCGGGCGAGCCGGTGCGCCTGCAGCGGGTGGACGTGCAGGCGCTGCTGGGCGACGCCGCGCGCGAGGTGCACGGGCCCGCGGCGGCCAAGGGAGTGGAGGTGGTGGTGGAGCTGAACGGCGGCTGCCCGGCGGAGACCGACCCCGCGCGGGTGCGCCAGATCGTGGCGCACCTGCTGGGGAACGCGGTGAAGTTCACCGAGCAGGGCCGGGTGACGGCGCGGGCGGACCGCGAGCCGGCGGCGTTCGTGGTGACCGTGGCCGACACCGGGATCGGGATCGACCCCGCGCACCTGGAGCGGATCTGGGAGCCCTTCTGGCAGGCGGAGCACCCGCTGGTGCGGCGCGCGGGGGGGACGGGGCTGGGGCTCAGCGTGGCGCGGCGGCTGGCGCAGCTCCTGGGCGGCGACATCGAGGCGAGGAGCGACCCCGGCCGGGGAAGCACCTTCACGGTGCGCCTCCCGGCCGGGTGATTGCATCTCTCAGGGAGGCACGGACAACCAACGGCCGGGGAATGTTGAGGAACCACCGAAAGACGTCATCCTGAGGCCGGCCACGTTCCATTTTCGTTCGCAGGAGACGTAGCAGGCCGAAGGATCTATAACCGCGGAAGAACGGGAGCTGGTGAGATGCGCTCAGGCTGGGGCGGGCTAAGTGCTTGCACCGGCTATAGATCCTTCGGCCTGCATAGAATCGGGGAGCCGAAGTCCTGGCGTGGCCGGCCTCAGGATGACGTCCATGAGGGGACGAGGGTTCTAGGCCTCGTCCTCGCCGGCGTAGACGCAGCCGGAGGTGCAGGTCTCGCGCACCACGATGCGGTCGAGCGAGGGAAGGACGGGCTTCACGCGCGCCCAGATCCAGCGGGCGATCATCTCGCTGGTGGGGTTCTCCAGCCCCTCGATCTCGTTCAGGTAGGAGTGGTCGAGCTGGGCGATGATCGGCTTGCAGGCGTCCTTGATCTCCGCGAAGTCCATCACCCAGCCGAGCTCGGGGTCCACCTCGCCGCGCACGTGCACCTCCACCCGGAAGGAGTGCCCGTGCAGCCGCGCGCACTTGTGCCCCTCCGGCACGTTCGGCAGCCGGTGCGCCGCCTCGAACCCGAACTCCTTGAAGATCTCCATCTCCCGAAAATAGCCCCCGCCGCTCCGCGGGACAAACGACCACCTCTCCGTGCCGGGGATTCGCGGTCGTCCGGCTGATCATCCCTACTTGTCGACGAAACACAGAAGCATATGTTTACGGCTGCTGTGGCTGGTTGTCTTTCGCATCTGCTGGAGGAGTTCCCCTGTGTCGTACCGAATCGACATCATGCTTTACGAGCACGAAAACATGGGTGGAGAACGATATCCGATTCAAGACGAACATGAGTGGAAGTACCAGAAGAATCTGCATGCCAGAAACTGGGGCGACCGCGTTTCCAGCGTGGAGGTTCGTAGCGGCTGGATAGCCCTTTACGAGCACCCGGACTTCAATGGGTCCGTCTACAAGCTAGGACCGGGCCAACGGATCGTTCGTGTAGGCGACAAGGGATGGGACAACGTGCCTTCCTCGTATATAGCATGTGTTCACGATTTTGATCCCGTGGATGCAGCAACGAAGTTCCGCGGGACATAAGCAGGAACTCACGGGTGCGTAAATGATTCGGCGGGTGAAAGCGGGATGTTGTTCTCCTCGACCTCGCCCGCCGATTTTCTTTGCGACTTGCCGCACTTTCGGGGTTTTCTTTCGCTGGCGCTGCGTGAGTCGCCGTGGTCAGCTCTTGGGGCGGCGCTTCTCGGGGATGGTGGCGCTGAGGAGGAGGGAGACGGGGCGGCCGGTGGCGGGGTCGAGCGGCTCGTAGCTCTCCACCAGCAGCAGCCCGGCGCGGCGCAGCTCCAGCACCCAGGTGGTGAAGGTGCGGAAGTACCAGGGCACCGGCGACGGCAGCGGCGCCCCGGGCGCGGCCTCGGCCAGCGTCCGCCAGCCGTCGCGGTACCCCTCCGCGCCGTACGCTTCGGCCGACGCGGGGTGCGCCGCCTGGATCAGGATGCGGCCGTAGGGGAAGAGCACCGCCCCCGCCGCGGTGAGGACGGGGGTGATGCGCTCGTCCAGCAGCGAGAAGTTGAAGACGATGGTGCCGAACGCGCCGCCCATCCGGCGCGGGCCCGCGGCCGCCTCCTGGAAGGTGAGCAGCCGGTAGTCCGCCGCGTCGGGCCCCTCCTGCAGCGCCAGCTCCAGCATCACCGGCGACCCGTCGAAGGCGGTCACCTTGTGGCCGTGCGCCGCCATCTCGCGCGCCAGCCATCCCTCGCCGCAGCCGGCGTCGAGCACGGGGCCGGTGGGCACCTGGCGGATCACCCCCACCAGTGCCTCGTCGGCGATCGCGCGCGCGGTGTCCAGGCGGCCGCGCAGGGCGCCGGCCCAGGCGATCGCCGCGGTATCCCACGCGTCCAGCGCCGCGGGGCGCTCGGTGGGCGACCACGCCCTCATGCGCGCGCGCCGCGCGGGCCGCCCCGCGCCGCTCTTCTTCGCTCGACCCTCATCTCCCCACGCCGAAGCGGTCCGTTCCATCGCCCAGGTCTCCTGAGGCAGAAGGCAAATTCCAGCGTCTCGTACAGCCGCCGCAATGCAAAGCGTGATAGCGGCCAGCGCCTGTACAATTTGTCCACAAATAGTACATACAAGACGATGCGAAACGGAGCGGACCCGCCCGATTCACAAGGCGGCGCCGTCTATTTGCGTCTATAAGTAGACAAAGTAAACGAGCGCGATTACCTTCGGAACGGAGACGCTGATCCACCGCATCCGGAGGGTGAAGATGGACAGGGAGAAGGTCGATTCGTCGAGCCTGAGCAGCGTGGGGTACGACCCCGGGAGCGAGACGCTGGAGGTGGAGTTCCGCAACGGCGGCGTGTACCGCTACCTGGAGGTCCCCGAGGAGGAGTGGCGGTCGCTGCAGTCCGCCGAGTCGAAGGGGAGCTACCTGAACACGCACATCAAGCCCACCTACCGCTACCGCAAGCTCGCCCCGCGGCGCCGCTGAACGGCCGTCTCACACAGAGACACAGAGGCACGGAGAGAGATCGGGTGGTTCTCTCCGTGCCTCTGCGCCTCTGTGTGAGACGATCTTGTTCTTCTTGCGCTTCGCCGCGCGGGCGCCGATGCTTCGGCGCCCGCGCGGTTTTCTCCATCTTCCCCCGCACTCCCATCGATCCCATGCCCCGAAACGACGCGCCCGCGCCGGAGACCGGCCTCGTCCGCGTGGTGGGCGTGTGGGCGCTCGCCGCCAGCATCGTCAACATCACCGTGGGCGGGGGGATCTTCCGCCTTCCCGCGGGGGTGGGCAAGGAACTGGGGACGGCGGCGCCGCTCGCCTACCTGGTGTGCGCGCTGGCGATGGGGCTGATCGTGCTCTGCTTCGCCGAGGCGGGGAGCCGGGTGGCGCTCACCGGCGGGCCCTACGCCTACGTGGAGGTCGCCTTCGGACCCTTCGTGGGCTTCCTTGCCGGGGTGCTGCTCTGGGTCGTGGGCACCCTCGCGCTGGCGGCCGTTTCCACCCTCTTCGCCGATGCGGTGGGCGCGCTGGTCCCCGCGCTCGCCGGCCGCGCGGCGCGGACGGCGGTGCTGGCGGCCACCTTCGCGCTGCTGGCGGGGGTGAACGTGCTCGGCGTGCGGCAGGGGACGGCGGTGAACGTGGTGTCGACCGTCGCCAAGCTCCTTCCCCTCCTCCTTCTGCTCGTCGCCGGCATCTTCGCGGTCAGGGGACAGAACCTGGCCTGGAGCGGCGCGGCTCCCTCCACGGAAGCGCTGGCGCGGTCGTCGGTGCTGCTGATCTTCGCCTTCGCGGGGATCGAGACGGCGCTGGTGCCCAGCGGCGAGGTGCGCGACGTGGCCCGCACCGTTCCCCGCGCCATCGCGCTGGCGATGGTGACGATCACGATCCTCTACATCGGGCTGCACCTGGTGGCGCAGGGGGTTCTCGGCGGCGCGCTGGCGGGCTCCAAGACCCCGCTGGCCGACGCGGCGGCGGTGGTGCTGGGGCCGTGGGGCCGCACGCTGATCCTGGTGGGCATGACGGTGTCGATGTTCGGCTACGTGAGCGGGATGACGCTCGCCGTCCCCCGCGCGCTCTTCGCGCTGGGACGGGACGGGTTCCTGCCGCGCGCGGTGGCGGCCGTGCACCCCCGCTGGCGCACGCCGTACGTGGCGATCGCGGTGCAGGCGGTGCTGACCTTCGCGCTGGCGGTCAGCAGCGGCTTCGAGAAGCTGGCGATCCTGGCCAACCTCTCCACCCTGCTGCTCTACGCCGCCTGCTGCGTGGCCGCCTGGCAGCTCCGCCGCCGCGACGTGCGCGCGGACGGCATCCCCTTCCGCGTCCCCGCGGCCTCCATCGTTCCCTGGCTGGCGCTGGCGGTGATCGCCTTCCTGCTGAAGTCCATCACCCGGGGCGAGTGGGCCGTGGTGGGCGGGGTGATGGCGGCTGCGGCCGTCCTCTACTTCGCCACCCGCGGCGCGCGCGCGGCTCGCGCGGCGTAGAGCGGGTCCGACGGCACGAGCCGCGGAGAGACCTGGGTGCTCTCCGCGGCTCCGCGCCATGCGCGTGAGGCCGATCATCTCCAGCCCATTCCTCTAAATCGGGCAGGGATCGTCGATGTCCGTGTCGCAGAGGTATGGGCGGAACTTCACGTCCACGAAGTAGATGCCGCTGGTTCCGCTGGTGGGGAAGCCCCCGGCGGGCTGCCCGTGGTAGCTGAGGTCCGCGTAGATGTCGTCGTGCGAGATCGCGCCGTAGGTGTCGAAGTACGTCCCCGTCTTCACCATCTGCGTGTTCACGTTCACCGTCACCACGTACGTGCCCGCGGCGATCTCCGGTCCGCCGAACGTGGTCTGCCAGCCGGACGACGTTTCGTTCGAGAAGGTGGCCGACGCCAGCAGCGTTCCCGACGTGGTCCACAGCTTTGCCGTATGTGTGCCGGTCTCGCCCACCGCCTTCCAGAATCGGAAGCCGGAGATCTTGCCGTCAACGCCGACGGTGAAGCGGGTGCCGACCTCCCGGCCCCCGTCCACGTCCACGTCGACCGAAGTCCTCGCGGGGCTCTGGTCGGTGAAGATGGTCTGTGCGGGAAAGCCGTAGAAGGCGGTGTGATTCGGGCTCCCCGGCGGCGCACGCGTCTCGATCAACGGGCTGGTGTCGGAGCATGCGGCCAGCGCGAGCGCTGCGGCGGTGGTGAGGATGAGGCGCTTCATGGTGTTTCTCCGGCGAGGGAACGCAGCTGTGGCGGTATCGCATCCGCCTGTTATCAATATATGTCCTATTTTGGTTGTGTATGCAAGGTGGAATACACGCCTGCACTTGGATCGTAGACTTCTTTACTCCATCATCGAGCTCGTTTTGAGAGAATTGGATGTCGTATTAGGCGTGGAAGAGTGATTCTGCGAGATGCGTCTCACGCAGACACGCAGAGGCAGGGTGCTCGCGCAGAGACGGAGAGGCGCGAGAGGCCGCCGGGTCTCTCCGCGCCTCCGCGTGAGACGACCTGACGATTTCGTTGCACTTCATCCGTCGCAAACGCACTCTCCCGCTGCACGTCCCTCGCTTCTCCATCCCCACTCCTACAATCGACGGAGGCCATCATGAGAGCGCTCGTCATCAGCGGCGGCGGTTCGAAAGGGGCGTTCGCGGTGGGCGCGCTGAAGTTCCTGATGCAGGACCGCGGGCTGGACTTCGACCTGCTGGCCGGCACCAGCACGGGCGCGCTGATCGCCCCGTTGCTCGCGGCGCAGGGGAAGGGCGCGCTCGCGGCGCTGGAGGAGGAGTACACCACGGTGAAGACCGGCGACATCATCGACGGCTCGCCGGTGCTGCGCGTGCTCGCCGGCAAGCCGTCGCTCTACGGCAGCGGCCCGCTGCGCAAGCGCATCGAGAAGCGCATCACCGACGCCGTGTACCAGGCGCTCTCGAGCTCGCCGAAGCGCATGGCCGTCACCACCGTGGACCTGCGCGACGGCAGGCTCGTCTACTTCCAGACCGGCGCGCCGGCCATCCCCAGCGACGACACGGTGGTGCAGGTGACGAGCCGGGAGCAGCTGGTGAACGCGATCCACTCCTCGGCCAGCATCCCCTTCTCCATGCCACCGGTGGAGAACGGGCGGCCGGGCCATCCCGACGACGGCTACGTGGACGGCGGCGTGCGCGAGTACGTGCCCATCGAGATCGCCATCGACGCGGGCGCGGACGAGATCGTCGCCATCATCCTCGCGCCGCCGCTGGACAAGCGGCCGCTGTACGAGAAGCGCTTCGGCAACGTGGCCGACGTGGGGCAGCGGGCGGTGGACCTGCTGAGCGAGGAGGTGGGCGCGAGCGACCTGAAGCTCTCGAAGCTCTACACCGCCGCGTGCCGGTACCTGGGCGCGGTGCAGGCGAAGCTCGTGGCCGACGGGGTGAGCCCCGCCACCGTGCAGGCCGCGTTCGGCGGGAGCGCGGAGCCCAACCCGTTCGCCGGCAAGCGCGCCGTGAAGCTGTGCGTGATCCGCCCCGAGCGCCCGCTGCTGGGCGGCACGCTGGCGTTCGATCCCGAGGACATGAAGAAGAACCTGGCGTACGGCTACGAGTGCGCGTCCCGGCAGCTGGACGCGTGCAGGTAGAAGAGACGATTCCACGCGGAGACGCGGAGCCACGGAGAGCACCGCCCAGCTCTCCGTGGCTCCGCGTCTCTGCGTGAGAGAAGGGCCGTCAGGCGCAGCAGAAGCAGGTGATCTCCGCGTTGGGCATCAGGCCCGGGTCGGCGCCGCCGCAGGTGCAGGTGCAGTCGCGGGCGGTGCAGCGCACGGTGGCCTCGGCGGCCGCGACGGTGCCGCGCGACCCCTTCGATCCGACCACCGTGGCGAAGCTGTCCACCCGCAGGTCGGCGATCTCCAGCGCGAGCTTCTTCATCGGTTCCTCCCCTCCTGGTGATGAGACATGGGCGCGCGGGGGCTCTCCCGCGCGCCTCCTGACCCTCAGACGCAGCAGGCGTTGAGGGTGATCGCGCCGTCGCGGCAGATGTCCTCGGTACATGCCGGGATGTTGCCGCAGGTGCGCACGCAGGTGCCTTGCGGCGGCACGGTGCACGCGACGCCGTGCGCCTGCACCGTGCCGCGCCCGCCGCGCGCCTCCGCCGTCGTGAAGCTCTCCACGCGGAGCGCGTCCACGTCCAGCGCCATCTTCTTCATGCGTCCCTCCCCTGGCCCAAGGTGAACGGAAACGGCCGCCCGCGCGCCGGGGAGGCGAGCGGACGGCCGTAGAAGGCCAGGCGGCCCCTTCACTACAGGGGGCGGCCTGGCGACAGCGGGCGTGCATCCTGGGCAGCACCATCCGACAGGTCTCCCGGCATGCGGCCGAAGTCCTCGCTGGGTGGGCGCGATTTCGATCGCATTCAAATTCGTCGGAAAACGTTCCACGTCAACCCTCTGAAGGGACCATTCCTCGTAAACCGACGGTTGACGACGGGTTGGAAACCCGCCGCTGGAACAGCACGAAGTCCGCCTTCGCGGACTGAGAGACTTTCGAGAAACCACCCCCATGGTGTCATCCTGAGGCCCGGTCTCACCTTGCCCTGTGTCCGCGTTGTACTTCGCAGGGTCGAAGGATCTAACCACGGCCGCCACCAGGCCCGCCGCGGAAGCCGCACGGCAGCCGCGGCAGCATCGTGCCTCGACGCTGCGAGAGCCGTCATTCGCGACGCTGCCGCGGCCAGGCTCCGTGACGCTCCGGCTAGATCCCTCGGCTCTGCGGGCACGGGTGCGGAGTTGGGTTCGTCGCGGCCGAGCCTCGGGATGACACCTGGGTGTTCCGGCAACTTTGACCTTTCTCAAAAGTCTCCGAGGAGCCGCCGCGCCGGACTGCGTCGTCGAAGAAGTCCAGCGGCGACCGAAGGATCTATGACGTCGGCAACGAAATAGCTGGCCGCATCCGTGGTTACAGATCCTTCAGGCGCCGCCACGATTTAGTGCGACGCCGGCGTAGAGCAGCGGCGCCTTCAGGATGACATGCAAGGTTGCGCAGCCAGTTCTGAAAGCGGGGTGAGATCGCCGTTTCAAATCTCTTGACACCCGGCGTCCACGTGCTGATTATTCAGCATGTGCGGAAAAATCCGCATGTTCCTACCGCTTCCCTCACCCGCCGGTCCCCCCGATGAACGACGCCACCCTCGCTGGTCTCAGCCGCCGCGAGCGCCAGATCATGGAGATCGTGTACCGCCGCGGGAAGGCGACCGCCGCCGAGGTGATGGACGAGCTCCCCGACCCGCCCACCTACTCGGCCGTGCGCGCCGCGCTGCGGCTGCTGGAGGAGCGCGGCCGGCTGGCGCACGAGATGGATGGGAAGCGCTACGTCTACCTCCCCACCACGCCGCGCAGCCGCGCCCGCACCTCGGCGCTCAAGGACGTGGTGCGGACCTTCTTCGGCGGGAGCACCGAGCAGGTGGTGAACGCGCTCCTCGAGGAGCAGAAGCCCTCGGCCGCCGAGCTCGACCGGCTGGCCGCGCTGATCGAGAAGGCGCGCGGGGAGGAGGGCCGATGAGCACGCCGCAGCTCGCCGCCGCCTTCGCGGTGCTGGTGGACGCCGCGCTCCGCGGGAGCCTGATCCTGCTCGCCGCGCTCGCCGCCACCCGGCTGATGAAGCGCCGCACCGCCGCCGCGCGCCACCTGGTGTGGGTGGTGGCGCTCGCCTCCATGCTCGCCCTCCCCCTCCTCTCGCGCGTGCTCCCCGCGTGGCGCGTGGTCCCCGTTCCCGCTCCGCTGCGCCCGGTGGCGAGCTTCGTGGCCGCGCCCGTGGCCGCCGCGCCGCCGGCCGTCTCCGCGCTGCGCGAGGGTGGGGAGGAGAGCGTGGCCGACGTGCCGTCGTCCGCCGCGTCGCTGCCATCGTCTTCGGGAGAGGACGCCACCGCGCGGCCGGCAGCGTCGGCGGCGGCTCCGGCCGTGCCGGCGTTCGACTGGAAGACGGCGCTGATGGCGGTGTGGATCGTGGGGGGCGCGGCGCTGGTGCTGCGGCTGGCGTACGGGCTGGTGCGGGTGTTCTGGATGGAGCGCCGCGCGGTGGAGATCACCGACGACGGCTGGGTGCGCATCGCCGACGGGCTCGCGCGGCGGCTGCGGGTGGGGCGGATGGTGACGCTGCTGCGCGAGGCGCACGCGGTGGTGCCGATGACCTGGGGCGTGGTGCGCCCCGTGGTCCTCCTCCCCGCCGACGCGGAGGCGTGGGACACCGAGCGGCGCACCGTCGTCCTTGCCCACGAGCTGGCGCACGTGCGGCGCTGGGACACGCTCACGCAGTGGATCGCGCACCTGGCGCTGGCGGTCTTCTGGTTCAATCCCCTGGTGTGGATGGCCGCGCGCCAGATGCGCGAGGAGCGCGAGCACGCCTGCGACGACGCGGTGCTCTCCATCGGCACGCGGCCGGTGGAGTACGCCGACCACCTGCTGAACATCGTCCGCTCGCTCGGCGCCACCGAGGGGCCCGCGGCGGCGCTGGCGATGGCGCGCCGCTCCCAGTTCGAGGGGCGCCTGCTGGCCATTCTCGACGGCGCCACCCCGCGCGGCGGCGTGAGCCGCGGGCTGGGCTTCGCCGCGCTGGTGCTGGCCGCCGCGGCGGTGCTCCCGCTCGGCGCCCTGCGCGCCGCGCTCCCGGCGCAGGGCGCCGAGCCCTCCGTCGCCGCGGCCTTCCAGCCCGCGGCACAGCAGGCCGCGTCACCGCCGTCGCCGGGCAAGGCGCCGCCGAAGGGGACCTTCACGGGGATCGCCGGGAAGCTGAAGGCGATCATGCACCGCGCGGGCGCGCTCCCGCCGCGCGACACCGCTGCGGCGCCGAAGGCACCCGCGCCCGCCTTGGCCGCCGCGCCCGCGTCCGCCGCGAGCGCGGCGGGGGCGGCCTCGTCGCCGCGGGGCGGCACGGCGCCCCAGCCCCCCGCTCCGCCGGTGTCGCCTCCGCCCGCCCCGGCGCCGTCGAGCGTGTCGGCGATCGCGAGCGCGCTGGGGACGAGCAGGGATCGCGTGGCGGCCATGATGCAGCAGGACAGCGGCGGCTACGGCGACGTGATCCGCGCCGCGGCGGGGATCGGCGCCTCGGCCGAGCGGGCGTCGGTGCTGCTGGCGGTGCTCCGCCAGCCGGACCTCTCCGCCGCCGACCTGACGGCGCTGCTGCGCGTGGCCGGGGGGATCGCGGCGGACCCGGAGCGGCGCGACGTGCTGCGCGAGGCCGTGCGGCGCTACCCGCTCGCGCAGCCGGCGGTGTGGCGCGCCTTCTTCGGTGCCGTGGCCGCGTTCGCCGCCTGCCCCGAGCGGCGCGACGTGCTGCTGGCGGTGCTGGGGCGCAACGCCGATCCCGAGGTGGTGGCGGCCGTGATCCTGTCGGCGCGGGCGATGGCGACGGAGGCGGAGCGCCGCGACGTGCTGCTCAAGGTGGTGGAGAAAACCGGCTCGCCCGAGCTGCTGGGCCAGGTGGTCAACGCCGCGCGCGAGCTGGTGTCGTCGGCCGCGCGGCGCGACGTGCTGGTGAAGGTGCTCGGCCGCCCGGGCCTCCCCTCCGGCGTGCTGCGCGCGGTCTTCGGCGCCGCCGCCGAGATCACCGCCTCGGCCGAGAAGCGCGACGTGCTGAAGTACGGCGCCGAGAACCAGCGGCTCGACTCCGGGGCGCGCGAGGCGTACCTCTCCGCGGCGAACACCATCACCGCGAGCGCCGAGCGCGCCGAGGCGATCTCGGCGCTCCTGGGCGAGCGCAGCTCCGCGGCGGCGCCGAAGCCCGCGGCCCCGTCCGGAACGCGCGCCACCTACGACCTGGTGGGCAACGACGGCACCTGGAACTCCGACCTGATCATCACCCAGGACGGCGGGCGCGTCGTGCGCCTGCGCGCGGTGAACGTGGTGCGCGGCGCGGCCGACGACATCCGCTCCATCCGCCGCGGCGGGTCGCTGATGGTGGAGGAGACACGTGGCGGGCGCACGCGCCGCGTCGACATGGTCCCCGGCGCCGGCGCCACGATCGTGCGCACCTTCAAGGTCGATGGCCGGCCGCGCCCGTTCGATGCCGAGGCCGAGCGCTGGTTCTCGTCCATCGTGCGCGAGTTCACCGACACGTCGAGGTAGGAGACAGGGGCGATCCCCATCGCCCCTCCTCTTACCGCGGAAGTGCTGAAATATCCGCAGGTGGATGGGTGGAGGATGAAGATCGGTGCGCGTCCGCGGGGTGCCCTCTCCCCTGCGCCTGAGAGCGCAATCCCCTCTCCCGTACCGGGAGAGGGGTGGTGGACGCGGCGGAGGTGAGGCCTGCAATCGAAGTTCCGAGGCAGCGTTCACCTGGCCGGTTGAGACGCGCGCAGGCGCTGGGTCATCTACCTCTCCCGGTACGGGAGAGGTGGCGAGCCTGAGCGAGCCGGAGAGGGCGCTGGGCGGCGGCCGCGCGACAGGCTCACGTGGCGCCGCGGTGATAGATCCTTCGGCCGCCGCCTGAATGCGGTGCGGACGCGGCATCCGGCGAGCGGCGGCGCTCAGGATGACATTATCGGGGTTATGGGTCAGAACTGGATCCTGCGCCCTGTGCCGTTGATGTTCGCGAAGGCGGACAGCGTGCCGTTGTAGCGGCGAGTTCACTCGCACAGTCGGAAACAGGCGCGATCGGCGAAATCTGATCGCCCAAGTGCTGAAAAATCAACACATCACCCTTACCCGAACCCCTGGAGGACGGCGATGCGGTACGGCTCAGGCAGGACGATGGCGATCATGCTGGCGGTGGCGGCGACGCTCGCGCTGGCGGGCGGCGCGGCGGGGCAGAGCGGCACCCGGATGCGCTCGGAGCACATCGACGGGAATCATCGCATCTCCGTGCACACCACGGGCGAGGTGCGCTTCACCGACGACGACCGCGGGGTGGCGTACGTGGAGCCCGGCGCGCGGCTGGTGATCGAGGAGGAGGCGCCCGGCCAGCCCGACCGCCGCGTGGAGTACCGCGGCGTGGGCGGCGCCATCCAGCGCCGCTACTTCCGCGACGGGCGCGAGGTGCAGCCGGGCGCCGCGGACGAGGCGTGGATCCGCGGCGCGCTGCTGCAGCCCATCCGCGAGAGCGGCATCAACGCGGCGGAGCGCACCGCCCGCATCTACCGCCGCGGCGGGACGGACGCGGTGCTCGGCGAGATCCGGCAGATCGGCAGCGACGGGGCGAAGTCGCGCTACTACGCGGCCCTCCTGCGCCTCCCGCTGCGCCCCGGCGAGACGGCGCGCGTGCTCCGCGACGCGGGGAGCCGCATCGGCAGCGACGGCGACAAGCAGCGCACGCTCGCGGTGCTGCTGGAGCGGCGCTCGATCCAGGCCGAGGAGATGGAGGCGATGCTCGAGGCCGCCGGGCGCATCGGCAGCGACGGGGACAGGTCTCGCCTGCTGATCGCGGCCGTCGCCCGTGATCCCTTCTCCACCTCCGCGACCCGCGAGGCCTTCTTCCGCGCGGCGGCGGGGATCGGCTCCGACGGCGACAAGTCGCGGGTGCTGATCCAGGCCGCCGCCCGCGACCCGTTCGACGACGCTGCGGCGCGGACCGCGTTCTTCCGCGCGGCCGCGGGGATCGGGTCGGACGGGGACAAGTCGCGCGTGCTGATCTCGGTGCTCACCCGTGGCGACGTGCGCCGCGAGACGGTGGTGGAGGCGGTGCGCACCGCCCGCGACATCGGCAGCGACGGCGACAAGTCGCGCGTGCTCATGGCGGTCCCAACGCGCTTCCTCCGCGACCGGGCGGTGCGTAGCACCTTCGAGCAGGCGATGATGGGGATCGGCTCCGACGGCGACCGCGCGCGGGTGGCCCGCTTCCTGGCCGGGAGCCCGTCGTGACGCGCGCACTCCTCGTCCTGCTCCTGGCCGCCGCGGCGCCCGCCGCCGCGGCCCAGCAGACCCCCGCTCCTCCCGCGGCGCCACCGGCTCCCACGCCCTCGGCCGCGCCGGCCCCGGCGAAGCGCGCCGCCGCGATGCGGATCTCCGGGCGCGCGCCCGAGGTGGACGGGCGGCTGGACGACGCGGCATGGGCCGCCGCGCCGGTGCTCACCGGCTTCACCCAGAAGGACCCGAAGGAGGGCGAGCCCGCCACCGAGCGCACCGAGGTCCGCTTCCTCTACGACGACCACGCGCTCTACGTGGGCGCGCGGATGCATTCGACGGAGCCCGCGAAGATCCGGGCGCCGGTGAGCCGCCGCGACGTCTACGGGCAGGCCGAGACCTTCGGCGTCTCGCTCGACACCTACCACGACCGGCGCACCGCCTACACCTTCGC
>Ga0070685_10000608_pt1 | contig 19733 bp, 13 predicted proteins | sample KBSS13LmetaG_FD_65651 | JGI IMG/M metagenome (GOLD analysis project Ga0070685, IMG submission 65651) | Switchgrass rhizosphere microbial communities from Kellogg Biological Station, Michigan, USA - KBS S1-3L metaG | ecosystem: Host-associated > Plants > Roots > Rhizosphere ...
ACTTCCCTGCGTCCTATGCACCCGTGCTCGCGGTCGCGGGAACCGATCCCGACGACCGCAAGGCTTCGTTCTCCGACTACGGTGACGCCGTGGACCTCGCGGCCCCGGCGGTGGGGATCCTGAGCACGTACTGGGACGGCACGTTCGCCCGGTGGAGCGGGACCTCGATGGCGAGCCCGTTCGTCGCCGGCACCGCCGCGCTGCTCTACGGGCGGTTGGGCCCACCCTCGGCGTCGAGCGCCGATCTCGTCGAGCGACTCATCCTCGCGGGCGCCCATCCGCTCGCGGCCATCGATCCTGTCTACGGCGCGCTCCTTGGAGCGGGCCGGCTGAGCGCCGCGGCGAGCCTGTATCACGTGCAGCACGCCGGCGATCCGGGAGGCCCGCCACGCACTCGCGAACTCGCGCATTGAGCAGGGCGATCCACACCCCTCCCGCGGCACCCTACGCGGTCCTCCTCGCCTCGTGGCTGGCCGGGACCGCGTTCGCGGCGCGGGAATCGGCTACGGCGTGGGCCGGCGCACACGCGCACGGGTTCGAGGCCGCGTTGCTCGCCACCGTGCTCTTCTTCGTCACGATGGCCGAGTCGTTCGGTCTGTTCTTCCTGTTCGGCTTCCTTGCCAAGGCGGCGGCGTACCTGTTCATGCCGGAGCGCGCGCCCGCTGCCCGCGCCACCAGGACGCCGCCCTTCACGGTGCTCTACCTCACCGCCGGGGACTTCGATGCCGCCGCCGTGGATTCACTGCTGCGACTCGAAGCCCATGGATCGCGACTGTTCGTGCTGCACGACGACGGCGCCGACGAGGCCGCGCGCCAGGAGATGGCCGACTTCATCCACACCCACCCCTGCCGCGCGCAGTGGGAAGTTGCGATCTGGCATCGGCCCGAGCGCCGCGGCGGCAAGGCCGGCGCGGTCAACTGGGTGCTCGAGCGGCTGGAGCCGAAATGGGAGTTGCTGCTCCTCTGCGACAGCGACTCGATCGCGATGGACGGAGATGCCGTCGCCATGGCCGCCGGCGAGTTCGCGGATCCAGGAACCGCGGTCGTCCAGTTCCGGAACGTCGGCATCGATGATGCGGACGATGGTGCGCTGCAGCGGCGGCTCGCGACGGCGATCGACGTCTTCGATGCGTTCGCGCGTCCGCAGGCGCGCTGGGGCTACCTGCCGTTCTTCGGACACAATGCGCTCATTCGCGTCGCCGATCTGCGCGCGCTCGGCGGCCTCACACCCGGGTTCTTCTCGGATGACCTGGACTTCTCGATCCGCCTGACCCTCGCGGGACGCCGGATCGTCTACCGACCCGACATCCGTTTCGGCGAGCGTCATCCCGCGGACTGGGTGTCGTTCCGCAAACGCGCGCGGAAATGGGCGTTCGGCTGCATGCAGGTGGTGCGCGCGCGGCTCGGTGCGGTTCTCCTCTCGCCCCACGTACCGCTGGCGTACCGCGTCGGGATGCTCGAGTTCATGGGGTTCTATCCGGCCCAGGCGCTTCTGCTCGCCGGGCTCCTCCTCGGCCACCTCGTGGTGCCGCTGCTGCTGCCCGCGCGCCCGATGGGGCTCGCGTTCATCGCCTGCGGTTGGGGCGTGACGCTGGCGCTCGTGTCGCCGACGCTCGCGTGGGCCGTGCGGCATCGCCGCCTGCGAGAATGGCCCGCGTTCGCGTGGTGCTGCGCGCTCGTGTACGGCGGTAGCATCCTGTCCACGACACAGGGCGTGCTCGACGGCCTGTCCTCGCGCGAGCGGCCGTGGATCCCGACCAATCTCGGTGGATCGCGACGCGCACTCCCGCGTACGGCGTGGGGTGAATCCGCGCTGGGCGCGGCCCTGTTCGCGCTGCCGTGGCTTCGCGGCGCGCCCGAAGCGAGCTTCGCCGCCACCTATCTGTTCGTCTCCACGTTCCTGTTCGCTCCGCTCACCTACCTCGCCTACCGCAAGCCCCCCGTCGTTCCCGCGGCATCGGCCCGGTGGCGGATCGCGGGTGCGGTCGCGCTGGTCGCCTGCTCGATGTTGATCGCGGCGCGCGCGGGCGCGGCGGCCGAAGTGGCGGTGAAGGGCGCGAAGCTCGAGGTCGAAGGTGCGGCGTTCCAGGTGCGGGGCATCCATTACAGCCCCTGGCTCCCGGGCACGGGACCCGACGGGCACTCTCCGTACCCCGGCGTGGCGTGCGTGGATTCCGATCTGGACGCGATCCGGGGGCTGCACGCGAACACGATCCTCATCCACACCGCGCCGGGCTGGGTGATGCGCCACGCGTGGAAGCGGGGGCTCCACACCCTCTACTCGTTCAACATCGGCTGGAACGACACGTCCCGAGCCGGGTTCGAACGCCAGGCCCGCGGGATCCTCGCGGCGGTGGACTCCCTGCGCGGCGAGCCAGGGCTGATCGGGTGGGTCCTCGGCAACGAGATCCCGCAGTGGGTCGTGGACACGCTGGGTGCGCGGGAGATGGAGTCCCGCCTGCGCTGGCTCGCTGGACGTGTTCGTGCGATCGACTCGAAGCACCTGCTCGGGCACGGCAACTGGCCGCCCACGCGCAGGCTCGACCTCTCGTTCCTCGATCTCGCCTGCTTCAACCTCTACCCCGCGTGGCCGTACGACGTCGCCGTGCGCGGCTACGGTCCCTACCTGCGCGAGGAGATCGTGCCGGCTGCGCGCGGCCGGCCCGTGATCATCACCGAGTTCGGGATCAACACGCTCGAAGCGGGCATGGATCGGCAGGCTCAGGTGATCACGGACTGCTGGCGTGACATCGCGGATTCGAGGGTCGCGGGTGGCGTCGTGTTCGAGTGGTCGGACGAGTGGTGGAAGAACTACGACAACCCGGTCGCGGGCCACGGATACTGGGAGCGCCACTTCGATTCGCAGGACGCGGCGCGCTGGGACTCCGATCCCGAAGAGAACTACGGCATCGTCAGCGCTGAACGCGTCCCCAAGCCGGCGCTCGAGGCGGTGCGGCGGATGTGGGCGCCCGCCCCCTCGCGCGCGTGGTGGCCGTGGCCGTTGCTGCTGGGGCTCGGCTTCGTCACCTGGTGGGCGTACGGCAGCCGCCGCGGGCCGTCCCCGGAGGAACGGGGCACCTCCGGCTGATCCCGGCAGCGGCCGCCTCGGACCGCCGCACCTGCTAGCCGATCTTCTCCGCCACGCTCTTCGCCTGCAGGAACAGCAGCAGGTAGTCGCGGCCGCCGGCCTTGCTGTCGGTGCCGCTCATGTTGAAGCCGCCGAACGGGTGGCAGCCCACCATCGCGCCCGTGCACTTGCGATTGAGATAAAGGTTGCCGACGAAGAACTCGTCGCGAGCCTTCTGCAGCTTGGCGGCGTTCTTCGTGTACACGGCGCCGGTGAGCCCGAACTCGGTGTCGTTCGCGATGCGCAGCGCGTCGTCGTAGTCCTTGGCGCGGATGATCGCGAGCACGGGGCCGAAGATCTCCTCCTGCGCGATCTTCGCCGTGGGCGCGACGTCGTCGAACACGGTGGGCTGAACGAACCAGCCCGCCTCGCCGGCCACGCGGCCGCCGCCCAGGAGGAGCTTGGCCTCCTGCTTCCCGGCCTCGATGTACTTGAGGATGCCGTTCATCGCGCGCTCGCTCGCCACCGGGCCCAGGTAGGTGCCGAACTGCGCCGGGTCGCCCTGGTTCACGAGCTTGGCGATCGCGGTCATGAGCTTGGCCACGAACGCGTCGTGCACCGAGTCGACCACGATCGCGCGCGAGCACGCCGAGCACTTCTGCCCGCCGAAGCCGAACGCGCTCACCGCCACGCCCTGCGCCGCGGCGTCGAGGTCCGCCTCGTCGTCGACGACGATGCCGTCCTTGCCGCCCATCTCGGCGACCACGCGCTTGAGCCACTTTTGCCCGGGCTGCACCTCGGCGGCGAGCTTGTTGATGCCCACGCCCACTTCCTTGGACCCGGTGAACGACACGAACCGCGTCTTCGGGTGGCGCACGATCTCGGTGCCCACCGTGCCGCCGTCACCGGTGACGAAGTTGATCACGCCCGCCGGCAGCCCGATCTCCTCCATGAGCGCGAAGAACTGCCAGGCGATCCCCGGCGTGTCGCTCGCGGGCTTCAGCACCACCGTGTTGCCGGTGACGATCGCGGCCGTGGTCATGCCCACCGTGATCGCGAGCGGGAAGTTCCACGGCGGGATCACCGCGCCGACGCCGAGCGGCAGGTAGACCATGGTGTCCTTCTCGCCCGGCATCTGCGTCAGCGTGGGCGGCTCGTCGTAGCGCAGCATCTCGCGGGCATAGAACTCCATGAAGTCGATGGCCTCGGCGGTGTCGGCGTCGGCCTCGCCCCAGCTCTTCCCGATCTCGAGCGTCATCCACGCCGAGAAGTGGTGCCGGCGCTCCTTCATCCGCCGCGCGGCTTCGACGAGATAGGCGGCGCGTACGGCCGCGGGCACGCGCGACCAGGACTTGAACGCGGTGAACGCGGCGTCGACCGCCTGCGATGCCTGCTCGCGGGTCGCCGACTGGAAGCGGCCCAGCAGCTCGCTCGGCTTGGCGGGGTTCGAGCTGTCGAACGTCTTCCCGCCCTTCTGCCGCTCGCCGCCGATCACGAGCGGGTATTCCTTCCCCGCGCTCGCGCGCACCTCGGCGATCGCCTTCTCGTAGGCGACGCGGTTCTCCGGGCGCGAGAAATCGACGTACGTGGTGGGTGAATAGACGGGCAGCGACGCGGCGCTCACGGGTGCCAGGCGGCCGGCGGTGGGGGTCGTGGTGGTGGCCATGAGGAGGTCTCCTTCTCTTTACACAGCCGCTCGGCAGCGGCGAACGATGGCGGGACGCGGACGACTTCCAGCTTACCGCAGGCGCGCGCTCACCGCAGGAACGGCACGCGCACGCTCGCGTCCTGCCCACCCGACTCCACACGCGCGAGGTAGAGCCCGGGTTGCACCCTCCGCCCTTCGTCATCCAGACCGTCCCAGTCCAGCTGCAGCCGGCCGTCGCTGCGCTGCTCGAACGCCGCGTCGGAGAACCGGCGCACACGGCGGCCGTTCGCGTCGTGGATCGTGAGCGCGGCGGGACGGGCGTTCAACGTAACGAGGAACCGGGCGCCGTTCACCGCGGGCGATTGGAAGAGCCGCACCGTCGTCGGGCCCGGTGGCGGCACCGGCGGCGGTGTCGTGGTGCAGATGATGCGCCCGATCACGCCCGTGGTGTCGTTGAAGCCGGTCGACTGGCGACAGAAGTAGAACGCGCCGTCGTTGCCGAGCGCCCAGTCGGAGATGCCCTCGAAGCCGGTCCCCCACTTCCCCGGCGCCGGCTGGCCGGGGACGTCCGGGCCCGGCGCGAAGCCGTTGCCGGAGGGCACCAAGTGGTAGAGCGTGCCCGAGTAGTAGTCGTTCGCGAACAGGTCGCCCGCGTACTCCGTGGGGAAGTCGAAATCGCCCGTCCCCGTCGCCCAGTAGGCGCCCGCGGCGATGATCGCGGCGCCCCCCAACTGGGCGGTGCGGTCGTACTCGAACTCCGGCGCGGCGAGCAGCGGCGGCGCGGGGCCGCACGCGCCGGGGTTCGGCCCGGGCACGCTGCCCTCGAGGTATGGCCAGCCGAAGTCGGCACCCAACTCGGGCTGCGCGGGCCGCGACGTGGGCAGGCGGAGCACCAGTACGTCCAGCTCCTCGCGCGTGCTCTCGCCCGGGTCGCCGATCACGAGCCAGTTGCGCACGCGGTCGGGCTGGATGCGGAACGGGTTCCGCAGTCCCAGCGCCGCGACGAGGCGCGCGTTCGAGTCCGGCCGGCTCACGTACGGGTTGTCGAAGGGCGTGATCTGCGCGCGGAACGCGCGGCCCGGCCCGTCCGGCAGCGTGTTCACCTTGAGCCTCAGGATCTTGCCGCGGAGCTGGGTGGTGTCCTGCGCGGCGCACGCCTGCCCGTCCTCGCCGAGGCTCACGTAGAGCAGTCCGTCGGCGGCGAAGCGCACGGTGCCGCCGTTGTGGTTCGTGGCCTGGTCCGGGATGTCGTCGATGAGGTCGTAGCGCGAGAGCGTGTCGGCCACGAGGTCCTCGAAGAAGCCGCCCGCGAGGTCGCCGGTGAGCGTGAAGCGCGAGATGCGGATGCGGTTCGGGCCCGTCGCTGTGTAGTGGACGTAGAGGTAGGGCCGGGTGGGGAACGCGGGGTCGAGCGCCACACCCAGGAGCCCTCGCTCGCCCCCGTCGACCGCGACGTCGCGGAGCTGGAGCACCGGCTTCACCTGCACGGGGCGACCCTCGAAGAACACGCGCACGCGGCCGGTGAGCTGCTCGGCGAAGAGCAGCCGGCCATCGGGCATGAACTGGATCGCGACCGGCAGCGAGAGGTTCCGCGCCAGCGTCTCGACCGCGAACCCGTCGGGCACGACCTGCGCATGGGAACGGGTCGCCGCGAGCAGACAGGCGAGTAGCAGGAAGGCGCGTGGTCGCATCATCGCCAGAACATACCCGGCACCCGTCCCCGCAGGTCCCGCGATGCCCCGTTACCGCAGGAAGACGACGCGTCGCGAGAGGCTGCTGGCTCCCATGTCGAGGAACGCGACGTACACACCCGGCGCAGAAGGCTCCCCGTGCTCGTCGCGGCCGTCCCAGACCAGCGTGCGCTCGCCGGGCGAGCCCGAGCCCGCCAGCCGCCGCACCAGCCGGCCGGAGGTGTCGAAGAGGCGCAGGTTCGCGGTGGCCGTCGTGCGCACCATGAACTCCGCGCGGCCGATCGCGGGCGAGACGCGCAGCCGCAGCATCGCCGAGGCGGCGGCGGGTGGCACCGCGGTCACCCCGGGTCCATAGACGCGCCCGATCGTGCCGGACTGCTGGCAATACCAGAGCGCGCCGTCGGGGCCGACGCGGTAGTCGGAGATCGAGCCGAAGCCTTCGCCCCAGTGCCCGGCGCTCGGCTGGCCCTGGATGGGCGCGGCGATCGACCACGTGCCGCTGGCGAAGTGCAATCGATAGAGCACCCCCGAGTAGTAGTCGCTCGCAAACAGGTCGCCCTCGTGGTCCGCGGGCAGGCGGTGCGGCTGTCCCGGGCTCGCGCGGTAGATGCCGGCGCTGATCACCGCGGCGTCCGCCTGCGACGTACGGTCGTAGTCCCAGATCGGCGGCACGAGCCCCGGCGGCAGCGGACCGCACGTCGTGGGTCCGACCGCCGTGCCCTCGCGGAACGGCCAGCCGAAGTTCGTCCCCAGCGGCGAGCCGGCGCCGCTCGTGGAGATCGGCGGAGACAGGATGTCGATCTCCTCCCGAAGCGACAGGCCCACGTCGCCGATCACGAAGTCGCCGGTCGTCTTGTCGAGCTGCATGCGGAACGGATTCCTGAGGCCGAACGCGGCGACGAGCCGTGCCGCGGAGTCGGCCGAGGTGGCGAACGGGTTGTCCGCCGGCGTCAGCTGCGCGCGGAAGGCGCGGCCCGGGCCCGCCGGCAGCGTGCGCGTCTCGAGCCGGAGGATCGCGCCGCGAAAGCCCGGTGTCTGCGCCGAGCACATCGAGGCGTCGTCGCCGAGCGACGCGTAGAGCAGGCCGTCGAGCCCGAAGCGCACGGTGCCGCCGTTGTGGTTCGACGCCGCGTCGGGGATGCCGTCCACGACGTCGTAACGCGACGTCGCCGAGGCGACGAGGTCACCGCCGCTGCCGTCGAGGTTGCCGGAGAGCGTGTAGCGCGAGATGCGGATGCTCTGCGGCGTGGCGAGGTCGTAGTAGAGGTAGAGGTACGGCGGGTCCGGGTAGCGAGGGTCCACCGCGATGCCGAGGAGGCCGCGCTCGCCGCCCGCGTTCACGCCGGTCACCGAGATCACCGGTGTCACCTGCACGCCGGTCCCGACCGTGAGCACGCGCACGCGCGCGGTGAACTGCTCGACGTAGATCACGCGGCCGTCGGGCAGGAAGTCGAATCCGGTGGGCACGCTCAAGCCCGTGGCGACCGGCTCGACCGTGATGCCATCGGGAACGACCTGGGCGCGGACCGGGAACGCGAGGGTGGCGAGCAGGATGAGCAGGGGCGTCGTGCGAGGGGTGGACATCGGAGGTTCCCTTCCTCGCGGCCGGGTGCGAGAAGATGATTGCACCCGGCTCGCCCGCGCCGCAATACTGCCGCGGCATGCGCGTCCAGCACTCCTATCTCATGCTCGCGGGATTGGCGCTCGGGGTCACGCTCGGCGTCATCGCGCACCTGGCGTTCGGCGACGCGCCCGGGCTCCAGCAGTTCGTGCGCCTGGTCACCGAGCCCGCGGGCAAGATCTTCCTCCGGCTCCTGTTCGTGCTCGTGCTGCCGCTCATCGTCTCGGCGCTGGCACTCGGCGTCTCCGGCCTGGGCGACCTGCGCGCGCTCGGGCGCATCGGCTTGAAGATGCTGGCCTACACCGTCGTCGTGTCCTCGATCGCGGTGCTGATCGGCGTGGCGATGGTGAACGCGTTCCAGCCCGGCAAGGGCCTCTCGCCCGCGCTGCGGACGCGACTGCTCGCCCAGGCCACCGCCGCGCCGGCGCCGGCACCCAGCTCCGGCGCCACCGGTGTGGACTTCGTGGTCGGCCTGGTGCCGAACAACATCGTCAAGGCGATTGCGGACGGCGACATGCTCGCGGTGATGGTGTTCGCGCTCCTGCTCGGCGGCGGCATCGCCGCGACGCGCACCGAGTACGCGCGCCGGCTGGAGGAGATGCTCCAGGGCCTCTACGAGGTGACGATGCGGCTCCTGGAGATGGTCATCCGCATCGCACCCCTCGGCGTCGCCTGCCTGACGTTCACGCTCACCGCGCGGCTCGGCTACGACATCCTCTACCAGCTCGGGGCCTACGTGCTCACCGTGGTGCTGGCGCTCGCGATCCAGCAGTTCGTCGTCTACTCGGCGAGCGTCGCCTGGCTCGGCGGCATGAGCCCGGTGACGTTCTTCCGCGGCGTGCGCGACGCCATGCTCACCGCGTTCTCGACCGCATCCAGCAACGCCACGCTCCCGACGTCGCTGGCCGTGGCCGAGCGCGAGCTCAAGCTGCCCTCGCACGTGAGCCGCTTCGTGCTCACCGTGGGCTCGACGGCGAACCAGAACGGCACCGCGCTGTTCGAGGGCGTCACCGTGCTGTTCCTCGCCCAGTTCTACGGTGTCCCGCTCACGCTCGCGCAGCAGGTGACGGTGGTGTTCGTCTGCATCTTGGGCGGGATCGGCACCGCCGGCGTGCCCGCGGGCTCGCTGCCGGTGGTGGCGATGATCCTGGGGATGGTCGGGGTCCCGGTCGAGGGGATCGGCATGATCCTCGGCGTCGACCGGCTGCTCGACATGTGCCGCACCACGCTCAACGTCACGGGCGACCTCGCGGCCGCGGTCGTGGTCTCGCGCGGCGAGGCGCCGCAGCCGCCGCTGCATCCATTGCCTTAGGCTCCGCTTGAGAACGCCACGCGAGCGCGCAGGGCCGGAACGGGCCACCGCGCAAGGAACGAGGAGGAGACAAGCCTTGTTTCGGCTGTCGACGACGAGTGACGCAGCCCGGTGGCCCGGTCCGGCCCTGCCCTTCGGGTTGGGGGCGGCGGCGGGTCATTCGCTGCGTCCCACCTCCTCGGCGTGTGCCCGAACACGGCCTCGTCGGTGCTCCTTGCGACTGACCCGCCGGCGCCCCCAACGCGCTCGCGTGGCGTTCTCAAGCGGAGCCTAATCGTGAAGCCGCCCGCGTTCGGCGCGCTCGTGGTGGGCGGCGGCGTGCACGGGCTCGCCACCGCGTGGCGGCTCGCGCGGGCACCCGCCGCAGGCGGGTCCGGCGTCGAGCGCGTGGCGCTGGTCGAGCGCTTCCGGCTCCACCACGACCGCGGCAGCTCGCACGGGTTCGCGCGCATCACGCGCACGACCTACTCCGACGAACGCTACGTGCGGCTGACGCGCGTGGCCCATGCGGAAGACTGGCCGCTCCTGGAGCGCGAGAGCGAGCGCACGCTCATCCACCGCTGCGACGGGCTGTTCTTCGGGCCGCCCGAGGGCGACCTCGAGCGCTGGGCGGCCGCCGTGGCCGCGGCCGGCGCGAGCGGCGTCGAGCGGCTCGAGGTGCGCGAGGCGAGGCGGCGCTTCCCGGCGTTCGCGCTCCCGGATTCGGAGTTCGTGCTCCACGACACCACCGGTGGCGTGGTGGCGGCGGCCGAGACGCTGCTGGCGCTCGACCGCCGCTGCCGCGTGGAGGGCGTGCATGTGCTCGAGGAGACGCGCGTGCTGGCGATCGATCCCTCGTCGGACCCGGTCGTCGTCGACACCGATCGCGGCCGGCTGCTCGCGGAGCGCGTCGTCGTCACCGCGGGCGCGTGGGTCGCCGGCCTGGTCCCGGCGATGCGCGGCGCGGTGAGCGTCAGCCGGCAGCACGTCGGCTACTTTGACGTCGGCCCCGCGGGCGAGTTCGGCCGCTTCCCGGTGTGGGTGTATCTCGGCGGCGATGCGAGCGGGCTCTTCTACGGCCTGCCGGCGTTCGGCCGCCCGGGGATCAAGGCCGCACTTCACGGCGTGAGCGCGAGCGGCGACGATCCCGAGACGCACCCCGGGCCCGATGCGCAGGCGATCGCGGGCGTGCGGAGCTTCCTCGCCTCACAGCTCGCGCTGCCGATCGGGGACACACTCCACGCCGAGACCTGCCTCTACACGAACACGCCGGACGAGCACTTCGTGATCGGGCCGCTTCCGGGGCATGCGAACGTGGTGGTGGGCTCGATCTGCTCCGGTCACGGCTTCAAGTTCGGGCCGTTGATGGGTCGGATCCTCGCCGGCCTGGTGATGGACGGCACCTCGGGCGTTCCCGAATTCGAGCGCTGCCGGGAGGCGTTCGCGGTGCCGTCGGTGCCTGGCGCGCACGCCCCGGGTAGGGTCCCCTAGGCGGGCTCCCGGGCCCGGAGTGCCCTGCCGGGACCCGACTTGCAGCTTGTGTTGAAACACATGTCAGTCGCCGGTCAATAGTCCGAGTCTTCACAAGCCGCCGCCAATCGAACGGTGCGAAGGCCACAGTGCCTCAGGAGTCCCGCCTCCCCGATCGCTAGGAGAATCCCTCAGATGAAGCCCTCGCCCCGCCCGCTCGCCGTGCTCCTGGCGACCCTCACCCTTGCCTCGCAGGCCACCGCCGCCCCCGTCACCTGGAAGGTGGACAAGGCCCACACCGAGGTCGGATTCGAAGTGCGCCACTTCTTCTCCAAGGTGCACGGCGTCTTCCACGACATGCAGGGCTCGATCGTGTTCGACGACCAGGACCCCACGGCGATCACGGTGGACGCGTCGGCACGAGTGGCCAGCGTCGACACCGGGAATCGCAATCGCGACGCCGACCTGCAGACGCCGGACTTCTTCAACGCCGCCACGGACTCGATCCTGTCGTTCAAGAGCACCAAGGTGGAGAAGGTGGGCAAGACCAAGTACAAGGTCTCCGGCGACCTCACCATGCGCGGGGTCACGAAACCGGTCGTGTTCGACGCCGAGTTCCTGGGCTCGTCGGACGTGAGCATCGAGGGCAAGTCGTGGGGCGCGAAGGCCGGCTTCTCCGCCACCACGGTCGTGAACCGCAAGGACTTCGGCATCAACTGGAACAAGGTGCTCGACAACGGCGGCACGATGGTGGACGACATGGTCACCATCATCCTGAACGTCGAGGCGAACAAGGCGAAGTAGCCGCCGCTGGCCACGGGAACGCGGGCAGGGCCCGGAGCGAGCTCCGGGCCCTGCGCTCCTTTGGGGGTCCCGAGCGATGGCCGCCCCCGGTGGGCGGCCACAGTCGAGAGCGAAGGATCATCTCCCCCTCGCACGCGGGGATCCCGCCGCCGGGCAGATTCCTGCTGCGCGCCCCGGTCCGACCTCGCATAATCCCGTCGTTTGTTGCCCCCCGCGTGTACCCCTCCCCCCCCTTGCCGAGGTGCACGGATGAAGACAGCTCGCCCTGCAACGCTCCTCGCCGTGGCTGCCCTGTTCGGGGCCGCGCTCGCGGCCCCTTCGAAGTCGGCCGATCCCGCGCCCGTCGCCGCGGGGCACGGTCACTGTGCTCCCGCCATCGTCACGCCCGTCCCCGGCGACCCTGGCGCCTATCGCATCCAGACGCCGCACGGCACCACGATCGCCCGCCGCGCGCCCGCCTCCCCGCTCACCGTGGGTCCGGTGGCGGTGTTCCGCGTGCTCCCGGCGTCGTTCGATGCCGACGGCGACACGCTCGGCACGCTGCACGACACCATCCTCGTCGCCCCGGGAACGACGGTGCGTTGGGTGCGCGTGGGACCTGGCTTCCACACGGTCACCAGCGGCGCCGACTCGGGCGATCCCGACGCGACGCTCGAGTACAGCTACATCTTCGACGAGGCCACGAACTCGATCGAGCACCTGTTCAACACCACCGGCCGACACGACTTCTTCTGCTTCATCCACGAGCCGGTCATGGAGGGCTCGGTCATCGTCACCTCGGCCACCGCGGGCGTGGGCCCGGGCGGCGTGCTGGCGCGCGCCGCGTTCACGCGGCCGCCGGCGCCGAACCCGACGCGCGGCGCGCTCGCGTTCGCGATCGCGCTGCCGAAGAGCAGCCCGGTCTCGCTCACCGTGCACGATCTCGCGGGGCGGATCGTGGCGCGGCTCAAGGATGGCGCGCTGCCCGCCGGGGAATACCCGTTCCGCTGGGACGGTCGCGGAACGGACGGCCGCCTGGTCCAGAGCGGGCGTTACTTCATACGACTCGAGGCGGGGAGCGTCCGCGAGACGCGCCCGGTGTCGATCGTGCGCTGATCGCCGCGAGAGGGACGCCCAGCGCGGGCCGCATGCTAGAGGGCCGCGGGAACCGAGGTTCCCGCGGCCCTCGCTGTTTCCGATCGGAGCGTCACTGCCCGCCGGCGCTGCTCCCGTTCTTCGACTTGGCCGCCGTCGGCGCGGCCGCGATCGCGTCCTCGAGCTGCTTCGCCAGGTCGTCGGACTTGAGCTCCTTGAGCCGGGCCAGCTGCGCCTGGGCGCCGGCCGTGTCGCCGCTCTCGAGCAGCGCCTGGCCGTAGTACTCGATCGCCGGCGCGTAGTCGGGCTGGATCTTCAGGCAGGCCGCGTACGCCTCCAGCGACTTCTTGTAGTTGCCGAGCTTCCGCCACGAGAAGCCCTGCAGGTTCAGCGCCTCGTAGTAGTTGGCATCGAGCTTGAGCGCGTCGTCCGCGTGGTCGATCGCGCGCTTGAACAGCTTGTTCGCCTTCTTCTTGTCGGGCGAGTCGCCGGTGAGCATGTCCTTCGCCTTGGCGACGTCGTTGTAGGCGTCGTTGTAGAGCGCCTCCGCCTCCTGGCGCGGCGTCTTCTGCTCGCTCGCCTCCGGCGGTGAGCTGGGCGAGCTCGGCGGCGGCGTCTCGGGCTTGCTGCCGAACGAGGCCAGCGCCGGTGTGGCGACGAGCGTGATCAGGAGCAATGGCAGCAGCGGTCGAGCGTTCATCGGGTCCTCCTTCGAAGGCCGCCGGGCCCGGGGTGCGTGGGCGCGGCTTCACCGCATGTGGGCGACTCGGGATGGGCTATTCTGGCCCAGTCGGGCCGCCTTCGCCACGGCGTTCCGGTGAACCTTCGGACGCGGCACCCCACACCCGCGGGTCATGGAATTGGAGGGGTCTTGACAGCGACGGCGCCGATCACGCTCACGCCCGCCACCGAGCTCGCCCTGCCCGCGCTCGCCGACCTCTTCAATCGCGCCTACGAGGGCTACGAGGTGCCGCTGCACGTGGACGAGGGCGCGGTGGCGTTCATGTACGAGGCGTTCGACCTCTCCCCCGAGCGCTCGCGGATCGCCTGGCGCGACGACCGCCCGATCGGCCTGGCGATGCTGGCCGTGCGCGGCACGCGCGCATGGGTGGGCGGCATGGGTGTCGCGGCCGAGGCGAGGCGCGCCGGCGTCGGCGAGCAGCTGATGCGCGCGCTGCTCGACTCTGCACGTGAGGCGGGTGTGAAGCGCGTGCAGCTCGAAGTACTGGAGCCGAACGCGCGCGCGCGCCTGCTCTACGAGAAGCTCGGTTTCCGCACGTTCCGGCGGCTCGAAGTGTGGCAGTGGGACGCGCCGGCCTCCGGGCCGGCGGTGCCGGTCGAAGCCTGCGACCCGCGGGCCGCGCGACCGCGCATCGCCGCGGAGCGGCGCGCGCCCGAGCCGTGGCAGCGCGAGGATGCGACCGTCGACCGGCTCGACGTCTCCACGCCGGCGCTGCGAGCGGTGCGGACGAGCCGGAGTGATGCAGGCGACGCGGGCGTTGCGATCTACCGCGTCACCGACGGCCGCGCCAGCGTGCTCCAGCTCGCCGCCGCCAGCGAGCGCGTGGCGGGCGCGCTGCTGGACGCCATCCGCGGGCGCGCCGGCGTCACCGTGCTCCGCTACCTGAACGTGCCCGACGACGACCCGGCCGTCGCCGCGCTGCGCTCGCGCGGGGCCGCGCCGACCGCGGCCCAGTTCGAGATGGCGCTCGAGCTTTAGTGTCACCAGTCGCGGCCGCACGCGGATACCGTTAGGCTCCGTTCGGGATCTCGTTCGTCCACCTTGGGAGAGGGAACGCGACATGGTCCGTTGGATCGGCGCCGCGCTGGTGGTGGGGCTGCTCGTGCTGGGCTTCGTGGCGTGGAAGGGCTCGGTGCAGCCCGCGCAGCAGTCCGCCGCTCCTCCCGCCGCCGGCGCGTCGAGCGGCATGCCACCGGCGGCTGGGTCGTCGCCGGACGAGCTCACGCCCGATGCCGCGCTCGCGGCCACGGGGATCCAGTGGAAGGTGCCCGGCGGCTGGCGCGTGGGCGGTCCGCACCCGATGCGGCTCGCCACCTACTACGTGGGTGGCCCCGAGCCGTCGACGACCGGCCAGTGCACCGTGTTCCATTTCGGCCCCGGCATGGGCGGCAGCGTGGACGACAACATCGAGCGCTGGGTGGGCCAGTTCGAGGGCTCGCCCAGCTACGCGCGCCGCGTGCTCACGGCGCACGGGTTGAAGGTGACGCGGGTGGAGATCGACGGCACCTACCTCGCCCCCGACTCGCAGATGCAGTCCCAGGGCAAGCGGCCCGAGTGGAAGCTCCTGGGCGCGATCGTCGAGGGCCCGCAGGGCGCGGTGTTCTTCAAACTCGTCGGCCCCGCCGCCGTGATCGCGCCCGCGACCAAGGAATTCGACGGCCTGATCGCCAGCTTCGAGAAGCGCTGAAGCGTGGCGTACTCGAACCGGGCCTAGGCGGTGGCCACGGAGCGCGACGTCGCCGGGGGGACATCCGCCGCGGGCGGGTCCGCCGCCGTCGTGCTCGCCGCGTTCGAGGTGCACGCCGAGCGGTTCGCCCGCATCACCGCGCGCGCGCGCCGGCATTTCGAGCGCGGGGACTGGCTCGCGAGCCAGCGCGACTCGGCACGGCGATTGGATCTCTACGGGGAGTGCCTCGACGAGGCGGTGGTGCGGCTCACCCAGCGCCTCGGCGCGCTGGTGACCGACGCCGATACCTGGCACGCGATCCGCGGTGCGTTCGCCCGTGCGGTCGTGGGCCGCGGCGACGTCGAGCTGGCGGAGACGTTCTACAACTCGTGCGTGCGTCGCGTACTCAAGATCGTCGGCGTCGACCCGAGGCTCGAGTTCCTGGGCGTGGGCGAGACCCCCGGACGCGCCGGCTTCGCCGAGCCCGAGCCTGCGGGGCGCGTCCCTGCCGACGTGGTGGAGACGTTCGCGCGCGACGGCGAGCTGGACGCGCTGTTCCGGCGCGTGCTCGAGACCCAGCACCTGGACGCGCCGTGGGACGACCTCGCGGGCGATGCGCGCCGTATCGCCGAGCGCATCGTCGCCGCGGTGGACGAGCGCCGCGTGCGCGCGGTGGAGCTCGCCCGGCCGACGTTCTTCCGCGGCAAGGCCGCCTACCGCGTCGGCCGCCTCCTCACCGACGGCGCGCCGCTGCCGCTGCTGCTCGCCTACCGCAATCCCGACGGCCGGCTGATCGTGGACGCGGTGCTCACCACCGAGGACGAGGTGAGCATCGTCTTCAGCTTCGCGCGCTCCTACTTCTTCGTCGGCTGGTCGCGGCCGCGCGAGCTGGTCGAGTACTTGAGAGCGATCATGCCGAGGAAGCCGGTGAGCGAGCTCTACACCGCGATCGGCTGGCACCGGCACGGCAAGACCGAGCTCTATCGCTCGCTGCTCCGCCACCTGGTGGCGAGCGAGGACCGGTTCGAGATCGCGCCGGGGCAGCGCGGCATGGTGATGTGCGTGTTCACGCTCCCGGGCTTCGACGTGGTGTTCAAGGTCATCCGCGACCGCTTCGATCCGCCGAAGACGGTCACGCACGCCGAGGTGCGCGACAAGTACCGGCTGGTGTTCCGCCACGATCGCGCCGGGCGCCTGGTCGACGCGCAGCAGTTCGAGGAGCTGGAGTTTCGGCGCGAGCGGTTCACGCCGGAGCTGCTGGCGCAGCTTCTCGAGCTCGCGGGCGAGAGCGTGCACGTGCAGGGCGACACCGTGGTGATCCGCCACCTCTACACCGAGCGGCGCCTGCGGCCCCTGGATCTCTACCTGCGCGAGGCCGCGCCCGAGGCCGCGCGCGAGGCGGTCATCGACTACGGCCAGGTGCTGCGCGACCTCGCGGCCACGAATATCTTCCCGGGTGACATGCTGCTCAAGAACTTCGGCGTCTCGCGCCACGGCCGGCTGATCTTCTACGACTACGACGAGCTGCAGCCGCTCTCGGAGTGCCGGTTCCGCGAACTGCCGCACTCGTCCGACGACGCGGACGAATCGGCGGGCGAGCCTTGGTACTACGTGGGCGAGCGCGATATCTTCCCCGAGGAATTCCGGACCTTCCTCGGGCTCCGCGGCGAGCTGCTGGCGACGTTCCTCGCCCACCACGAAGCGCTGCTCGGCGTGGCGTTCTGGCATCGCATGCAGGCGCAGCACGCGCGGGGCGAGGTTCCGGACATCTACCCTTACAAGGCGGCGCGCCGGCTGCGCCGCGGCACCAGGGCGTCCGCGCGCGGCGCGAGCCCGGCGCGCGCGGACGGGACGCCCCCCGAGGAGCCCACGAGATGAGCGTCACGCAAGGCGAACCCATCGTCCTCAAGGCCGGCCGCATGACCGTGCCCGACCATCCGGTGATCCCGTTCATCGAGGGCGACGGCACCGGCCCCGACATCTGGCGCGCGTCCGTGCGCGTGCTCGACGCCGCGGTGGCCAAGGCCTACGGAGGCCAGCGGAAGATCGGCTGGCTCGAGGTGCTCGCGGGCCAGAAGGCGTTCGACCAGACCGGCAACTGGCTGCCCGATCCGACGCTGGACGCGTTCCGCACCTACCTGGTCGGCATCAAGGGCCCGCTCACCACGCCGGTGGGCGGCGGCATCCGCTCGCTCAACGTGGCGCTGCGCCAGATCCTCGACCTCTACGTGTGCCTGCGCCCGGTGCGCTGGTTCAGGGGCGTGCCCTCGCCGGTCAAGGCGCCGGAAAAGGTGGACATGGCGATCTTCCGTGAGAATACGGAAGACATCTACGCCGGGATCGAGTTCGCCGACGGTAGCCCCGAGGTGAAGAAGGTCCTCGCGTTCCTGCAGCAGGAGTTCCCGAGCAGCTACAAGAAGGTGCGCTTCCCGGACTCGAGCGCGATCGGCTTCAAGCCCGTCTCCCGCGAGGGCAGCGAGCGGCTGGTCCGCGCCGCGATCGAGTACGCGATCGCGCAGAAGCGGAAGAGCGTCACGCTCGTGCACAAGGGCAACATCATGAAGTTCACCGAGGGCGCGTTCCGCAACTGGGGCTACGCGCTCGCCGAGCGCGAATTCGGCGCCCGCGTCTACACCTGGGAGCAGTGGGAGCGGACCAAGGCGGCGAAGGGCGAGGCGACCGCGAACGACGAGCAGAAGGCGGCGCTCGCGAAAGGAAGCGTGCTGGTGAGGGACGCGATCGCCGACATCACGCTGCAGCAGGTGCTGACCCGGCCCGACGAGTTCGACGTCATCGCCACGCTCAACCTGAACGGCGACTATCTTTCGGATGCGCTGGCCGCCCAGGTGGGCGGGATCGGTATCGCCCCCGGCGGCAACATCAACTACGTGACCGGGCACGCCGTGTTCGAGGCCACGCACGGCACCGCACCCAAGTACGCGAACCAGGACCGCGTGAACCCCGGCTCGGTGATCCTCTCCGGCGAGATGATGCTGCGCTATATGGGCTGGAACGAGGCCGCCGACCGCGTACTGCAGGGCATGGACGGAGCCATCGCCGCGAAAACCGTGACCTACGACTTCGCACGGCTCATGCCGGGCGCCACCGAAGTGAAGTGCAGCGCGTTCGCGGACGCCGTGATCGCGCACATGAAGTAGCGCTCCCCGAGAACCGGAAAGACCGCCACAGGTCCAACCACCTGGAGAAGAGATCGATGCGTCTCCGTCCCCGCTTCGTCCGCCTCGCCCTGGGGCTGCTCGCCGTACTGGCGCTGGCGCTGCCGGCGGCCGCCCTCGCGCAGGCCCCGCCGTCCCTCACCGACTCGCTGACCTGGGACCCGGCCGTACGCCGGGGCGTGCTGCCGAACGGCATCCGCTACTTCGTCAAGAAGAACGTGAAGCCGGAAGACCGGGTGTCGCTGCGGCTCGCCGTCCCGGTCGGCTCCACCGCCGAGGACGACGACCAGCAGGGCATCGCCCACTTCACCGAGCACATGAACTTCAACGGCTCCGCCCACTTCAAGGACGCCGACGACCTCGTCGGCTACCTGCGCTCGATCGGCCTCCGCTTCGGCGCCGACGCGAACGCGTACACGAGTTTCGACGAGACCGTGTACATGCTCGACGTGCCCACCGACCGTGACTCGCTGCTCGTCACCGGCCTGCACGCGCTCTCGGACTTCGCCGGCCGCGCCACGATGAGCGACAAGGAGATCGACAAGGAGCGCGGCGTGGTCATGGAGGAATGGCGGCTCGGTCGCGGCGCCCAGGAGCGCATGCAGCGCCAGGAGTTCCCCGTCATCTTCCACGACTCGCGCTACGCCGTGCGCCTGCCCATCGGCAAGCCGGAGGACATCCAGGGCGTGCCCTACGCGCGGCTGCGCGACTTCTACAAGACGTGGTACCGCCCGGAGTGGATGGCGGTGATCGCCGTGGGCGACGTCGACATGGACAAGATGGAACGGCTGATCCGCGAGAATTTCTCGGATTTGCCCAAGCGGAACGACGCGAAAGAGGTCCCGCGCTACGACGTGCCGCCGCACGACCAGACGCTGATGTGCGTCGTCTCCGACAAGGAGGCCACGAGCTCGAGCGTGGCGCTGCTCGTCAAGCGGCCGCGGCGGCCGGAGAACAGCGTCGCCGCCGCCCGCAACGAGCTCAAGGCCGACCTGTTCTCGGCGATGCTCAACGCCCGCTTCGACGAGATCGCGCACCGCGCCAACTCGCCGTTCCTGGATGCGTTCGCCGGCAACTTCCAGTTCACGCGCAACGTCAGCCTCTACTATGCCCAGGCCGAGACCAAGGACGGCCAGCAGGCCAAGGGCTTCGAGGCGCTGCTCGAGGAGACCGCGCGCGTGCGCGCCCGCGGCTTCCTGCAGAGCGAGCTCGACCGCGCCAAGCGCGAGCAGTCGGCGCAGCTCGATCGCGCCTACGCCGAGCGCGAGAAGACCGAGAGCCGCAACCTCGCCGCCGGCATGGTGCGCGCGTACCTGAACGGCGAGCCGAGCCCGAGCATCGAGGCGTCGACGCAGGTATCGAAGTCGCTCCTGCCCGGGATCACGCTGGCCGAGGTGAACGCCCTGGCCGACACGCTGGTCTCGATCCGGAACCGCGTCGTGCTCGCCGACGGGCCGGAGAAGGCCGGCGCCCCGCTCCCCAC
>Ga0070685_10000611_pt1 | contig 19687 bp, 12 predicted proteins | sample KBSS13LmetaG_FD_65651 | JGI IMG/M metagenome (GOLD analysis project Ga0070685, IMG submission 65651) | Switchgrass rhizosphere microbial communities from Kellogg Biological Station, Michigan, USA - KBS S1-3L metaG | ecosystem: Host-associated > Plants > Roots > Rhizosphere ...
TGCGCCCGTAGCTCAGCTGGATAGAGCGTCTGACTACGGATCAGAAGGCCGGGAGTTCGAATCTCTCCGGGCGCACTGTGATGGAAGCCCCGGCAGCGTTTACGCTGCCGGGGCTTTCGCTCGCTCCTGCCGAGTGGGACAGGTTTCGGAACAGGTTCACGCGGCCTGGTCCGGCTCCCGCAGGTACTGGCGCATGCGCTGGCGGGTCGCCCACCGGGCCCCTCATAAAAATCCGCCGTCGTCGGGTCCCGGCGGGACTCGCCGCGCCGGCTCACCTCACCTCCGCCGGGGGGTAGTTCCCCGCATGTGCGCCGCGGCCGTTGGAGACGGCGATCACGATGAAGGCCCGGTCGTACCAGTCGCCGGCGATGTTGCCGACGGCGGTCGCGGAGCGCGCCGCGCCGAGCAGCGCGTGGGGCACGGGGATCCGGAAGGAGCCTTTGCCGACGTTGTTGCTGATGTTCTTGATTTCGTCGTCCTTCTCGAGCCCCAGCTCGAAGTGGTTGGAGGTCACCCGGAGCTGCGTGGCGATCACCATCGACCCCGGCATGGCGAACAGGTTGTCGGAGAAGGCGCAGAAGCGGAAGGCGCCCTCGAGGGTGGCGTGCCTGGCGTCGGCCGTGGGCGGCTTGCGCAGGGCGAGCACCTCCTCGTCCAGGCGCACGCCCAGCAGCGAGCAGCCGCGCAGGTGCAGGTCTCCGCCCCCGGGCGACACCACCAGGTGCTCGTTGGTCACCGCGTTCATCAGCTCCGCCATCTGCACGGCGGCAAGGGTGCGCGGGGTCGCGCCGTACAGCCGCACGTAGCCGATCATCACGTTGTCCTGCAGCGTCACGTTGGCCTTTGCGTCCAGCAGCCGCACCACGTCGGCACCCACCCACGGGGTGGCCACGATCCGCTTCGTGCGCGCCCGTACTTTCGGCACGTACGCGGCGTACTCCACCGCCAGGTAGTTGCCGACCGTGTTTTCCCACAGGCCGCCGCTCACGTCCACGAAGGTCGGCGCGGGGCCGGTCACCCGCGCCACCAGCGCGTTGGGCGTGTCCATCCCGATCGCGTCGGCCCCCTGCGCCGCCGCCCCGAACTGCGCCGTGGAGTACACCGACCACATCGTGCACCCGACGATGCGCACCCGCGCCCCCTGCTCCACCTGCACCAGCGTGGTGGGCCGCCCTCCCTGCCCGATGCGGCAGTTCTCGATCACCACCTGCTCGCAGTCGGAGAAGAGGAAGGCCGCCGGCTGCATCTGGCCATCGTCGTCCACCAGCACGTCCACGTCGCGCAGGATGAACGATTCCAGCCCGCGCACCACCACCGGCTGCCTGAGCCGGATGCGCGTCCCCGGGCCGCAGGCGGTGATCTTGACCGTCCCGTTGTCGCGCGCCACCACCAGCGGCTCGTCCGTCACCACGTGCTCGCCCTGCAGCAGGCAGATGCAGACGGCGGTGCGCGCTGGAAAGAGCTTGGCGAACGCCTCGGCCAGCGTCGCGAAGTCGCCGCCCACGCCCACGGTCACCTCGCACCCGCCGCCGTGGTTGAGGCAGAGCCAGTTGAGCGCGTCCTCCACCGTCTTCACCGCGTCGGCGCCGGAGCCCGTGGGCATGGCGCAGTCGCCGTGCGGCAGGTACTCCACCTCCGCCGCCAGGCTCACCGTGGCGTTGAACACGGCCTCGCGCGGCTCTGCCGGCGGCACGCCGCCGGCCACGGCCAGGAGCGCGGCGGTCACCGTCTGGCACCCCTTGTCGCCCAGGCGCCACCTCACTTCGGCGATCCCGTCGGCGCTCGTGGTGACCGACACCTTGGCGGCGGCCGCGGCGTTCCCCCTGACCATGCCCCCGCCCGCGGCGGTGAACTCCACCACCCGGCCGGCCACCGGGCCGCAGGTGCTGGTCACCAGCACGCGCAGCGGGCAGGGCACCTCCTGCCTGGGCCTCGCCTCCTGCCCGTCGCCCCCGGCGGGGTAGACGCGCACCAGCTGCAGCACGCGGTCGATGGCCGACTGCACGGTGTCCTGGTCGGCCATCGGCGTGCACCCGGCCACCGGCCTGTACGCCACCTCCGACGCCACGCTCAGGCTGGCGTTGAACACCACCGCCCCCTGCACCGGGAGCCACGCGTTCGCCGCCTCGTCGAGCTCCAGCAGCGTGGCCGACACGGTCTGGTGCTGCACCCCGCCGCCCAGCCGCCACCAGCACGCCGCCGTCCCGTCCACGCCCACGTCCACCTCCACCTGCGTTTGCCCGGCGCCGGGGTAGACCCCCTTCTGACCGGTCACGTCGCCGCCGCCCAGCTTCACCTGGAAGCGCACCTTCGCGCCGGGGGCGCAGTGGCCGTTGCCGATCCCCACCACCAGCGGCAGCCCCAGCTCGGGCTTGTGGTTGACGACGGAGTAGTCGGGCATCGCCTCCTGGCCGGCGCCGCTCACGTACGCCAGCGGCCGCAGCGCGGAGAGGGGCGCGAAGAGGCAGCGGCAGTCGCCCAGCACCGTGGACGTGGTCTCGGTCAGGCTGATCGTGGCCAGGCGGCAGACGTGGTGGCGGATCCCCAGCGGCGGACGCGCCACCCCCTGCCCCGCCGACTCCTCGGGCCACTCCACGTTCCCGCCCTGCTCGTTGGCCGTGGCGGTGCGCGCGGGGATCAGCCAGTGGTCGCCCGTGCCGAAGGGGCCGCCTCCGAAGGCGACCTCCACGCCGTCTTCCAGCGCCTGGTAGCCCTGCGGCTCGGTGCCGGGGCCCACGGGGGCGAAACCGTCCCAGCGCCGCAGCTTCGGGTTGCCGAGCGGCCCCAGCTGCGCCGCCAGCAGCCCGGGGAAGGGCGCGCGCAGCACCACCACGTTCGACGCCATCTCCACCCGGTCCACCATCGCCAGCATCCCGGGCGCGCCGTTCAGCTCGGGGACGTCGCCGGTGAGCTCCACCCAGTCGCCGCTGCGGAAGCCCAGCACCTCGTCGGGGCCCAGGCTCTCCACCACCACCCGCGCCAGGTCGGCGTTGTCGAACCCCGCCACCCGGGTCACCGCGATCCCGTTGTCGCGCGACCACTTGTAGGTGGCGCCGGCAATGGGACGGATGCGCGCCCCGTCGACCGCGTCCATCGAGAAGCGGGCGGAGAGGGTGAGGGTGCGGTTGCCGGGCCCCGAGCGCGCGGCCACCTGCGCCAGGGTGGGGCGCAGCCGGGGGTTGGCCGCGGTGGGGTAGAGCAGCACCGTCTGCCCCACCGTCCAGCTGCCGCTCGCCGCCACCACCACGCGCGCGTCGTTGGGGTCGGCCGTGACCGCCGCGCCGGCGGTCGCGGGGTTGGCCGGGGGCACGTCGAGGGCGCCGGGAGCGTGGACCTCCACCCGGTAGAGCTGGTTCTCCAGCCCGGTGTACAGCGCCCCGGCGGGAACCACGCACGGCCCCTGGTCGGGCCCCGCCGGCCGCGCCCGCGCGCGGAGCGTGCGCGGAGCCGGGGCGACGGACGCCTCCCAGTCGGGCGTGGGGGGGCAGCCGGGGCCGGGCGAGGCGGCCAGCTTGAACGCCTTCACCTGCCAGACGGTGCGGGTGCGGGTGGCCGTGTCGGGCCCGCCCAGCGCCACCTCGCGCAGCAGCTCGTCGTCGAGCGCGGTCAGGTGGCGCTCCCACACGTCCAGGTACAGCAGGTAGTCGCCCGGGGTCGCCAGCCCGTGGCCGGTGGGGACGGGAAGGTGCGGGAGGTCGGGCTGGCGGCCGAAGAGCACCGGCCGCTCGCACACCGCCAGCACGCCGTCCACGTAGTAGCGGCCGGGGAGGATCACCAGGTCGTTGGTGGCGGCGTTCAGCCCGGGATAGGCCGCCGCCGCCGCGTTCTTGACCGCCGGCGGGGCCGTCTGCAGCGCCACGACCCGGAACCCGGCGTCGTGCAGGGGGCCGCCGCAGTGGCCCACGGTGTCGACGGTCTCCGTCTCCACCCGGTGCCGCGCCAGGTCGACCTGCTCGTTCCAGTCGGCGTCGAGCTGCACGCGGCCCTGCTGCATGCGCACCCCGCTGAAGTGCTTCACGGGGTCGAAGGTCTGGCGGCTGAAGTCGCCCTTCATGGCGGGTGTCTCCGGAGGGGGATGGCGGTGGGCGCCGGGTGCCGACGGCGCGCCCCGCGGGGCATGGTGGTCAGGGGATGAAGAAGACGCCGGCTTCCAGGCCGAACCGGAGGTATTCCTCCAGCCGCGCGCGCAGGTGCGCCTCGCGCCGGGAGAGCTGCAGCAGGTGGAACGCGCCCATCTCGTCCTCGTCGTCGGCGCCGCGGCGCACGGCCGCGGGGGCCTGGACGGGGATCAGCGCGTATGCCGGGTCGGCCGCGCGGGTGGAGAGCGGCGCCGGGCGCACACGCGCGTCTTCCTCGTCGGGGGCGGGGCGGCACTGGAAGCGGCGCGGGGTGCGCGAGCGCGGGGGCACGTAGCTGAAGCGCACGCACCCCTCCTGGGTGCGCCGCGCCTCCACCGGCGGGCGCCCGTCGGCCGCGGGGTCGCCCAGCAGCAGGGTGTTTGAGACCAGCTCCAGCGCGTCGGCGCGCACCCGGCCCAGCACGGTCACGTTCTCCAGCCGCAGCGGCGCACCCCAGAAGGCCGTGGGCGCGGGAGCGCCGTTGTTCACGTGGCTGGGGTCCAGCTCCCAGAACGCCGCCGGCCCGCCGTACGCCAGCCCGTCGGCCGCGGTGGCGTCCATGATCCCGTCGCGGACGCGCACCCGCGCGTCGATCACGGCCGACACGGGGCCGGTGACGGAGCGCTCGATGCGCACCTCGGTCCCCGCGGTGTGGACCCAGAGCGAAGGGGTGCCGGGCGGCTCGGCGGGCGCGCCGTCCCACTCCAGGCGCAGCCCGGGGACCAGCGTGCAGTGGCGCAGCGTGAGCCGCCCCAGCCCCTCGGCGCCCGACGCGGGCTCCTGCACCACGATGGGGCTCCCCGCCACCAGCACCCCGTCCAGGGTCACGGCGCCGTCGCGCCCGCCCCCCAGCTCCCAGGGCGCGCCCAGCACCAGCGTGGGCCGCCGGCCGTCGCGCGGGCGCACGGTGACCTGCCGGTCGCCCACGTCGCGGGGCGCGAGCGTCTCCTCGTAGCGCCCGCCGTCGTCGATCACCAGCACGCCGGCGCGGCGCCCCTGCGCGTCGGCGTCGATGGCGGTGAGCAGCGCGTTCAGCCCGGCTTCGACGGTCGCCTGGAACCCCGCGCCCCCCGCCTGGCGCACGCGCACCACCGGGCCGGGCGCCTGCTGCGGCCACCCGCGCCCGTACTCGCCCCCGCCCAGGTCGGCCGCGAAGCCGTAGTGGAAGGTCACCCGCGGGGGGCCCTGGTCCTGCGGGTCGCGGAAGGAGAGGCGCCCCAGCCTGGGGTCGACGCTGATCGTCTTTCCCGCGGGGGGGCGGCGCCACACGCGCAGGTCGCACACCTCCACCTCGGGCGGCTCCACCGTGCGCCAGCCGCCCCCCGCCACGCGCCGCTCCACGAAGATCGCGCGCCCCTGCACCCCGCCGCCGGGGAGCGTCTCGCCGTAGTCGTCGCGCAGCCGCTCGCGCAGCTTGCGGCGCGAGACGCGCACGGGCGCGTTCAGCGGGCCCGCCAGCCCCGCGGGGTCGTCTTCGGTCACCGGCAGATGGAAGAGCGGCGCGTCGCACCCCAGGGGGTGGAAGCGGAAGCAGTGCCGCTCGATGCCGGCGAAGCCGGCGGGAACGGGCTCGGCCGCGGGGTCGACGGCCACGGCGGGAGAGCCGGAGAGGCGGTAGGCGCGCAGCCGCCAGAGGAAGACGCCCACGTTGGGGATGTCGTAGCGTCCGCGGCCGCGCGCGATGCGCCGCACCTCCACCGTGTGCGTGAGGTCCGGGTGCCCCTCCAGCCGCTCGAAGGGGCCGCCCAGGTCTTCCAGCCGGGTGGCGCCGCGCACCGACGCCCAGGCGCGGTTGCCGGGGCGGAGGTGGTTCAGGTGCTGGGTGGCGGCCAGCAGCTCGAAGAACTCCACGGCGCGCGCGTCGAGCCCCGTCACGTCGCGGGCGATGCGCTCCAGCACGGCCGCGGTCCCCTTGCGGCGCCGCCACCCCATGGTGTTCCCCACCTCGGCGCGCGAGGCCAGCGGCGCGGGAGGAAGCCCCTCGATCCCCAGCAGGTCGCCGATGTAGGGGAGCACCCAGGGCGCGGCCGTCTCCACGAACTGGTCGTCGTGGAGCTGCTCCAGGCTCTCCTCCAGCACCAGCGACTGGCGGGCCAGCACCTCGACCAGCGCGCGCAGCGCGCCGCCCCCCTCGGTGGCGTCGCGGGTGCGGTAGACGGCGGGGAGGAGCTCCCACAGGCGGTCGGCGTTCCAGCTCATTCCTTCACCTCCAGGTCGCCGGGGCGAAGGTCGATCACCAGCATCTCGGCGCCCAGCAGCGAGGCGGCCAGGGTGCCGGCGGGGGGCGCGTACGCGGCCAGCTCGGGCGCGGTGCCGGCCGCGTCGCCCTGGCGATGGAGGAGGTCCACGTCCACCGCGGCCACGCCGGGCACGTTCTGCAGCGTGGCGATCACGTCGTTGCGCCAGAGTGGCCGGCCGAAGGGGCGCGCCGCGAAGCCGAAGCGCGCCCGCAGCGCCGCCTCGGCGTCGCGCAGCACGGCGGCGGCCAGGCGGTCGGGCTCGCGGCGGAGAGTGGCCTTCAGGCGGAACCGCTTCGGGCGGTACGAGGCCACGCGCACGGGAACGTGCGGGTCGCCCGCCCTGGCCAGCGCCGCCCGGAGCCCCGCCTGCACCGGCCCGCCCTCGGGCACCAGGTCGCCCTCGGGGCCCGCCACGGTGAGGAAGACGCCGCGTCGGCCCGCGTCCCAGCTCCACACCCCCTGCGCCTTCGCCACGCCGGCGAAGGCGCGGGCGAAGTCCTCGTAGTCGCGCAGGCTGACCACGCGGTCCAGGGTGAGCACGGTGATGGGCGCGTTGTCGCGGGCGTCGTCGCGCTCCTGCGGGTCCATCCCCCCGCTCGCCGGGGTCGGGTTGAGCACCTCCTTCACCCCCAGCTCGCGGGTGAGGAGCTGCGCCAGCTGCCGGGCGCGCACGTTCCCCTCGCGGCCGATCCCCTTGCGGTAGCCGGCCTGCACGTTCTCGCGCCCGGTGGGGAGCCGCGCGCCCTCGCGCCCGTCGCCGAACTGCACCACCGTGGTCCCGTCGTCCTGCCGGCGGGTCACGAACACGCGGTCGCGCGGGCCGCGGCCGTAGAGGCCCGGCACCTCGCTCCACCGCAGCTCGCCCACGCGCACCTCCAGCGTGCTGGCGCCGCCCCCCGGCGAATCGTCGGGGGTATAGGTCAGCGGCTTCTGCTTGAGGGCGAAGCGCTGGAAGGGCTGCGCGCCGTCGCCGCTCCCCAGCCGCTCGGCCACCGACTCGCCGTGCGTGGCGTAGGCCACGTTGCCCAGGAGCGCCACGGTGGCGCGGTCGTAGAGGTGCTGGAGGTCCCGCTCGAGCTCGATCACCGGGTGCTCGGGGTCGGCCTCGTCCCAGGCGGCGACCCGGGCGACCTCGGCCACCTCCTCGTCGCCGGCCGCGGCGGGGAGGAAGGCGAGCTGCTCGGCCACCGTCTCGGCGCTCCAGTCCACGCCGTGCGGGTCGCGCAGCACCAGCCGCAGCCGCGCGAGCTGGCCGGAGCCGGCGGAGGGGACGAAGGCCACGCCGCGGACGGAGAACACCTCGCCGATCTGCGCGTCCGTGCCGCGCCTGCCGTCGTCGCCGCGCAGCTCGATGGGCCCGCCGCCGCCGAAGGTGAGCACCGCGTGCACCCGCGCGCGCACGGGCACCCCCCGCACGATCACCGTGCGCCCCTTCTCCATCGCCTCCACCCGCTGCGCCAGGGGGAAGCGGCGCGGCTGCTCGACGGCGGGGACGGGGTCGGGGACCGGCTCCCGCGCCACGGCCAGCGGCTCGCTCTGGATGAAGACGGTGGTCTCGCGGCGCTTGTAGGCCGAGAGGCCGGTGGAGGGGATCGCCACGTGCGTCACCCTCCCGCCGATCCCGAACTTCGCGGGCGCCACCTCGGTGACGGGGCCGGCCTGCAGCACCAGCGGCGCCGCGACCTTCGAGCTGCGCAGCACCATCCAGCTCCCGGGAAGGAGGCGCGGATACACGGCGTCGAGGTCCAGCCCGGCCTCGGTGCCCAGGTCGAACCCGGGCCAGTTGGTGCCGGTGGGCGGCAGGTACTTCCACTCCGCCGGCTCCTTGTCGCACGTCCCCTGCGGCAGCTTCTCCTCGGTGCGGCTGCGCAGCTCGTCGTTCAGCAGCAGCCAGTCGGCCGCGTTGTGGCCGAAGAGCGAGGCGCGCTGGCGCAGCGCGAACACCTCCCAGCTCGAGGTGAGATCGCTGCTCCCGGTGAGCCCCTGGTCGAGCGTGACCAGGGTGCGCCCGCCTTCCGCGTCCATGGTGGCGGAGAGCACGGTGCGCACGTTGTTCGTACCGGCCACCTTCACCAGCAGCAGGTCGCCGGGCTGCACGCTGGCGGGGGCGCCGGCCAGCCAGAGCTTCACCGTCCCGCTCTTCACCTGCTGCGGGCGAGACCGCCGGGCCCCCGGCGCGTTCCACGGCGGGCGCGCCTCCAGGGGGTCCACCGTCTCGAAGCTCTGCGGCCTCTCGCCCGGGCCGGGGATGCTCTGCGCCCGCGTGTACCGGGCGATGGTCACGCGCTCGGGGGCGCCGGGCACGTTCTCCAGGGTGAAGGCGAGATGGGTGGCCGCGGCCACCCCGGGGTTCAGCTCGTAGCCGATGGCGCGCGCCAGCTCCAGCACGCTGCGCCGCTCGGTGGCGGTGCGCAGCCAGCTCTCGTTGGCGATGCGCTCGCTGTAGAAGGTGAGCACGTCGCCCACCACGGCCCAGGCGTCGAGGAGCGCGGGGGTGAAGTCGCCCTCGCGCGCGGTCAGCGCCTGCAGCGGCGGGAGGCCGCCCCCCGCCGCCGCGCCCTGGCCGGGGGCCGAGAGCGCGGCCAGCAGCGTTTCCAGGAAGGAGCCGTGCGTCCCCACCCGGTAGGCCACCGCGCCGAGCCCGGCGCGGTTCTCCACCGCCAGCGGGGTGGCGGCGCCGGTGCCGGTGCAGCAGCCGCAGGCGTCCAGCCCGCGCACGGTCTCGTCGAGGGCGGTGCTCATCGTCCCCCCTTCAGCGTCAGGCGCAGCTCGCCGCGGTCGCGGTGGCTGGGGTCGTCGTCCAGGCGGGCCACCTCCAGCCGGCCCACCTTCAGCTCGCCGCTGTCCATGGCTTCCTTCTCGGTCCAGGGCTGGTTCTGCCGGCGGAAGGCGCGCACCTCCACCCGGCTGAGCCCCGCCACCCCCTGCACCGCGGCGTAGAGCCGGCTCAGGAACACGCTCTGGCCGAAGGTGAAGCTGTCGGCGTGGAAGAAGCCGCGGCGCCCGTCGGGGAGCGCGCGGCTCCCCAGCACCCGGCGGAGCGCGCGCTCCACGTCGCCGCGGAAGTAGCCGGGCTCCACGCAGGCGAAGATCTCCACCTCCAGCGGCACCCAGCGGGGCGCGTCGATCTCCAGGTCGTGCCCGGCCATGCGGTACCGCTCCAGGTGCTGCCGCAGCTCGGCCTCGAAGGCGGCGTCCACCGGGTGCCCGCCGGCGCGGTCCACGGTCAGGAACACGGTGCGCCACGAGCCGGTCCAGCGCAGCGTGGCCTCGGCGCGCTGCACCTGCGGGTGCCGCTCGGCCATCCGCGCGTAGTCGGCGGGGGTCACGGCGCGCTCGGGGGTGCGGAACGCCTGCGGCGCCACCTGCCTCACCCGCTCCACGGCCTCCGGGTCGGTGCCGCCCACGGCGGGGAGGGGGCTGCGCACCCGCTCCACCCGCGCGGCCAGCCCGGGGACCCCGGACACCAGGTGCGCCAGCGCGTCGGAGCCCACGTTCCCCGCGGTGCCGTTCCCCACGCGGTAGCGGGCCGCCAGGGGGATGCCGGCGGCGGGGCGCTCGCCCAGCGCGTCGTCGCCGAAGCGCAGTTCGGCGGTGCCGTCGTCGTCGACCTCGGCCACCACGTCGCGGGCGAAGGGGCCGCTGGCCAGCAGGTCGCGCCGGGCACGCCAGGGCGGCGCCTGCTCGTCTTCGCCCGTCACCCACAGCACGGGGAGCGCGCGCTGCGGATCGGCCCCTCGCGCCGCGGTCGCGGAGCCGGCCGGGTCGAAGAAGAAGTCCTCGTCCGGCGGGGCGCCGGGCGGGCGGGAGACGCGCGTGGCCTGCGTGAGCGGCCCCTCGCGCAACCGCGGGCGGAAGCGCCCGGGAGGGGCCTCGGCCCCATCTTCGCCGCCGCAGCCGCACCCTTCGCCGCCGGCGGGGGCGAGGAGGGTGTTCCCCTCGGGCGGGGCGCCCAGCTCCTCGCCGTCCACGGTGCGGCCGTGGTCGGCCAGCGCCACGTTGCCGCGCGCCACGCTCACGTCGCGCACGTGGCGCGACCCGCGGTCGGCCGAGGTGAGCGACGAGATGCAGAGCGGGAAGGGGAGCGCGTCGTCGCGGTGCCACTCCACCAGGGTCACGGGCGGGGTGAAGCGCTCCACCCCGGCGGCGGGGAGGGTGACGGTCCCCTCGCGCCCCGCGGCGTCGCGCAGCCGCCAGGTGGTGTCGGCCCCCGCGGGGGTGCCGGCCCAGGGGGGGAGCACCTCCAGCACCTCGCCCGCGAGGAGCGGCCGGTCGCCCTCGGGCGATTCCAGCACCGCGGCCACGTTCAGCCGCAGGTGCAGGAAGACGGGGTCCACCCGCGGCGCGCAGCGCGCCAGGTCGGTGAGATAGGCCACCAGGGTCCCCTGCTTTCCCTCCCAGTCGGTGGCCGTCCAGATGCGCCGGTCGCCGTCGGGGGTGCCGTCGGGGGGGGAGAGGTGGAGCACCTCGCCCAGCGTCAGCGGCATCCGCTCCCCCTGCTGCCCCACCAGCTCCAGCCCGGGCACCGCCACCTGCGCCCAGGGCGAGGCGGGGTCGGCGCCGCGGCAGTCCCACGCGTCCACCCGGGTCAGGCGCACGGCGTGGCGGTGGCCGCTGTCGGCGTCGGCGGCGAAGCCGGTGTGGGGGCCCAGCACCTCCTCCAGCACCAGCACGTCGCCCGCGCGCAGCGCCGGGTAGTGACCGGCCAGGGCGGCGCGCACGGCGCCGCGCGGAAGGCAGCACTCGTGCTGGCCCCAGGCCCAGAAGGGGATGCGGTTGTGGGCGGCCACCATGCGCACGGGGTGGAGCGTCTGGAACACCTCGGCGCCGCCGGCCAGCGCCGCGGTGCGCGCGTCCAGGACCGGCGGCACGATCACCCGCGGCGCGCCGGGCGAGCGGGTGAGGACCTCGGTGCCGCGCGGGAGGAGGAAGGGGAGGTCGGGGAGGTCGGTGCGCAGCTCCACCTGCAGCCAGGTGCGGGCGTTGCAGCCGTCGTGCATGGGGTAGTCCACCAGCCGCGCGTGCTTGCGCACGGAGGCGCGGCGCCGGGCGGTGCCCAGGTAGGCCTCGGTGGCCACCGCGTCCTGCTGGTAGCTCAGGTAGTCGCCCACGTAGGCCAGCACCTCCACCAGCATGATCCCCAGGTCGGCGGGGCTGCGCTCGCGCCAGGCGGGGAGGACCAGCGCCATCCGGTCCAGCATGAGCTGGCGGAAGCTGGCGTAGTCCCGGGCCAGGTAGTCGATCTCGGGCTCGTCGCGCCCGTGCAGCGGGCAGTCGCACCCCGGCGCGCAGTCGCCGGGCTGCGGGCAGGTGACCTTGAACGAGAAGTCGACCGCCGACAGCAGCGGGTCCATCCCCTCCAGCGGCCGTCCGTCGCTTTCCGCCAGGCGCAGCGTGTAGGTGCCGAAGTCGCCGCGCGGGGCGACGTCCACCCGCAGCGCGCCGCCCTCCCACTTCACCGCCAGCACGCGGATCCCGCGCACCTGCTCGCCCCCCTCCACGGCGACGCGCCAGGGCGGCGCGGCGGGCGCCAGCGCGGCGGCCAGGGGGTTGGAGGGCGGATTGACCAGGTGGAGGTAGAGCCGCCGCTGCTCGCCGCCGGGGACCAGGTTGCCGCCGCCGTCGCGGACGCTCTCCACCTCCAGGAAGTCGATGCCGTTGAGGGTGCTCCCCCCGGCGGCCCCGGCGCGGAGCGCGGCGCGGCGACGCTCGTCGCAGCAGAAGTAGAGCTCGCCGTTCACGGCCCCACCTCCCGTTCCACGCGGGCCGTGCGGCGCTCCTGCGTGCGCAGCACCACGTACTGCACGGTGATGCGCAGCGCCGCCTCGTCGTTCACCACCTCCACGGCTTCCACGCGCACCCGCTCGGCCAGCCAGAGCTGCAGCGCGCCCTGCAGGGTGAGCTGCGCGGCGGCGGCCAGCGCGTCGGAGTTGGGGGCGAACACCAGCTGCATCGCCCCGCTGCCGAAGGCGGGGCGGTTCACGCGCTCGCCCGGCGCGGTGAACAGCACCTGCTCGATCAGCTCGCGCACGTGCGTGTCGAGGTCGCTCTCGGCGGTGCGGCCGCGCGCGTCGACCCGGTAGGGAAAGGCGACGTCCATCATCCTCACTCCGGAGGAGGCGGGCGGTGCGCCGCGTCCGCGCGTCTCGCGACGGCCGGAGGCGGCGGGGAGGAGCCGCGGGCCGCGGCGGCGATCCGCCGGGCTGCGGGGAAGGGGCGCGGCGTCACTGGGCCTTCACCCGCACCTGGGTGGCCACCACGTTCACGCCGGTGCCGTTGGGGGCGCACACGGCCTGGCTGTCGGAGAGGAGGAGGGGAAGGCCGCCGGCGCGCACGCGAGTGGCGGCGCTCACCCACTGCGCCGTGACGCAGGGCATGGGGTTGGTGCCGGTGGTGAACGGGCACCCCGCCACCGTCCACGGCGACGGCTGGGTGGCCACCGGCTGGCCGCCCACCTTCACCCGGGGCATCGGCGCGGTGGCGGTGGCCTGGCCGCCGTGCATGCAGAGCACCGTGGCCCCGCTGTGCAGGATCATCCCCATCAGGTCACCTCCAGCGCGCCGCTGTTCACCGACACCTGCGGGCCCGTGAGCTTCACGCTCCCGCCCTTGCCGTCGTCGATCTCGATCCCCGCCGGGCCGATGCTGATCTTGGCCCCCATCCCGTCGGTGATCTCCACCCCCGTCTGCTTGAGGGTGATCTTCTGCCCCCCCGAGGTCTTGAGCGTGATCCCGCCCAGCCCCGGCGTGTCGTCGAGGAGGAGCGAGTGCCCCCCCTGGGTGATCAGCATGAGCTGCTTCTGCGGCTCGGGGGTGGCCAGGATGTCGCTGGGGAACTCGGCCGGGCCGCCGCGCCAGCACCCGGCCCACACGGGGTAGTCGGGGTCGCCGTGCTCGAACTCGATCCACACCCCCGCCCCCACCTTGGGCACCCCGAAGAACCCCGTCTGCGAGCCGCCCACGGGCACGCAGGGCATCGCCCAGCCGCTCTCCTGGTCGCCCAGCACGTCGGGGACCTTCGCCTTCACCCGCCCCTGCCGCATCGGGTCGGTGGCGTCGCTCACGGTGCCGCGGTACTTCCCCCAGAAGGGTGGTCCGCTCATGTCGGCAGCAGGGGGAGGAGGGAGCCGGTGCCCTCGCGCTTGAGCGAGAACGAGGTGGTGAAGGCGCCCACCGACAGGGAGTGGGACACCGATTCCACGTAGTACAACCCGTCGTGGGTGAAGCCCGCGCCGCGCACTCCCACCCGCCGCCGCGCCTTCAGCACGTGCCCGTAGCGCACCGCGTCGAGCTGGCCGCTGCCGCGCACCCCGTCGGGCGCGTTGGTCACCTCGGCCAGCGCGGCCAGGGCGGCGTCGGTGGCGCTGCGCTGGGCGGCGGTGCGGGTGACGCGCGTGCGGTACACGGGAAGCGGCAGCGGCGCCAGCGGCGGGAGCTTGAGCGAGGGGAGCACGGGGATGGGGATGGTCATCCCCGTGTTGGGCTCGATGAACGACCCCTCCACCCCCACGGCGGCCAGCGCGTCGCGTGAGAAGTGCAGCCCGCTCACGTTGCCGTGCGGCCCCATCCCCACGGTGAGCGCCGGCTGCAGCTCGGCGCCGCGCGCCTCGGGGCCCCAGTACGCCAGCGCCGCCCCGAAGCCCACCGGCTCCACGTAGAACACGAAGCCGTTGCGCTCGGCGATGCGCCGCAGGAAGGCCAGGTCGGTCTCGGCCTGCCGGGGGATGCGCTGCAGCTCGATCGGCACGTTGGCGGTCTGGGTGACGGCGGGGAGCACGCCGTACTGCGCGTAGGGCGCCAGCACGCCGAAGGCGATCACCCCGTCGGGCTGGTTGCGGTAAGCCTCGTTGCGCTCGGCCAGGTCCATCCGCGCCCCCAGGTCGCGCCCGCTCACGGTCAGGGTGCTGGCGCCGGGCTGGTCGCTGGGGGTCAGCTGCACGTCGGTGACGACCCCCTCGGCCAGCGGCTCGGGCATCACGCCGAACAGCACCCCCAGGCTTACCCGCTTCATCGGCCCCATGGCGTCGAGGAGCGAGTAGTCGAGCACGGTGTCGCGCGAGATGCGGAAGGAGAGCTGGAAGCCGTCGCCCTCGTCGCCGCCCGACTGCACGCTCACGCTCTGCAGCGAGGCCATCACCTCGCGCGGCACCGGCAGGGGCAGGGTGTCGCCCGCCCAGAGCTGCAGCCGCACCCCCAGCTCGGCGCCCAGCATGCTCACGGCTCCACGCCGTGGGGGAGCGCCAGCCGCACGCGGCGGCCGGGCGTCCCCACCAGGGCGTCGGGGTTCAGCTCGCGGTTGGCGTCGGCCACGCGCCAGAACTGCGCGGGGTCGCCCAGGTAGCGCGCGGCCACGTGGTCGAGGCGCTCGGCCTGGGCCACGCGGTGCTCCACCAGGGTAGCCCCGGCGTCGGCAGGGGGGAGGAAGCGGCGGCGCACGTAGCGCACGGGGCGGGGCTCTCCGTCGGGCCCCGGCGCCTCGCGCACGGCGGTCTCCAGGCCGGCGTAGCGGCTGGTCGATTCGAACATGGTGCTCCGGGGTCAGAGGCTGAAGGAGGCGGAGGCCTGGAAGCCGGCGTTGCCGGTGGGAAGCGGCGGGAGCGAGGCCATCACCTCCTTGGCCACCTGGTGCGCCAGGAAGAGGGCGCCGCCCACGCTGGTCATCCCCAGGTCCTGGTAGGTGAGCACGCGCATCCCCAGCGACACCTTGGCGCGGATCGGGTTGAGCAGGGGGTCGAACGCCTCCTCCTCGATCCCCAGGTCGGTGATGCGCACGGGCACCACGCGCGCCGCGCCCCACACGAAGAGGGTGAGCGGCGCCTCGGCGGGAACGATCTCGATCACCCCCAGGTGGGCCAGCACCTCGTTGGCGATCATCAGCGCCGACGAGGGATAGAGGAGCGTCTCCAGCCGGGCGAGCGCGGGGTGGACCCCGGCCAGGGCGGTGACGGGGTCGCCCGCCTCCATCGGGTCGGTGGCGTCGATCTCGACCGACAGGGTGATGGTCTCCTGCGGCGGTCCCTTCAGCCGCAGCGCCTCGCCCTGCGCGCCGTCGCTCCCCGCGGCGTTGGCCTGCAGGCGGCGCGTGAGCGTGTCCGGGTTGTACTGGAACACGATCACGCTGGGGATGGGCACCCCCGCCGGGATGGCGACGATGGCGCCCTTGAGCAGGCGGGGCGAGCCGGGAAAGGAGGTCATGGGGGCGGACCGGTACGGGTTGGAGGGTGCCCAGTCGTCTCGGAGATGAACGGGATGCCGCGCCTGCTCGCGGCTAGGGCGGGCTCGCTTCGCCGCACCCCTGGATGATGGTGGGAGACGCATGGCGCCCCACCTCCGGCAGCGAGCTGGCGCCGACGATGGCCTCTGCGAACGCGCACCCGCGCCCCTGCTGCGGGGGCACCATGCGCGGCCGCGGGGTGTGCCATCCGCGCGCCCCCCGGGCGCCGTCGCGCCGGCTGGTCCGCCCGGCCAGGCACTCGAACACCTCCATCCAGCGGGCGGGAGGAACTCCCACGGCACGCGTGACGGCCGCCGCCGCCGCCGCCGCGCCGGGAAAGACCCTGCGGCTGCGAGCCAGGCCGTTCACCACGTCGGCGTAGCGCCGCAACGAGATCGCGAACGCGTAGCGGAAGTCGGCGCAGTGCTCGGTCTCGCCCGTCCGGATGCTGGCGGCCCCCGGACCGTCGATCGTCCACCGCAGCGGGTAGCGCCCCGTCCGGCAGCCGCCGTCCTGCTGCACGAAGGTGACGGTGTCCTCGATGAACGTGTCCGCGCCGGTGAACACGGAGGTAAGGGGTGGAAGCGCCGCGTCGGTCTCCTCCAGCCGAACGCCGCCGTGGACGGGGGTGGTGCGCACCGCCGGAACGGTGACCGTGCCCGAGAGCGTGGTGAGCCCGAAGTCTCGGGTGGAGGTCCCCGGCTGCGCGAGGTACGCCGCCCGGGTGAACGCCGTGGGCGAGCAGGGCGGCGGCGCCGCCGCGGGGGGCGACCCTGACGTCGCGCCGCCGTCCGCGGACTGCGCCGCCTGCGGTTCGGCCCCGGCATCCGCCGGCGCCGCACCGGCGTCCATGGCCGTTCCAGCGTCCCCGGCATCCGGCACCTGGCGCTGCACCCCCGCGCCCCGCAGCCGGATCGCGGGAAGCGCCGCACCGCGCGCCGCGGCTTCCGCCGCGCGGTCCGCCTCCCGCTCCGCGGCGTCGTCCTCCGCGCCGAGCTCCAGCTTCGGCTGGAGGGACGCCGCCGCGCCGCGCTGCTGAACCACGTGGGCCAGCTCGTGCGCGATCAGCCGCCGCCCCTCTGCCGACCCCGGCGCGTACCGCCCGGCCCCGAAGACCAGGTGCGGACCGACGGCGTACGCGTGCGCCCCCACCGCCCGCGCCGACTCGGCCGCCCGCCCGTCCGCGTGCACCCGCACGTCGGCGAAGCTGTGGCGGAAGCGCGGCTCCAGCTCGCCCCTCGTCCCCGCATCCAGCGGCGATCCGGCCGACCGGAGGACGTCGTGCACGATGGGCGGCGCGAGCATGGGAGCGGCGGAGCGCGCGGAGCGCTGCACGGCCACGCGCTTCTGCCGGCACGCCTCGCACTCGCCCGTGGGGCCGGGCGTTCCGCCGCACGCGCAGGCGCGGCGGAGGGCCGGCACGGCGGCCAGGGGGGCGGCGCTCATGGGCGCACCAGGATCAGGTTCCACTCCTTGACCCCCGAGACCGTCACTCGGGCCATGAAGTCCATCCACGGCGGGCTCTGCACCGTCACCACCTTTCCCGCGGAGTTGGTGACGCTGGTGGCCGGGCCCCCACAGTCGCCCTTGACGCCGCCGACGATGCAGGGAGAGCCGGGAGCGGGGAACTTGGAGGGCGACCACCACATGATCGCGCCGCTGGTGGGGTCGCCGGACATCGGCAGCTTGAGGATGCGTTCGGCCAGCGCCACGTCGGCCGTGGTGGCGGCCTTCCCCGAATGGTCGCCGAACACCTTCGCCGCCTTCTTCAGCTCCGACAGGTTGAGCCGCAGCATCTGGTTGCGGACGGCCCAGGCGATCGCCTCCTGCTCGGCCGTGCTCCCGGTGCCGATCTCGGTGCGGATGATCTTGCCCAGGAATTCGGCGTTGGCCTTCGTGAAGTGCGGATGCGCCGTTCCCGTTCCCTTGAACGCGCGCACCGCCACGGTGATGGGCGGAGACGCCAGCTTCGGCCCGGTGGCTAACAGGTCCACCTTTCCCTTCACCGCGTACTTCAAGTCCTCGATCTGGTGGATGTAGGTGCCGTCGTCGGCCATCATCGTGCGGTGCTTGCTGGTCTTCTGGTGCTTGCCGTTCCAGGTGCGGGTGAACTTCCCGGTGGCATTGAAGAACTTCTCCAGCCCCAGGCTGGCGCCCGCTTTGGTCTGGAAGAGCGACTTGCCGCCCGAGAAGGGAATGCACGCGAGGGTCGCCGTCACCGTCACCGTGTCGCCCGGCTTCTCGATGCGGTCGGGCGACACGCGGTGGTCCACCACCACCTTGTCGGGCGCGACCTTCGAGGTGCAGCGCGTGGTTGGCACGGGCGGAGGCGCTGTGCCGCCCCGCGCGCGGCGTGGCGCGGGGCTCGGCCGCCGGTTCTGCGGCCGGCCGCGCCGGCCGCGGTTCGGCGGGGCGGCCAGCAGCGACGGATCCAGCGACTCGCCGGCCGCCGCGGCGTCCACGCCTTCGCCCTCGTCCAGACCGCCCTCGCCCGCGTCCGGCTCCGCCGCTCCGGCCGCTCCCTCTGCCTCCGTTCCCTCTCCCGACTCCGCTCCCGCCTCCTCCGCTTCCTCGCCTCCCGCTCCCTCCGCGTCCTCTCCAAAGGAGGCGGCGACCTCGGGCTCGTCGAACAGCGGAGTGTCGCCGGCCGCGCCGCCAGGCGAGCCGTCCTCCGCCTCCCCGGTCTCCTCCTCGGCCTCCGGTTCCAGGCCGAGCGGGTCGTAGCGCTCGAACACCGCGATCCTGCGCAGCGCCGCTCCCTCCGCACGCAGGGGCCCGGCGTCCGCGCCGGTGGTGACGCGCGCCGCGGCCGCGTCGGCCTCGCGCTCGGCCGGGTCGTCCGCCCTGCCGACCTCGAGCCGGGGCTGGAGGGAAGGCGAGGCCGCGCCGCGCTGCTGGACCACGTGCGCCAGCTCGTGCGCGAGCAGCCGCCGCCCGTCCGCCGACCCCGGCGCGTACCGCCCGGCGCCGAAGACCACGTGCGGACCCACCGCGTACGCGTGCGCCCCCACCGCCCGCGCCGACCCGGCCGCCCGATCGTCGGCGTGCACCCGCACGTCGGCGAAGCTGTGGCCGAAGCGCGGCTCCAGCTCCGCGCGCGTCCCTGCGTCCAGCGGCGCACCGGACGACCGCAGCACTTCGTGGATGATGGGCGGCGCCACGGCGGGAGTGGCGGCGGACGGGCCGCGCCACAGTTGCAGCCGCGTGCGCCGGCACTCCCCGCACTCACCCGCCGGCGTGCCGCCGCACACGCACCTGCGGCGGAGCACCGGGTTCGCCGTGGAAGCTCGCGCGAGGGCGGGCGGCGCGTGCTGCGTCGCGAGGTCGCTCATCGTACGCCGCGGGCAGGGGATGGACTGGGCTTCACCCCGACGAGGGCGCGCCTCGAAAGTCGCGGGGAAAGGAAAAGGTCCATCATCGCTCGGAGGATACCCGGGCATCGTTAGACTGGAGCCTGGACGCGTACGCCGCGCGCAGGCTGTAGAGCACGACCGCCAGCGCGCGCGTGGCCCGGCCCGCGAGGTCCATCGTCCTCGGATCGCTGCGGCTCCTGATGGCGCAGCGCACCAGGACGCGATCGGCTTCCCGGGAGAGGAGGAACCCTTCTCGCGACCACATGCTGATCTCCCCCGGGCCGGGCTTGCCGCCCGTGAGGAAGTGTTCGTTGTACTTCATGTCGTGGTCTTTGCAGCACTCGTCGAGATCGTTGATGGTCTTTTTGTCCTCGCACTCTCCCACGCCGCAGAAGCAGCCGTAGCGGCCGTGGTCGAGCTTCTTCTTCATCCCGACCATGGCCGCCACGGCTGCCGGCTGGTCGGCGGAGACAGGCTCCGCGGGCGTTCGTCGCAGCATCCGGAGCTCCGCGCGCCGGTTGCCCGCTGGACACGCGGTGGAGGTGGAAGACGAAACCACCGCGGCGGCGCTGGCCTCGGCCTCGCGCTCCAGCGGATCGTCCGCCGCACCAATCTCCAGTCTGGGGTGGATGGGCGGCCCCGGCGCGCCGTGCTGCTGAACCACGTGCGCCAGCTCGTGCGCGAGCAGCCGCCGCCCCTCCGCCGACCCCGGTGCGTACCGCCCGGCCCCGAAGACCAGGTGCGGACCGACGGCGTACGCGTG
>Ga0070685_10000612_pt1 | contig 19680 bp, 17 predicted proteins | sample KBSS13LmetaG_FD_65651 | JGI IMG/M metagenome (GOLD analysis project Ga0070685, IMG submission 65651) | Switchgrass rhizosphere microbial communities from Kellogg Biological Station, Michigan, USA - KBS S1-3L metaG | ecosystem: Host-associated > Plants > Roots > Rhizosphere ...
TGGGTGACGAGCCAGACCACCGAGGCTTCGTCGGCCGTCAGCGGCACGGTGACCGAGAACTACGAGGGCACCGACACCGACGAGACCGTCTACGCCAGCCAGGCCGACTACGACGCCAACAACGTGCAGAGCACGTCGACCACCGAGGGCAGCTACAGCTACGTGGCGACCGACTACAGCGGCGGCTGCTACTGCGGCGGCGGCGAAGGGCCGTACCAGCAGGAAATGCAGATGTACTAAGCAGGATCTGCGGGAACCTCCGGCCGGCGTGGTCACACGCCGGCCGGTAGCCCCGGGAGCGGCGCGCCGGAAGGTCCGTGCGCGCCGCCCCGGCAAACCGGAAGCATCGAACCGAACATGAAGACCTTCACCCTCGTCCGCCGCCTCACGCCGAAGTCCCGCCTGGGCCGGGTCGCGCTGGCCCTGGCGCTCTGCACCGCGCTCCCGCTGGGCACCGGCGCCTTCGCCGTGGCCGTGTTCCCCACCGCCGAGCCGGTGGCGCGCACGGTGACCTGGCTGCTCGGCGCCGAGTACCTGGGGCGCGACGGCGTGGCCATCCAGCAGGGCGCCAGCGACTGCGGGATCGCCTCGCTGCAGATGGTGCTGGCCGCGCGCGGCGTGCCCGCGGTGTCGCTCGACTCGGCGCGCGCCGCGGCGCTGCGCGAGGGCGGCGCCACGATGCTGCAGCTCCAGCGCCTCGCCGAGGCGCGCGGGGTGCACGCCGAGGGATGGCGCCTGAGCCTGCGCGACCTGGCGCACTCGCCGCTCCCCGCGGTGGTGTACCTGGGCGACCACTTCGCCGTGGTGGACCGCGTGATGAGGGACGGCCGGGTGGTGATGCGCGACCCCTCGCTGGGCCGCATCCGCATCTCGGCCGAGGACTTCCGCGACCTGTGGACGGGCGACGCGCTGGTCTTCCCCCGCCCCGGCGCGCGACCGGCCTCCACGCCCGCGGCCGCCGCGCCGTCCGCCTCCCCCGCCCCGGCCCGCGCGGGGGCCCGGTGAAGCGGGCCCTCTTCGCGGCCGCGCTGCTCTCGGCCGCCGCGCTCCCGGTCGCCGCGCAGGAGGCCACGGTGCCGCGCGAGCTGTCGCTGGCGCAGGCGATCGGGCTGGCGCGCGGGAACAACCCGGAGCTGCTGTCGAAGCGCAACGACGTGGAGGTCTCGCGCGGCGCGGTGAAATCGGCCGTGGGCGACTTCCTCCCCACGGTGAGCGGCACCCTGGGCTTCGGCTACACCGCGCCGGGCGAGCGCCGCTCGGGCTCGGTCGTGCTGGCCCAGCAGCCCTCGGTCTACTCCTCCAGCTACGGCCTGAGCGCCGCCTACAGCGTGACCGGCGCCCGCCTGCTGGGCGCCCGCGTGGCCCGCGTCGAGCGCCGCGCCACCACCGCCCGTCTGACCGACGCCGAGGCCGGCCTGGCCAGCGACGTGACCCAGCGCTACCTGGGCGCGCTGCAGGCCGCCGACCAGGTGGAGCTGGCCGGGCGCGAGATCGCCCGCGCGCAGCAGCACCTGGCCAACGCCCGCGACCGGCTGAGCGCGGGGCAGGTCACGCCGCTGGACGTGCGCCGCGCCGAGGTGCAGGTGGGCCGCGCCGAGCTGCGCCGCGTGCGCGCCGCCAACGCCTACGCGGTGGCGCTCCAGGGGCTCGGCCGCTCCATCGGGCTGCGGGTCGACCCGGCCGTGCGCCTGGTCACGCGCCCCGAGGTGTTCGAGCCCACCTGGACGGCCGACGAGCTGGTGCAGCGGGCGCTGCGGGCCAACGCCGGCCTGGGCGCCGCCGCCGCCAGCGCCGAGGCGGCCGACACGCGGGTGCGGGTGGCGCGCGCCGCCTCCTGGCCCACCCTGTCGCTGGGAGTGTCGATGAACGGCTGGAAGCAGATGTCGAACGAGGACGCGCTCGTGCAGCAGCGCCTGGGCGCGGGCACGCACGATTCGGCCACCGTGTGGCGCGTCCGCCAGGAGGTGCGCGCGCAGAACCGCGGCTTCCCCTTCGGCTACAACCGCCAGCCGCTCGCCGCCACGCTCAACGTGGCGCTCCCGGTCTTCCAGGGCTTCAGCCGCGGCCAGCAGGTGCGCCAGGCGCGCGCCACCGCCGAGGACGCGCGGCTGCAGCTGCGCAGCGAGTCGCTGCGCGTGGAGCAGGAGGTGACCACCGCGCTCCTCGACCTGAAGAGCGCCCGCGAGGCGGGGGTGGTGGCCGAGCGGGTGCGCGCCGCCGCCGCCGAGGGACTGGAGATGGCGCAGGAGCGCTTCCGCCTGGGGCTCTCCAACGCGCTGGCCGTGCTCGACGCCCAGAGCGAGCTGGCCGACGCCGAGCAGGAGCAGAGCGCCGCCGTGTTCGACTTCCACCGGGCGCTGGCCCGGCTCGAGGCGCTGGTGGGCGAGTCGCTGCGATAAAAGAAGTGCTAAGTGCTAAGTGCTAAGTGCAGGGGATGACCGGCTGTTCAGCACTTGGCACTCAGCACTCAGCACTGATGTTTTGCAATCACCCGAAGCACAGGACGATAGTTACGATGAAGCGGAAGAAAGTGCTCCTGATCGCCGGCGCGGTGTGCCTGGCCCCGCTGCTGCTGGCGGGGATCGGGGCCGCCACCGACGGCGCGCCCCCCGCCGGGGCCGCGCGCACCGAGGTGGTGGGGCGGCGCGACCTCTACTCCACCGTGACCGGCAGCGGGATGGTGCAGCCCCGCCGCAAGGTCGACATCTCGTCCGACGTCTCCGGCCGCGTGCTGATGGTGGCGGTGCAGGAGGGGCAGTGGGTGGAGAAGGGGGCCCTGCTGCTGCGGATCGACGACAGCCGGCAGCAGTCGGCGGTGCTGCGGGCGCAGGCCGCGGTGGAGCAGGCGCAGGCCAGCGCCGAGCAGGTGCGCGCCAACCTGCGCCAGGCGCAGAGCGTCCTCTCGCGCTCGGAGCAGCTCGCCGGCACCCGCGGCTGGGTGACCGCCGCCGAGCTCGACCAGGCGCGCAGCCAGGTGGCGGTGGCGCAGGCGCAGCTCCGCTCCGGCGAGTTCGCGGTGCAGCAGGCGCAGGCGTCGCTGGCCGAGAGCCGCGACGCGCTGGCCAAGTGCACCCTCTACGCCCCGGCCAGCGGGCTGGTCACACGGCTCAACATCCAGGAGGGGGAGACGGCGGTGGTCGGCTCGCCCAACAACCCGGGGTCGCTGCTGCTCACCATCGCCGACCCCTCGGAGATGGAGGCCCGCATCCGCGTGGACGAGACCGACGTCCCCAGCATCCAGGTGGGCGACCGCGCCACGGTGCGCATCGACGCCTTCCCGCGGCAGAGCTTCCCGGGACGGGTGGTGCGCGTGTCGAACAGCGCGTCGCGCGGCAGCGGCGCCACCTCGGCGCACTTCCAGGTGGTGATCGCGCTCGACAGCACCGGCGTGCCGCTGCACCCGGAGCTCTCGGCCAACGCCGACGTGGTCACCGAGGAGCGCCGGCAGGTGCTGGCCATCCCCATCCTGGCGCTCACCGCCCGCGACCGCGCCGGCCACCGCCCCGACGCCGCGGGCGGCGCCGGCGACGGCGGGCCCATGGTGGAGGGGGTCTTCGTCGTCGAGAACGGCGTGGCGCGCTGGACGCCGGTGCGGGTGGGGATCGTGGGCAAGACCTTCTTCGAGGTGGCGCGGGGGCTCCGCGGCGGCGAGACGGTGGTCTCCGGCAGCTACCCGCTGGTGCGCTCGCTGGAAGACGGCGACGAGGTGGAGGTGGCGCCCGCGCGCCCGTCCGCGGCCTCGCCGGGGAGCTGAGGCGATGGGCGTCCTGCAGGCCGCGGCGCAGGCGCTCCGCACCATGCGCGAGCACCGGATGCGCACGCTGCTCACCGTGCTGGGCACCGTCACCGGGGTGGCCTTCCTGATCACCGTGATCACGGTGATCGAGGGGATGGGCCACTACATCGAGCACGACCTGGTGGGAAAGATCTACGGCTTCAACACCGTGAAGGTGCGCCGGCGCCCCGTGACCATGGACGGCGACGAGGAGGAGGCGCGCCGCTACGCGCGCAACCCCATGATCACCTTCGCCGACGCGGCTTGGCTGGCGGAGCAGATGGAGACGCCCGGGGTGCTGGCCTACTCCTCGTCCAAGCAGGCGCGCGTGGCCACCTCGTCGGGCGCGGCGCTCGAGTCGGTGAAGGTGATCGCGGCGTCGGCGCCCTACTTCCGCGTGCAGGCGCTGCAGGTGGCGCGGGGGCGCCCCTTCTCCGAGCGCGAGGCGGAGCGCGGGGTGCCGGTGGCGGTGGTGGGGCGCGACGTGGCGGCCCGGCTTTTCGCCGGGCGGCCGGTGCTGGGGCGCACGGTGCAGGTGGCCGGCGTCCCCTTCCGCGTGGTGGGGGTGCTGGAGCGGCAGGGCTCGCTCTTCTCCATGTCGCTGGACAAGATGCTGCTGGTGCCCGCGCGCTCGCCGCTGAACGGCCTGCTCTTCGGCCGCAACGCGGTGGAGGCGGTCTCCTTCCGCGTGGCCGACCCCTCGGCGCTGGCGGGCGCCGCCACCGAGCTGGAGGGGTGGATGCGGCTGCGCCACGAGCTGCGCCCGGCCGACCCCAACGACTTCGACCTCGGCACCTCGGCCGGCGCGCTGGAGATATGGGACCGGGTGTCGCGGGTGATGCTGATCGCCGGGCCGGCGCTGGTGGGGATCGCCCTGCTGGTGGGCGCGCTGGTGAGCGCCAACGTGATGCTGGTCTCCGTCTCCGAGCGCACCCGCGAGATCGGCATCCGCATGTCGCTGGGGGCGCGCCGGCGCGACATCCTCCTGCAGTTCATGGTGGAGGCGGCCACCACCTCGGGGATCGGCGGGGTGGCGGGGGTGGTGGTGGGGCTGGTGTTCACCGTCTTCATCCGCCTCTTCTCCCCGCTCCCCGCGCGGCTGGCGCCGTGGTCGGTGGTGGTGGGGGTGGCCGTGGGCGTGGCGGTGGGGCTCGCGGCGGGGGTGTACCCCGCCTGGCGCGCCTCGCGGCTGGACCCCATCGCGGCGCTGAGCCATGAGTAGGCGGCTGACCGCCGGCGCCGCGGCGGCGCGCGAGGGGGTGGCCATCGCGGTGCACGCGCTCGGCGCCAACAAGGTGCGCGCCACCCTCACCGTGCTGGGGATCGTGCTGGGCGTGGCCACGGTGATGACCATGGCCGGCGTGGTCACCGGCGTGCGGAGCGCCGTGCTCGAGGGGATGGAGGTGATCGGCCCCGAGAACTTCGTGGTGGAGCGCTACGACTTCACCGACCTGCGCCTCTCGGACATGGAGGGGCGGCCCTGGGAGAAGAGCCGGGTGGTGACGGTGCGCGAGGCCGAGCTGGTGGCGGCGCTCCCCGGGATCCGCTCGGCCACCCCGGTGGTGACCGCCACCGCCGAGGCCCGCGCCGACACGGCGGTGGTGCACGACCTGGACGTGGAGGGGCTGGCCCCGGGATGGTCGGAGTTCCGGCAGGGCACCTTCGTGGCGGGGCGCGACTTCCTCCCCGGCGAGGTGACGCACTCGGCCAGCGTGGCGGTGCTCAGCGACCGGCTCGCGCGCACCCTGCTGGGGCGCACCGACGTGGTGGGCGAGACGGTGCGGCTGAGCGGGCGTCCCTTCGAGGTGGTGGGGGTGTTCGCGCCCAAGGCGAACGTGTTCACCGACACCGAGTACGGCTGGGCGGTGGTGCCGTACAGCACGGCGCTGCGCTACATGGAGGCCGACCCGGAGTGGATGCAGGTGCAGGTGGTGCCCCGCGCCGGCGTGAAGCAGGCCGAGGCGATGGACCAGGTGACCGAGGCGCTGCGCGCGGAGCGGGGGCTGCGGCCCTCGGCGCCGAACGACTTCGCGCTCACCGCGCAGGACGCCTTCCGCGAGCTCTTCGACCGCACCACCCGCGTGTTCGTGGCGGTGCTCCTGCTGCTCTCGTCGGTGGGGCTGGCGGTGGGCGGCGTCGGGGTGGTGGCGATCATGACCATCTCGGTGACCGAGCGCACCCGCGAGGTGGGGATCCGCCGTGCGCTGGGTGCCACGCGCGCCGACATCCTCTGGCAGTTCCTGGTCGAGTCGGCCACCATGACGCTGATCGGCGGGGTGATGGGGATCGCGCTGGCGGCGGGGTCGGTGTTCCTCCTCTCGCGGCTCAGCCCGGTGCCGGCGGCGATCCCGCTCTGGTCGGCGGTGGCGGCGGTGGGAGTGATCACGGCGGCGGGGCTCGGGTTCGGGCTGCACCCGGCGGTGCGGGCGGCGCGGATGGACCCGGTGGTCGCCCTCCGCTACGAATGATCCCCGTCGAACGGCAACGGCATCTCACGCGGAGCCGCGGAGACGCAGAGGGCGCGCGCCGTTCCTCCGCGGCTCCGCGGCGCTGCGTGAGACCGTCTTTTTCCGGAGTTGGGGATTACGGATTCGGGGCGGCGCCCGGCCCGGGGGCGTCGTAGTAGGGGAGGCGCCACCCGCCGGCGGGGCGGAAGGTGTGGAAGAACAGCCAGAGCGCGGGGATCGACACGGCGATGGCGATCGCGGCGGCGCCCCAGTCCGGCGCCAGGTCCGCGGCGCTGGGGCCGGCCACGGTCCCCGACGCGCCGCCCAGGTCGGAGAGGGCGATCACCGCGTTGTTGAGCGAATGACAGAGGATGGGGACCAGCAGCGAGCGGGTGCGCAGGTAGAGGACGCACATCACCATCCCGAAGGCGAAGGCGCCCAGCAGGTCCAGGTGCAGCACCCCGAAGCAGAGGGACGAGGCCACGGCCGCGCGCACCGGTCCCCATCGCCGCTCCCAACGCGCCAGCAGCACGCCGCGGAAGAGCAGCTCCTCCATCGCCGCGGCGAGCACCCCCGCGAGCGCCTGGGCCAGCACGATCGCCGTCGACGGCACGCCCGTCGATGCGTCGGCGGCGGCCTGCAGCGCGGCGGCGGCTTTCGGGGCGAGCGTGGTCAGCACCGAGAACTGCAGCGCCGCCGTGCCGAGCGAGAGCACCAGCAGCGGCGCCGCCATCACCGCCAGGGCCCAGGCCCGCCAGTCGCGCGGCGCCCGCCCCACCAGCCGCCGCAGGCGCACGCCCCGCCCGCGCAGGTACAGCGCCAGCCCCGCCGCCACCGCGACCTGGAAGGCGACGGACGACGCCGCGTCCGACGTGTCCTCCGGCATCCCCGGCGCGAGCGTCCGCCGCGTCACCTCCACCACCACCGCCGCCGCGATCACGATCACCACCACGACCCCCGCCCGCACCCGGTCGAAGGGCGAGGGCGGGGGGATGGCCTCGGCAGCGTCGGTCACGGTTCCATCCTCGATTCAGCCAGGCTCTCACGGAGGCCACCGAGGTCGTGGGGACCGGCCCGCACGCCTCCGTGGCCTCCGTGAGAGATTTCGTATCAGCTTGCGACGTCAGGAAGGTGGAAGGATGCCGCCTCCGCCGCAACAGAACCCGGGCGGAACGGCGAACTTCGGACCGGCGCGGGAGTACAACCGCCATCCTCCCCCGCCACGATCCCTTCGAGCGCCGCAGTGAAGCCAGTCCTGATCCTCGCGCTGCTCCTGCTTCACGCCCCGCCGCTGGCCGCCCAGGAGTCGACTCCCGCGCGGCCGGAGACGGGGCCCGTGCGCCCGGCGAGCCGCCGCGGCCCCCCATCCGCCCCGCCCCTGGCCGGGCGTCCGGCCGCGCCCTCGCCGGCGACGGACGCGCAGCCGCCGCGCGGGGCGGCATCCGGACCCGCGATCATCGGCCGCGTCGTCACGCCGCCGCCGGCCGTCTACCTGCCGCCGGCGGTGGCGCACGCGTCGGCGGGGACGGCCGCGGGGGGAACGGACGGATGCACCATTCGCGACATCACGAAGCTGGGGCGCAACCCCACGCCGGGGGAGCTGCGCTGCCGCTACGCCGCGCGCGGCCCGGGGCGCTTCGGGCTGCTCTCGTACCTGGACGTGCCGGTCTACCAGCCGCGGACGCCGCAGCCGGGGACGCACATCGTCGGCGTGCCGGGGATGCCGCACCCGGCGCTGGGCGAGAGCTACGAGCAGTGGGAGTGGCGGGTGCTGCGCAGCACCTACGGCCCCGCGGCGCGCACCATCCACCGCGAGACGGCGCTGCTCGACCCGGTGTTCGCGTCCCGGCTGCTGGAGTTGGAGCGGCGGCTGCGGGTGCGCGGGGTACGCGCGTCGCGCCGGGAGACGTGGCGCGCGCCGGAGCGGCAGGCGTACATCTTCCAGCAGGGGCGGTCGCGCCCGGGATCCATCGCCACCTCGACGCTGACCTCGTGGCACAACCGCGTCGACCGGCTGGGGCGCCCCTCCGCCCGCGCGGCCGACTACGCCGTGGCCGCGCGCGACCTCCCCGCCTTCCACCAGGTCGCCGCCGAGCTGGTGCTGGAGACGTACGGCGCGGACTCGAACGACCCCGGCCACGTCTACCTCCCCGACACCGAGTCGGCGACGGGGATGGAGGTCGCGGTGCTCCGCCTGGTCCCGCGCGTCCCCCACGTCACGCTGGAGACCGGGCGGCCGTACGACGAGCGCCCGATCCCCGGGATGCCGAACTACTGGCGCGAGCTGACCGCCGTCTTCCTGCAGCGCTGGGACCCCTTCGCGAAGACGGACGTCACCCTCCCCGCCATCGCGCTCGGCGCCGTCCGACTCCCTCCCGCGCCGCCTCCGCCGCCCCAGCCGGAGCCTCCGCCCGCGCGCGGCAGGCGAGGCCGTCGCGGCCGCTGAAACAGCGGTCTCACGCAGAGACGCGGAGACGCAGAGAGCCGCCGTGGCTTTCTCTGCGTCTCCGCGTCTCTGCGTGAGATCTGCTGTTTCCGTTACTTGTCGGTCGCGATCTGCCGGGTATGGTGCTCGATGTGAATCGCCATGAACCGCATCGCCTTCACCGGCGGGATGATGCCGAAGTAGGGGTGCGTCAGCCCGCCGCCGCCCGCGCCGATCGCGCGCTCCATCTCCACCTCCCAGCGCACCCCCAGCTCGCGCAGCCGCCTCAGGAGCACCGCGCGCGGCACCGTCACCTCCGGGGGGCGCGCCTCGCGCGGCGCCATCACCCGGATGGGGAGCGAGCGGTGGAAGAGGATGTGCGGCATCAGCACCCAGCGCAGCAGCCGCTGCCGTACGCCGGTCACCTTCACCCGCAGCCCCTCCCCGGTGGTGAGCTCGCGGTTCGCGATCTCGTAGGTGAGGGCCAGGTGCTCGGCCACCTGCGCGCGCGTCCACTTGCCGGGGCCCCACGGCGCGTTCCAGGCGTCGTCCCTCAGCCGTTCGGCGGTTTCGAGGAACGCCGCGAGCGCGGCGCGGTGCTCGTCCACCGCCTCGTCCCAGCGGGGGTCGGCGGCGGTGACGGGGGGCGGCTGCTTCGCGATGGGGGCTGCCACGCGCATGGGTCGGCTCTCTGCGGCGGGACCGGCCGCGGGGTGCCGCGGAGCCGGTGAAACGACGGGGGACTGGGGTGAAGACGGGGTCCGGCGGGTGCGTCAGGGGGCGCCGAGCCAGGTGGTGACCATGTGCACCGACTCGTTCAGCGTCCACCCCTCGCGCCCCCACTGCACCACGCGGCCGACGATCTCCTCGATGCTCGACGAGCCCTCGCGCGGCGGGCCCACGTAGTCGTCGGAGGGCCACTCGCGCCAGCGCACGCGGCCCTCGCTGTCGGGGCGGTAGAGGAGGAGGACGTAGCCCTCGTGCCCCTCGGGGTGCCCGGCGTGGATCGCCAGCGTGTCCTGGCTCACTTGACCGCCGCGGCCACCACGTCCGGATGGCGGAGGATGATGGGCTCGGCGCCGGCGCGCGCGAACGGGACCACCCCGTCCACCGCCATCGCCGCGAAGAGGAGCGCCAGGTACAGCAGCGAGCTGCGGTAGAGCGCCCACGCGGGCTGCGTGTAGCTCTTGGCGCGGATCACCTTCACCACGCCCCACATGAACCACCCGCCCAGCAGCGCCGCCGCCGCGCCGTAGACCGGGCCCAGGCCGCCGTAGGTCACCGGCGCCAGCGTCACCGGCACCAGGAGCGCGGTGTAGATCAGCATCTGCCGCATGGTCTCGCGCTCGCCCCACACGTTGGGGGCCATGGGGACGCCCGCGCGGCCGTAGTCCTTCTGCTTCACCAGCGCCAGCGCCCAGAAGTGCGGCGGCGTCCAGAAGAACACGATCAGGAAGAGGTAGACGCCGGTGAGCGAGACCTCGCCCGTGGCCGCCGCCCACCCCACCAGCGGCGGAAACGCGCCCGCCGCGCCGCCGATCACGATGTTCTGCGGCGAGGTGCGCTTGAGCCAGCGGGTGTAGACGAAGACGTAGTAGAGCAGCCCCGCCAGCGCGAGGACGGCGGAGAGCAGGTTCAGGAACACCGCGAACACCGCGAACGCCGCCGCGCCCAGCGTGACGCCGAAGCCGAGCACGTGCAGCGGCGACATGCGCCCGCTGGGGATGGGCCGCAGCGCGGTGCGCGGCATCCGCGCGTCCAGGTCGCGATCCATGTACATGTTGATCGCGTTCGCGCCGCCCGCCATCAGGTAGCCGCCCAGCATGGTCCAGAGCAGCGTCGACGCCGCGGGGAGGCCGCGCAGCGCGATCACCATCGGCGCCCAGGTGGTCACCAGCAGCAGGGAGATGATGCGCGGCTTGGTGAGCGTCACGTAGTCGCGCAGCAGCTGGCGGATACCGCCGTTGCCGCCGCGCGCCGCGGCGGCGATGCCGGCGCGGTGCGTGGCGGTGGTCAGCGGCGTGTCGAGCGCCTCGCGGACGGCCGCGGGGTCGGCCGCGTAGCGCGTCGTGGCTTCGTGCATCGGTCCTTCAACGGGTCGGTGCGGGCACGCGCGAGGGGCGCGGCCGTCAGGAAGGGTGCAAATATAACCGGGGAGCGCGCCTTCGCCACCCCGCGGCCCGTTCGCCGGTCCGGGCTTCGGCAGGGCGCCGGAAGGGCCGCCCGCCCGCGTGAACGTCTTCGGACCCAAGCACTTGCGTGGACGGCGCCGCGGCCGGTATCCTCCCGCCCGCGACCCCGTCTTCCCGCCGCCACCGCAACGCGCGTTCCCCACATTGCAGCAGACGCCGAGGACCCAGCTCTTCGCCCGCTATGCCTGGGCCGTGCTCGCGTGGAACGTGGCCGTGGTCCTCTGGGGCGCCGTGGTGCGCGCCACTGGCGCCGGCGCGGGGTGCGGCAACCATTGGCCGCGCTGCAACGGCCAGGTCATCCCCCCGTCGCCCTCCGTCCAGACGCTGATCGAGTTCACGCACCGGCTGATGACCGGCGCGGACGGCCTCATGGTGCTCGCGCTGGTCGTCTTCGCCTGGCGCCTGCACCCGCCGCGGAGCCCGGTGCGCACGGGGGCGGCGCTCTCCGCCGCCTTCCTGGTCACCGAGGCGCTGGTCGGCGCGGCGCTGGTGAAGCTCGACCTGGTCGCCGACAGTCGTTCCCCCAGCCGCGTCTGGTGGATGGCGCTGCACCTGGTGAACACCTTCATGCTGCTGGGGTCGCTGACGCTGGCGGCGTGGTGGGCGTCGGGGTGGCCGCGGGTGCGGCTCCGCGGCCAGGGCGCGGCGGCGTGGCTGATGTTCTCGGCGGTGGCCGCCACCCTCGCCGTCGCCGTCACCGGCGCGATCACCGCGCTGGGCGACACGCTCTACCCGAAGTCCGCGGTGGGCCTGGGCGAGGCTGGCGCCACCTTCCTGGAGCGGCTGCGGGTGGTGCACCCCCTCGTCGCCATCGCGACGGCGCTGTACGTGGTGCTGGCGGGGATCGTTGTGCGCCGGCTGCGCGCGGGGCCGATGACGGCGCGGCTCTCTCGCCGCCTCGTGGCCCTCTTCGCCGCGCAGATGCTGGTGGGGGCGTTCAACGTGATGCTGCTCGCCCCCGTCTGGATGCAGCTCGTCCACCTCTTCGTCGCCGACGTGGTGTGGATCACCCTGGTCTGCACCACCGCGGCCGCGCTGGCCGCGCCGGAGCCGCCGTCGGGGTGGGCGGAGGCGCCGAGGGCGGCCGCGCCGTCGGGGATGGCGCGCGCCTGACGGCGGGCGGACGGGGAGGTAGGGGGCGCGCTCCTTGCACGCCTGCGGCGGCCGATCGATTGGCTTTCCACGCGGGGGAACGAACGTGACCGAGATCGTCGAGCGGCTCCGCCTGGGGGCCGACGTGAACGTGGGGAAGGGCGAGCGGCTCGCGTCGCTGCTGGGCGGCGCCGGGCTCGCGGTGCTCGGCGCGCGGCAGAAGGGGCTCGGCGGCGCGCTGCTGGGGCTGGTGGGCGCGGCGCTCGTGCATCGCGGCGCGACGGGGCACTGCTTCGTCTACGACGCGCTGGAGATGGACACCGCGTCGGGCGCCTCGGAGCACGGCGTCGTCGCGGCGGAAAACGAGCCGGGGGTGAGCGTGAACGCCTCCGTCACGGTCGCCCGCCCGGCGGACGAGGTCTACGCGCTGTGGCGCGACTTCGAGCGCGCGCCGCGCTACATGGACCGCATCTCGCGCGTGGAGGTGCTGGACGAGACCCGTTCGCGCTGGACGGCGACGGGGCCGATGGGGCGCTCGTGGACGTGGGAGAGCGAGGTGGTGGAGGACAGGCCCGGCGAGCTGATCGCCTGGGAGTCGCTCCCCGGCGCCGAGCTGCCCAACCGCGGCTGGGTGCAGTTCCTCCCCGCCGGGAGCGACGGCGCGCAGACGGAGGTGCGCTACTTCGTGGAGTTCGACCCGCCCGGCGGCGTGATCGGCGACGCCATCGCCAGCGCCTTCCACGACGCCCCGCGCGACATGATCCGCGGCGACCTGCGCCGTTTCCGGCAGTTCGCCGAGACGGAAGAGGCCGCCGTCGCGAACGTGGACGTGCCGGATGCGACGGGCGCGGAAGAGGGGACTTGACGTACTGGACGGGGTGTTTTAGCTTGGATGCACACGTGATGGGCGCGGCCGAGAGCGGGCACCGCAGCAGCGGAGCCCCGGCGAGTTAAGTCTCGCCTCGGCCGCGCACGTGTTTTCTACCCAGTCGGCCACACCCTGCCGCGCCACACTCGCTCCGCCACGCCCTCCCACAGCTCCTGCACCGCCCGCGCGGTCTTCGACATCTTTCCGCGGTCGCGGTGATAGCGCTGGCAGAGGTACGCGCAGCAGTCCGAGAGCTGCAGCAGCCGGCTGTTGTGGGACTTCACCCAGTGCACGTTGTCGACGACATGGCGCAGGTCCTCGGCGCGGTAGCCGAAGGAGGTTCCTGCTTCCTTGTAGCGCGACAGGTCCTCCATCAGCTGCTGCTCGACGTCCTTCTCCTCGTCCGAGACCAGCAGGCCGAACTCGCGCCTGCGGCGGAGGAAGCGCTCGACTTCTTCGGCCAGGTAGATGAAGGCGAGCTTGTGCGGGTGCATCGGGTTCGGGTACCGGGCGGCGAGCCGGGGCTTGTCGATCGCGACCCAGATCAGCTCCGCGCCGTGTTTCGCGAGCAGCCCCACCAGCTCGGCGTAGATCGCGACGCGCTCGGCCGGCGGCAGGGCGGCACAGGGCCCCTGGCCGCGGTACAGGTCGCTGCCCTTGCACTCGAACCGCGGGGCACGGCTCTCCGCACCGAAGCGGCGCTCGAGGACCGCGGTCATCGCGTCCTCCAGCCCGCGGGCGGCGCGGCCATGCACGGCGAGCGCCATCAGCAGGTAGACGGTGCTGGTGGGATGCGACAGGTTCAGCCCCGTGTTGCCGGAGCCGTCGAGGAAGACCAGGTACATGGGATGATCTGGCGGAGAGAAGGCGAAATCTCTGCCAGAAAGCTACGGCGCATTGTCCAGAGTGCAATGTTGCACGCGCTGGGCTGAAGTGAGCGGAGCGGTTGCGCGTGGCGGGTGTATCCGTCGCGCGTCGAGAGAGGTGAATCCCCACTTGAGGGCGGTAGATGGCCGAAACTACGCTGGTGGTGGAGAAGACGGGCGAGCTGCGGATGGACGCGGCGGCGAAGGAGGAGCGCTACCGCGAGGTCGCGGCCAACGTGGAGTCAGTGATCGCGCCGGAGCGCGACCTGCTGGCGAGCATGGCCACGATGGTCTGCCTCCTCCACAACGCCTTCCCGTACTACTTCTGGACCGGATTCTACCGGCGTGTGGGAGCGGCGCGCCTGCTGGTGGGGCCGTACCAGGGGACGATGGGGTGCCTGGAGATCGAGTTCGGGCGCGGGGTCTGCGGCAGCTGCGCGGCCCGCCGCGAGACCATCGTCGTCCCCGATGTGCACGCCTTCCCCGGCCACATCGCGTGCGACTCTGCGTCCGCGTCGGAGATCGTGGTACCGGTGCGGGATGCGCGCGGGGAGTTGATCGCCGTGCTCGACGTCGACAGCACCATCCTCGCGGCGTTCGATTACACGGACCAGCGCTGGCTGGAGCAGATCGTCGCCCTCCTCGCGGAGAAGGAGAGCCTGCCGGTGGTGACGACCGCCTGAACCCACTGCATCATCGAGCCTCGTCAACGGCGTCTCACGCAGAGCCGCAGAGCCGGGGAGAAACGCTTGCTGGTCTCTCCGCGTCTCCGCGGCTCTGCGTGAGGTCCAATCTTTTCCCAAAGTCCCGCAGCATCCGTATCTTCAGCGCATGCCGACCGATCCCGTGACGGACGCGCCCGCGGAGGCGCCGTCGCGCATCCCGCGCGGGGTGCGGGCACTGCTCCGCATTCCGCTCTACTACAAGATCCTGATCGCCAACGCCGCGCTCGTGCTGGTGGGCACCCTGTTCGGCAGCATGGTGACCGCGGCCTTCGTGCGGCAGGAGCCGGCGCGCTCGTGGTTCGAGGTGGCGGGGCTGCTGGCGCTGATCGGCGTGGGGGTGACGCTGCTGGTGAACGCGGTGATCCTGCGCGTGGCGCTGCGGCCGCTGGACGAGCTGGAGCGCACCGCCGCGCGCGTCCAGGCCGGCGAGCTGGACCGGCGCGCGCCCGTGTCGCCGGTGGCCGACCGCGAGCTGGACCGGCTGCGCGCCACCTTCAACGCCATGCTGGACACCGGCGCCGCGTACCGCGCCCGGCTGCGCGACGTGGCTGCCCGCGCCCTCACCGCGGCCGAGGAGGAGCGCAAGCGCATCGCCCGCGAGCTGCATGACGAGACGGCGCAGATGCTGGCGGCGCTGCTCATCCGCATCCGCGTGGCGCGCAACAGCCGCGACCCTGCCGCCATGGAGCCGCTGCTCGAGGACATGCGCGAGCAGGTGTCGCACGCGCTGGAGGGGATCCGCCGCTTCTCCCGCGGCCTGCGCCCGCCCGCGCTCGACGAGCTGGGGCTGGTGCCGGCGATCGAGGCGCTGGCGCGGTCGCTGGAGGAGATCGGTGGCGTGGCGGTGAGCGTGCGCGCCGAGGACGTCACCGGCGATCTGCCGCCCGAGGCGGAGCTCGCCACCTACCGCATCGTGCAGGAGGCGCTCTCGAACGTGATGCGCCACGCGCGCGCCACCCGCGCCGACGTCCGCATCGCGCACGAGGGCGACCGCCTGGTGGTGGCGGTCGAGGACGACGGGCGCGGCTTCGACCCCGCGCGCGTGATGTCCACCGACGGCGGCGGCCTGGGCCTTTTCGGCATGAAGGAGCGCGCCGGCTACATCGGCGGCCGCATCGACGTCGTCAGCGCGCCGGGCGGCGGGACGAGCGTGCGCGCGGAGATCCCGGTCGAGCTCGGGCCTCTGGGCGAGTGACCGGCGGGTTCCCATGGGCCAAACGAAAACGCCACTCCCTCGGGCTCGGGGAGTGGCGCGGCGCGTCCGTCGCTGTTTCAGGCCGGTTTGGAGTCAGGCTCCGGGTCCGGCCACGTGCCGAGCTCTTCGGGCAGGTCGCTCGCGAGGTGAGCTTCGACGACGCCGTCGTCCAGTGAGGCGATAAATCCAGCGCTCTGGTCGAGACGCTGCCCAGCGCCTGCCCGTAGCTCCGCGAGCGCCTCCAGTCGCTCCGCGGGGGTCCGGGCGTCCGCCGGTGTCGCGGCCGATCGTGCGGAAGATCCCCTCATGCTCCCTCGCTCATGCCAGTTTCTTGCTCAAGTATACAATCCCCTTGCGCGTTTCGGCAAACTCGAAGCCGGAACGAAGATAGATGGAGAGTGCGCCGGGGAGCGGGTTCCTGAGCATCAGGTCGCTGCACCCGAGCGCCGTGCCGTACGCGCTCGCGGCCGCGAACATCAGCAGCGTCACCCGTCCACGCAGGGGATGATCAGGCCGCGGTGAGCTCTGCATGAACCGCAGCGTGATCCTGCTCTTGCCGCGAGAGACTTTTGCCGACGGCGAGTCCGCAGAGCTCATCGTCCTCCCAGAGCGCTGCATGGAAGGCCCGCGGCTTCTTCAGGAACGGAACGACGAGCTGGTCCCACGGCCATCCCCCATCGGCCGTCCAATGCGGCCGCCTCGACCACGTTTCTCGAAACGCCCGGACGGCATCCGCTGATATCGGCGTGATGCGGGTCCCCTGCGTCGCGATTCCTCTGACGGTCGCCTCGTGCAACGCACGCTCGTAAGCGATTGTCCGAAACTGAGCGTATTCAGCGTGTGCCGCTCGATAGAAGCGGTCGCGGTCGGCTGGCATCGCTCGATTTCGATTGGGAAGCCGAGAGTGGTGTCGGTCAAAAGAAGCCCTAACGTGGCCGCCATCCGGGCGTGTCAAGATCGTCCAGTATCTTGCTGCCAGCCGTCACGCTCCCGCCGTGGTGGCACTGGAGGGCTTTAGGTATATTTCACGCTCTGCCCGTTTCGGCAGATAAGGATTGTCGCCTACGCCGCACCCGATCGAATGGACCAGTCCGTCGCCCCGCCCGAACCTGCCGCCGTGCCCGAGCCGGCGGTGCCGAAGCCCACCTTCTGGCAGAAGCTGAAGGGTGGGCAGATGCGCCAGCTCCTGCCGCGGCTGCGGCCGCACGCGGGGGCCGTCGCCATCGCCACCGTGATGCTGCTGATCAGCGCGGCGCTCGGCCTGGCGTTCCCCTACATCGTCGGAAAGATCTTCGACGGCGCGTTCATGCGCGGCAACACGCGCGCGCTCGACCGCATCGCCCTGGTCATGCTGGGGCTGGTGACGCTGCAGGCGGTCGCCAGCTACGTGCAGAACTACCTGCTCTCCGCCACCGGCGAGCGGGTGATCGCGAAGCTGCGCAAGGATCTCTTCGGCCACCTGCTCACCCTTCCCCCCGCCTTCTTCGCGGACCGCCGCACCGGCGAGCTCACCAGCCGCCTGGGCGCCGACGTGCAGATGCTGCAGTCGGTGCTGGTGATGAACGTCACCGAGCTCTTCCGGCTCACGCTGACGCTCGTCGCGGTGGTCGTGGTCCTCTTCCTCAAGCAGCCGCTGCTCACCCTGGTCACCATGAGCGTGGTGCCCATCGTGGTGGGCAGCTCGTGGTACCTGGGGGAGCGGCTGAAGAAGACGTCGCTGGGGGTGATGGACCAGATCGCCGAGGCCACGGCGGTGGCGGAGGAGGCGTTCTCGCAGATCCGCGTGGTACAGAGCTTCGTGCGCGAGGACTTCGAGCGCGCGCGCTACGGGGCGCGGATGGACCGCGCCGTGGCGGTGGCGCTCCGGCGCTCGGTGACGCGGGGGATCTTCTACTCCGCGATGGGCTTCACCACGCTCGCCGCGTCGGTGCTGGTGCTCTGGCTGGGGGGCAAGATGGTGCTGGCGGGGACGCTCACGGTGGGCACGCTGGTGAGCTTCCTCCTGTACGCCGGGCAGGCGGCGAACTCCGTGGGCGGGATCGGGCAGCTCTGGAGCATGTACCAGGAGGCCACCGGTGCCGCCGGCCGCGTCTTCGAGATCCTGAACGCGCGCCCCAAGCTCCGCGACCCGGACCATCCGCTGGCGCTCCCCGTGCCGGTGCGCGGCGGCGTGGCGTTCGACGACGTCTGGTTCCGCTACGAGCGGGCGGCCGAGCTCCCCTCGGTGAGCGAGGGCGGGGGCGAGGTGGCGATGGCGTTCCTGCGCATGCTGGGCGCGGCGCCGCTGGAGGGCGGGGCCGCCGCGTCGGCCGTGCCGGACTGGGTGCTGCGCGGCGTGTCGATGCGGATCGAGCCGGGGGAGACGGTGGCGCTGGTGGGCCCCTCGGGCGCGGGGAAGACGACGCTCGCCGCGCTGATCCCCCGCTTCTGGGACGTGCAGAAGGGGAGCATCCGCGTGGACGGCGTGGACGTGCGCGAGACGCGCATCGCCGACCTGCGCACCGCGGTGGGTCTGGTGCCGCAGGAGACGCTGCTCTTCAGCTCGTCCATCCGCGAGAACATCGCGTACGGGAACCCGGAGGCGAGCGACGGCGAGGTGGAGGCCGCGGCCCGCGCGGCCCACGCGCACGAGTTCGTGAAGCTCCTGCAGGAGGGGTACGACACCAAGGTGGGCGAGCGGGGGATCAAGCTCTCCGGCGGCCAGCGCCAGCGCGTCTCCATCGCCCGCGCGATCCTGAAGGACCCGGCGGTGCTGATCCTGGACGAGGCCACCAGCAGCCTGGACAACGAGAGCGAGGCGCTGATCGAGGACGCGCTGAACCACCTGCTGAAGGATCGCACCACGCTCATCATCGCCCACCGGCTCTCCACCGTGCGGCGCGCGGACCGGCTGCTGGTGCTGGACGGGGGGCGGATCGTGGAGGAGGGGACGCACGCGGAGCTGCTGGCCCAGGGCGGGCTCTACGCCCGCCTCTACGCGCGGCAGTTCCGGGACGACGACGCGAAGCCGGTGGACCTCCTCTCGGATGCCGACGCCGTCGTGGAGGCTGCGGCTTCGTAACGGCAGGGCTTCGCGAGACGCAGAGGAAACGGAGAGAACGTCAACTGCGTTCTCTCCGTTTCCTCTGCGTCTCTGCGTGAAACGGCCGTTGCTTCAGCCGAGGACGCCGCGGAACCTGGCGGGGTCGACGGTGAAGCCGGGGAAGACGCGCTCCAGGTGTGTCGCGCCCAGGTGAGACTGCGCCACCTCGCCGAAGACGTCGCGGAAGTCGGTGGTCACCTTCAGGTCGCGGCCCTCGTTGAGCCGCTCGGGCGCGAGGCCGGGCCAGTCGCCCAGCACGCGGCCGCCGCGCACCTCGCCGCCCAGCACGAACATGCAGTTGGCGTGGCCGTGGTCGGTGCCGCCGGTGCCGTTCTCCGCGACGGTGCGGCCGAACTCGCTCATGGTGAGGATCACTACGTCGCGCATCCGCTCGCCCAGGTCGTCGTGCAGCGCGCGCAGGCCCTGCGCCAGCTCGCCCAGCCGCCGCGCGAGCTGCCCGTCGGCGCCGCCCTGCGCCACGTGCGTGTCCCATCCCCCCAGGTCCGCGAACGCCACCTCCACCCCCACGTCGGCCTTCACCAGCTGCGCGATCTGCCGCAGCGAGCGTCCGAACTCCGTCTGCGGGTAGCGGATGGCGGCGGCGGGCTGGTAGCGCGCGGGGTCGATGCGCTTCAGCAGCTCGGCCGCCTCCAGCCCCTCGCCGGCGGCGCCGCTCACCAGGTCGCCGTGGTCGGTGCGGTACATCTCCGCGAAGGTGCCGGCCAGCGACGGGTCGCGCCCGCCCGCCACGCCGAAGCGGTCCAGGTCGGAGATGGCGAGCGACGGCGCCGTGCCGCGGAGGCTGAGCGGGAGCGCGGCGCCCATCGCCACGCCGCGCAGCGCCGCGGCGCCGTCGGCCAGGTGCTGCTGGCCGGCGGCGTGGTCGGCCGCGTGCGCGCGCGGGTCGGCCAGGGTGCGGCCGCCGCACTCCGCGCACCCGGTCTCGCGCAGCACCCGGTTCAGCCACCCGTCCGCCGCGCGCCGGTCGGGCGAGGCGGTCTCCATGATGTCCT
>Ga0070685_10000614_pt1 | contig 19656 bp, 20 predicted proteins | sample KBSS13LmetaG_FD_65651 | JGI IMG/M metagenome (GOLD analysis project Ga0070685, IMG submission 65651) | Switchgrass rhizosphere microbial communities from Kellogg Biological Station, Michigan, USA - KBS S1-3L metaG | ecosystem: Host-associated > Plants > Roots > Rhizosphere ...
CGTCCGTAGCGTGCCATGCTCACCCTCCTGCGGTTGAGTGGTCCTTCCTGGCGCATCCCCGATCCTGCCGGGGAAGGACCCCTCGTCGGGTGCAAGATGCGCACCCCTGAACCGTGGTTGTCCGGCACTACCTTACCACGCCCCCCCAAGACGTCATCCTGAGGCCGGCCACACGTAACTCACGTCATGGAAAAGACTTCGCAGGCCGAAGGATCTATAGCCGGCCCCGCGAACGAGCTTCCGAAGCGCACCGGACGGACGTCTCTGCACTTCGGCCATTCGATCCCGAGGGTCGAGTACAGATCCTTCGGCCTGCATGTCTCTGTGCGGCCAAAGGTCTGGCGTGGCCGGCCTCAGGATGACGTCGGGGGGTGTGGTGCGTAGGGGTAGTCAGCGGGGCGGTCCGAGGCTCGACGCCGCCTGAGGAATACGACGAGGAGGCCGATCACGCCAATGGCGGCGAAGCTGAACCACTGGAAGGCGTAGCTCAGGTGCGGGCCGTCGTCGAGCGGGGGGAGGGCGACGCGCACGGGCGGGCGGCGGCTCGCGGAGTCGGAGCCGGGAAGCTGCTGGAGGTAGAGGCGCGCGATGGGGCGGCGCTCCGTCCGGCGCAGCACGTCGAGGTCGAGGCGGCGGTAGCTCGTCGCGCTGCCGCTGCGCGCGGGCTCGCCGCCGTTCCGGGTGCCGCGCGGGATCTCCTGCAGGATCCCCTCGACCGTGCGCGTCCCCGGCTCGGCGTACGGCCGCGCGTCGACCGTGGCGGCGTCGGGGGAGGGGACCCAGCCGCGGTTCACCAGCAGCGCGCGCGGCACGCCGGGGACCACCAGCGGCGTGACCAGGTGCACCCCCGGCCGTCCCTCGTCGGACCGGCCGCGAAGGACGATCTCGCCGGACACGTCGTAGCTCCCCGTCGCCCGCAGGTGGCGGTTGATGAACCGCGCGGGCTCGCGCTCGATGGCCTCGGCGGCCGCCGAGTCGTAGTCGAGCACGGGCATGCGTGCGGCGGCCTCCAGCGCGTGGTTGCGCGCCCGGCGCTGCTCCAGCCGGTCGAGCTGCCAGAAGCCCAGCCGCACGCACACGCCGCACATCGCCAGCACGAACGCGGCGGCCAGGATGCCGCGCAGGGAGAATCTCATCGACGGGTTGAAAAGATGGTCCCACGCAGAGACGCAGAGCCACGGAGAGGTTCTCTCTGCGACTCTGCGTCTCTGCGTGAGACGCCGTTCAGCGGGCCTGCGTACCCTGCTTGTCGATGGGGGTGCGCAGGTTCTCGGGGATCCACCAGTAGATCACGTCTTCCCACCACTCCGGCCCGCGGAACTTCACGCCGCGGAAGCGCGCGCTCACGCCGTAGAACTCGGGGTCGAAGAAGATCGGCGCGTACACGGCGTCGGTCACCACCGTCTGCTCGATCTGGCGCCAGAGCCCCCGCGCGCGGGTGGTGTCGCCCTCCACGATGGCCGAGTCGATCAGCGCGTCGAGCTTCGGGTTCCTGTACCCGGCGAAGTTGGCGCCGCCGGGGGGAATGGCGGCCGAGTGCCAGACCATCCGCGCGTTGGGCCCCATCACCCCCGGGCCCCATCCCCATCCCCAGAACGAGCCCTGGAACTCGCGGGCGCGCAGCCGGGCCACCCAGGTGGTGCGCTCGTAGGCGCGCGGCACGAACTGGATGCCGGCCTGCTTCACCATCGCCTGGATGGCGACGAGCATGTCCTGGCGCACGGGGTCGGCCGAGCTGTACTCCACCTCCAGCCTGAGCGGCTGCCCGTTCTTCTCGCGGATGCCGTCGCCGTTGGTGTCGACCCAGCCGGCGCTCTGCAGGAGGGCGGAGGCCTGCTGCACGTTGAAGGCGAGCGGCTGCAGCCCCTCGCTGTGCTCCCGCAGCTTGGTGGGGATCGGCGAGCTGGCCGGCTCCCCCGCCTCGCCGAACATCGAGCGGGCGAGGGTGGCCCGGTCGATCGCCATCAGGAACGCCTGCCGCACCCTGACGTCGTTCACCGGGGCCTTGTCCTGGTTCCAGACGATCCACCCGGGGCGCACCCGCGCGGCGCTGAAGAGCCGCACGTTCGGCGCGGCCTGCAGCCGCTCGCGCTGGTCGGCGGTGATCTTGTCCAGGTCGCCCTCGCCGTTGATGAGCGCGGTGAGGCGGCCGCTGGGGTCGGGAACCACGCGCACGATGATGCGGTCGAGCGAGGCGCGTGGGCTGGCGTCGGGGTTGGCCTCGAGCACCGCCTCCTGTCCCTTGGTCCAGCGCACGAAACGGTAGAGCCCGTTCCCCACCGGCCGGCTGTTGAAGGCGGCCTGGCGCATCTGCCCCGGTGGGGTGCTCTCCAGCAGGTGCTTCGGAACGGGGACCACCTCCAGCAGCGAGTTGAGGGTGGCGGTGCCCGTGCGCGCGAGCTTGACCTCCACCGTCATGCTGTCGACCGCGCGGACGGAGGTCACCGCCTCCACGTCGCCCTGGCGGGTGCTGGCGACCATGGAGTCCTTCTGCATCTGGATGGTGTAGACCACGTCGGCGGCGCTGGTGGGCACGCCGTCGTGCCACTTGATGCCGGGGCGCACGTGCAGGACCACGGTGGTGGGGTCCGTCTGCTCCCACCGCTCCAGGAAGTCGGGGGTGTAGTTGCTGAGCGTGCTGTCGCGCCGGGCCAGGGCGCGGAACATCAGGTGCACCAGCTGGTAGGCCGGGTTGGCGTCGTAGGTCAGCGGATTGAGGTTGTCGGCGTCGCCCTCGCTGAGCACCACGAGCGTGCCCCCGGGGGGCCCTCCGCCCAGGGTGTTGAAGTTCCCCGGCGGCGGCGTGTCGTCGACCGCGCCGCCCGGGCCGCCCCGCTGGTCGCCCCCGCCTCCGCCGCACCCCGCCAGCGCCAGCGCGGCCAGCGCCGCCGCGACCCCCCTCCCGGTGATCCGCATCGTCGCACCTCCCCTGGGTTCCGCGTCAGCCTCTGATTCGCCTCAGCCCCTCCGCAGGAACCGTACACACAAAGAAAAAAGGCCTCACGCAGAGCCACGGAGGCACGGAGAGCACGTCGTTTCTCTCCGTGTCTCTGCGTCTCCGCGTGAGACGCAGTCGTTTTTCAGAAGCGGTCGAAGGTCCACGGCTTCGGCACCTCGAAGGCGCGGTCGAGCATCTTCACCACGTCGGCGCCGTCGAGGGTGGCCAGGCCGCCGGCGAGCGCCTGCCAGGGGGCGATGGCGCCGATGTAGATGCGCGAGAGCGTCTGGACCGGCATGGCCAGGCTGGCGTCGACGCGGCCGCCGATCCACGGCTCCACCTGCAGCGCGCCGCCCTCCATCCGCACCCGCCAGGGGCCGCGGTTCTCCAGCACCTGCGCGTCCTCGATCTCCAGCTTGAGCGTGAGCTCGGCCTCGCTGGCCAGGGCGCGCCGCTCCAGCGCCTCGGGGACGTCGAGCACGCGGAACATCGGCCCGCGCAGGAGCGTGGCCGAGGGGAACCAGAGCCGCCAGCTGGGCGCCTGCAGCAGCGGGAGCCGCGGCTCGCGGATGCGGTCGCCGAAGCCCTCCTCGGGGTGCGCGCGGTAGGCGATCTCGCGCCACTGGTCGCCCAGCGTGCTCAGCCAGCCGTAGATCCCCCGCTGCGCGGGGATGGTGAGCCAGGCGCGCTCCTCCACCTCCAGGTAGCGCCGGTCCAGCGGCAGGTCGGCGCGGTAGCGGACGATGCAGTACCCTTCGGGCACCCCGTCGTCGCTCCAGTAGACCACCGCGGCCTGGTCGTCGTGCCCCCAGCTCCTGGACCAGCTCCGCTCGGTGCGGTCGAGCTGCCCGGTCTGCAGCAGCCGCGCGGCCTCGGCGTAGACGGCCTTCAACGCGTCCAGGTCCGCGGGCGTGTCCACCAGCCGCACCTTCACCCGCTCCGCCTTGTCGTCGGGCAGGAGCGCGGGGGGGAGCTGGTACTGGTGGGCCTCGCCGGCCAGCCCGTAGCCCAGGTCCTCGTAGAAGCTCGCGCGGAAGGGGAAGAGGGCGCTGGCCACGTCGCCGCGCTCGCGGGCGTGCTCGAAGCCGGCCACGAGCATCCGCTGCGCCAGCCCGCGGCGTCGGTGGGTGGGGGAGATGGCGACGCCGGCCACGCCGGTGACCGGGAGCGCCGCGCCGGCGATCCACTGGCGCAGCCAGAGGAGCTGGCAGGCGCCCACCAGGCGGCCGTCTTCCTCGGCCACCCAGAGCGCCTCGAGCCCGCCGTGGGGCCCGTCCTTCAGGAACTCCATCCACCACTGGTGTCCGCGTCCCGGCGCGGGGAAGCTGTGCGTCTGCAGCCGCGACACCTCTTCCAGCTCGTCCGGCCGCGCCGGACGGAATGTCTCGCTCAAGTCCCCGTCCCGATCCCGTCGTTGGTGTAGTTGCCGCCGCTCTCGTCCCCGGATTGGATCACCCCGGGTTGGAAACCCGGGGGTGCAACGGCCCCAAGTCCGCCTGCGCGGACTCTCCACCGCGGCGCCACGGCACGAAGCCACCGGTTTCGCAGCCTCGGCCGAGCGGACCCCGGTGCCGCGCGACCCGACCTCGGCCGCGAGTCCGCGAAGGCGGACTTCGGGCAGTGGCTGCCGCGGTTTCAACCGCCCGGCCCCAGCCCGGCCCTGCTCGAAGCTCGTCCCCCGGCGCGTGGCCCGGCTTTCGCAGCCGCCCCGCATCAATCCCGGGCACGACCGCAATCCGGCGCGCGCGCCAGCCTTGCGGGTACCGTGCCACGCACCGGCAACTTACCCGCGGGCCCCATGCATCGCCAATCGACCCGGATCCGCCTCTTCGCCGCGCTGGCCTTCGCGCTGGCGGCGGCGTGCCGCAGCGCCAGCCCGCCGCAGGGCGACGGCGCCGCCGACACCCTCCCGCGCCCCGCCGGCTCGGCCACCGCCGCCGCTGCACCGTCGGCGGACGGCCAGGTGCTCCCGGGACTGGAGGTGCTGGTGCGCGACTCGCTGCAGCTGGTGCGGGGGAAGCGCGTGGGGCTCATCACCAACCAGACCGCCATCTCCTCGCGCGGAGAGCACGCGGTGGACGTGCTGGCGCGGGCGCCGGGGGTGCGGCTGGTGGCGCTCTTCGGCCCCGAGCACGGGGTGCGCGGCACGGTGGAGGGGGGCGAGCGGATCGAGAACCAGCGCGACAGCGCCACCGGCATCCCCGTCTACTCGCTCTACGGCCGCACCCAGAAGCCCACGCCCGAGATGCTCGCGGGGCTCGACGTGCTCCTCTTCGACATCCAGGACATCGGCGCGCGGCCGTACACCTTCGTCTGGACGATGGCGATGGCGATGGAGGCGGCCGCCCAGCGCGGCATTCCCTTCGTGGTGCTCGACCGGCCGAACCCCATCACCGACGAGGCCCAGGGGCCGATGATGGCGCTGGAGATCCGCACCGAGCGCATCGGCCAGCCCATCACCGGCCTCTACCCGGTGCCGCTGCGCCACGGGATGACGGCGGGGGAGATCGCGCGCTACGTGAACGCCGAGTTCCGCGTGGGCGCCGACCTGCACGTGGTCCCCGCCGCGGGATGGGAGGGCGACGAGTGGTTCGACCGCACGGGGCTGCGCTGGGTGAACCCCTCGCCCAACATCCGCTCGCTCGACGCGGCGCTCAAGTACAGCGGCCTCGTGCTGGCGGAGGCGACGAACCTGAGCGTGGGCCGGGGGACGGACGCGCCCTTCTCCTACCTGGGCGCGCCGTGGATGGACGCGGGGCGGGTGATCGAGGCGGTGCGGAAGTACGACCTGGACGGGGTGCGGCTGGAGAGCGTGATGGTGACCCCGAGCGGCGCGCAGCCCCACCACATGGTGCGCATCACGGTGACGGACCGCGACGATTTCGACGCCCCTTTCGCCACGCTGGCGCTGCTGACGGAGATCAAGCGGCTCCATCCCCAGCAGTTCAAGGTCGAGGACCCGCCGGGGATGACGCAGATGCTGGGGTCGAAGTGGGCGATGGCCGCCTTCCAGCGCGGCGACGACCCGCGCACCATCCAGCGCCGCTGGCACGAGGAGCTCGAGGCGTGGCGGCGGATGCAGGCGAAGTATCGCCTCTACCCCGACTGATTGGGCCCTCCGTGCTTCCGTGTGAGATCAGCCGTTCTCTCTGAGCGCCGCGGCCGCGGATCGCGCCAGGACGGCGAGGGTGGCGAGCGGGGCCAGGATCATCACGACCGGGCCGGCGATCGCGCCGAAGAAAAGCGGGAGAGACGGCCAGCCGATGGACAACGGACTCTCCACCGTCCACGCGAGCGAGATCTCGCATTGCGCGACCACGGCCCCCGTCGCAACGAGGAGCGCGCTGAGCCGGGTGGCGGGCCACCGCTTCACCGCGCGCTCGGCGACGATCCAGCGGAAGAACGCGAACATGGAGGTCGCGGGGAGCACCACGCATCCCAGGATCGTGATCACCTCCATGTACGGCAGATACGTTCCCTGGGGGAATTGCGTGAGCGAATCGACGAATGCCGTGAGGCTCCCGCGTTTGACCAGGAACGGGTAGGCGTCGAGCAGCGGGAGGAGGATGGGGACGAGCCGCGCCGGAATCCCCGGGTACGGACCATCCGGGCTGCTCGAGGCCACCCAGACATTGCGCCCCGCCGCCGGTGCGGGAACGCTCGGACAGTCGTATCCGGGCAGGTCCACGTTCGGCTCCGCCGCAACGCTTTTCATCGGTTCCCCGCCGTTGCCCCTGCCGCTCCGCGCTGCGCATCGGCGTGCGCCCGCAGCATCTCGATCACCTCGCCGACGGTCTGGACGCGCTCCCATTCCTCCAGCGGAACGTCGATCCCGAGGAGTTCCTGCACGTCCGGGATGAAACCCAGGGTGATGTCTTCGTCCCACAACAGGTCGAGCATGGATGATTCGTGCCGCCGTGCCTCGGCGGGTGGAACGGCGAGATCCTCGAGCACGCGGTAAACCGCCGCTTCCACCCGGTCGGGTGCCATGGTTCGGCGCGGCGGCATCCACCGGCCGGCGGAAGCGGCCGCGGCCAGGTCGCCGATGGTGAGCGGACGAAGCCCCGCGGCCTGCTCCGGCGTGGGCGCGAGCAGGTTCACCAGCACCATCCAGAGAAAGGCCACGGGATTGGTGCCGGCTTCGGGGCCGAAATACCGGTCGTGCTCGTATTCGCCCAGGTCCACGTGGAACTCGGCCGCGAACCTCTCCATGAGGTTGTGGGCATCCATCCCGTCGACGCCGAGGTCGCCGAGCAGCCTCGTGCTCCAGCAAACCCGGCCGCGCGGCACGCCCACCTCGTCCGCCACGAAGGCCGCGATCCGGCGCCAGAGCAGATCGTCCCCGACCGTCTCCGGGTGGGCCATGCGCCTCAGGTGATCCATTCCACCGCCGGAGGTGATACGAGCCAGCCCGCTCCCTGTCTCCGCACGTCGACGCGGAGGTGCACCATCCCCAGGAGCCGGCGGTCCGGCCAGACGCAGGTGACGAACGCGGAGAATCCTCCACTACCCGCGCGGGCCAGCGAATCCATGCGCACGTACACGCCGTCGTGCCAGACGCGGCAGTACGAGTGTACGCGCGCGCAGCGGATGGCCTCCCGCTCCCTCGCGTCGCGGTGGGGGCTGCGGATCGACGCCTCCATCTGCCGCTTCGAGACGGGAGCGCCGAACGCCTCGCCATGCCGGGCGAAGGAGCCCACGTCGATCATCAGCGGGCGGCCGGCGCGTCCGCGCAGGTCGTGGGCGTTGCCGCTCGCCGAGTCCGCGACCGCGGCCAGCACCCGGGCCTCTGGCGTGGGCGCGGCCGCGCGGCAGCCCTGGCCCCCGAGCACGAGACAGGCTCCCCCGATCCATGCCAGCCCGCATCGACGAAGCCGTGGTGCTGAACGCATCCGTCGCCTCGCATTTTCCTGGGACGAAGCTGCCGTTGTGCGCCTCTACGAGGGCACCGAGGTAAAACGACGCGGGATGGCCCGGCCTAGTCTGGCGGAAAGGTCGAGCGGGTCGCGATCAGGTCGTCCGTGGTCCCGAAGCGGCCGTCGGGCCCGGCGGAGCGGACTTCGAAATCGTCCTGGCTTCGTGAATAGCGGACCTTCCGGCCCCACCCGTCCCGCGCCATGTCACGCCTGGTCCGCGGAGCGATGCGCTCCGGAATCACCTCGCGCAGCGCGGCCGGCGGCTCGCCCGTGTGACGTGCATGATCCTGAATCCACCCACGGAGTCGGACCAGCCGGACGCGCGTGAGGTCCACCGGATCGGTGAACACCATCGCGTCCGTGTCGACGATGGTCCCCCGTGAGGCCGAGCCAGGACCTGGATGGCTGGATGGGGGATGGCCCGCGCACGCAGCCAGCGCGCATGCAGCGATCGCGAGCGATGAAGCGGTCCGTAACATGGCTACCCCCTCTTTCGACGCGTCGCTCGCCGCGGGCGGGTGCGCGAGCGCCGCGTCGACTCCGCCCCTGTGCCGGAAAGCTACGGATCAGGACCGGCTCCAGAGCGTCCATGCGGTCAGACGCCATCGTTCGCCCTGCGTCCAGCTACTCCTCCTCGATCCAGGAGATCCACATGAGCCCCAGCGCGCCGCCCGTGGCGAGGGCACAGACCAGGATGATCGCGACATCCATGTCGCCCACGATCATCGCGCAGCCGGTGTAGACCGGGACCGCCCAGGCGAAGCCCACGAGCACGGCTCCCCAGCGCCAGCGCGTGAGGGGAAACGCGAGCGCGGCGAGCACACCGCCCAGGGCCGGTCCGAAGAGAAACGCGGCGATCGTGCCGAGGTAGCTCGTTCCCTCGAAGTCGAGCGCGAGCACGCCGCCGAAGACCCACACGAGCGTCGCAAGGGCGCAGAGCATCAGGCCGAGCACCAGCCCGAACACGGCGAAGAACAGCATTCGCTCGCGCAGTTCCGCGAACCTCCCGGCCGGGATCCCGCGGGCCAGCCTCGGCGACGATGTCTTTCTCATGGTTCCAAAGATAACAGCATCTCTCGCGGAGACACGGAGACGCGGAGAGGCACGGCGGCTCTCTCTGCGTCTCCGTGTCTCCGCGTGAGCTGCCGTTCCTCAGGCCGCGAACGAAAATCTGCAGCTCGGCGCCTCGCCGCGGTCGCAGCACTCGGTGACCTGGTAGCCCACGACCTCGCTGAGCAGCGCGGCGGCGATGCGGCAGACCTCGGGGTGGTCGTCCACCGCCTCGCGCAGCGGGCAGCCGAAGCCGCGGATGCTCACCCGGCTCCCGTCCACCCGCGCCTCGGCCACGCCGCCCAGCTCCGCCAGCACCGCCACCGCCGCCTCGGCCCGGCGCGCGGGGTCGCCGCCCGCGCGCGCGAAGGGCTCGGCCAGGCGGCGCCCCACCTCGGCCACCATCGCATCCACCTGCTCCGGCGGGTGCGAGCGGCGCACCACGTCGAGCACGGTACGCAGCACCACCCCGTAGGCGCGCGGGAAGAGCGCCTGCGCCTGGTCGGTGAGCGCGAAGAGGTGCGCGGGCTTCCCCACCCCGCGGCGCACCCCCGCGAACGCCGCCAGCCCGTCGCGCTCCAGCGCCGCCAGGTGCGTGCGGATCGCGTTGTCGGTGAGCGACAGCTCGTCGGCCAGCTCGTTGACCGTGCGGGGCCCTCGCCGCAGCAGCGCGATGATGCGCCCCCGCGTGCTCCCCAGCGCCCGGTCGTTCCAGCGGATCGCCTCCATGGCGGCCTCCTTTTCGCCGCGAATCTAACGCTTTCGCCAAGCTGAGTCCAGTAAGTCAAGTAGATTATTGACAAATGTCGGGAGACCCACGCAGATTGTCCCCCACTCGCGCGGAGGGAAAGGAATCCGCCCGCCGCGCAGCCGGCGTACCAACGCCGGGCTGTACCGCACTCACATCCTGATGGAGGAAGGCCGATGACCCGCAGCACCCGCACCCTCGCTCTCGCCCTGCTCGGCCCCGCCCTGGTGCTGGCGGCCTGCAAGAGCGACTCCGACGACCAGGCCGCAGCCACCGACACCACCGCCGTGGTGACGCCCCCGCCCCCGATGGCCGCCCCGGCGGGCGACTCGTCCGCGCCGGCGGCGGGCGTGCCGAACGACGCGCAGATCGCCGCCATCGTGCTGGCCGCCAACGCGGTCGACAGCACCGCCGGCGAGCTGGCGCAGCAGAAGGGGACCAACGCCGAGGTGAAGCAGTTCGGCCAGACGATGGTGACGGACCACGGCGGGGTGAACAAGCAGGCGGTGGCGCTGGCGACGAAGCTGAACCTGACGCCCGAGCAGAACCCCACCAGCCAGCAGCTCACCCAGGGCGGCGAGCAGTCGCGCACGCAGCTCAACGGTCTCAGCGGCGCCGCCTTCGACCGCGCCTACATCGACCACGAGGTGGAGTACCACCAGACGGTGCTCGACGCGATCGACCAGACGCTGATCCCCAACGCGCAGAACGCCGAGCTGAAGGCGCTGCTCACGCAGGTCCGCCCCGCCGTGGCCGCGCACCTGGAGATGGCGAAGGGCATCCAGACGAAGCTGGCGGGGAGCTGATGGGCGCGCGGCGAGGGACCCGCGGCCTCGGCGCGGCGGCGGCCCTCGCGGCCGCGGCCGGAGCGTGCGCGGGAGGCGGACACGCGCCGGCGCGCCACGAGATCGAGATCCGCACCTTCGTCTTCTCGCCCGCTGCGGTGGCGGCCGAGCCCGGCGACTCGCTGGTGTTCGTGAACCACGACGCCGTGCCGCACACCGCCACCGCGCTGGACGGCTCGTGGGACACGGGCTCGATCCCCGCGAACGCCACCAGGGCCGTCGCCGTCCCCAGCGCGGGCGACTACCACTGCGCCATCCACCCCACCATGACGGGAAAGGTGGACGCGGCGAAGTAGGAACGGCATCTCACACAGAGACACGGAGACGCAGAGAGAGGCCACGGTACGCGCCGCGGCCTCTCTCTGCGTCTCTCTGTCTCTGCGTGAGACGTTCTGTCAGTCGTCGCCGCCGTGCCCGCCGTGGCCGCGGAAGGCGCCGTCGCGGAACTCGATCTGGCCCAACTTGCCGTTGAACTGCGAGAGGTCGATCACCTGCGCCCCTGTGCGGAAGATCGCCGCCGGGTCCAGCAGCACCGCCACCTCGCCGGTGCTCGACCCCTCGGTCACCGTCAGCGCCGGGGTGATGGAGAGCGTCAGCCGCACCTCGGCGTCCAGGTAGGCGGTGAAGGGCCGCGCCGCGCCGCCGGTGGGGGTGAAGGTGCCCGTCACCCGCATGCTCGCCTTCGCCGGCCAGTCCGCGAACTGCGCGCGCACCTGCTGGAAGAGCGCCGCCTCGGCCGCGTCGTCGTTGTCGTCGTCCGCGTCGTCGTCGCCCGAGTCGAGGTTCTTCACCCGGAAGCGCACCCGGTCGTAGGTCCCCGTGGGCAGCGTGCCGGTGGCCACCGTGAGCTGCGACCCGTCCAGCGGCAGGTCCAGGAAGAGCGGGCCCGCGTCGAACTCGCACTCGCCCGCGTCGTCGTCGGCGCTGTCGTCGCTCGACCCCGCCCCGCCCACGCAGGGCTGGTCGTGCACGCCGCGCAGCTGGAACTTGTCCAGCACCACCTGGATGCCGGTGATGGAGAGGGCGCCGTTGTCGCCGCTCACCGCCAGCGGCCCGCCCACGGCGGCGGCGGCGAGCGGGGCGGCCGGGGCCTTGAGCGCCGCTCCGCCGGACGACACGCCGAAGCGGACCTGCACCTGCCCCGGGGCGCTGCTCCCGGTGGAGTCGGAGCACGCCGCCAGGAGCAGCGGCGAGGTGGCCAGAACGGCCGCGAACAGGGTCTTGAACTTCATCCTTCGGTTCTCCTGAGTGGGTCTGCCGCCGGGGCGGCGTATCAGATCGGGTTGCAGCTTACCCATGGCAACGGCCAGACCGCGTGCCCGGGGAGCGGGTCCGGAGCGCGAAAACCCGCGCCGCGCCTGATTAATCGTTGCAACGAAGGATTTGCGCCGGAGAGGCGGCGAAGTTATAACCGTCTCATAGCGCTACACTCCCTGCCGCTCCGCGAAACATGTGGCGCGCGGAGTCCAACTTCTCCCGACACACCGCCTTGGCTCACCTGCTGGTGGTCGCCCGATCGGACTCGTTCTCGCAGCTCTGGCCGCAGCTCGCGGCCGGCGCGGGCGCCTCGGCGCGCGTGGTGGACGCCCCCGACGAGGCGGCCGCCGCGGCCGACGCGCTGGCGCTCGTGCTCTCGGTGGCGGGAGTGGAGGAAGAGGGGGAGACGGCCATCGCGGAGCTGCGGGCGGCGGGGGCGCCCGCGCCGCTGGTGGTGGGCGCGCGCGCGGACCACCGGCTGGCGGTGGCCCTCGTGCGCGCGGGCGCGGAAGACTACTTCGCCCTCCCGGGAGACCTGGAGGCGCTCCGGGCCGAGCTCGCCGACCGCGCCAGGCGCCGCGAGGCGCGCGAGGCAGGGGGGCGGCTGGCCGCGGCGGAGCGGAACCACTTCGACTTCTCGCGCATCATCGGCAGGAGCCCGCAGCTGCGCGCCGCGCTCGACCGCGCCGCGCGCATCATCCCCCGCGACCGCGCCACCGTGCTGGTCACGGGCGAGACGGGAACGGGGAAGGAGCTGCTGGCGCAGGCCATCCACTACAACGGGCCGCGGGCGGCGCAGCCCTTCGTGGAGCTGAACTGCGCGGCCGTTCCCTCGGGGCTGCTGGAGACGGAGCTCTTCGGGCACGAGCGGGGTGCCTTCACCGACGCGCGCACCGCCAAGCCGGGGCTCTTCGAGGCGGCCGACGGCGGCGCGCTCTTCCTGGACGAGATCGGCGACCTCCCGCTCCCGCTGCAGGGGAAGATCCTCAAGGCGCTGGAGGAGAAGCAGGTGCGCCGCGTGGGCGCGGTGCGCGGGCGCGAGGTGGACGTGCGCATCATCGCCGCCACGCACGTGGACCTGGCGCAGGCGGTGAAGCAGGGCGAGTTCCGCGAGGACCTCTACTACCGCCTCTCGGTGATCCCCATCCACCTCCCGCCGCTGCGCGAGCGGGGGGAAGACGTGCTGCTGGTGGCCGAGCACTTCCTGCGCACCCTGGCCGAGCAGTACGCCATGGAGGCGCCCCCCGTCACCCCCGAGGTGCGGCGCGCGCTCCTCTCGCACACCTGGCCGGGGAACGTGCGCGAGCTGCGCAACGGGATCGAGCGCGCGCTCCTGCTGGGCGACGGCGGGCTGGACCCGGCGGACCTCTTCCCCGCGGGGAGCGCGGCGGCCGAGGGGCGCGGCGGAGGCGGCGGCGGGGCCATCCCCTTCCCCGCCACGCTGGCCGAGATCGAGCGGGGCGCCGCCTTCGCCATGATGGAGCGGATGGAGGGGAACAAGAGCGCCGCCGCCGAGGCGCTGGGGATCTCGCGCTCGCGCCTCTACCGGCTGCTGGAGGGGACGGACGAGGATGTTGCGGAATGAGACATCCGTCCCGGAGCGGAACAGGTGTCGCAATCCGAAAGTATAGCATCCATGCGGGTTTTTGCGTGGTTCGCCGCTTGCTTTGAACGTGCCGTGACCGAGGTCGCCGCACCTACCTCTTCGATCGCCATGCGAATTCGACGTACCTCCACCCTGCTCGCCGCCGCCGCGCTCTGTACACTCCTGACGGGGTGCGACAACCCGGCGCAGCCGAAGCAGGTGCCCGGGAACGAGCTGACCTTCATCCGCGCCGCCGAGGATGCGCCGCCGCTGACCGCCAACCAGGTGCAGGTCTGGGCCAAGGCGGGCGAGGGGCGGCGGGTGGTGATCTCCTACCAGAAAGTGGGCGAGTACGGCGGCGACGACTGCCTGGAGTTCAAGATCCCGGGCGACGCGCTCTGGAAGCGCCCCGATGGCACCGTCTTCCAGAAGGGCGACTCGATCCTCATCACCATCACCGTGGTCGACCCCGCGCTCTTCAACTTCCGCTTCGAGCCCTCGGGGCTGCAGTTCCGCTCCGACAAGCCGGCGGAGCTGCGCGTCTCCTACAAGTGGGCCGACCGCGACTTCAACGGCGACGGGCACGAGGACAACGACGACGCGCGCTTCAACTTCGGCTTCTGGAAGCAGGAGACCGACGCCTCGGACTGGATCCGCACCGGTACGGTGAAGGACGTCGACCTCGAGGAGCTGCGCGCCGACATCCACGGCTTCACCAAGTACGCCATGGCCGGCGCCTGAGCGAGCCCCGCGAGTGAACTCTCCCGCATCTCCGCTACTCTCCGTCGAAGATGCCCGCACCCTCAGGGCCGCGGGCGAGTGGCAGGCGCTTGCCGACCGGGCCGCCGTGTTCAGCAGCGAAGAGCTCTTCCGCGAGCCGGAGCTGGCCTACCTCTACGCGGTCGCATGCCGCCGCGTGGGCCAGACCGCGCGCGCGCTCGCGCTCGGCCGCGAACTCGAGCCGGAGGCACGCCGCCGTGGCGACCGCCGGCTCCTGGGCGACGCCATCAACCTGGTGGGCGTGGCGCTCTGGGAGTCCGGAAGGGCGAGCGAGGCCGAGGAGCGCTTCGCCGAGTTGCTCGGGCTGGCGGCGGACTGGGGGAACGAGGAGTCCAACGCCAACGCATGCAACAACCTCGGCGTGCTCGCCAACGTCCGCGGGCGGCGGGATCTTGCGTTGACCTACTACCAGCGCGCGCTCGCCTCGTACCAACGGCTGGGCAACGTGCGCGGATTGGCCGAAACCCACCACAACCTCGGCATTTCGTACCGCGACCTGGGATTCGACGCGGACGCGGACGCACACTTCGGCCGCGCGATCCAGCTCGCGGAGGAGGCGGGGCTCGACGACGTCATCGCGCTGGCCGAAGCCGAGCGCGCGGGGCTGCGGATACGCTGGCGCGACGGACGGCTGGCCGGGGAGATGGCGCGCCGCGCGCTGGAGCGTTTCCGCCAGATCTCCGATCCCACGGGCGCGGCGCAGGCGATCCGCATCATCGGCCTGGCCGCGCTGGCCGAGGGCAACGCAGACGAGGCCGATGCGCGCCTGAACGAGGCGCTGGAGATCGCCCGCGCGCACGACGACGCGCTGCTGCACGCCGAAGTGCAGCGTGATCGGGGCATTCTCCTTCGCGACCGCGGCGACGCGGCGGGGGCGCGCGAGGCACTCACCGACGCGATGGCGCACTTCGAGCAGATCGGGGCGGCGGCCGAGGTCGAGGCGCTGCGGGTCATGATCTCGGCGCTGCCGTAGCTTCTACGGATTCGTTTCACACAGAGACACGGAGGCACGGAGAGACATGGTAGTTCTCTCCGTGCCTCCGTGTCTCTGCGTGATGGCCGTTTTTCAGTTGGCGGCAACGCGAACCTTCGGCGTCTCCACCTCGGGCTCGGGCGTGAAGTCCTCGCCCGGGTTGATGAAGCGGTCGGCCTCGAAGGCGTACTGCTGGTCGTGCAGCTCGCGGTAGCGCCCGCGCCGCGCCATCAGCTCGGCGTGCGTGCCGCGCTCCACCACCTCGCCGTGCTCCAGCACCAGGATCTGGTTCGCGCTGCGGATGGTCGACAGCCGGTGCGCGATCACGAAGCTGGTGCGCCCCTCCCGCAGCCGCCTGAGCCCCTCCTGGATCAGCGCCTCGCTCTCGCTGTCGAGCGACGACGTCGCCTCGTCCAGGATCAGGATGCGCGGGTCGGCCAGGATCGCGCGGGCGATGGCGATCCGCTGCCGCTGCCCGCCCGAGAGCTTGATCCCCCGCTCGCCCACGATGGTGTCGTATCCCTCGGGGAAGCCGCGCACGAACTCGTCGGCGTGGGCGATCTTCGCCACCTCCTCGATCTCGGCGCGCGTGGCGTCGGGGCGCGCGAAGCGGATGTTGTCGGCCACCGTGCCGTCGAAGAGGAAGTTCTCCTGCAGCACCACGCCCAACTGCGCCCGGTAGTCCGCCAGCTTCAGCTCCTCCAGGTCGCGCCCGTCCACGAGCACCTTCCCCTGGGTCGGGCGGTTGAAGGCCATCACCAGGCTCACCAGCGTGCTCTTCCCCGAGCCGCTGGAGCCCACCAGCGCGGTGGTCGTGCCCGCGCGCGCCTCCACGTTCACCCCCTTCAGCACCGGCTGGCCGGGGTTGTACTCGAACCAGACCGCCTCCAGCCGCACGTCGCCGCGGATGGCGTCGAGGTGGTCGCGGCCGGCGTCCTCCTGGTCTTCCGTGGTCATCCCCAGGATCTCGCGGATGCGGTCGAGCCCGGCCATCGCCTCGCTGATCTGCGTGCCGATGCTGGAGATCTGCATCACCGGGGCGGCGAGCGCGGCGGTGAAGGCCAGGTAGCTGAACAGGTCGCCCACCGTCATCCGCCCGGCGATGATCGAGCGGCCGCCCACCAGGATCACCACCACCGCCACCAGCCCGATCACCACGGTGGCCACTGAGGTGATGGCGCTGATGCCGGTGATGGTGCGCGCCACGTTGCGGAAGAGGCGGTGCGCGCCGCGGGTGAACACGCGCTGCTCGCGCTTCTCCGTGCCGTACGCCTTCACCACGCGGATGCCGCCCAGCGTCTCGTTCAGCCGCCCCGTGACCTCGGCGGTGATCTGCCCGCGCTCGCGGAAGATGGGGCGCAGCCGCTTGAAGGTGACCCCCATCACCGCCCCGAAGGCGAGGAGCAGGCCCAGGATCCAGAGGGTGAGCTGCCAGTTGAGGTAGAGGAGCGCCGCGGTGGCGAAGAGCGCCGTCACCGAGCCGCCCACCAATTGCACCAGCCCGGTGCCCACCAGGTTGCGGATCCCCTCGGCGTCGGTCATCACCCGGGAGATGAGGATGCCGGTCTGCGTGCTGTCGAAGTAGCGCACCGGCAGGCGGGTGACGTGCTCCATCACCCGCCGGCGCATGTCGGTGATGGCCCGCTGCGCGGTGATGCTGATCACCTGTGAGAGGGCGAAGGACCCCGCCGCCTGGAGGAGCGTGGCGCCCGCCACCACCAGCGCCAGCGGCAGCAGCAGGTCGCTGCGCCCCTGCCCGATCACCCGGTCGATCACGAACTTGGGCGCGGCCGGGAGCACCAGCCCGGCGAGCCGGCTCACCAGCGTGAGCGCCAGTCCGATCGCCAGGTGCTTGCGGTGGCGCCAGATCAGCGCCTTCGCCTCGCGCCACGCCTCGGGCGACGCTTTCTTCTTCGCCTTCTTCTCGCCGTCCGCCTTCGCGGGTGTCGCCACGGTTCGCCTTTCCGTTTATCGAGAAACTGGTCGCATCAATCTAGCGCACGTGGCGCCGAAACGCCCGTCGAGCCGCATCTCCCGTAGAGACGCAGAGGCACAGAGAGAATCCCCGTCGTCAGGCGCGTGCGGCGGCGAGCGCCTCGCGCAGCCTCACCCGCGCGCCGGCCGGAGCCGGGGCCGGGTCGGATGATGATCCCCACCGGCGCCTCCCCCGCTCGGTCCGCTGCCGTCAGGGGCGCCTCGGGGTCGGCGGGGATGCCGCGGGGGAGGGTGAGCAGCGCGAACATGTCATCCGCCTCGGTGGATGGAAGTCGCGCCGCCCCGGACGAATCTCCGGGACGGCGCCTCGCCGTGCGTCAGCGCGCGGCGAGCTCTTCCAGCGTGGGGTAGTCGGTGTAGCCCTCCGCGCCGCCGCCGTAGAAGGTGGCGCGGTCCGGCGCGTTCAGCGGCGCGCCCTGGCGGAAGCGGTTGGGGAGGTCGGGGTTAGCCAGGAACGCCGCACCGTACGCCACCAGGTCCGCCTCGCCGACGGCGATCGCGGCGTTCCCCGTCTCCGCCGTGTAGCCGCCGTTGGCGATCAGCGCGCCCTTGAACGCACGCCGCAGCGCCGGGGTCGCGCGCGGGCCCGGCTGCGCCATCGGCCCGGCGACCGGCTCCAGCACGTGCAGGTACGCCAGCCCGAAGCCGTTCAGCGCGCGGGCGGCGTGCGTGAAGGTGGCCTCCGGGTCGGTGTCGCTCATCCCGTTGCTCGGGTTGCGCGGAGAGACGCGCACGCCCACGCGGTCGCCGCCCCAGACGTCGACCACCGCGCCGGTGACCTCCAGGAGGAAGCGCGCGCGGTTCTCCACGCTGGCGCCGTAGCGGTCGGTGCGGCGGTTGGAGCCGTCGCGCAGGAACTGGTCGATCAGGTAGCCGTTGGCGCCATGCAGCTCCACGCCGTCGAACCCGGCGTCGTACGCCCGCTGCGCCGCGGCGGCGAACTGCGCCACCACGCCGGCGATCTCCTCCGTCTCCAGCGCGCGCGGGGTGACGTACGGCTGCAGCCCGTCGTAGGTGAGCACCTGCCCCTCGAAGCCCAGCGCCGATGGCGCCACCGGCCGCTCGCCCCCGTGGAAGGAGGGGTGCGACACCCGCCCTACGTGCCAGAGCTGCGCGAAGATGCGCCCGCCGAGCCCGTGCACCGCGTCGGTCACCCGGCGCCACGCCTCCACCTGCGCGTCGCTGTGGATCCCCGGCGTGTGCGTGTACCCCACTCCCTGCGGCGACACCTGCGTCCCCTCGGTCACGATCAGCCCCGCCGACGCGCGCTGGGCGTAGTACTCGACGGTGAGCTCCGTCACCGTGTTCCCCTCGCCCGCCCGGCTGCGCGTCATCGGCGCCATCACCAGCCGGTTGTGCAGCTCGTACGGGCCGAGCTGGAAGAGAGTGAAGAGGTCCCGCTCCTGGCTGCTGCTCATGCGTCCCCGATCCTTTCCGTGTGATTTCGATTCCCGGCGACATCCCGTCGTCGTTGCGACGATGCGACGGGTTTCCAACCCGTCGACGCCCCATCCATCCATAACCGTACGCGTTACAGTTACGGATATGGACGCACCCATCCCCCGACCGTGATCGGTCTGCCTCCACCCTCACCCTACCGCGGCGGCCGCCTCGGCTCCTCGGCGAGCGCGCTGGACGGGCGGGCGAGCGGCAGCCGCGCGATCACCGATTCCAGCTTGGCCGGGGCGAGCTCCACCCGCACCACCCGCTCCCGGTACCCCGTTCCGCTCGCGCGGAGGAGGTAGACCCCCGGCTGCACCGCTGCGAAGTCGAACCCGCCCGTCTCGCCCGTCGTCTCGCGCCGCGCGGGCCTGGCGCTGTCCGCCGCCACCAGCACCACGCTCGCTCCCTGCACCGGCTTCCCCGTCGCGTCCGTCACCCGCCCGACCACCCGTCCCGCCTGCGCGGCCGCCGATCCCGCCGTCGCCAGCAGCCCCAGCAGCACCGCCGCCGTCCTCCATCCCCCGACCCTGAAGCTTCCCATCGCTCCCTCCTTTCCCCTGCCCCCGCTCCCCGACTCACATCACAACCCTACCGCAACTGCTTTGGTTACAGATAGATGGACATCGATTCCGCCCCGCGGCGCCGTTACACCGCCTGCGCCGCCTCCTGCGCATCCAGGACTCCTCCGCAGCACCCCTCGGCGCGGGCGCGCTCCATCACCTGCCGCCCCACCTCGGCGACGGTGACGCCGGCGAGCACCGACTCCATCGCCCGGTGCGCCGAGCAGAAGATCGGCCGCAGCACGTCGCGGATGTTGCCGCCGATGTTGCAGCTCCGCGACGGCTCGGAGGGGTGGAGCGAGAAGAGCTCCTCGCCGTCCTCCACCGCGCGGTAGACGTCGAGGAGCGAGATCTCCTCCGGCTCGCGGGCCAGGGTGGCGCCCCCGCCGACGCCCGGCTGCACCGTCACCATCCCCGCGTTGCGCAGCGCCCCCACGATGCGGCGCACGACCACGGGGTTGGTGTTCACGCTCGCCGCGATGCGCTCCGAGGTCACCGCCTCGGACCGCTTCCACGCCATGTAGGCGAGCACGTGCACCGCCACCGCGACCCTGCTGCTGATCATC
>Ga0070685_10000616_pt1 | contig 19644 bp, 21 predicted proteins | sample KBSS13LmetaG_FD_65651 | JGI IMG/M metagenome (GOLD analysis project Ga0070685, IMG submission 65651) | Switchgrass rhizosphere microbial communities from Kellogg Biological Station, Michigan, USA - KBS S1-3L metaG | ecosystem: Host-associated > Plants > Roots > Rhizosphere ...
CGCGTCGGCGGCTGCATCGTCACCGGCAACGAGGACGGGATCAAGCACTGCGCGATGAACGTCCTCTACTCGCTGCAGCACCTCGGCTACACGATCCCGCCGCAGGCCGACTCGGGCTGGATCGGCGAGGCCGGCCCCGGCCCCTCCTACCTCGACGAGGGCTCGGGCGGCCCCGACAACGACTTCACCAACCGCAACACCACCTTCGCCGCCTGGAACCTGATGCACATGGCGCGCATCCTCAAGGACGCCAGCGGCATTCCCGCCCACGGCAACCAGCCCGAAGAGTGGAGCGCCGGCTGCCGATTCGACCTGCCGAATCCCGAGCACCGGGTCTGAAGCCACCCGGTGCCCGGTCGGCCGCTCGCTCTCACTGATGCGGGCGGAGGGACTTGAACCCCCACGGGCCGAAGCCCACCAGGACCTAAACCTGGCGCGTCTGCCAAATTCCGCCACGCCCGCGTGGCCGGCCGTATGGCCTTAACGCGCGGCCAACGGCGGCGCGTCGCTTACAGATTCTATGATCGGGGCGTGGCTGTAGGAGAGGTGAGGCCGGGTTACGAACTTTGGCGCCCGAATCGGGAAAAAGCCGGTTCGGTGACGACCAAGTTCGTCGTCGTGCTGCTGCTCGCGGCGACGGCGGTGGTCGCGGCGCTGGTGACGATCGGGGGATGGTCGCTGCTCAAGGGCGGCGGCGGGATGGGAATCGTCTGTGCGATCTACGCGATCCTCTACGCCTTCTTCGCCTTCCTGGTCGCCCGCTGGAACCGCGGCATCCTGCCGGTGGCGGCCGCCCTCTCGATGATCCTCGCGATCTTCTGCGCGGTCGGCGCCGAAAGCTGGTTCAACCGCGACCGCGCCGGCTTCGACGAGGCCCTTCTCCCCTCCTCGCTGATCGGCCTGCTGGTGATCGTCCTCGGCCTCCTGCAGATCGCCCTCATCGCCGCCTCCCTCTACGCCTTCAACCAGGAGTGGCACGTCGAGGAGGAGCGCCCGATCGGCTCGGGCGAGGATTACGGCGCCGGCGCCTCGGGCCATCCGCAGCCGGCCTGATCCGGCTCTATCGTTCAGGCGGCGCCGGAGTGGCGGAATTGGCATACGCGATCGACTCAAAATCGATTGCCCTTGCGGGCTTGTGGGTTCGAATCCCACCTCCGGCATCAAGTGGACGCGGCTAACGGGGAGTTGCTGTGGGAGCCCTCGGCCGAGCTGGTCGAGCGCTCGCGGCTGCGCGAATTCATGCGCTGGCTGGAGCGCGAGCGCGGGCTCGGCTTCGACGGATATCCCCAGCTCTGGGAATGGTCGGTCGATGACCTGGAGGGATTCTGGTCGGCGATCTGGGAGTTCTTCGACGTGCAGGCGGACGGCGATCCGCAGCCGGCCCTCGCCTCGGCGGCGATGCCGGGGGCGCGCTGGTTCCCGGATACCTCGCTGAACTACGCCGAGCACGTCTTCGCCGGCAAGGACGGCGACGCCGTCGCGATCCTCCACGCCTCCGAGCTGCGCGAGCTCGGCGAGCTGACCTGGGGCGAACTGCGGCGGCAGGTCGCCGCCACCGCGGCGGGGTTGCGCGGGCTCGGGGTGGAGCGCGCTGACCGGGTCGTCGCCTACATGCCGAACATCCCGGAGGCGATCGTCGCCTTCCTCGCCACCGCCTCGATCGGCGCCGTCTGGTCGAGCTGCTCGCCGGACTTCGGCCCCGCCAGCGTCGTCGACCGCTTCGCCCAGATCGAACCGAAGGTCCTCTTCGCCGTCGACGGCTACCGCTACGGCGGCAAGGACTTCGACCGCCGCGACGTGGTCGCCCAGCTACAGGAGGCGATGCCGACGCTGGAGCGGACGGTGGTCCTCCCCTACCTCGACGGAGATCCCGACATCTCCACGCTGCGCGACGCGATCCATTGGGAGGACCTGCGGGCCGCCGGCGGCGAGGCGCCGCTCGAGTTCGACCGCGTGCCCTTCGACCACCCGCTCTGGGTCCTCTACTCCTCCGGCACCACCGGCCTTCCGAAGGCCATCGTCCAAGGCCAGGGCGGAATCCTGCTCGAGCACCTGAAGAAGCTCAACCTCCACGTCGACGCCCACCCCGGCGACCGCCTCTTTTGGTTCACGACGACCGGCTGGATGATGTGGAACTTCCTCGTCTCCGGGCTGCTGACCGAGGCGGCGATCGTCCTCTACGACGGCAATCCGGGCCATCCGGACATGACCACGCTCTGGGACCTTGCCGAGCGCGCCGGCGTGACGATGTTCGGCACCAGCGCCGCCTACATCGGCGCCTGCATGAAGGCGGGGGTCGAACCCAGTTCGGGGCGTGACCTCAGCGCCCTGAAGGCGGTCGGCTCGACCGGCTCCCCCCTCTCCCCCGAGGGCTTCGACTGGATCTACGAGCACGTCGGCGAGGACACGTGGCTGTTCTCGACCAGTGGCGGCACCGACCTCTGCACCGCCTTCGTCGGCGGCGTCGCGACGCTGCCGGTCTACCGCGGCGAGCTGCAGGCGCGGGCGCTCGGGGCGGCGGTCGAGGCCTGGGACGAAGACGGCGAGCCGGTGGTCGAGGAGGTCGGCGAGCTGGTGGTGACCGAGCCAATGCCCTCGATGCCGATCTACTTCTGGGGCGACGAGGACGGCAGCCGCTACCGCGAGAGCTACTTCGAGATGTTCCCCGGCGTCTGGCGCCACGGGGACTGGCTGGAACTGACCCGGCGCGGGACGGCGATCATCTACGGCCGCTCCGACTCGACGATCAACCGCGGCGGCATCCGCATGGGAACGGCGGAGATCTACCGCGCCGTCCTCGGCATCGAGGAGATCGTCGACGCCCTCGTCGTCGACCTGCCGCGACCGGGGACCGACGGCTGGATGCCGCTGTTCGTGGTCATGCGCGAGGGCGCCGAGCTCGACGGGGAGCTGCCACGGGAGATCGCCCGACGGGTGCGCGAGCAGTGCTCGCCGCGCCACGTCCCCGACGAGGTCTTCGAGATCGCCGAGGTGCCGCGCACGCTCAGCGGCAAGGTCCTCGAGGTGCCGGTGAAGAAGATCCTCATGGGCACGCCGGTGGAGAAGGCCGCCAGCCGCGACTCGCTGGCGAACCCGCGCTCGCTCGACTACTTCGTCGAGATGGCCAAGCGTTTCGCAGTCTGAGCGAGGATCCGGGCGACGTACTCCGGTTCGTAGCGCACCTGCTCGTGCGTGAAGCGGAGCTGGGTGAGGCCGGCGGCGGTGTGGGCCTGGTCGCGCAGCCGGTCCCGAGCCTGCTCGGCCGGCGTGCGGTGGTAGCGAAGCCCGTCGGTCTCGACGACGAGGCCGAGGTCAGGCCAGTAGAAGTCGACTTCGAACTCGTTGACCCACTGCCCGGTGAGCGGGGTCGGTAGACCGGCCTTCCGAGCGAGCGGTAGGAAGCGGCGTTCCAGCTCCTCCTTGGTGAGGCGAAAAGTCCGCCGGTCGAGGATGTGGCGGAGCCGGGCGACGCCAGGCTCACCGACGCGCTCGCCCAGCGCCGCGCGAAGCTCCGGCGGATGGACGAGGTCGTATTTGTCAGCCTCGTTGATCGCCCGCTCAACGAGGCGCCGATCGAGTCGAGGCGTGAGGTCGATGAGCGTCTGGATTGGGGTGGTGACTGGGATGTCGTACTCGGCCGTGACATCGCGGTGTCGCAGCGAAGGTCGACGATGAATCCGAAGCCCAGGGCGGCGCCGACGGGAGGGGCTGGGTAGGGAGAGCTCGATGACGGAGCGTTCCTCGAATCCGATCCGCCAAAGCGCAGCCGCGCTGGAGTGACTGAGCACGGCACCGGGGCCACAGGCGAGAACGGCCGCCATCCAACGCGCATATTGATTGAGATCGGGACGGCCGACGGCGTAGACGCCTCGCCGTATTCGATGTAGGCGCCCATTTGAGAGTCGATGGCGAATCGCCTCTGAGCTAAATCCCAAGCCCAGCAACTGAGCCCGAGTGATCACCCCGTGCTGGCGCTTCGCAAGCGCCCAGACCTCCCGCGATTGGTGAATTGTGGTGGCTATAGCCCCTTCAAGTCACCAAGCGCCCTTGGCTCTCCCCCTTACCCAGCCTGATTTTGGTGGAGCTTGCGGGTTAGACCATGCCTAAGCCGCCGCTTACACCCAGCGTCTCGCCCGTTACGTAGCTCGCGTCGTCGCTCGCCAGGAACGCTGCGGCTGCCGCTACCTCCTCGGGCTGGCCGAGGCGGCCCATTTGGGTGGACGACTTCATCGTCTCGATCACCTTCTCGCCGATCTCGCCGAACTCTTTGGCGCCCATCAGGAGGGGGGTCTCGATCGGACCGGGGGCGATCGCGTTGGCGGTGACGCCGTAGCGGGCGGCCTCGCGGGCGATCGCCTTGGTGAAGCCGATGACGCCGGCCTTGGCGGCGCTGTAGGCGGCCGAGCCCTTGGATCCGACCCGGCCCGCCTCGGAGGAGATGTTGACGATGCGGCCGTAGCCGCGCTCCTGCATCCCCGGCAACGCTGCATGGGTGCAGTTCATGACCCCGCCGAGGTTGATGCCGAGCACCTGCCGCCACTGCTCTTGCGTGACGTAGACGAAGAAGCCGAAGTTGTCCATGCCGGCGTTGTTGACGAGGACGTCCGGCTCGCCGACGACGGCGACGGCGGCGCGGGCGGCCTCGAGGTCGGTGACGTCGAGCTCGACCGCGTGACCGGCGATCTCCCCCGCCACCTGTTCGGCGCCCGCCAGGTTAAGGTCGCCGATCCAGACCTCGGCCCCCTCAGCCGAGAGCCGAGCGGCAATCGCGGCGCCGATGCCGCTTGCTCCGCCGGTTACCAGCGCCTTACGTCCCTCGAGCCTCATGCCGCCGGGAGCATAGACTGCGCGGCCTTGGAACCGATCCCGATCATCGGCGGTACCGGCGCCCTCGGCGCTGGCCTGGCGCGGCGGTGGGCGACGGCCGGGGTTCCCGTCGTCCTCGGCTCCCGCTCCGCCGAGCGGGCCGAGGAAGCGGCCGCGAAGGTGCGCGCCGACGTCCCTGACGCCGACGTCGCCGGCCTCCCCAACGCCGAGGCTGCGACCAAGGGGCAGATCGTCTTCCTCACGGTCCCCTTCCGCGCCCAGTCGGAGAACCTCAACAACCTGCGCGAGGCCCTGCAGCCGGGCCAGATCCTCGTCGACTGCACCGTCCCCCTCGCCGCCGCGGTCAGCGGCAAAGCGACGCGCTCGCTCGGCGTCTGGCAGGGCTCGGCCGCCCAGCAGGCGCAGGAGATGGTCCCCGACGGCGTCACCGTCGTCTCCGCCCTGCACACGGTCGGCGCCCCCACCCTCGCCGACCTCGACGCCGGGCTCGGCGAGGACATCCTCGTCTGCGGCGACAAGAAGGCCGACAAGGCGCGGGTGGCGCGGCTGATCGAGCTGATCCCCGGCCTGCGCGCCGTCAACGCCGGCGCCCTGGAGATGGCGCGGATCGTCGAGCAGCTCACCCCGATGCTGATCTCGGTCAACACCCGCTACAAGGTGCACGCCGGCATCCGCCTCACCGGACTTCCCGACGGCGACCACTGGGCCTAGTGCGGGTCGCCCTTCTGGCCGGCGGCACCGGCGGCGCCAAACTCGCTGCGGGGATGCAGGAGGAGATCGGCTCCGACCTGGCGGTAATCGCCAACACCGGTGACGACATCGAGGCGCTCGGCGTCCACGTCTCCCCCGACCCCGACCTGGTCACCTACTGGCTCAGCGGCGAAATCGACGACGAGCGCGGCTGGGGCATCCGCGACGACAGCTTCACCGTCTTCGAGCGCCTGCAGCGCCTCGGCGCCCCCAGCTGGTTCGGCCTCTCCGACCGCGACCTCGCCGCCTGCCTCTACCGTCGCCAGTTCCTCGACGATGGCGGCCGCCCGACCGACGCGCAGGCGCAGATCGCCCGCGGCCTCGGAGTCGAGGCGCGGGTGCTGCCGATGACCGACACGCCGGTCCGCACGCAGGTGACCACCGCCGCCGGCAGACGGGCCCTGCAGGAGTACCTGATCCTCGACGGCGGCCAGCCCCCCGTCGAAGGCGTCGAGCTGGAGGGGATCGAGGCGGCCGAGCCGACGCCGGAGGTGCTGGCGACGCTCGCCGAGGCGGAGGCAATCGTGATCGGCCCCTCCAACCCGGTGATCAGCATCGGCCCGATCCTCGCGATCCCGGGGATGCGGGGGGCGATCGCCACCTCCCCCGCCCCCGTCCTCGCCGTCAGCCCCTACGTCGCCGGGGCCGTGGTCAAGGGCCCGACCGACCGCTTCATGGAAGGGATCGGCCGCCCGACCACCGCCGCCGGCGTCGCCTCGCTCTACGCCGGGCTGATCGACGCGATGGTCGTCGACGAGGGCGACCCGGACCCTCCCCCGGCCGAGATCGAGACCCTGGCGGCGCCGACCCTGATGGAAGGGGCGGCCGGTCGCGTCCGCCTCGCCCGGACCGTGCTCGACTACGCCGCTACGCTCGGGTAGCCGTGAAAGCCACCGCGGTCCTCCCCGTCAAGCGCCTCGACGCGGCGAAGCAGCGGCTCGCCGCCGGCATCGACGCCGAGCCCCGGCGCGCGCTCGCCGGGGCGATGGTCGCCGACGTCCTGGAAGCGATCACCGCCGCCCGCACGATCGAGCGCCTCATCGTCGTCAGCGGCGACCCCGTCGCCCAGGAGCTGGCCTCCGAAGCGGGCGCCGAGGTCGTCCCCGACCCCGAGGACGCAGGCCACGTCGAGGCGGCGCTGGCGGGGATCGCCCGGGCCGAAGTCGAGGGCTCCGAGCGCGTCGTCCTCCTCGCCGGTGACTGCCCGCTGCTCGATCCGCGCGAGCTCGACCGCCTCCTCACCGGCGTCCCCGAGCGCTACGTCGGCATCGTCCCCGACCGCCACGGCACCGGCACCAACGCGCTCCTGCTGAGCCCGCCAGACGCGATCGTCCCGGCCTTCGGCGAGGGGAGCAAAGCGCGGCACGTCGAGGCGGCGCGGCAGGCGGAGATCCCGTTTGCGCTGGAGGAGCTGCCGTCGATCGAACTCGACCTCGACACCCCGGCCGACGTGATCGCGCTCACCCGCGAGCTGGAGAAGAACCCGAAGCGCGCCCGCCGCACCGCCAAGGCGCTGGGGATATGAGCGAGCTGCGGGTCCTCCCTGTCGAGGGCCTGCCCGAGGTGACGGAGGGAATGAAGGTCGGCGGGCTGATCGCCGCGCGGATCGATCTGGAGCCAGGTGACGTGGTCGTGATCTCCCAGAAGATCGTCTCCAAGGCCGAGGGACGAGTGCGGCGGCTGGCTGATGTGGTGCCCTCTCAGCGAGCAACTCAACTCGGGAAAAAGCTGGGTAAGGAAGCCGCTCTCGTGGAGTTGATCCTCTCCGAGAGCCGTGAGGTGCTTCGCGACGATCGGGTCCTGATCACCGAAACCCACCACGGCTTCGTCTGCGCAAATGCAGGCATCGACACCTCGAACCTCCCCGAAGACGACACGGTTTGCCTGCTGCCCGTCGACCCCGACGCCTCAGCCCGCGCCATCCGAGCCGAAATAGCGGCCCGTGTCGAGGGACAAGGGATGGGGGTCGCCGGACCCTCCCCGCTGTTGTCCGCCGACCCCCATCCCTTGTCCCTCCCAGCCGTCGTGATCTCAGACAGCTTCGGCCGGGCTTGGAGACTCGGCCAGGCCGAGGTGGCGATCGGGTGCGCCGGGTTGGCGCCGCTGGACGACTGGCGCGGCCGCAGCGATTCGAGCGGCCGCGAGCTTGCCGCGACCGTGATCGCAATTGCCGACGAGGTCGCCGCCGCGGCTGACCTGGTGCGGGTGAAGGATTCCGGTGTCCCGGTCGCGATCGTCCGCGGCCTCGACCGCTACGTGATCGCGGAGGGCGGCCCCGGCGCCGCCGCCCTCCGCCGCCCCCCCGGCGAGGACTTGTTCAGGTGAGGCGCTAGTCGTCGTCTTTGCCGACGGCGTCCTTCACCTTGTCCGAAGCCTTGTCGAGCCCGTCCTTGACGGCGCCGGACGCCTTGTCGACCTTGCCTTCGCGCTTGAGGTCGTCATCGCCGGTGAGACTCCCGGCAGCCTCCTTCACGCGTCCCTTGGCGTCGTCCTTGTTGCGGATCTCGTCGCTCATCTGCATCCCTTCCTGGCTTTCATTGACGAGACTCAGCTACCCGAAGAGGCGGCAGCTAGAACCGCGGCGCCTCGAAACCGGCCGGCGCGCAGATCGTCCAGGGCCTGGTTTGCCTCCTCGAGCGGGTAGACCTCTACCTCGGTCTGGACCGGTATCTCGGGCGCCAGGGCGATGAACTCCTCGCCGTCGCGCCGGGTCAGGTTGGCGACCGACCCGAGCGTGCGCTCGCCCCAGAGCTCGGCGTAGGGGAAGGAGGGGATGTCGCTCATGTGGATTCCGGCGCTGACGATCCGCGCCCCCTTGGCGCTGACCCGCAGCGCCGCCGTCATCAGCGCCCCGACCGGGGCGAAGACGATCGCCCCGTCGAGCTCCTCCGGCGGCGCCTCCTCCGAGGACCCCGCCCACTCGGCGCCGAGCTCGCGCGCGAAAGCCTGCGTCTCGGTGTCGCCGCCGCGGGTGAAGGCGAAGACCCGCCGTCCCTGATGCACCGCCACCTGGCAGAGGATGTGGGCCGCGGCGCCGAAGCCGTAGAACCCGATCCGCTCCGCCTCGCCGACCAGGCGCAGCGCCCGGTAGCCGATCATCCCGGCGCAGAGGAGCGGCGCCGCTTGCAGGTCGGGATAGCCCGCGGGCATCGGGAAGCAGAAGCGCTCGTCGGCGACCGCCACCTCGGCGTAGCCGCCGTCGATGTCGTAGCCGGTGAACCGGGCGCGGTCGCAGAGGTTCTCCCGGCCGCTGCGGCAGTAGCGGCACTCGCCGCAGGTCCAGCCCAGCCAGGGGACGCCGACCCGGTCGCCGGGCGAGAACCGCTCCACCCCCTCGCCGAGGGCACGGACGGTGCCGACGATCTGGTGCCCCATCACCAGCGGCAGCTTCGGCTCGGCGAGGTCCCCGTCGAGGATGTGGAGGTCGGTGCGGCAGACGCCGCAGGCGCGGACGTCGATCTGGACCTGACCGGCGGCGGCAGTCGGCTCGGGCAGCTCAGCCGGCCGGAGCGGCTGCCGCTGCCTCTCGAGAACCATCGCTCGCATAGGTCTCGATGATCTCGTACAGCGTCGTCCGCTGCGCCGGTTTCCGACCCGCCGCCTGCGCCGCCGCGATCAGCTGCGCCGGCTCCAATCGCACGCCGTGCTGGGAGCCGGCCATGCGGGAGATGTTCTCCTCCATCAGCGTCCCGCCGAGGTCGTTGACCCCCCACCGCAGCGCCTCGGTCGCCCCCTCCAGCCCCATCTTCACCCAGCTCGCCTGCAGGTTCGGGATCGTCCTCCCCAGTGCCAGCCGGAAGGCGGCGGTGTGCTTGAGGTTCTCCGCCATCGAGATCTCCTCGATCCCGTGCGTCCGCCCCAGCATCGTGTTGAAGGGGATGAAGCTGAGCGGGACGAACTCGGTGATGCCGCCGGTCCGTTCCTGCAGGGCGCGGACGACGCGCATGTGGCGCGCCAGCTCCCGCGGCTCCTCGATGTGGCCGAACATCACCGTCGAGGTCGAGCGCAGGCCTGCCCGGTGGGAGGCCTCGATGATCTCCACCCAGCGATCGGCGGGCAGCTTGTTCGGCGAGATCCGCTGGCGAACGCCGTCGTCGAGCACCTCGGCCGCGGTCCCCGGCGTCGAGCCGAGCCCGCACTCGAGCAGGTACTCGAAGACCTCCCCCGGCTGCTTCCCCGAGCGCTCACAGGCCCAGTTGATCTCCATCGGCGAGTACGCGTGCAGGTGCAGCTGTGGCGCCACCTCCTTCGCCAGCCGCAGCCACCGCCCGTACTCCTCAAGCGAGAGGTCGGGATGGATGCCACCCTGCATGCAGAGCTCGGTGGCGCCGAACTCGACCGCTTCTGCGATCCGCTCCGCGAAGTCCTCCTCGCTGACTTCATAGGCATCTGGCGAGCGCTTGCCCTGCCCGAAGCCGCAGAAGGCGCAACCGACGACGCAGACGTTGGTGAAGTTGATGTTGCGGTTGACGACGAAGGTGACCTGGTCTCCCGCCAGCTCCGCCCGCAGCTCATCCGCAGCAACCCGCATCTCCTCGATCACCTCGGTGCGCGTCTCGGCGAACAGAGCAGTCAGCTCGTCCTCGGACAACGCGAGGCCCTCGCGACCCTTAGCAATCGCATCGCCAGCAAGGTCCGGCGCGATGACCTCTTCCGATTTGCGGCCAGACCCGCGCCGCGGGATGAACGACCAGTACTTCAGCTTGATCACGTCCAGAACCCCCTGCTCCATCCACTCGGGGTCCATGTACTGCGGGTAGACGCACAACCTCTCCGTCAGCGCGAACCCCTTGGGCGCCAGCTCCTTCCGCACCTGGTGCGGAGACGGGAACGGCTCCTCTGGCGAAATGTGGTCGCCGTTCGCCGACAGCCCACCCAGATCGGTGGCGCCGGCCTCAACCAACTCGGGCCAGAAGTCAGAGAGGTTCGGCGGCACCTGCACCCCCACGTCGGGCATCAGGCGTTTGCATTCGCTGATCAGGCGCTTGATCTCCTCGGTTGAGACCTGGGAGGCCCATGGTGGGAGGGGAGACGGGGACACCCCCTCCAGACACCCCTCGCTATAGCTCGGCGTTGAGTGTCTGGAGGGGGTATCCCCGTCTCCCTGCCATCGGATTTCAGATTTGGTGTTGGCGATCTCGGCTACCTCGGCGCCGTAGTAGCGCGGGTGCGGGACGAAGTTCTGGAGGATCACCTCCTGCAAGTGGCCGTGGCGGGCGTGGCTGGCGGCGAGGGCTTCCAGGGCTTCGATGCGCTCTTCGGGCGTCTCGCCGATGCCCACCAGGATTCCGGAGGTGAAGGGGATTTTCAGCTCGCCCGCCGCTTCGATCGTCGCCAGGCGAGCTGCCGGATGCTTGGTGGGAGAACCGGCGTGGACGGTGTCCATCAGGCGCTCGGAGGTGCTCTCCAGCATCAGTCCCTGAGAGGCCGTCACCTCTCGGAGGCGCGCCAGGTCTTGCTTGTTCAGCACGCCGATGTTGGTGTGGGGCAGCATCCCGCGCTCCAGCGCCCGTTCGCAGGCCCAGACGACGTAAGACGTGAAGTCTTCGTGGCCCCAGGTCTTCAGGCGTTCGGCGACCACCGGGTTCACCTCGGGACGCTCCCCGGTCAGGACCAGCAGCTCCTTGGCGTTCCGTTTCAGCGCCTCGTCGAGCTGTTTTTCGACGTCCTCAGGCGCGTGGACGTGAGCCTGGTGGGTGGCGAAGGCGCAGTACTTGCAGTAGCACTGACAGGTCCGGCTCAGCGAAAGCGTGAAGTTTCGGGAGAAGGTGACCCGGCGCACGCCGCCCAAGCTACTGCACCAGCCGCTCCGGTCTAGGCGCAAAAAAAAGGCGCCACCCGATCGGGTGGCGCCTTGAAGGCGAATCGGCCGTGTCTAGGTGGCCGGTTTGTCGCTGGTCGGCGTGGCCCGTTTCGGGACCGGCGGCCGCACGTGCTCCGGCGGTTCGGTCGGCGGCAGGCCACCCGGCTCGAGGACGAAGCGGTAGACGGCAGCGGCGACAAGGGAGCCGACGATCGGTCCGACCAGGAAGGGCCAGACGTCGGCGAATTCGTTGCCGACGAGCGCCGGGCCGAACCAGCGGGCCGGGTTGAAGCCGGCACCGTCGAGCGGGCCGATGACCATCACCAGGAAGCCCAGGGTGGTGCCGATCGCCAGCGGCGCCCACTCCTTGAAGCTCTTCTCCGAGTAGACGGCGGTGAGGATGACGAGGACGAGGACGAAGGTCCCGATCGCCTCGACGATCGCGCCGGCGGCGTTGCCGGCGAGCAGTCCGCTGACCTGGAGCGCGCCGTAGTTGGTGGCGCGTCCCTCGTCGAGCAGCAGGCCCTTGGTCAGCAGCGCCCCGAGGACGCCACCGGAAAGCTGGGCGAGCATATAGATGGCGCCGTCGAGCGGCCGGATGCGGCGGATCACTATCGCTGCCAGCGTGACCACCGGGTTGAAGTGCCCTCCGCTGACCACCCCGAACATCACGATCAGCCCGAAGAGCAGGAAAGCGTGGACGAGTCCGACGACGGCGAAGTCCGACCCGAACTGCGCCTGGCCACCGGTCGAAACGAACAGGACGACGACACTGGTGATGAAGAAGACCAGCAGCAACGTGCCGATCAACTCAGCCAAATATGCGGCTAGACCTCTCTCCTGCACTGTTTCCTCCTCGATTTCCCGTAATCAGGTGAGCGGCGGCAGTCTACTCATATTCGCTGGATGAATTAGGTTTCCCGACCGAATGAGACGGGCTGTCACGCTGCTGGCGGCCGTCCTCGCACTCGCCGGCGTCGCCGGCTGCGGCGGGGATGGCGCGGAACCGGGCGTGCCGAAAGGCGCGACCCTGGTGCTCGATTTCGTTCCCAACGCGGTCCACGCCGGCATCTACGCCGGCCTCGCCCGCGGCTACTACCGAGGCGAAGGCGTCGACCTCGAGGTGCAGCCGCCGGGCGAATCGACCGACGCCCCGAAACTGCTCGCCGCCGGCAAGGTCGACTTCGCGATCCTCGACATCCACGACCTCGGGATCGCCCGTGAGCGCGGGATCGAGCTGGTCGGCGTCGCCCCGATCGTCCAGCGACCGCTGGCCGCGGTGATCGCCCGCGGCGAAGGGCCGGTGCGGCGCCCACGCCAGATGCAGGGCCACCGCGTCGGGGTCAGCGGCCTGCCCTCCGACGAAGCGGTCGTCGACTCCGAGGTCGAAGCCGACGGCGGCGACCCCGCCAAGGTCGAGAGGGTGACGATCGGCTTCACCGCGGTCCCCTCCTTAGCCGCCGGCAAGGTCGACGCCGCGACCGGGTTCTGGAACGCCGAGGGGGTGGTGCTGCGCCGCCAGGGCGTGCCGATCCGGATCTTCAAGGTCGACGACTTCGGCGCTCCCCCTTACCCCGAGCTGATCCTGACGACCTCCCAGAAGACCCTCGAAGACGACCCGGAACTGGTCGACGCCGTCGTCGCCGCGACCCGCCGCGGCTACGAAGCGACCGTGAAGAACCCCGACGCCGCTCTCGGCGACCTGCTCGCCGCCAATCCGGAACTCGACCGGGCAGAGCAGCAGGCCCAGTTGGACGTCCTCCTGCCGATCCTCAAGCCACGGCCGTTCGACCTCCCGGTCCTCGAAGAATGGGCGAACTGGGATCTCGAGCACGGCCTGCTCGAACAGCGGCTAAACGTCGAGAAGGCCTTCGACCAGGTCGGGTAGTTCGCGCGCCATCCGCGAGCGCGGCACGACTTTGTCCACCCCGGCCGCTTCGGCGGCCTCCTTGGTCGCCACGTCGACGTGCGAGTAGTAGCCGAGCACCGGCATCCCGAGGCCGACCAGCGCCTCGGGGTTCTCGACGTCGAGGTCGGCGACGATCAGGTCGACGCCGTCCCAGGTCGATTCCTCGATCGCGGAGGCGCCGACGACCTCGTGGCCCGCCGCCTTCAGCGTCTCCTGCACTTTGCTGCCGAGCATCAGGTCGGCGGCGATGCTGAGGACCCGCGCCACTACAGGGAACGGCGCTGGCGGAACTCTTCGCGCACGCTCTCCGGCCGGCCCCACATCTGCACGACCTCTGAGCGGCCCTCGCGGACCTCGGCGACCCGCAGCTCGCCGACGACGCTGCCGTCGTCGAGCTTCTCCAGGACGCCCTTCACCGTCTCCGCGGCCGCGGCGTGGCCGAAGCTGTGGGCGACGAGTAGGCGCCACTGCCAGGGGTTCTGGAGCGGGTGCTGGTACACCTGCGCGTTGACCTGGCTGAGGGCGGTGGCAGTGTCGACGTACTGCGCGGGATCCTCTATCCGCATGTCGACCTCGAGGTCGGTCCAGTCGGGCGGAAGCGTGTCGAGGATCTGCTGGAAGTCGGTGGCCAGGCCCATCGGCCCAAGCCTAGCTAGCCGAAGGCGAGTTGGAAGAGGAGGAAGCCGTTGAGGGCGATGATCAGGGCGGCTAGGACGCCGGCTAGGGCGCTCAGCCACCTTGGGTTTACGAGGTCTCCCATGACCCTCTTGTCGGCGGCGATCAACAGCAGGGGCACCAGGGCGAAGGGGATTCCGAAGGAGAGGACCACCTGGCTGCCGACCAGGGCGTCGGTGGGGTCGAGGCCGATTGCGAGGACGAAGAGCGCTGGGGCGAGGGTTATGGCTCGGCGGAGGAAGAGGGGGATCTGGCGGCGGATGAAGCCCTGCATCACCACCTGCCCGGCCATCGTCCCGACCGAAGAGGAGGCGAAGCCGGAGGCGAGCAGCGCGATGCCGAAGATCGTCGCCGCCTGGTCGGAGACGAGCGTCTGCAACCCGTCGTAGGCACCGTCGATCGAGTCGACCCCGGTCAGCCCGCTGCTGTGGAAGAGGGCGGCGGCGACGATCATCATCGAGAGGTTGACCAGGCCCGCCAACGAGAGGGCGATGACGACGTCGACTTTCTCGAAGCCGAGGATGCGCTTTTTCTCTTCGTCGTTGCGGCCGACGATCCGCCGCTGGGTCAGCGCCGAGTGCAGGTAGACGACGTGCGGCATCACCGTGGCGCCGATGATCCCGGTGGCGAGGAGGATGCTCTCGGTGCCGGCGAAGCCGGGGAGGACGAGGTGCTTGGCGATTTCGCCGCCGTCGGGGCTGGCGTCGAAGAGCTCGAAGACGAAGGAGGCGACGACGACGCCGACCAGGACCGTGATCCCGGCCTCGAGCCGGCGAAAGCCCATCCGCTGCAGGGCGAGGATCGTGAAGGCGCCGATGCCGGCGATGATCCCGGCCGGGAAGAGCGGGATCCCGAAGAGAAGGTTGAGGCCGAGGGCGGCGCCGACCACCTCGGCGATGTCGGTCGCCATCGCCACCAGCTCGGCCTGCAGCCAGAGCCCGATCGAGGTGCGGCGCGAGAAGCGCTCTCGGCAGAGCTCGGCGAGGTTCTTGCCGGTCGCGATCCCCAGCTTCGCCGACTGGGTCTGGACCAGCATCGCGATCAGGTTGGCCGAGAGGACGACCCAGAGCAGCAGGTAGCCGAACTTGGCGCCGCCGGAGATGTTCGTCGCGAAGTTGCCGGGGTCGATGTAGGCGACGGCGGCGATGAAGGCGGGGCCGAGGAAGGGCCAGACCCGGCGGACGCCACGGTGGTGGCCATCGAGCGAGCGGCGCGCCGCTTCGGCGACCCTGGCCTCGCCGGGGAGGACGTCCTCGACGTCGGCCGCCCGCCGCTCCCGCAACTCCTCGGCGACTGCCTGCCCGGGCGGGGCACTCACCGCGCGCTCCCCCACGTCGGCGGGACGAGGTCGGGACCGGGGATCGGCGTCCCGTGCGGATCGTGGCGCGGTTCGCCGAGTTTGGCCGCGATCAGTTCCTCCAGCTCCTCGGAGATGTAGTGCTCCAGCACCTCGGCCTCCTCGTGGACGCGGTCCTCGGGCATCCCCAGTGCCTCGGAGAGGTAGGCCTCGATCAGGCGGTGGTGGCGGATCACCTCGAGCGCGACCTTCTCCCCAGCCGGGGTCAGGCTGACTCCCTTGTACGGGAAGTACTCGACCAGGCCGAGCTCGGCGAGCCGTTTCAGCATCGAGGTCGCGGTCGCCGGAGTGACCTCGAGCCGCTCGGCGACCTCGCCGTTGAGGACGAGCCCGTCGCGCTCCTGGGAGAGCGCATAGATCGTCTTCGCATAGTCCTCTATGGCCTGGGAGTTAGACATGTCTAAAAGAGTTTGACACATCTAAAAGTCAGATTCCTAGACTAGGGCCGATGGACGCCTTGATCGAGCTCGACGCCCAGTACCGCCAGCTGCGGGAGGAGTGCGGGCTGGTGGCGCGCGAATTCGGGCTGCTGGTCGTCAGCGGCACCGAGGCCGCCGAGTACCTGCAGGGGCAGTTGACGAACGACGTAGAGGCGCTTGGGCCGGGGGAGGCGAAGTATGCGGCGCTGCTCGACCGCAAGGGACATATGCAGGCCGATATGCGGGTGCTGCGTCCTGGCGAGGAGCAGACCCTCTGGCTGCTGCTCGAGCCAGCCGGGCTGGCGGCGGCCAGCCGCCACCTGCAGATGTACAAGATCGGCCGCGAGGTCGAGGTGAGCGACGCCAGCGACGACTACGTCCTCCTCTCTTTGATCGGCCCCCGCGCGACCGAGATCGGCCGCGCGATCGAGGCCACCACGCTCCGCACCCCCGTCGGCGTCGACCTGGTCGTCCCGGTCGCCGAGCGCGAGCGACACCATGCCGAGCTGATCCGCGCCGGCGCGGTCGACGTCTCCCCCGAGGCGGCCGAGATCCTTCGCATCGAGACCGGCCGGCCCCGCTTCGGAGCCGAGATGGGGACCGCGACGATGCCCGCCGAGGCCGGGATCGTCGAGCAGGCGGTCAGCTTCACCAAGGGCTGCTACATCGGCCAGGAGACCGTCGCCCGCCTCCACTACAAGGGCAAGCCGAACCGACACTTGCGCGGCCTTCGCTTCAGCGGTCCCGCTCAGCCCGGCGAGCCGCTGCGGCTGGGCGAGAAGGAGGTCGGGACGGTGGGCAGCGCCGCCGTCTCTCCCGCCTTCGGCGCGATCGGGCTGGCGATCCTGCGGCGCGAGGCGGAGCCTGGCGCCACCCTCGCCGTAGGTGAAGATGGCGTTACGGCGCAAGTAGTCGCCCTCCCCTTCGGCTAGATTCAGCCTCGCATGGGCCGAGGGAGAGCTAGAGCGGTGGCGGTTGCCGGTCTCGTTTGCGCGGCTGCCCTGGCGAGCGGGTGCGGCGAATCCCGCCACGCCAACGAGCAGCGGCCGAACGTCTCGACCCGGATCAGCATCACGATCAGCCCCAAGCGGGTGATCGTGCAACCGCTGCAGATCGGGGTGCGGGCGGAACCGACGCAGGAGATCCCGCAGAACGAAAAAGACCCCGAGCCGCCGATCAAGACGGGCAAGCCGCTCGACGTCACCGTCGTCACCGCCAACCAGACGCCGAGCGACGTCAAAGTGAAGATCCGCGGTGGCGAGGTGGAAGAGGAATCGAACACCGTCTTCGCCCGCAGCCCCGGCACCTTCCAGGTCAACCTGCCGGCCGGCTCCTACACGATCAGCGCCGTGGGGCTGCCGGAGGCGCGGCCCGGCCACCTGACGGTGGGCCGCTACCGCGCCTCCTCGCAGAACGACGTCCTGCTGCCCTAGCTAGCTAGAACCTTGCCGGGAACCTGTTCCCGATCAGTGGCCTAGCCGACGTCGAGCGGCCACTGACCGCCCTCGACGCCGCCGGCGTCGACGTACGCCCGCATTGTGTATTCACCTGTGAGCGTGATCGGCAGGTGACCCTGGTTCATCGGGTTGCCGCCGCAGATGCCACCGCCGACCCCGATTGTGCTTTTCGCTGTGAACGTGGCGTTCACTGTCGCCTTGACGTCGGGAATCGCCCCCACGTGGGCTGTGTTGTGGTAGATCCCCGCCGGCACCTGACCCTGCGGGCCGATGTCGTATGTGCATTTAGAGACGTTCATCGCGTGCATGAACGCGTTTTCGTAGACGTGGATTTCGATCTGCTGCCCGGCCGGGCACTGGACCCAAGCGTGCATCGTGCCTGTGCCCTGCTGCTGCCCTGTCGTGCCCGGTTTACCGAACCCGATTGTGTAGTCGCATTCGTTCATTGTCACTGTGACCGGTGTCATCCCTCCCGGTTCGGAGGTGCAGCCTTCGTAGCGGCCCTTGAATGTGACCGGGTCGAGCGCGGGCGCGACCATTGTCGCTTCCAGGTCCGATGTGGCACAGGCGACGGTCCGGATCGGGCCGGCGCCGATGTCGAAGGTGACGCCAGGGGCCTGCTGGCCTGTGACGAACGCCGGGGCGCCGACCGTTGTCAACGCCCCTGTTTCCGCCTGAGCGGCCGGAGCCATCATCGCCGCCAGCGCCGCGAGCACAGCCGCGAGGCCGAGGGTCTTGAGAATGCGAGTCATCTGACTCTCCCTTACTTGAGATTGCGTCCGAGACACGGACGAGACCTGTTTGGGTCTGACTCGATTCCTAGCAGGATTTCGGCCTATGCTCAAAAATACTTTCGTATTTATCTGCCGGCGCTCGGCTGCGGTTTCGGCAAAGCCGCTGCAAGCGGCGTTTCAACTGCGGCTTGGCGTCTGAGGGCGTTGTCAGCATCGCCCCATGACCTTTCTCGTACTCCTCTGCCTCGCCGGCCTTCTCGCCGCCGCCGTCATCGCCACCCAAAAAGCCGCAAGCGCCAAATCCGCGATTGCCCGAGCTGACGCCCTGGAGTCCGAGCTCTCTGCAACCCGGGCGATAGAAGACGAGCTGGGCCTAATGAGGACGGAGCTACGCGGGCGTGACGAGCAGCTTCTGGCGGAGCAGCGGATCTCGGGTGAACGCGAGGAGGAGCTGAAGCGCCTCCGCGAGGAGCACACGCAGGACCGGCAGGTCGTTCTCGACCAGGGCAACGAGATCAAACGCCTCAAAGAGTGCATCGACGCCTTCCAGCGCAAGCAAGACGAGCTAGCCAAAAGCACGCTGGGCGCGGCCGAGAGCAACCAACGAATCGAGAGCACGCTCATGGACTGGACCCGCCAGATCGCCAGCCCGCAGGGCCGCGGCGCATTTGGCGAGCTGGCGCTTCGCAACCAGCTGCTCTCGCTCGGTCTCGAGGAAGGTCGGGATTTCTCAAAGCAGGTAACCCAGGAAGCTGGTCGACAGCGGGTTGATTTCGTCATCAACCTCGGCGATTCCGTCGTTGCGATCGATTCGAAACTGGCCAACGACCCCGGCCTCAATGGTCTTTCCGAGGCACTTGCTGCCGGTGATCCCGAGCGCCTCCGGGAGTTCGGACGCAAACTTCGCGAGCACGCGAAAGCCCTGGCTCGGAAGGACTACTGGAAAGGGTTGGAGAGAAGTCCCAGCCTGACGTTCATGTACGTGCCCATCGAGGGCGCGATTCATGCGCTTGCCGCGCTCGACGACTTCGACGCGACCAAGTTCTTCAACGCAAACCGGGTTTGCGTGATCACTCCGGCCCAGCTTGCGATCTCGATGATCCTGGTCGCGGAGGTCTCGCATGCTGAGCGGAAAGAGGAGCACATCGAAGAGCTCTTGAGTCGCGGCTACACGATGGCCGAGGCGATGGGCAACTTCCTCGACAACTACGCAAAGCTCGGTAAGAAGCTCGGCGAGTCGGTCAGCGCCTTCAATGGCGGTGCGGCGATGGTCACCACCCACGGCCAGGTCTGGCAGCAGGTCGTCAAACCGTTGAGCGAACTTGCTCCGAGCAAGTCGATCGAGCCGAAGCTCAAGGAACTGGAGCCCCCGCGCGACGATGTCGTCGATCTCGCCGATCGCTACCGCGTCACCGGCGAGGAGATGCGTCGCTCTTCTGAAGCTGCCTGAGGGTGAGCCGATGATTTGCCACCTCAGAGGTGGCAAATCGCAGGTTCGAGCCGCGTGAGCGGCCGCTGAACTAGGATTCGCAGCCCGAACCTAACGACCCGCGGAGGAGCCGGTTTTGGCCGTTGACACGAGTGCAGTAGCGAAGTTGGACGTTGAGCCCGGGACGCTGCCGGAGACGATGGCGGCGTGGGTGATCCGCCAGGAGCGCGAGGGCGAGCCGAAAGACGCCTTCCAGCTCGAGCAGATCGAGGTCCCCGAGCCCG
>Ga0070685_10000618_pt1 | contig 19513 bp, 19 predicted proteins | sample KBSS13LmetaG_FD_65651 | JGI IMG/M metagenome (GOLD analysis project Ga0070685, IMG submission 65651) | Switchgrass rhizosphere microbial communities from Kellogg Biological Station, Michigan, USA - KBS S1-3L metaG | ecosystem: Host-associated > Plants > Roots > Rhizosphere ...
GCGTCGAACGCGCCGTCCACCGACGCGGCCTTGGAGACGTCGGCGGCGAACGCGTTCGCCTTGCCGCCGGATTTTCGGATCGCCTCGGCTGCCGCCTCGGCCCGCACGGCGTTGCGCGCAAAGATGGCGACGGTCGCGCCGCGCACCGCGAGCGCGCGCGAGATCGCGAGCCCGATGCCGGTCGCGCCCCCGGTCACGAACGCCACCTGCTGCTCGAGCTCGCGGGTCACACCGGCCGCCGGCTGCACGTTCGTCTCGGTCATGCCGTCCTCCCCGCCCCGGCCAGCGCCGCGCGCGTGGCCTGGAGGCTCTCCGGGTCCTCGACGTTCCAGCTCGCCGCGTTGGCGTCGAGCGTGCGCAGTAGCCCGCGCAGCACCTTGCCCGTGCCCAACTCGACAAAGGCTTCGACGCCGCCCTGGGCGAGCAGGAAGCGCATCGAGTCCTCCCAGCGGACGCTGGCGAGGAGCTGGGCTTCGAGCGCGCGCCGGATCTCCTTCGCCTCCTGCACGGGCTTCGCCCACGCGTTGCTGATCACCGGGCAGCGCGCGTCGCGGATCGTGACCTTCGCGAGCGCTTCGGCGAGGCCCTGGGCGGCGGGCTCCATCAGCGGGGAGTGGAACGCGCCGCTCACCTCGAGCTTGATCGCGCGCTTCGCACCCTTCGCTTTGGCCCGCTCGCAGGCCAACTCCACCGCGGCCGGCTCGCCGGAGATCACCACCTGCCCCGGAGCGTTCAGGTTCGCCGCGCGCACGATGCCGGCGGACGCGGCCTCGGCGCACGCCGCCTCGACCGCTTCCGCGGACAGCCCGAGGATCGCGGCCATGGCTCCCGGCCTCGCGAGGCCCGCTTCGTACATGAGCCGGCCCCGCGTGCGCGTGAGCGCGAGCGCGTCCTCGAACGAGAGCGCCCCCGCCGCCACGCACGCCGAGTACTCGCCCAGGCTGTGGCCGGCCACGAACGCCGGCACGAGCCCGGCCGCCTCCACGAGCCGGAGTGCTGCGACGCTGTGTGCGAGCAGCGCGGGCTGCGTGTTCACGCTCTTCTTCAGCTCCTCCGCCGGGCCGGCCCAGCACACGGCCGAGAGCGGGAAGCCGAGCACGCGGTCCGCGGTCGCGAACGTGTCGCGCGCCTCGTCGAAGCGCTCCGCGAGCGCGCGGCCCATGCCCACGGCCTGCGCACCCTGCCCCGGGAACAGGAACGCGAGCTTCACGACACCACCTCGCGCACTTTTTCATGTCGCGCCGCGGCCACGGCCGGGCGCTGCCGCGCGATCGTCCACGTCATCGCCGACGCACCCCACGTGGCGCCGCCGCCGAACGCCGCCATGGCGAGCTTATCGCCGGGCTTCAGCCGCCCGGCGCGTACGCACTCGTCGAGCGCGATCGGGATGCTCGCCGACGACGTGTTCCCGTAGCGCTCGATGTTCACGTAGGCCTTGTCCGCCGGCAATCCCAGCCGCTCGCGCACGCCCTCGATGATCCTCAGATTGGCTTGATGTGGAATGAACAGGTCGATGTCGCCCGGCGACCAGCCCGCGGCCTCGGCGCAACGGCGCGTCGCGTCCTCCATCGAGCGCACGGCGAACGGGAACAGCTTCTTCCCCTGCATGCGGATGTAGTGCTCGTGCGCGGCCACGGTGTGGGCGCTCGCGGGGTTCGCGGAGATGCCGGCCGGCACCTCGAGCACCTCGCCCAGCTCGCCGTCGGAGTGCATGTCGACCGCGTGCACGCCCACGCTGGTCTCGCACGCCTGCAGCACCGCCGCGCCGGCGCCGTCGCCGAACAGCACGCAGGTGTTGCGGTCGGTGTAGTCCACGATGCGCGACAGCGTCTCGACCCCGACCACGAGCACGGTGTCCGCCACCCGGGCGCCGATCAGGCCGCGCGCGAGGCCCAGCCCGTAGATGAACCCGGTGCATGCGGCGAACATGTCGTAGGCCGCCGCCTTCGTGGCGCCCAGCTTCTGCTGCAACGTGCACGCGCACGACGGCAGGATGCGGTCCGGCGTCGTGGTCGCGAGCACGATCTGGTCCACGTTCGCGGCCTCCACGTTCGCCATCGCCAGCGCCCGCTGGCAGGCGATGAGCGCGAGGTCGCTCGAGGCCTGGTCGGGAGCGGCGATGCGGCGCTCGCGGATGCCGGTGCGCTCGACGATCCACTCGTCGGACGTCTCCACCAGCTTCTCCAGGTCGTGGTTCGTGAGCACGCGCTCCGGCACGTACATGCCCGTGCCGGTGATGGTCGTGCCGCGAATGCCGTCAGGCCGCAGTATCATGATCCGCCTGGATCTCCTCGCGGATGTGCTCGTTCACGCGCTGCTCGACGAACGTGGTGAGCGTGTGGATCGCGCTCCGGAACGCGCGCGGGCCGCTCGAGCCGTGGCCGATGAAGCAGACGCCGTTCACACCCAGCAGCGGCGCGGCGCCGTACTCCTGCCAGTCGATGCGCGTGCGCAGCCGCGACAGCGCACCCCTCATGAACAGCGCGCCGAACATGGCGAGCGGGTCCTTCTTCACCTCGTCGCGCACCGAGCGGCCGAGGAAGCTCGCGGCGCTCTCCGCGGTCTTCAAGAGCACGTTGCCGGTGAAGCCGTCGGTCACGATGACGTCGCAGGTGCCCTTGAACAGGTCGCGGCCCTCGACGGGGCCGATGAAGTTGAGATGCCGCGCGGCCTTGATGAGCGGGAGCGACTCCTGCACGAGCTGGTTGCCCTTGCTCTCCTCCTCGCCGATCGACAGCAGCCCCACGCGCGGGTTCTCGTGCCCGAGCAGGTAGCGCGCGAAGCACGAGCCCATGTGCGCGAACTGCACCAGCCACGGCGCCTTCACCTCGGCGTTGGCCCCGACGTCGAGCACCACGGTGCCGCGGCCCAGGTTCGGGAAGAATGCGGCCAGCGCCGGGCGCGACACGCTCTCAAGCCGGCCGAGGCCCAGGAGCGCGCTCGCCACGACCGCGCCGGTGTTGCCGGCGCTGAAGATGCCGTCCAGCCGGCCGTCCTTGTGGAGCTGGGTGAGCACGCCGAGCGACGTGCCCGAGCGGCGCGCCGCCGCCGCGGCCTTGGCCGCCATGTCCACTTTCTCGGACGCGTGCACGACGGTGATGTCGGCGCTGCCCAGGTGGGCGTGACGGAGCGCGGCCCGGATCTCGCTCTCGTCGCCCACGAGCGTCAGGCGGAAGCGGCCGGGCCACTCGCGCAAAGCGAGCGCGGCGCCTTCGGCCACGGGCCGCGGGCCGAAGTCGCCCCCCATCGCATCAATCCCGATGCGCGGGACCGAGGTCATGAAGGTCGTCCGCCGCTACGCTTCGCGGGGTGCGACGATCTCTTCGCCCTTGTAGTACCCGCAGCTCGCGCAGATGCGGTGCGGGACCCGGGGGGCGCCGCAGTGCGCGCAGTTCGTGAGGCTCGGCTTGCCGAGCTTCCAGTGCGTACGCCGCTTCTTGCCGCGGGTGTGCGAGTGACGCCGCTTCGGAACCGCCATGTCGCGTGGACCTCCTGAAGACGGGCCGGAGCCCCGGGCGTGGCCTCAGCGCTCCCCGGGGCACACATGAGGCCCCTCGGACAGCTCGGCACCACACTTCGGGCACAGGCCCGGACAATCCTCCCGGCAATGGGGAGAGATCGGCACTTCCAGCAGCAACGCCTCGCGAACCATCTCGCGCAGGTCCAGCCGCCGGCCATCGTGGAACATCATGTGGTCGTCACGCTCCAGAGCCTCCTGCTCTTCGCGTGACGCCGATCCGGTCCGTTCCGCGTACACCACGAGCGGCACCTCCAGCGGCAGGTCGAACTCCCGCAGGCAGCGCACGCACTCGAGGTGGGCCCGCGACTGAACGGTGCCCCGCACCGACACCCGCTCGCCCGATTTCTCCACCTGGAACACGCCGCGAACCACTTCGCGCCATTCAGGTTGGGAGAGTCCGACGTCGGCTGCCGTGCCCTCGGCCTCCACCCGGTCGACGGCCGGGCGCAGGGTGGCGAGATCGAGGACGAAACTGGTCATACGCATACGGGACGGCCCCAGGCCGCCCCCTTGAAACGGACGCAAGTTAGCACAGGCACTTTGGGACCGTCCAACGCCGAACGGGTGGGGGCCGACTGGCCCCCCGGTCGGGGTCGCGGAGCCCCCTTTTCAGCCGGGGACCGGACGGCGCAGGGTTCAGTGTGCCAGCGCCGTGGCGCCGAAGAACAGCCGCACCTCGCGCTGGGCGGAGGCGACACTGTCCGAGGCGTGCACCGAGTTCCGGCCCTTGGATTCGGCGTAGAGCTTGCGGATCGTGCCCTCGGCGGCCTGGGCAGGGTCCGTGGCGCCGATCACCTCGCGCAGGGTGGCGACCGCGTTGTCGCGCTCGAGGCAGCAGAGCAGCACCGGGCCCGAGGTCATGAACTCGACCAGGCTCGGGAAAAACGGCTTGCCCACGTGCTCGGCGTAGAACTCCTGGCACTGATCGGCCGTGAGCCGCGTGTAGCGCGCCTCCACGAGGCTGAAACCCTTGCCCTCCACGTGGGCGAGGATCTTGCCCACGATGTGCTTCGCGGTGGCATCCGGCTTGATGATGAACAGCGTGCGTTCCACGGCCACGGTGAACCTCCTCGAGCGGGCGTCGCCGCCCGCGGAATGTATTCGGGTGAGGGTCGAGCCCGAGCTATTCATGAGCCCGCGGCCTGCGTCTAGCGCTTCTTCTTCTTCCCGCCGGCGCTCCGCCCGCCCGCCTTCGACGCTGCGGCTGCGACCGCCTTCTTCTTCGGTCGCGCGGAGCCGCCGCGGCCGTTCGCGAGCGCGCGCGACGGCGCTGAAGCCTTCGCGCTCGCGCGCGCGGACTTCCCATTCGCCTTCGGAGCCTCCGCGGCCTTCTTCGCCGCACCGTTCTTCTGCCGCGTGCGCCGGCGCTGGAGCAGCTCGGCGATCAGCCCCGGGATCTCGCTCGGGATGCGCGCCACGGGCACACCCGCGGCCTCGAACGCCGCCATCTTCTCGGCAGCGGTTCCCGTGCCGCCGGAGATGATCGCGCCCGCATGGCCCATGCGCTTGCCCGGCGGCGCGGTCTGGCCGGCGACGAACGCCACCACCGGCTTCGTCACGTGGCGCTTGATGAACTGCGCTGCCTGCTCCTCGGCGTTGCCGCCGATCTCGCCCATCAACACCACGGCTTCGGTCTTGCCGTCGGCCTCGAACAGGGTGAGGGCGTCGATGAAGTCGGTGCCGATGATGGGATCGCCGCCGATCCCGAGGCACGTTGTCTGCCCCAGGCCCTGGTCGGTGAGCTGCTTCACCACCTCGTACGTGAGCGTGCCGCTCTTGCTCACCACGCCGACCGGACCCGGGATGCAGATGTGGCCAGGAAGGATGCCCACCTTCGACTGGCCGGGCGTGATCAACCCCGGGCAGTTCGGGCCCACGAGCCGCGGCCGGCCGAGCGGGTTGTTCTGGCCTCGGAGCGCCAGCACCTTGTGGTAGGCGCCCAGCGTGTCGCGCACGGGCAGGCCTTCGGTGATGCACACGATCAGCGACAGCCCCGCGTCGGCCGCCTCGTGGATGGCGTCCGCCGCGAACGGCGCCGGCACGTAGATGACGCTCGCGTTCGCCTTGGTGGCGTGCACCGCCTCGGCGACCGAATCGAACACCGGCACGCCGTGCACCTCGGCGCCGCCCTTCCCCGGCGTGACGCCGCCCACGACCTTGGTGCCGTAGGCGACCATCTGCTGGGTGTGGAAGGCACCGTCGCGACCGGTGATGCCCTGCACGATCAGGCGCGTGTTCTTGTCGATCAGGATGCTCACACCGGCACCTCCTGCGCCTTCTCGATCACCATGCGTACCGCCTCGTCCATGCTCGTGGTCGCGCCGAGGCCGAAGTCCTTGAGGATCTGCCGCGCCTTCTCCTCGTTCGTGCCGGTGAGCCGGATGACGAGCGGGATCTGGAGCGGCGACGTCTTGAGCGAGGTCACGATGCCCATCGCCACGTCGTCGCAGCGCGTGATGCCGCCGAAGATGTTGAACAGGATGGCGCGGACGTGGCCTTCCCCGGTGATGATCTGCAGCGCCGCCGTGACCTTTTCGGGGTTGGACGACCCTCCGATATCAAGAAAATTCGCGGGCTCGCCGCCGTAGTGCTTGATCAGGTCCATGGTCGCCATCGACAGCCCGGCGCCGTTGACGACGCAGCCGATGTCGCCGTCCAGCTTCACGTACGAGAGCCCCTTCTCGCGCGCGAGCCGCGCCGCCGGCGTCTCCTCGGCCGGGTCACGCCAGTCGTTCCACTCCTTGTGGCGGAACTCGGCGTTGTCGTCGAGCACGACCTTGGCATCGAGGGCGATCACTTTGCCCTCCGGCGTGACCGCGAGCGGGTTGATCTCCGCCAGCGAGCAGTCGCCGTCCATGAACGCGCGGTAGAGCTTGAGCAGGATCTCGGCGGCCTGCGAGGCCTGCTTGAACTCGGGGAACAACGGGCGCATGAGGTCGCGCGCCACGTACGGGCGCAGGCCCTCGACGGGGATGTGGAACTTGACGATCTTCTCGGGCGCGGTGCGCGCCACCTCCTCGATGTCGATGCCGCCTTCGCTCGAGATCATGACCAGCGGCGCCTTCTTCTCGCGGTCCATGACGATCGCGCAGTAGTACTCCTTGGCGATGTCCGCGGCCTGCGCCACGAGGACCTTGCGCACGGGCAGGCCCTTGATGGTGAGCGCGAGGATGTCGCGGGCGCGCTCGAACGCCTCGCTCGGCGAGTGCGCGAGCTTGACGCCGCCGGCCTTGCCACGGCCGCCCGCCTGCACTTGCGCCTTGATCACCACCGTGCCGCCGATCGAGGCGGCGATGTCACGCGCCTCCTCCGGAGTCTCCGCGACCTGCCCGGGCAGCGCCGGGATCCCGAAGCGCGCGAAGAGTTCCTTGCCCTGATACTCATGAAGATTCATCACACCCCGCCTCGGGCCAACGCGGCCCGCTTGAGTGTCAATTATTGTCGATCTGCGCGCGCTGCACCTTGCCGCTGAAGTCCACGTAGAGGCTCTTCCACTCGGTGAACGCGTCGAGCATGGTGTGGCCCGCCTCGCGGTGGCCGTTGCCGGTGCCGCGCGTGCCCCCGAACGGCAGGTGCGTCTCGGCGCCGGTGGTGCCGTGGTTCACGTAGACGATGCCGGTGGTGAGGTCGCGCATCGCGGTGAACGCGGCGTTGACGTTGGTGGTGAAGATGGACGACGACAGCCCGAACGGCGTCGCGTTGTTGACGGCGATCGCCTCCTCCAGCGACTTCACGCGCACGAAGCTCACCACCGGCCCGAAGATCTCCTCCTGCGCCACGCGCATGCCCGGCCTCACCTCGGTGAGCACCGTGGGCTGGAAGAAGTAGCCCTTGTCGAGCGCCGCTCCGGTGGCGCGGTGGCCGCCGGTGGCGACCTGCGCGCCCTCGTCGGCGCCCACCTTCATGTAGCCGGAGACGCGCTCGAGCTGCTTCGCGTTCACGAGCGGGCCCATCTCCACGCCCTCGTCCAGGCCGTCGCCGAGTCTGAGCGCCTGCGCACGCTGGACCACGAGCCGCACCAGCTCGTCGTGGATGCGCTCGTGCACGATGACGCGGCTCGTCGCCGTGCAGCGCTGGCCCGTGGTGCCGAACGCACCCCAGGCCACGGCGTTCGCCGCCAGCGACACGTCGGCGTCGTCCATGACGATGACGCCGTTCTTGCCGCCCATCTCCAAGGACACGCGCTTGCCGAGACGCGCGCCCTCGACGGCGATCTTCGTGCCCACGCCGTTGGAGCCGGTGAACGACACCACGTCGATGCCCGCGTGCTGCACCATCGGCCAGCCCACGTTCTGCCCGTTGCCGTGCACGACGTTGAACACGCCCGGCGGCAGCCCGACCTCTTCCAGGAGCTTCGCCAGGTGGAAGCCCATCTCGGGCGTTTCCTCGCTGGGCTTGAACACCACCGTGTTCCCGGAGAGCAGCGCGGGGAAGATCTTCCACGTCGGCACCGCGAACGGGAAGTTCCAGGCCGTGATCACGCCCACGACGCCGATCGGCACGCGCACGCTCATCGCCCACTTGTTGGGCATCTCGCTCGGCGTGGTGACGCCGTAGAGCCGGCGGCCTTCGCCGGCGGCGAGGAACGCCATGTCGACACCTTCCTGCACGTCGCCGCGCGTCTCGATGAGGATCTTCCCCATCTCGCGCGTCGCCGCGCGCGCCAGCTCTTCCTTCTTCTGCGCGATCAGGGCGCCGAGCCTGTAGAGCAGCTCGCCGCGCTTGGGCGCCGGCGTGAGCTGCCAGGCGCGCATCGCACCGCGGGCGGCCTGCACCGCCGCATCCACGTCGTCCGGGCCCGAATCGGGGAACTCGCCGAGGGCCGCCCCCGTGGCGGGGTTCAGGTTCGTGAACGTGCGGCCGGACCGGGCGGGGACCCAGCTCCCGCCGATGTAATTCGTGAAGGTCTGCGCCATGGCCGCTCCAGGACCGGGTGGCGGCCCGCCGCCCGAGTTTCGCGCTCGACGGCGAAGGGGATGCACACGCACCCGAAGGGAAAGAGGGACATGGCAGACTAGACGCGGCGCACGGCCGGCGCAAGCGGGTGAAGCACGGTTCCGGGCGTCGGCTCGATCCGGCAAGTCGTCGGGCGCCACGCTTCCCGAGCGACTTCTCGAACGTCGGGCGCGAAGGTCTAGACGCCCTTCCCGTCGCGGATGCGCTTCACGATCTCGCTCGTGGACAGCCCCTCGCGAAGCGGGATCGTGGTGACGCGGCCGCCGTGGGATTCCACGAACTCGCGGCCGACGATCGCCTCCGGCGCGTAATCCGCGCCCTTCACCAGCACGTCGGGCTTCACCGCCTCGATCAGCCGCTGCGGCGTGTCGTCGTCGAAGAGCACCACCAGGTCCACGCACGCGAGCGCGCGCACGAGTGCGGCGCGGTCCTGCTCGCCGACGATCGGCCGCGACGGGCCTTTCAGCCGGCGCACGGACGCGTCCGTGTTGACGCCGACCACGAGCCGGTCGCCGAGCGCGCGCGCGTCCTCCAGGTACTCGGCGTGGCCGCGGTGCAGCAGGTCGAAGACGCCGTTCGTGAACACGACGCGCGCCTTCGCCGCACGCCACAGCTCCAGCTTCGCGCGCGCCTCGCTCGGCAGCGCGAACGCTTCGCTCACGCGAGCGCGCCAGCCACCGACGCGCGCAGCTCGCTGGGCGAGCAGGTGGCGGTGCCCACCTCGCGGATCACCACGCCGGCGGCGTGGTTCGCGAGGTAGCAGGCTTCCGGGTAGTCGGCGCCCGCCGCCAGCGCCAGCGACACCACGCTCACCACGGTGTCGCCGGCGCCGGTGACGTCGTAGACCTCGCGCGCCACCGTGGGCAGGTGCGTGTAGCGGCCCGAGCGCTCGAACAGGCTCATGCCGTCGGCGCCGCGCGTGATGAGCGCGCAGTCCACGTCCAGCCGCTTCTGCAGTCCCCAGCCCACGCTCATCAGGCTCGTCTCGTCGGTGATGCGCTGGCCCATGACGTAGCCGGCCTCGTTCTGGTTCGGCGTCAGGATGCTCACGCCCTTGTAGGCGTCGATGTGGCTCTCCTTGGGGTCCACGCAGGTGGGGAGCTTCTTCGCCTTCGCCAGTCCGAGCGCCTTCTCCAGCACCACGCGCGTGACCACGCCCTTGCCGTAGTCGCTCACGATCAGGCCGTGACACTTGGGCAGCTCGCGCTCGAGCGTGGCGAGCAGCGTCTTCAGGGCCTTGCCCTCGACGTCGGCGCGCGACTCCCAGTCGGCGCGTACCACCTGCTGCGAGTGGGCGATGATGCGCGTCTTCATCGTCGTCGGCCGCGACGGGTCGCGCACGATGGCGCGCGTGTCGACGCCGCGGTCGGCAAAGGCTTCAAAGAGCTGCCGCGAGCGGTCGTCCTCGCCCACCAGGCCCACGAGCACGGGCTCGGCGCCGAGCGAGGTGAGGTTCGCGGCGACGTTGCCGGCGCCGCCCAGCGAGCTGGTCTCCTTCTGCACCTCGACCACGGGCACCGGCGCCTCGGGCGAGATGCGCTCGCAGCGACCCCAGAGGTAGTGGTCGAGCATCAGGTCGCCCAGCACCAGCAACCGGCGGCCGGCGAAGCGGTCCACGAGCGCCTGCAGATGGTCGAGCGCGAACGCCGTGGCGGACATGGTCGGAAGGTTAGGGGCCGCTGGAACCGCGGTCAACGGCGGCCCCCCGGGCGTTGACCGCCGCTCGGCGCCTGACTAGCTTCGCGCCGCCATGGCCATCACCGTGCGTCCCTATCGCCCCGACGACCGCGCCGCGCTCCAGGCCCTGCTCCAGTCGCCCGAGATCGCCGGGCAGTACGACATGTACGAAGGCAGCGATGGCGCCGAGCGCCTGCTCGCCGATCCCTACACGCCCGCGGAGGGCGTGCGGCTGGCGTTCGTCGAGGGTGAGGCGGCGGGTTTCGCGTGCGCCATCCTGCTGCCGGCGGCGGAGCCGTGGACGATGCTCCGCGGCGGCGTGCTGCCGCGCTTCCAGCGCCGCGGCGTGGGCCGCGCCCTGCACGACGCGGTGAGCGCGTACGTGCGCGAGCAGACGCGGCTGCCGGTCATGCGCTGGCAGTTGATGGCGGCGTGGGAGCCCCTCGCGGCGCCGACCGCGATGGCGGAGCGCTTCGGCTACCGGCACGACCGCTGGTTCTGGCTCATGGGCCGCGAGCGCAACGGCGCGCCGCCGGAACCGGTGTGGCCCGAGGGCGTGAGCGTGCGCACGTTCGACGGCAGCGACGCCATGCTCGAGGACTGGAATCTCGCCTACAACGAATCGTTCGCGGATAACTACCGGTACGTGGCGAGCCCGCTCGCCAACGCGCGCAAGGTGGCGGCGAAGCCGGGCTTTCGCGCCGACGGCCTGCTGCTCGCCTACAAGGATGGTCAGGTCGCCGGCTTCTGCCGGAACGAGTTGTTCGCGACGCGCGGCGAGATCGGCACGCTCGGCACCCGGCGCGCCGCGCGCGGCATCGGGCTCGGTCGCGCGCTGCTGCGCTGGGGCGTCCACTGGCTCGAGCGCGAGACGCCGCACCCGGTGACGCTGCTCGTGGACGGCGAGAACGAGGGCGCGCTCGGCCTCTATCGCTCGGAGGGCTTCGAGGTCACGCGCTCGCGCCATCTCTGGGTGCAGCCGGTGACGCGCGCGTGAGCGAGACTGCGACGCGGGGCGGACTTGGTACTCCGGGTCCGGCGGGACCTGGTACTCCGGGTCCGGCATCGCCGGACCCGGTTGTAACAGACCGCTTCCGCGCCTTCCTCGTGCTCTGGAGCTCGCAGACGCTGTCGCTCTTCGGCACCATGGTGAGCCAGTTCGCCGTGAACATCTGGCTCGCCCGCGACCTCTTCCCGCTCTCGGCGCAGAAGCCACAGCTCGCCTTGGCACTCACCGCCACCGGATTCGCGACCACGGGGCCGCTGATCTTCGCCATGCCGATCGCGGGCGCGTTCGCGGATCGCCACGACCGCCGGCGCATCCTGATCACCACCAACTCGCTGCTCGCGCTGCTTTCGCTCGTGCTCGTGGCGCTCACCGCGACCCACCGGCTCGTGCTCCCGATCGCGGTGCTGCTGCTGCTCGCCTACTCGCTCGGGAGCTCGTTCCACAGCGCCGCATTCGACAGCTCCTACGGCCGCTTCGTGCGCGAGGGCGACCTGCCGCGCGCGAGCGGCATGATGATGACGTCGTTCGGCCTCGCGCAGCTTCTCGCCCCTCCGCTGGCTGCGGCGCTGATCGGGCTTCCCGCGCTGCTGGGCGGCTCGGGAAAAATGCCGCCATGGCTCGTGAACGGCATCCCGTTCGCGTTCGCCGCCGACGCGTTGTCGTTCATGATCGCCGCGTGCACGGCGATGGCGCTCCGCTTCCCGGCGATGCCGGTCGTCCCCGGTCCGCGCGCGAGCCTGCTCGAGGACGCGCGCGCGGGACTGCGCTGGGTGCTCCGCCGGCGGCCGTTCGTGTGGCTCATCAGCTTCGGCTCGCTCGCCAACTTCACGTTCGCGCCGCTCATGGTGCTGCTGCCGCTGCTGGCGCGTGACCACGTCGCCGCCGACGCCGCGCGCCGCCACCTGCCGTTCGAGGCGGTGTTGGCGCTGGTGAACACCGCGGGCGGCCTGGGCGGCGTGCTGGGCGGCGTGGTGGTGAGCATCGTCGGCCTGCGCGGCATGCGGAAGACGGTGGTGATGGCGGTGTGCCTGGTCGTGCTCGGCGTGGGGGAGACCATCGCCGGGCTCGCGACCACGGTGTGGGGGCTCGCGGCGGGCATGTTCGTGGGCGAGCTGCTGGTGGCGCCGCTCAACACCGCGAGCTTCACGCTGTGGCAGAGCCTGACGCCGCCGCACCTGCTGGCTCGCGCGCTGGCGACGCGCCGGTTCATCGCCCAGAGCGCGTTCCCGATCGGTACCGTGATCGCGGGCTGGATGGCGGCGATCTTCGAGCCATGGATCGTGGTCACGCTCTCGGGCGCGCTGCTCGCGCTGTGGACCGCGGTGCAGCTCGCCGGCCCGAGCTTCCGCACGCTCGAAGACCGCATGCGCGCGGCCGCCGCGCAGCCGGACTGACCGGAACCTCGGCGGCTATCTCGCCGCGCGCCCCCGGCGGACTTCGATCACCTGTCGCGTCCAGACCGCGATCGGCCGGCCGCCGAGCAGCGCGGGGTGATAGCGCACGGCTTCGGCGGCCAGGATCGCTGCGCGCACGGTGAGTGAGTCGGCGTCGCCCTGCACGAGCAGTGCGTCGCTCACGTCGCCCAGCTCGTCGACGCGCACGTCGAGCGTGACGCGACCGCCCCGTCCGCCGATCGCCGTCGCCGGCACGCCTCGCGGGATCGGAGGCAACAGCGTTCGTGGATCGGCTGGCCCCGGCTCGGCGGGCGATGGCGCCGGCGGTTCTCCCGGCTCGGGCACGGGTGGTTCCGGCGCTGGCTCCGCGGGCGTCACCTCGACCTGCGTCGGCGGCGACGAGAGGTCGAGGTTCGAGCGCTCGAGCGTCACACGTTCGAGCCGCAGCGTGTCGCCGCCCGCGAGTGGCACGATGGGGCGCTCGGGGCGGTCCAACGCGATCGCGGCGGCGGTGCTGTCGGGCAACGCGTTCGCCCGTTCACGGCTACGGGCACAGCCGACCACGGCGAGTACCGCGGCCAGTATGACGAAAGCGCAACGATGCACGATCTGACCAAGATAGCGGTTGTGGCGCGGTCCGCGCGGGTCTAGCCTTCTCTCATGACCAGCCGCGACCGGGTGCTGGCCGCACTCGCGGGCGAGCCGCTCGATCGCCCGCCGGTGTCATTCTGGGGACACGTGTACCACCGCGAGTCCTCGGCCGCGGAGTTGGTCGCGCACACGCTCGAGCGCTGGCAGATGTACCGCTGGGACTGGGTGAAGCTCAACCCGCGGAAGCACTACCACGTCGAGCCCTGGGGCGTGCGTTACCGCTATACAGGGGTTGCGAACGACAAGCCCACCGTCGAGCGCTGGCCCGTTCACGAGGCCGCCGACTGGGACCGGATCGACGAGAAGCCGCACGATCAGGGCGCCCTCGGCGAGCAGGTGGAGGCGGTGCGCGAGATGCGCCGGCAGCTGCCCGCGGATGTGCCCCTGCTCCAGACCGTGTTCACGCCGCTCGCGATCCTCGCCGAGTTGACCGAGCCGCCCGAGCGCCTGCGCGACCTGATCCCGCGCGAGCCGAAGCGTGTCGAGCGCGCGCTCGAGGCGGTGACGCGCACGTTCGAGCGCTACGTCACCGCGGTCATGCGCGCCGGCGCCGACGGCCTGTTCCTCGCCACCACGGACTGGGGCTCGCGCGAGTTCGTGACCCCGGAGTCCCTGCGACGCTGGTCGCGGCCGTACGACTTGCGGCTGCTCGCGGCGGCGGGACCGTCGCGCTACCACACCATGCACGTATGCAAGCGCGATGCGCTGCTCTACGAGTTCGCGGACTACCCGGTGGGCGCGTTCTCATGGGACGCGACCGCGCCCGCCAATCCCGGTTTGAAGGATGCGCTCACCCGGCTCAAGGGCGCGGTGATGGGCGGCATCGACCACGAGGGCGCGCTCCAGCGCGGCCCCGATCAGGCGATCGCCGCCTACCGCGACGCGCTCGAAGCCACCGGCGGCCGGCGGTTCCTGTTCGCCCCCGGCTGCTCGATCCCGCCCGAGACACCCGATGCGACGCTCACGGCGCTTCGCGACGAGGTCGAGCGCGCCCACGCGCGGCAAGGAGGTCAGTGAAGCTCCCCTGAAGTGCGAGCAGGCGGATCCGAAGGAGGGTTCGACATGCAACGCAAGGCGATCATCTCCTCGATGTGGCTGTTCGTCGCGTGCCTCGCCGGCGCGGCGCTCGCGCAATCGGAGTTCAAGCCGAATTCGTCCACGCCCGCGCCGGCCGCGCGGACGCCGGGCAGCAGCAACACCTCCGGACCCGGTCGGGTCTCCGCGCGCGTGGGCATTGGCGAGAGCGCTCCCGACTTCGAGCTCCTGCAGCTCGACGGCAAGCCGCTCCGCCTGTCCGCGACCCGCGGCCGCTGGGTGATGGTGTGGTTCGTCCAGAACCGCGACTCGTTCGCGCTGGTCGAGCCCTTGGCGGAGTCGCTCGCGAAGCTGGGCGTGCGCACGCTCGCGGTGTGCTACGACAAGACGCAGGCGCTCGCGCAGCGGCTCCACGGACAGAAGCTCTCGTACACGCCGCTCGCCGACCCGACCGGTGACATCGTCTCGCTCTACGGGCTGCTCGACGCGACCAGCTCGCGCGAGGGGGTGCAGCCTGGATTCGTGCTGGTGAACCCGATCGGAGACGTGCGCATGGCGCTCCTCGGACACCAGCTCTCCACCAGCGATGCGTCGAGGCTCGTGGAGCTGGCGGTCGTGGGCGAATAGCGCGCCTTCTCCGCCCCGCGCGCTCAGGCGGCCCGGCGCTGCCCTCTGGGATCGAACAGCGCGCGCAGCGCGCGCTCAACGTCCGGGAACGAGAACGGCTTCGCCAGCACGCGGTCCACGCCGCGCGAGAGCGCTGCTTCCTCCTCGAGCTGGAAGCCCCAGCCGGAGACCAGCACCACCGCGCACTCCGGCCGCCGCGACTTCACCACCGCGGCCAGGTCCCAGCCGTTCACCTCGGGCATGCCGAGGTCGGTGAACACCACGTCGTACGTCTCCTGCCGCAGCGACTCGACCGCCGCGGGTCCGCCGAGCGCGGGCGTCACCTGGTGGCCCATGCCGCGCAGCATCTCGGAGAGCACGGTGAGCACGCTCTCCTCGTCGTCGACGACCAGCGTGCGCAGCGCCGTGGGCGTGGGGCCATCCGCGGACGGCCCGAGCTCCACCGGCACCACGCCGGTCGGGAACGAGAGCGTGAACTCAGTGCCCTCGCCGCGGCTGCTGTGCACGTCGATCTGGCCGCGGTGGCGCTTGACGATGCCGTAGGCCACCGAGAGCCCGAGGCCCGTGCCCTTCACTTCCTTCGTGGTGAAGAACGGATCGAACACGCGCGCGCGCGTGTCGTGGTCCATGCCCACGCCCGAGTCGCGCACCCGCACGCGCACCTGGTCGCCCTCGTCGGCGCTCGTGATCCAGAGCTCGCCACCCGCGGGCATGGCGTCCACCGCGTTCAGCACCATGTTCGTGAACACCTCGCGCAGCTCGGAGGCCGCGCCGGCGATGGGCTGCGACGCTTTCAGGTCCAGGCGCAGGTTCACCACCACGCCGCGGCGCTTGGCGCCCGCCTCCCACGCCGGCCGCGTCAGCTCGACGACGCCGTAGAGCACACGGTTCAGGTCCAGCGTCTCGAAGCGCTCGTCCTGGCGCACGCGCGTGAACTCCTGCACGCGGCGCACGGTCTGCGCGCCATCGAGTGCCGCCTGCTCGACGACGCCGAGCTGGCGGCGGATGCCGGGGTCGTCGACGGTCTGGAGCAGGAGCTGCGTGCGCCCCAGGATCGCGGCGAGGATGTTGTTGAAGTCGTGCGCCACGCCGCCCGCCATCTCACCGAGCGCGTTCAGCTTGGCCGACTGCACGAGCTGCGCCTGCGTCGCCCGCAGCTCGTCGTAGGCGAGCTTGATGCTCTCGTAGAGCCGCGCGTTCGCGATCGCGGCACTGCACGGGCCGGCGAACAGCGTCGCCAGCTCGAGGTCCTCCTCCTGGAAGCCGCGCGGGCCGATGCGCGACAGCGTGATCACGCCGAGCACACGCTCCCGGGAGACCAGCGGCACGCAGAGGAGCGCCGACTGCTCGGGCGGCGTGCCGGGCACGGTCATGGCACGCGGGTCGCTCTCGGCGTCGTTGACGATCTCGCCGTGGCCCGAGAGCGCGACGTGGCCGGTGATGCCCTCGCCGGGCTTCAGCCGTACGGCGAGCATCTCGTCCATGTACGTGCGCGCATCGCACACCGCCGGCACCAGCACGTTCTCGCGGTCGTCGTGCAGGAACACCGTGCACTCGTCGGTCTGGATCACCTGCCGGATCTGCTTGGCGATGGTGCCGAGGATGGTCTTCAAGTCGAGCGTGTTGACCACGGCGCGGCCCACGGTCAGGAGCGCGCTGAACCGCTCGCGCTGCGCCACCTCGCGGCGCAGCACGTCCTCGAGCGGCACGTCGGGGAGCGGATCCGCCGGGTCGCGCAGCCACGGCCAGCGCGCGAGCGTCACCAGGGCTTCCTCGACCGCCGGCGCGGTGACTCCGGCCGCCTGCCAGGTCGCGATCCGGCGCGACAGCTCGGGCACGAACGTCGCGAGCCCGCCCTGCTCGAACGCGTCCGCCATCGAGCCGACGAGCGAACCTGCCTCGGCCCGCGCGCGATCGGCGCCGAGCCCGGCGGAGAGGGCACGCTGGAGCGCACCCTCGGTGGTGGCCCGATGTTCGTTGAGCAGATGCGCGATCGACGGGTACAAGCCCTCTCCCGGAACGAGGAAACGAGTGATAAGGAGTTTTCGGTAGGGTCCCCGGTGCGGCTTGAGTCAGTAAAGTCGTGTAAAGGTTTACACTCGCATGCTGCACGCCCGTTTCCCTCATTATGAAGTGCGCCGGTGACGCCGCGGACCCGAGCGCTGGCGCCGGGCGCCCCACGGGCCGCGGCCGGGCCGGTTCGCCTCGTCCATCTCCCTCCAATCTGTTAGCACTTGGCCGCCCCCCGAACCCCACTGGCGAGGAAGCTGCGTGCCCCGGAGCCACCCACTGCTTCTGATGTGCTCGCTGCCGGCGGTCCTGCTGGCGAGCCCCTGCGCCACGGCCGCCAGCGATGACGCCGCCGCACCCATCGTCACCGCGGAGCGCGCGTTCGCGGCGCAGGTGCGCTCGGCCGGCGTGCGCGATGGCTTCCTCGCCTGGCTCGCGCCGACGAGCGTGGTGTTCCGCCCCTCGCCGGTGAGCGGGATCAAGACCTACGAGAAGCAGAAGCCCGGCTGGAACGGCCTGCTCGCGTGGACCCCCATGCACGCGGCGATCAGCGCCGACGGCAAGCTCGGCTGGAGCACCGGGCCGTGGACCTGGAGCCGTGACTCGACGCAGAAGAAGCCCGACGCACACGGCGAGTACATGAGCGTGTGGCGGCTTCAGGCAGACGGCTCGTGGAAGGCGGTGCTCGATTGCGGCGTCGACCATCCCGCGCCCGGACGCGACACGCCCGGGGTCACCTATGGCGCGCCGGTGTCGGGTGCGAGCCTCGGCGCCAAGCCGCTCGCGGCGCGCCAGTCGCTCTACCAGGCCGACGCGGGTTTCGCCAAGCTCGCCGGCTCGGCCGGCGTGAGCGATGCGATCGAGCGCTACGCCACCGAGGACATCATCGTGCTGCGCGAGGGCGACCAGCGCGTCACCGGACGCGCCGCCGCACGCGACTCGATCGCGACCCGCGAGGCCACGGCACGCATGGTGTCGAACGCGCAGAGCGTCGCGGGCTCGGGCGACATGGGCTACACCTACGGCACGTTCGTGACCGGCGGCCTCGCCGATCCGGACAGCGCTTGGTACGTGCACGTCTGGCACCGGGGCGCGGCCGCGAGCTGGAAGCTCGCCTTCGAGGTGGTGATGCCGGTGCCCAAGGGGAAGTGAGTCGCTCGGGCCGCTGCCCGCGCCTCCCCTGCGACGTGGGAGTCATGTCGCGCACCTGACCGGCCGATGACACCGGGGACCCGTTCCGTTCTCCACCGGAGGTCCCCATGCGTCGTCTCACGTTCGCGCTGCTGGCCGCGGCGCTCGTCGCCGGCTGCGCCGGACCCACGAAACTCGCCGAGAAGAGCCAGCAGAAGCTCTCGAATGGCGACGTCTGGCGCGCCTGGCAGCTCGCCACGCGTGCGCTCGACCGCGAGCCCATGAACCCCAAGGCCAAGGAGGCTGCCGCCGCCGCCGGCCGAATGATCGCCAACGAATGGCAGCGGAAGATCGCGGCGCTCGCCCCCATCGACAGCGTCCAGGCCGCCGAGCAGGTGCTGGAGTTCACGCAGTTCCGCACCAATGCCATCAACTACACCACGATCGAGGTGACGCCGTCGTGGTCCGACCAGGAGCGCACGCTGCGCATGGCCGCGGCGCGCAGTCACTACCTGCAGGCGGCCCAGGCGAAGACCGCGCACCGGCCCAAGGCCGCGTTCGCGCACTTCCACGAGATCGAGAAGTTCGTTCCCAACTATAAAGACGCCGTGCAGCAGGCCGACCGCGCCTACCAGGCGGCCCTGACCGACGTCGCGGTGCTGCCGTTCGCGAGCGGCTCCGACGCGGGCTTCGGCCGCGAGGTCTCGGAGCGCTGGCGCGACGCGCTGGCGAAGGACATGGCGCCGCCGCAGGCGCAGTTCACGCGCATCATGGGCGCCGACGCGATCACGAGCCGCATGAGCGTGGCGCAACTGGGCCGGCTCACGCGCGAGGATGCGGTGAAGCTCGGCCGCAAGGCCGGCGCCGAGCGCGTGGTGTGGGGCTCGCTCGGGAACGTCAGGAGCGAGACCCAGCTCCAGTTCTTCCGCGACGTCGTGGCACACAAGATCGTGCAGAAGGACGACCAGGGGCACGAGATCGTGCGCTGGGTGGACGTGCCGATCGAGGTGGTCTCGCGCGTGCGCAACGTCACCGTGGACGTGGATTACGAGGTGATCGCCACCGTGGACGGCACGTCGCTCTCGCACGAGCACGCGCCGCGCTCGAGCCGCGCGCGCGTGGTGTGGACGTCGTTCGTGCCCGACGGCGATGTCGCCAGCTACGCGCTCGTCTCGGACGCCGTGCGCTCGCAGAGCCCGGACCGCGCGAAGGACGTGGAGACGCGGTGGAAGAATGTCTGCGGCGACGCGACCACGCTCCAGCAGGTGCTGTCGGCGCGCCGCGAGACGCGCGGCGACGTCGGCTACGACCGCGGCACGATCGGTCGGTTCGTGACCGGCACGGCATTCGTGTTCATGCAGGAGCTGCCGCCGGCCCAGGACCTGGCGCTCGCGGCGCTCAGCAACGGCTGGCTGCCGCTCGAGAAGGAGCTGACGCGCCTGGACGGCATGGACGACGTGGACCTGGGTGTGGCGCTGGGCGGCGACTAGGACTTCGCACTTC
>Ga0070685_10000623_pt1 | contig 19380 bp, 19 predicted proteins | sample KBSS13LmetaG_FD_65651 | JGI IMG/M metagenome (GOLD analysis project Ga0070685, IMG submission 65651) | Switchgrass rhizosphere microbial communities from Kellogg Biological Station, Michigan, USA - KBS S1-3L metaG | ecosystem: Host-associated > Plants > Roots > Rhizosphere ...
TTGCGGTCGACAAATCGCAAAGCCAGGTGAAGGCGCTGGAGCCGCTGGAGAACCGCATCGGTGCCATCGAGCTTGCCGTGCTGCAGCTCGGCGAACGGCTGGAGGTGGCGCACAACTCCAATCGCGAGGCTGTCACCGCGCATCTGAGTTCGATGTCGGCGGCAGTCAGCCAGCTCAGGAACGCCGATCTCGATCCGGTCGCCGAGCGGCTCACGGCGGTGGAGCAGGCAATCGCCAACTTCCATATCCCGGCGACGGACCTGCGCCCGCTCCACGCCTCGATGATCGATCTCGAACGCACGGTAATGACGCTCGACAAGCCGCCGCAGGATCTCTCGCCGGTCTACAACCGTCTGGCTGCCCTGCAGACCTCTCTCGTCAGCGTGCAGACCGAAGTGCGCAACCGCGAGGCGCTGGACGCGCTGGAGCGGCGCCTCGCCTCGCTGCAGGAAGCGGTGCAGACCATGCCCGAGCCGGACCTTGCGCCGATCCAGGGCGCCCTGCAGACCATGGATGCGCGGCTCGACCTTGGCTCGCTGGAAAACCGGCTGACTGCGATCGAATACGGCCTTGCCGCCCTTCACCACACACTGCGCACCCGCACAGAACCGGTTGCCACACGCACCGACGCCACCTGGCAACTGCGCGCAGTCCCCACCAACGGACCCGCCAAGCCCCGCATGCCCGCCCCGGCACGTCCGCCGCGCGAGAGCGATCCGATCAACGCCGTGCGCAGGCCGGATGATCAGGCCAACCTGCTCATCGATCCCGCCTTCGGACCGCCCGATGATCTCGAACAGATCCATGGCGTTGGCCCGATGCTTCGCGAGCTGCTCAACGATATCGGCGTCTATTATTTCTGGCAGGTGGCGGAGTGGACGAACGACGAGATCACCTTCGTCGACAACCGGCTGCTGCACTTCAAGGGCCGCATCCGCCGCGACGACTGGATCGAGCATGCCCGCGCCCTGGCGTCTTCGCCGACGGCCGCGCGCCGTCCGGTGGCTTGGGAAACACGAGCTTAGGCCGCAAAGCTGGGACCGCCGGGCGCCTGCCCGGCAGTGACGGCGTAGCCGGCATTCTGATGTTGATCGAGGCAGGCCGCTGACGCGGCCTGTGCCGGGCGGGCGCCCGGCGGTCCCGGATTAAGCCGCGTCTTTCGGCTTCTCCGGTTCTTCCGCCGGCGCTGCCTCATCCTCGATGGAGTGCTTCATCAGGAAGGGCAGGTTGAGCGCCATGAAGCCGATGGCGAGCGGGATGGTGAGGAAGAGCTTCGAGTTGGCCCAGAACTGCTCGGAGAAGTTCCGCCAGATGATCTCGTTCAGCACGGCGAGCACGGCGTAGAAACCCGCCCAGCGCAGGGCGAAGACCTTCCACATGCGATCGGGCAGCCTGAAAGCGTGCTCGAACGCCGTCTTCCAGATGTTGCGCCCGATGGCGAGGCTGCCGAGGATGGTCACGCAGAAGAGGGAGTTGATGATGGTCGGCTTGATCTTCGCGAAGGTCGCATCCTGCAGGTAGAGTGTGAGCCCGCCGAACACGAGCACCACCACGGCGGTGATCATCAGCATCGGCGGCAGCTTGCGTCCCTTCGACAGCGTCCAGCCGATCGCGGCGACGACGCCGGCCATGAACACGCCCGTGCCCCAGTAGATCGCGTTCTCCTTGGAGAGCGGCCCGTTGTTCGCCGGCATGCCCTGCACGACGTTGTAGACGATCACGAACGCCAGGACCGGCCCGATGTCGGTCCAGATATTTCCGGCGCCTGCGGGAAGTTTCTTGGGGGAAGGGGCGTCTGTCATCGGGGGCACTTAGCGGGGTTCAACGTCCCCGGTCAAACGGGGCGCGCACGCCGGGCGAGAAATTGCTGCAGGGACACTCGGGCGCCGGCTGCATCGAACACCAGGGCGGCCATCACATAGCTCGCCGCGCCAATGGCGGATTTGAGCAGGAGTTCGGGGAAACCGCCGGGTGCAGGCAGGAACTGCACGACAATCGCCATGACCGAGCAGGCGCCCGCGACCTTGGCAAAATCCGCCCATGGCCAGGACAGGGGAGCAAGTTTCCGCGCCGCGAAAGCCAGCAGCACGAGCGCCAGCGCGTAGCATGCAACTGTCGCATAGACCGCGCCCATGAGGCCTACGGTTGGCAAGAGGATGATGTTGAGGCCGACATTGGCAAGGGCCGGGATCGCCATCAGCCAGGCGCGCAGGTCGGTGCGGCGCGAGAGCTGGAAAGCCTCCGAGACATAGTGGAGCACGAAGCCGTTGATGAGGCCCGAGAGCGCGATCCACGGCATGATGGCCGCCGCCTGTGCGCGCATCTCTTCCCCGATCATGACTTCGGACAGGGGACGGGCGACGAGCGCAAGGCCCGCCGCTGCGGGGGCGGCAATGAGCAGAAGTGTGCGTGCGACATGACGCGAGACCTCGCGAACGGCTTCCGGACCTTCGCGCTCCCACGCCGCCATCATCATCGGCGCGCCGGCCGCAGCCGCCCAGGCGCAGAGCAGGCCGACCGACTTGTCGGCAATGCCATAACCCGCCGCATAGACGCCGACCGCTTCGGGTCCGAGGAACAGCGCAATGAGAAAGCGGTCGCCTGCATCGAGCGCAATGTTGAGGCCGAGCGCGACTGCGATGGGAACGCCATAGGCCAGATAGGGGCGCACGCGGGCCTGCTCGAACTGTCCCCCGCGGGATTCTCGCCACAGGCGCGAGCCTTCAATCACCGCCAGCACGGCCAGCACGCTGGCAAGGCCTGCGAACGGCGCGGCAGGGCCGAGTCCTGTCCGCCACGCCAGCAGCGTTCCGATGGCAAAGGCGCCGACATCCTGTGCGACACGCAGGGCCGAATAGCGCGACACACGCTCCAGCGCCCGGTTCATTTCCTGTGCTGCATTGACTATCGGCGCCAATATCATGGTCGCGCCCGCAACGCAGAGCGCAAGCTTCAGGGCAGGGGCTATCGCAAGCGATACCGCCACAAGCATCACGGCGACGGCGACGCCAGCAGAAGCCGCAAGCAGGACCATGACCGTGCGGATATGGTTCGGCATCTGGCTCTTTGCCGAAGCCTCTCCCGCGAAACGGTAAGCTGCAGCTTCCGCCCAGGTCACGGTGAGCGTGTAGATGATCCCCATCGTGGTGAGGGCGAGCGCGTAGAAGCCATAGTCGGCTGGCGAGAGCAGGCGCGTCAGGGCGAAGACCGCGCCGAAGGAGGCGAGGCCGCCGGCCAGACTTGCCGGGAAGTAGCCAAAGAGGCGTCGCCAGATCATGGTCTCGGGATCGTCGTTCTCAGGGCGTTTGTGATTCCTTTGCCGGACTAGAGCAAAAGGGCGTTCATGAAGCGTTTCCCGCCAACAGGGTTTGCCGAAAACTCCCATGGAATCTGGACCCGCCGCGCTGTTATCGGAGCCGGCGCGGGCCTCGCCGCCATGCCTGCAGCGGCCCAGATGGACAACAAGCCGGGCGTTCACCCGCTGTGGCCGATGTCCGGCCCACCTGTTCTGCGGGGCGCGGTGATCGCCCAGCGGCGGCGCCGGCAGGGGGTCGATGGCGAAACTTTCGGGGGCGGCGGGCCGGTGCTGCCCAGCTACGGCGCGAGCGATTTCGATGCGCTAGTGCGTGCCGGCGCGAACCTCGTCGTGATGTCCTTCCCGGAACTCTGGACTGTCGCCAAACCATGGAAGCCCGATCCGGTGATGGCGGTGACGCTCTACCGCCAGATCGAACTGGCAAAGGCGGCAGGCCTCAATGTCATCGTCGCGCTGCGCTCCGGCCCGGGGCGGTCGGACTTCGTCTTCCATCGCGATGCGGCAGGAACGTGGTTCCCAGCAAACCTGATCGTCGATTCGATCTGGACGGATGCAGAGGCGCAGGCAGCCTGGGCCGAGATGTGCGTCGACATCGCCAAGGGACTCTCGGGCCGGAAAGAGATCGCCGGCCTCAACATCATGGTCGAGCCCGATCCCAATGTCAGTGGAACCAACAAGGCCGGCCAGCGCCTCGGCGCCTGGACACCGGCTGAGTACCAGCGCGATGTCAGCGACATCTCCGACTGGCGGCGTATGTCTGGAAGCATCGCGCAGAAGGTGCGGGCGGCGGTGCCGGCCCTGCCTATCCTGATCTCACCCCCCGCTTTCGCCCGCACGGACTTCCTCACCGTGATGGGCCAGCCTCCCGTCAAGGGCACGGTGTGGTGCGTGCACGACTACGAGCCGCGCGACTATACGCACAGCCCGGAGGCGTCCCGCGGCATCCCTGTGTTCGGCGAGGGCGGAAACAATACCTTCGCCACCCGCCTCGACGCCGCGAAGAAACAGGGCGCGCCCGTGTTCCTCGGCGAGTTTGGCGCCGCGCGCTGGCTGGGCGACAATGGCAAATACTACCGCGCCCGCATTGCCGCGTGCGAGCAGCGCGGCGTCGGCTGGGCGGCATTCCGCTGGCCGACGGGAGATGCGGCCTACGAAGCCTCCGACGACATGTTCAATCTCGGTTGGGGTCGGTCGCCGGGCCGGGAAGATGGCGCGGCCCTACCCATCCTGCGCGAGGCATGGGCTATGAATGTCAGCCGCTCTGCTGCTGGCCTACGCGGCCGGGGCGCCTTGCGTGGCCGCAAGGACTAAAGAGCGCGGCTAGAAGCCCAGATTGCTCTTGGTTGAAGGCTCTCTTACCGGTTCCGGCTTCTTCTTGCGTCCGACCAGGAAGAAGATCGGCGCTCCGATCAGGCCGATCACGCCCGCGCCTGCGCCGAGATACATCATCAGTTCCTTGTCGGCGATGCGCTGCGGCCCATCTTCGACGACGATGGCCGCGACTTCCGGCTCGTTCGGCAGATATTTGATCTTGGCGTCTTCGATCAGGAGATAATCGCCGTCGATGATCTTATGTGCGTACTCGGAGGAAATCTCGATCTTCTCCTGCCGCTCGATGCCGCCATCTGTCTTCCAGATAGCGTGGATATTGTAGGACGTGCCCGAGCGCCGGCCGCGATGGCTTTCCCCGCCATCGATCACGGCGCTGGTTTCAACGCCATCCGCCAGGACGTGCTTGAAGGTCTGCCCTTCGGTGTAGCTCCAGTACGCAAACGCCGGGCCCGCGAAGATCGCGATCACCAGCGCCCATTTCCATTGCGACAGCCAATTGGCCAGCATGACTTCCCCCTCGTGTTTTCATCCGTCGGCCCGAAGCTAGCACGAGAGAAAACATCGCCAACCCGAAAAACGTGCTGCATCGCAATGCTACGCGCCCGTATCAGGCGAACTGCAGCAGCCCCAGTCCCGCAGCCAGTACAAGCGCGGCCAGCGTACGCCGCGCGCCAAATCCCTCACGCAGGAACCACCAGCCCATGATCGCTGCGAACACCACCGCCGTCTCGCGCATCGCAGAAATGTAGGCGACCGGCGCGATCGAAAACCCATAGAGCGCCATCGAGAAGGACACACAGCTGCACAGCCCGGCGCCGATGCCGGGTTTGATCGCCCGCCGCGCCGAGGCCACGAACTCCTTCGGCCCACGCGTGATCATCATGATGGTGGAAATGCCGATCCAGTCGAGGAAGAACAGCCAGACGATGAAGCTCCACTGACCCGGCTCGGAGCGCACGCCCTGCGCGTCGATAACATTGTAGATGGCGACACCCGCGCCGGTCGCCAGCGCCCACAGCAACGCCGAATTGCGCACGGCGCGTGATCCACCGAAATCCTTTTCCGGCAGAGCGAACACAATGGTCGCCAGGCTTGCGATCAGGAGGCCGACGATGGCGGGCCATTCGAGGCGCTCCCCCAGGAAGATCGAAGCCGACATCGCCGTCATCAGCGGCGCCGTCCCCCGCATCACGGGGAAGACCAGAGACAGGTCTCCCCGTGAAAGAGCCCGCACCAGCGCAGTCTGGTAGAGCCAGTGCGCGGGCAAGGAGAGCGCCAGGATCATCCACATGTGCGCGCTGGGCAGCGGCACGACGAAGGTCAGCGGCAGGGCGATGATCGAGCTGGTGAGCGTCATCACCGTGCGCCCGCCGAGAATGTCCTTGGCCGACTTCACGAACGTATTCGCGCCCGCAAGCGTGACCGCAGACCCGAGGCCGAGTGCGAAGGCGAAGAGGGTGGGGTCCATCAGGGGCGCGAAGATTCAGGCTCGTCGATTTGCAGCGATGCAAACGTCCATTCGGCGGTTTTGCCTTCGCCGCTGTTCTCAAACAAGGACGCCGTAAATCGCCCGTCCGCTGGTACAACGAGAAGCTCCCAGACCCAGGCTTCAACCAGGCCGGTCGCGAGTGCATCCGTGGCCGATGCATTGACGAAGACTAGCTTGGCCGGGCGCGGGCCAGGATATTCCGGCAAACCTTCGAAATTCCAGTTTAGGTCATCGATCGAGAGGACGAGTCGTTGCCCAGCCACTTCGAACGTGGCTGCAAGGATGGTGCAGTCATGGAGACCACCGAGCCGCGCGAAGAAGTCCGCAGGGTCCGCGATGACTTGCACGCCTAACTCTCCAATCCCACCAACGCCCGTGCAAACACCTCGGCGCTGAAGGGGTGCAGGTCTTCGGCTTTCTCGCCGACGCCAACGAAGTGGATCGGCACGTCATACTGTTCGGCGATCGCCACCAGTACGCCGCCCTTGGCCGTGCCGTCGAGCTTGGTCATCACCAGTCCGGTGACGCCCGCCGTCGAGCGGAACGCCTCGACCTGGCCGAGCGCGTTCTGTCCCACCGTCGCATCGAGCACGAGGATCACATCATGCGGCGCCGAAGGATCGATCTTGCGGATGGCGCGCACGACCTTCGCCAGCTCATCCATCAGCTGCGTCTTGTTCTGCAACCGTCCCGCCGTGTCGATCAGCACAAGGTCGCGGTTCTCTTTCCGCGCCAGCTCCACCGCCTCATAGGCAAGCCCTGCCGCATCCGCGCCTGGCGGCTTGGAGACGAAGGCCGCATTCGCCCGCTCCGCCCATACCTTCAGCTGCTCCACCGCAGCCGCGCGGAAGGTGTCGCCCGCGGCGATCACGATGTCCGCGCCCTGCGCCGAAAGTTTCGCTGCGATCTTGCCGATGGTTGTCGTCTTGCCCGAGCCATTGACGCCGACGAACAGCACTATCCGCGGCTTGGGCCCTTCGGCGAAATCCACGATCTTCTCGCGCGGTTTCAGGATGTCGGAGATTTCCTTCGCCAGCGCGGCCTTGATCTCGTCTTCGGAGGACTCCCGGTCAAACCTGTCCTGCGAGAACGCCTTGGCGATGCGGCTCGCCACCTTCGCGCCCATGTCCGAGGTGATGAGCAATTCTTCCAGCTCATCGAGAGACTCGCGGTCGATCTTCTTCTTCGCCAGCCCGGCCAGGCCCTCGGCCAGCCGCGAGGATGAGCGCTTCAGCCCTTCATTGAGCTTGAAGATGACGGTGGCTTCGCGTGCGGCCGCCTCTGCCGCACGCTCGGCAGCGATGCGTTCGGCCGCCTTTCGGATGCCGAGCGGATCATCGCCAAGGTCGGGTTCGGCGGCGACTGGCGCGTTACCAAAGATCTGCTGGTCGAGGCTGACGCGCGGTCCAGACGGGCTTGTGTCGATCTTCACGCCCATGCCGGCCGCCTGCGGCTTCTCGCCCGGCTTCAGCGGCTCAATCGGCGTCTCGCCGGTCTTCGGATCCGGCTGTTTCTTCTTGCCCCACCAGAGGATCATACGGCTTGCCCGATCAGCTCGCTCGCAGTGCGCGAGGCGAGTTTGAAGAGATGGGGCCGGCCAGCTTCAGGCAAAGCTCCCTCTATGCGCACGGGCGAGAAATCCGGAAGGCGCGCCCGCCCGCCCTTTTCCACCAGCGCCATCGCCGTCGCGCCAACATGCCGGTCGAGACGCAGGCCGAGGCGTTCGGCCCCCTTCTCGCGCAGGCGGGCAGCACGCGCCTTGATCACATCGCGCGCCACTTGCGGCATCTTCGCCGCCGGCGTCTGGGGCCGGGGCGAGTAGGGGAAGACATGCAGGTAATCGATGCCGCACTCATCCACGCTCGCAAGCGTGTTCTCGAACATCGCATCCGTCTCGGTGGGGAAGCCGGCAATCAGGTCGGCGCCGAACGCCATCTCTGGCCGCGCCTCGCGCAGGCGCTGGCACAGGCCGATTGCGTCGGCGCGCGAGTGGCGGCGCTTCATGCGCTTGAGGATCATGTCGTCGCCCGACTGGAAGGAGAGATGCAGGTGCGGGGCGATGCGGGGTTCGTGTGCAAGAGCCTCGAAGAGCGGCTCGTCGATCTCGATGGCGTCGATGGAGGATAGGCGCAGCTGCTTCAGGTCCGGCACGAGCTTCAGAATACGCGCCACCAGATTGCCCAGCTTCGGCGCATTCGGCAGGTCCGCGCCCCACGAGGTGAGGTCCACGCCCGTCAGCACGATTTCATAGTGCCCCGTGCCCACCAGCCGCTTCACCTGATCGATCACTTCGCCTGCCGGAACCGAGCGCGAATTCCCGCGGCCATAGGGAATGATGCAGAACGTGCAGCGGTGATCGCATCCGGTTTGCACCTGCACGAAGGCGCGCGCCCTGCCATCGAGCCCATCCACCAGATGCGCCGCCGTCTCGCGTACGCTCATGATGTCGTTCACCAGCGCGCGCGGCGTGCCTTCCGCCAGCAGCGTGGCAGGCAGGAACGTCTCCGCCTTCATCTTTTCCGCATTGCCGATCACGCGCGTGACTTCCGGCATCTCGGCAAAGCTCGTTGGATCAATCTGCGCCGCGCAGCCCGTCACGATGATGGAGGCCTCCGGCCGCTCCCGCCGCGCACGCCGGATCGCCTGCCGCGCCTGCCGCACCGCTTCCGATGTCACCGCGCAGGTGTTGACGATCACTGCATCCTTGAGCCCGGCCGCGGCTGCATGCCCGCGCATCACTTCCGACTCGTAAGAATTCAACCGGCATCCCAGCGTGAGGATGTCGACACCATCCCGCTCTTGGGCGGGTGACGGCAAAGAGTCTTTTGCCGGAGGAGAGCCGTCGGCCATGGCGGGGGACATAGGCCGGAAGGCCTGGAATGTCACGCCGCCAGTCTGTCGCGAGTTGGCCCCTGACCTAGCCCTTATCGGCGCAATCGACGTGTTCGATCCCGCCCAGCTTGTTGAGCAGTTCGGCGAGCTTCAGCGCTTCCTTGTCCTCGATCTTTCCCATCGCCTCGTCCATCGCCGGGGCATAGACGCCCCACATGGCTTTCCGGAGCGCATAGCCCTTGGGCGTCGGCTCAAGCAGGTGGCCGCGCTTGTCCTCCTTGCAGACGATGCGCTTGACCAGGCCCTCGCCCTCCATCCGGTCGACCAGCCGCGATAGCTGGTAGGGCAGGATGAAGAGGGGGATGGCGAGGTCCTTGGGCCGGGTCGGCTTTCCGGCCCGCTCCAACTCCCACAGCACGGTGTACCAACTGAGCTCAGGGAAATCGGCTTTCTTGAGCTCGTTTTCCACATGGCACTGAACCGCTTGGGAAACGCGTCCCAAAGCGATCCAGGCGCGCTGGATCGGGTCGGATGGAACCTTGGCCGCAGAATTCCTCGTGAGGCTCTTTAGCCGGGATTGTTGCAAAGGCAACTAAACCTCCTAAATGTTGCATATGCAACAAAACGGCTCCCGGAGCACATTTCAAGACCCCGGCCGCCGAAAAGACTTCTAACCTTCCTCAGTCGTCAAAGGCAAAGCCATCATGACCCGCAAGATCGCAGTAGTTGTCGGCTCCCTCCGCAACGAATCCAATTCCCTTCGCCTCGCGCGCGCCATTGCCGCAGAAGCGCCCAAGAACCTGTCGTTTGAGATCATCGAGATCGGCGACCTGCCGTTCTACAACCAGGACCTTGAAACCGCAGCCCCGCCGGCCGCCTGGACCCGTTTCCGCACCCAGCTGAAATCGGCCGACGCCGTGCTGTTCGTCACGCCGGAGTTCAACCGGTCCGTCCCCGGCGCGCTCAAGAACGCCATAGACGTCGGCTCGCGCCCTTATGGAGCGAGCGCCTGGGCGGGCAAGCCTGCCGCGGTGGTCTCTTCGTCCGTGGGCCCGATCTCGGGCTTCGGAGCGAACCATCACCTGAGGCAATCGCTGGCCTTTCTCGACATGCCGACCCTGCAGCAACCGGAAATGTATCTCGGCTCGGTGGGCGACTGGTTCGACGCCGAGGGCAAAGTCAAGAACGCCGACACGCGCGCCTTCCTCGGCGCCTTCGCCAAGAAGTTCGCTGACTGGATCGAATTGACTGCGCCCCGCGCGCAGATCTCGCAAGCCGCCTGAGGAGGCGGAGGTCAGACTTGCGGAGCTTGCCCGGCAGGCTCCGCATTTTTTTGTGCTCTCGAGTTGAGCAGGGGAGCGTGCGTTGTGACCAGTCGCTCTTCCAGCTCGTGGCGGCCAAGCCCCACGGCCACGAACACCGCCTCACAGTCAGAGAGAAAGCGCGTCACCTTCCAGTCCTGGTCGTCGGTGAAGGAGCGCCTGCGCCCGCCGATTTCCTGCAGATCATAGCCCAGCAACTCCACGCCGATTTGCCGGCGCAGGGCCGAGAAGCATGTGTGGTCCGAGTGCATCTCATGCCGCTCGGCCAGATCAGGAGATTCCCCGACATAGATCAGTCTGTCCTGGTGAACGACGGCGTAGAGCCCGGGCCCGGTTGAAGGCTCACAGTCGAACCAGCTCAGGGGCTTCATCGCCATCATTGCGGCAACACCCTCATCCAGCAGTCGCGCGTGCTGGGCCTGCACAACCTCCCATAGCCCGGTGTCTTCGTGCTCTACGGCTTCCGCCCGTTTGCCCTTGGCCGGCCGCAGGTGGAGGGCCCCGAATTCTTCCAGCTCTTTGCGCCCCAGGTCCGTGCGCATCAGTTGAAAGTCGAATTCACCGATCGGCACGTGTGGCCCGGGCTTCTTGAGGTAGGCCTTGTAGAAGATCGACGAGGCCTCGCGGCATTGCTGGCGAAGCCGGGCTTGGGCGTTCGGCCCCTCTCCGACATGCCGGGCTTCGCCCTTGAGCGAGACGAGATAGTTGCAGGGGAACTCATCGCGCACATGAGCCGGCTTTACCTTCGCAGCTGCCTTCAGCGCTTCGAGGCCGTCGGCGAGGATCGCCTCGGCGTCGGCCTGTACGTAGGTCCAGTCGATCCGGCTCATGTCCAACCCCGCAATCGATCAAGGATCGTTCACGGCGGTTAACCGGCGGCTCGGGCGATCGGTGGAATTTGCCGGATCGGCAAATCAGCTCACGCGGTCTTCCGGTTTGCGCTTGTCGTCATCGTCGCCGTCTTCTTCCTCTTCCCCGGCCTTTTCCTGACGCGCCGCCATGAGGTGTTGCGAGCCGGGGTCGAAGGCGTTGCCGCTGAGAAAGATGTCGCCGGCGCTGACGCTGGATTTCTTCTTGCGGTAATAGACCCAGCCTTTTTCCTCCATCCAGAGGAATAGCCGGTCGAGCCCGATGAGGGCGGCGACCGCAACCAGAATCCAGAGGACGATTTCCAGCATCGGCTCCGACCGCCACCTTACCCGAAGGGGAGTTGGGGAGGGCGGGCGGCCATTGCTAGTGCGGCATGCCCAGAACGCCGATTACAGCGGGCAGGCCTATTTCAGCTTCACCGCAACGCCCTGCGCCGAGCCGCCCGCGGCGTCGTAGCGGACCTGGATCACGGCGTCGGCGCCGAGCGCCTTGGCCCTGGCCCGCAGTTCATCGTCCAGCACCTGCTTAAGCGACTTGTCGAACGACGCCTTGCCCTGGACCGACACGGCGCCGAGAACGCCATAGGCGCGGCCGCCGGGAAGATCGCCTTCGGCCAGCGCAATCGCCGTCATGGTGGCGGCGGTATCCGGCGTGCGGGGCGCGGCCGGCGCAGCGGCGGGAACGGGCGGGGCGACCGGGATGGCGACCACCGGCGGCGTCACGACAGGGGCCGGAATAACCGGCGCAGCAACAACCGGCGCCGGAACGGGGACGGGCGGCGCCACGGCCGCCGTCTGCACGGGCGCGGGCGCCGCAACCGGCGTCACGTACTTCACCGCCGTGCCGCTCGCCAACTGGCCTTTCTTGGACATCATCGGCGAGTTCATCTTGTACTTGATATCGACCACAGCATCCGCGCCGAGCCTGGCCGCCGCCATGCGCAGCTGCTTGTCGAGTTCCCCGCGCGCATCGGTCTTCGAGAACATCGACTTCTGGTGATACTCGGCGTTGACCGAGCCCAGCACGGTGACCGGGGCCGTCGCCGCGCCCTCGGCCAGCACAATCGTCTCCACCGGCTTGGGCGCCTGGGCCACTGCGGGCAGGGCGAGCCCCAGGGAGGCAAGAGCGGCAACGGCAAGGAACTGAACGCGGATCATGTCTCTACCCCGAACGGATTTTGCCCGATCCTAACCCGGCCAAGGCCGAAGGCCAAACGGGGTGTGCACACGCAAATTCGCGTGAAGGTGCAACGCAAAACCCGCGTAAGCCGGCCTGCGGAAGGCGGGGCATTCGGCTGCGTGCGGGGTCTGATGTCCATCTGGCTTGCCTTGGGTTTTTTGCGGGCGTGCGTGATCGTTCCCGCAGGTGAAGGCTGCGGGGTGGTTCGTGCGCGGCGATGGGGCGGGGGTCTATCCGGGCTCGACACGCTTTGCGCTCCATCGTTCGGGATCAGGCATCGCCGGGCTGGTTGTTTTCTGCGGGGGCTCGGCCTTCAGCGCTTCGGCCAATGCACGGACGTTGGCCTCCTTGACGCGCGCGAGGCGACGCGCATGGCGAAGCACATAGTCGTCGTGGTGGTTGATGGCGCGGCGCAGGGCCTCGATGCGGTAGGCGTAGTTGCGGCAGCGGTGCCTCTCGGCGGGTTCTGACCTCTTGCGCGAGCTGCGCTTGCCGGGTGCGGCCGCGCTCATGCGGAAGCTCACCTTCCAGGTCGTGCAGTCGTCGCTCCAGGAGCGGCGGAAGCGCGGCATGTCTTCGTTGCATTGGGGCGGGCCGGGCCTTGCGCGTCTGGCGCGGGCCTCAGGCGCGGGCAGGTCGAGCTCGCGGGCATCCGCGCGGATGGCGCGGCGCACGAGCTTTTCGAGATCGCGTAGCCAGTGGCCCAGCGCGCGATGCTCCAGCGCACGCATCCAGCCCCAGCGCATGAGATCATGAGGATGTCCGAAGCCGAGGACGAGCTCGTTCCAGAGCGTGACCGCTTGCTCCCAGAGGCTGGGGAGGGAGTTGCGTGTGGTTCGGCCCATCGGCGCGCTCGTGCAGGTGTTTGAGCCACGATTATCGACTCAGCTTTTGGGCATGCTGGGGAAATTATTTTTGTCACCACCGGTTGGCCCCCACTGGAAGCGAGCGGGGACAAGGAGTTAGCGGCGCGGATTTCCGGAAATGCTCGCGCGAACTGGTGGGAAGAAATGCGTTCCGACGCGTCGGCGGGCCTCCTCCCCCTGGAAGGGGGAGGTCCGATCTTCGCGAAGCGAAGTCGGGGTGGGGGTCTCTTCTCTCCACGCCCGCGGCACGAAGTGAGCCCCTGCCGGGGGCGTTCGTTGCTTGAATCGATCCACTGGATCGATTCATCCGCTGCGCGGACCGCGCCTCACCCCCACCCCGATTTGCGTTCCGCAAATCGGACCTCCCCTTTCCAAGGGGAGGAGGCCAGTGGTCGGCTTTGCTTTCCGGGACTCGCCGTGCTCCCAGCAAGTTGTTACAACCGCCTCGGGCAAGGCCGGGGAGGGCAAATGGGGGCGTGGCGTAGGTTCTTTGAAGACCTAAACTTGATCTTGCCGCTTCTTGGCGTGTTCATCGGTGCAGTCTCATTCGCATTTATTGCCGGTGGTTGGTTTCATGCTCAGCAGCTTGATCTCCTCCTAACGACGACCATCGGAGGTGCAGTCGGCTTAGTGTCTGCTCTACTTGCTGGAGTTGTGATCGGCCGACTGCCGATTTCTCAGCTGCGTCGTTCACTCAAAGAGCTTCAAGATGAAAGCGCCTCCACGCGGACGGCACTGAGTGCTGCCCAGGCGCAACTTCAAGAAAAGGTGCCGGTCCCGTCATCAGTTGAAGCGCCATCAGACACGCTCACCCTTCCGCCGCCGTCGGTGCAGATTTGGCTTCGGTCAATGAGACAGAAAGACGAAGATGACCTATATCGCGCAACCAAAATTCCGATACTGCTGGTGGCGAACCTAAAAGGCGGCGTTGCCAAAACCATGACAGCCGCGAACCTAGCGGCGTACTTCGCCACTCGTAGCGAACACCATACCAACCTGAAGAGTAAGCGAGTTCTCCTTATTGACCTCGACTATCAGGCATCTTTGACCAACATGGTGTTGAACGCGTTCGCGGTGGGAAATCTCCATCCCGAAGCGAGCGCAAGGACACTTTTCTCCGAGGACGTCAACGACGTTGATGCTCTTCACCGAGGCGTGCTCGGCACAGACCAGTTCAAGAAAATCAGGTTCTTTCCGTGTGAATACGGGTTCGATGATTTCGAGACGAGAGCGCAATTCAATTGGCTTTCCAGCGCTAACGCGAATGACGTGAGATTATCGTTGCTGCGTCGGTTGCGATCGCCAACTTTCCAGCAAGAGTTTGATCTGATCATTCTGGACACCGGCCCGCGACTGACGACTGGGTCAGTCGCAGCCTTAGCGGCTTCAACGCATCTTCTTGTTCCTACAACCAGCGATCGCCGCTCGGTTTTGGCCGCAGAGCAATTTTTGCGTCGGGTTGCTGAGATGAAGCGCGGCTTTGCGCCGAATGATGGTCGGCCTGTGCGAATCTGTCCAGAAATTCGCGTGGCCGGAATTCTACAGACTTTGACGACTAGCTACGCAAACGATGTGGTGTTGCAGGATCAAGCAAAGGCGGGGCTGGAAGCGGTTCTGGGATCTGATTCTCACCTTCATTCCATGTTTGTTCAAGGCTTCGGGCCGGTCTTGAACAATACCTTGCGCCGGAGTTCCCCTGTTGTGAATCAGGCGCAGGCAGGCATTCCCTATTCTCAAGGCGCTGCCGCTCGCCGCGTGTTTGATGACGTAGGCTTAGAAGTCGAAAGAAGGCTTCAGTCATGACCTCCGAAGAATTGCGAAACTCCGTTGAAACCCTCATTCGAGAATCGCGCGCCGAGAATCGAGAAGAAGTGGCAGAGCTTTGGTCCGCCCTACTTGAGGCACTACGCAGGTTTGAAGACAGGCCGCTACCCGAGTTCATCGCCAAGCTTAATGCACTGAAGCCGCCAGCGCGGCGGCGCCCGACTGCAACAAAGGGGACAAGTGCGCGGAAAGAAAAGGCAGTAGGCTCAAACGAGCCTAAACCTGACTTGCAGGCGCTTATCGCCGAACTCAAGGCAAGCCTTGGCGACGAACAAAGATCTTCTGCAGCAATAGCTCAAGCGAACAAGTTGCTGAAGGCGGGCGCAGTTGAAGTCGCTAAGGCAATCGGAATGCCGGCGAAGACCGACACCACGAAGAAGGCGGCGGTCGATTATCTGAAGGCAAAGGCTGCGGAGTGCGTGCGGGACCAAGCTACGGCCGAGAGAATCCGTTTAGGCGCCTAAACACGCCAACCGGTTTCAAACCCCCTCCAGCTCGATCGAGCCGGTCATGATGACGTGGTCCGGCTGCGCGCTCCACTCGATGGTGATGTCGCCGCCGTCATTGTGGACGAGGACTTTGATCGCAATCTGCTTTGCACGTTTGCCGTGACATGATAAGGTAAAGAACATCTAGCTCTTTCGATCCAGAGGTTCGGGGGCGGCTATGAGACCTGCAACGCAGGGCGTGATCGCTTTGGCTCTAGTGGCGCTTTCGGCATGTGGTCCGAAGCCCGCAGCGCCAGAGACAGCGGCAGAGCTTCCGGCGCGTGTACTGGAAGGCGCTTGGCATGTGACGTGGATCAGCGTCGAATCCGGTCCGAACGCGGGCTCGCACACCGTCGATGTCCAACCGGCGATCTATATTTTCTCCGGAACGCACTACGCCATCACGGCGGTGAACGGCTTCGAGGCCCGGGCTTATCTTCCCCGCACGCCGACGGATGAAGAACACGGCCGCGCGTTCGCGCCCTTCACTGGAAGCACCGGAACCTACCAGAGCAACGCTGATGCTCTGACCCTCGTCGAGCAGGTCTCCAAGGACCCGGCCGACATGGCCGGCGGCAAGACACGTGACTTCGGCCTTGAATGGGTTGACGGCAAGGTCCTGCTTGTCGAGACCACCTCTGACTCCGGACAGGTCAGAACCGAGCTTACACGGCTGGCCACTGATCTGCTGCCTGTATCGCCGGAAGCCCAGCGACTGAAGGGCGTATGGCGGCGCGCCGAGATGACGATCGACACGGGCGAGGACAAGGGAACGCATCTCGATGACATGCAGCCCGGCTACTACGTCTTCAGTCCACCCTATTTTGCCGGAAACTTTGTCTCCGCTTTCGCCCCCCGGCCACTCCTGGGAAAAAAACCGACGGACGCACAGCTCGGAAAAGCCTTCGCACCTTTCGTGAGCTTTGCCGGCACGTACACGCTGAGCAACAACGTTCTCGTCTTCCGCCCGCTTGTCACCCAGAATCCGAACAACATGCGAGGCCTCCCCTTCCAGTCCATAAAGACCGAATGGGCAGGCGAGGATATCTGGCTCATCTACACCAGTCGCGAAGGCAGGCAGAACCGCGTGCGCCTTGCCCGCGTGGCGGACTGACCGCGAGGCGGCGCTTAGATGGTCCAGGTCAAGGCAGATGCTGACGAAGAGTGATCAGCCGGGTCGAGCCAGCTAAACCTCGTTTACATACTCCAGCTCGATCGGGCCGGTCATGATGACGTGGTCGGTGGCTTCGCTCCACTCGATGGTGATGTCGCCGCCGTCATTGTGGACGAGGACCTTGCGGTCGGTGAGGCCGCGGCGGGCAGCGGCCACGACGGCGGCGCAGTTGTTGCTGCCGCAGGCGAGGGTCTGGCCGGCATTGCGCTCCCAAGTGCGCAGGCGGGCTTCGGTTTTCGAGAGCACCTGCAGGAAGCCGGTGTTGACGCCCTGCGGAAACAGAGGATGCCATTCGACGAGGGAGCCGACGGCGCGCACATCCACCGCGTCGAGATCGGGCACGAAGAAGACGACATGGGGATTGCCCATGTTCACGGCGCCGGGGAGTTGCAGGTAGGGCTTGTCGATCGGGCCGATCTTGAGATCGATGCCGCGCGTGTCCATCCGCTCGGCCAGCGGGATCTCTTCCCATTTGAGGAGGGGAGAGCCCATGTCGACGGAGATGGTGCGGGGGCCGAGGCGTTCTGACTTGAGCTTGCCGGCGACGGTCTCGACGACGATCTTCTCCTTGCCGGTCTCTTCCATCACCAGCCAGGCGACGCAGCGCGTGGCGTTGCCGCAGGCTTCGGCGTCCGAGCCGTCCTTGTTCCAGATGCGCATGAAGACGTCGCCGCGGAGCGTCTTCTCCATGGCGATCACCTGGTCGGCGCCGGCGCCGGTTTCGGGGTTGGCGATAGCCTTGATCTGCTCAGGCTGGAGGTTGAGCCCGCCCGTCCTGTCGTCAAAAATGACGAAGGCGTTGCCGGCCCCGTTCATTTTCCAGAACTTCATGGGATCTTCCAGAACTTCATGGCTTCCAGGCTTTCTCGGGGCTGACATGTAATGGCGGATACGGGCCCGCGCTAGGCGGAATGGGTCCAGTTTGCCTCCCGGATGGTAGAGAAGAGGTTGCGGAAAGGGCGCTAACCGCCCGGAATGACCTCTTTGCAATCTTCTCATGGCCAGCGGCCGCCCCATGTCTTGCGCTTCGGGCCCCCGCCGCTAACCCTTTGCGCTCAGCTTGAGCGAGGGGAATGGCGTCATGCGTCGGATCTGGTTGGCGGCGGCGGCAGGCGTGGCGCTTGCGGCATGTGGGCAGAAGCAGGAGACGGCGCAGGTGAAAGACACGTTCGATCCGGCGGCACACATGTTCCTCGAGGAGGTCGAGGGCAAGGAAGCGCTCGACTGGGTGAAGACGCAGAACGAACGCACGCTGGGCGTCCTGCAGGCGGATGCGCGCTATCAGGGGTATTACGATGCGGCGCTGAAGATCGCGACATCGCGGGAGCGGATACCCTACGGGTCGATCCGCAACGGCTATGTCTACAATTTCTGGCAGGACGATGCGCACGAGCGCGGGCTGTGGCGGCGCACGAAGCTGGCGGAGTATGCGCAGAAGGATCCGAAGTGGGAGACGATCCTCGACATCGACGCGCTGGCGAAGGCCGAGGAGGCGAACTGGGTCTACAAAGGCACGTCTTGTCTGCCGCCGGAGAACAATATCTGCCTGGTGTCGCTGTCGAACGGGGGCAAGGACGCAACACGGCTGCGCGAGTTCGACATCTCGAAGAAGGCGTTCGTGGCGGGCGGGTTCGACCTACCCGAGGCGAAGTCGGATGCGGTCTGGCAGGACAAGGATACGCTGCTGGTTGGGACGGACTGGGGTGCGGGCACGCTGACAGAGAGCGGCTATCCCTTCGTGGTGAAGCGTCTGAAGCGCGGGCAGAAGCTGGAAGAGGCGGTGGAAGTCTACCGCGGCAAGGCTACCGATGTGGCGACGTCACCGTTCACGCTTGAGGACACGGCGGGCAAACGCTGGTTCGGCGCGGTGCAGGGCGAGACGTTCTTTACGTCCTCGTTCTACATGTTCCCGGAAAGCGGAACCGGCGCGCCGGTCAAACTGCCGATCCCGCTGAAGTCGTCGCCGCGCGGCATCTATAACGACAAGCTGGTCATGACGCTCGAGGAGGATTGGGCGCCGGAGGGACAGGGCGCATCCTTCAAGACGGGTGACCTCGTCGCCTTCTCATGGTCGAGCTTCCTCAAGGATGGAAAACTGCCGAAGGTCGAGCTGGTAATGCATCCGGCCGAGCGCCAGGCCATCCAGGGTGCGGACGTCACCAAGGGCGGCATCCTTCTCAATCTCTCGGACAATGTCGTGCTGAAGGTACAGCAGCTCACCGAAGCGGGCGGCAAGTGGACGACGAAGGACATCGCGCTGCCGCCCAATGGTTCAGCCGGCGTGTCGTTCGCGAGCGAGGAGGAGGGCACGGCCTTCCTCACCTTCGAGGGCTATCTGCAACCGGATGCGCTCTACCAGTACGACACCGCCAAGGGCGACCTGAAGCAGATCAAGTCGCTGCCGGCCTGGTTCGATGCGGCGCCCTACAAGGTCGACCAGTATGAGGCGACGTCGAAGGACGGGACGAAAGTGCCGTACTTCGTGGTGCACAAGTCGGACATCAAGCTCGATGGCTCGAACCCCGTGCTGCAGTATGGCTATGGCGGCTTCCAGGTCAGCTACCCGCCCAGCTACTCGGGCACGGTGGGCAAGCTGTGGCTGGAGCAGGGCGGCGTCTATGTGATGGCCAATATCCGCGGCGGCGGCGAGTTCGGGCCGGCGTGGCACCAGGCCGGCCTCAAGCTGAA
>Ga0070685_10000624_pt1 | contig 19373 bp, 21 predicted proteins | sample KBSS13LmetaG_FD_65651 | JGI IMG/M metagenome (GOLD analysis project Ga0070685, IMG submission 65651) | Switchgrass rhizosphere microbial communities from Kellogg Biological Station, Michigan, USA - KBS S1-3L metaG | ecosystem: Host-associated > Plants > Roots > Rhizosphere ...
ATTGCCGATCAGTCCGGACGGCTCCGTACCGGCATCGCTTCGGCCGTCATCGCACGGCGGCTCGCAGGGAGGCCGATTCCAACACCCTCGCCCGGTACGGGAGAGGGTTTGCGCTCTAAGGCGCAGGGAGAGGGCGCCACGGCCGCGGAGGCGCGACGAACTCCGGACCGGAAAGAAGACCGCTTTAACCTCCCTGCGGGCCGCCGCTGCGGTCGAGATCACGAATCGTCGTCCGCGTCCTCGCCGAAGTCCACGTGCGGAGCCACGGCGCCGCGCAGGCGGTCGATCAGCTCCTCGTCCATGTAGTCGTAGTCGTCGGGGATGTACAGGCAGACGACCTGCTTCCCCGCGATCTCCTCGCGGAACTTCTCCCGCAGCTTGTCCAGGTGGCGCTTCTCCATCACGAAGATCACGTCCGCCCACCCGACGTGCCCCGCCGTCACCCGGATGCGCGCGCCCTCCGCCGTCCCGGCCGACCGCACCTGGTGCCCCGCGGCCCCGTCGAAGATCGTCTCCGCCGTCAGGCTGCGCAGCCGGTTCCGGCTGCAGACGAAGAGGATCTTCACACCTGTCCGTCGCCGTCGGTCGGCTCGTCGGGCGAGCCGAGACAGTACAGGTCGAAGTCGAGCGAAAGTCCGAGTGCCGCGACGCGCGCCACCAGGGCTGCGTCCAGGTGGAAACCCGGGTTCACCTCGTGGAAGTAGGCCGCGCACTCGATGCCGGCATCGAACTGCCGGGCCGTTTCCGCGACGGAGGCGGCGCGCGCCTCGAGCGGCGGGAGCAGCTCCGCGAGCTGGTCCTCGACCGTCGCCGTCTCGCCCGCGGGGCTGGCGAGGCTCCAGCGCGCGAGATGGCGTGCGCTCCCGTGCGGACCGGCATCGCCGACGGCCCACGCGGTGGTCGGGGCGATGCCGAGCAGCTCCGTGACGACCTGGGGCGATTCACCGAAGCCGTGTACCGCGAAGTAGACGTGGATTCTCGTCATGCGAAGCGCTGGGGGACGCGGCGCTCACTCCCCATCGAGCCAGCGAACGGCGTCTTCACGGTCGATGAAGAAACGGAACTGGCTACCGCGGTTCGTCTCGCGGAGGAAGTCCTGGAACGGCTGCGAGTGGGCGGCAGGATCGGGGACGACGCCCGCCATGCGGATGCCGTGGACGGAGAGCCGGTGGAGCAGCTCCCCGGCGACCCCGCTGCTGAGGTCGAAGAACGTGTCCGGCAGCGCGGCACGGTCCACGAGGAGCGCGTGGGCGCCGCTCTCGATGCACCCCGCCACCACCGCGGCCGGATCGAATCCGCCGGTCCGCCCGGGCTGGAGCTCGAAGTAGTCGTTCACGCTACCCGGCGACTTCCCAGGCAGGGTTCCACGCGATCTCCCAGAGGTGGCCGTCGGGATCCTGGAAGTATCCCGAGTACCCGCCCCAGAAGCGTTCGCCCGCGGGCTCGGTGACGTGGGCGCCCGCGGCGGCGGCCTGGGCCATCACCGCGTCGACCTCCGCCTTCGAGCCCACGTTGTGGCCGAGGCAGAACTCCGCGGGACTCCGCGGACCGGCCGGGACCTTCCCGTGCTTCGCCTGCACGGACCGCGGCCACAGCGCGAGGACCAGGTCGTCGTTCATCTCGAAGAAGACGACGGCGCCGTCCTCGAACTCCGTCCCCACGATCCCCTTCGTCGGCAGGCCGAGGCCGTCGCGGTAGAAGGCGAGCGCGGTCTCCAGGTCGTCCACGCCGAGCGTGATCACCTTGATGCGTGGCTTCATCCCGTCCTCCGCGGCCGGTCAGGCGGCGGAGGGCGCGCCCACCCGCCGGCGCACGGCATCGAAGTCCTCCACCGCGCGCACCTCCACGCAGCCGGTGCGAGCCCACGGGAACCCCATGGCGATCTCCACGGCCTCGTCCAGGTCGCGGGCCTCGATCAGGTTGAAGCCGCCCAGCAGCTCCTTCGTCTCGGCGAACGGCCCGTCGAGCGTGGTCAGCTTGCCGTCGCGGACCCGGATGGAGCGGGCCGTGCTCGCGTCGGTGAGCATCCGACTCTCGAGCAGCCGCCCGTCCCGCCGAAGCTCGTCGGCGTGCGCGATGCAGCCACGCATCATGGTGTCCGCCTTCCCCTCCGGCAGCGCGGCGAGGAGGTTGGGATCGTTGTAGATCAGGGCGATGAACTGCATGACGTTCCTGGGATGTGGGGATCGGGTAACGCGGGCCGTGGATCGCTTTCGCCATCGGCCCGGCGGCCGAACATCCTGCCAGTTACATCGGTTCCCCGCCGCGCGCAAGCGTCTCGCCGCGCGGCGCCAACCGTCTCCGCCGACACCATTCGGCCACCGCGCGAACCACGTCCCCAGCGCAACGAGAGATGACGACGCGGAAGAGGAAAGGGGAACGCCGTCAGGCGACCCCGCTCGCGATGCGGATCAGGGCGACGATCAGGAAAGCGACGGGCACGCCGCGGACGAGGAGCGCGAACATGGCTCCAGCGACGTAGTAGGACGGCCGGAGCGCGGGGCGTGGCGGAGCTGCCGCGGTCGCCGCACCGGGCCGCGCGGCACGGGCGTCGGCGACGCCGAAGGCGAATTGGCGAGCGATGTCAGGGAGCGACAGGACCAGGGAGACGATCGCGATCCCGATGGGCCAGGACCAGCCCCGCAGCAACCCCACCGCCGCGAGGACGAAGATCGCGCGGCGAACGATCACCCCGAAAAGACGACCGTAGTCCCTCGCCCTGCTCGCCGCGCGCGGAAACCTCCGCAGCGGCATGAGCGCGATGCCGGCGCAGTACGCCGCCAGCAAGTAGTACCAGACCGGGACTGAAGACGAGACCATGGATCACCTGTGAAAACGAGGGCGTCGCCATCGACGCCCTCGTCATCTACGTGGACTTCGCTCGCCGGGTTGCATCACGAGGCGAGCGGTGCGCGAAATTCAAGTTGGCGGCTACGGCTCCCTGGGCTCCGAGGATACGCGATAGGTCGTCGAGTTCCCCTTGTCATCGCCGATCGTCAACTCGCCACCGACTGTGAATTTCGCATCTGTCTCGGGTTCTCCCCAACCGACGATGCTACCGTTCCTCATGAGAGCTCCGTTCCATCCAACCCGGACAGGACCATCCGTTGGGCCGGTAAGAAAATCTACCGGCGTGTGTGCCTCGGCAGGTCTCACGAAATACACCAGCTTGTAGCTTTTTGCGCCTATCGACAGATCGAGTGCGCCGCGATCGAAATCTGCCTCGCCAGAAAGGGTGGCTCCGACGTCGTCCTTGGGCGAGAGCGTGATCGACCACTTTCCTCTGAATGGGTCTTCTTTCCGCTCGTAGGCATCACCGGTATACGTTTCGGTCTTGCCTCCATGCGTCCAGGAGAGCGTACACAGCATAGAAGCCGAGTACTCCGTCCCGAGGCAACTCCACGTTCGCTTGCCTTCGCGCGGGCTTTCCTGTTCTGCAGTGAGAATAAGGCCTTCGTCGGGCTTCGCAGAAAAACCCGTAGCGGCGAAGCCGCGGGCAAGGCCATCCCGAGATTCGAGACGACCTTGACGCAGGATGAGCCGGTCAAAAAACTCGGTGCTCCCACCCTGTAGCTTGAAAAGCACTACCCAGACCTGCTCGTCAACCCGGGGCGCGGGGTCTGGAGGGGCCACGGGCAGCGGTTTTGTTCCCGCCGCGCTGTCTACAACGACTGTGTCTCCTCCATCTCTATCGCGGTTGCAAGCCACCAGAAGGATCGTGAGTAGCGCACAAAGTTTCAGGCGTGGAGTCATGATTCATCTCCCAAAGTGTTGTAGGGTGTCCGAGAGGAACCGCTCGATCCTTCCAACTCACACTGGTAAACCGTCGCATTCCACTACCGCTCGAACACCAGCTCCGGCACGCACGCCTCCCCTGCCGCGCCGGCGCAGAAGGTGATACGCCGGCCGTCCGCAATCACCAGCGGCGGCGGATCGGCGTGGCCGGCGTCGCCGTCGAAGCGCAGCGAACCGTCGGGGAGGACGGACCAGGTGCCGTGCACCGTCACCGGCGTCACGGTGCAGGAGGTGAGGCAGCGCTCGATCTCCGTCACCTGCACGAAGTGCTGATCCGCCGCGAGCGTAAGGCTCCCGCCGAGGTAGGTGCGCGGCCCGCCCGGCTGCATGACGACCACCGGGACCGGATTCCCGCCGACGGAGACGAGCGCATACTCCCCCGGCACCGGCAGCGGCCCAAGCGCATCCGCGCCCGAGCAGGCGGCCGCGACGATGCCGCTGGCGAGCGCGCGTTTGATGGTCACGATTCGCATGGTCTCCTCCGCTGCGTACGAAGACGGTGCCGGCGAATCACGCGGCCGGCGCTTCCGGAGAAACGGCTTCTTCCTCGTCCAGGTCCGGATAGTGATCGATGTCGATCGTCAGGCCGAGCGCGGCTGCCCGCTCGCGTAGCCGCCGCGGGATCGCCGGCGCCCGCGCGCTTCTGCCGAGCGAGTAGCAGAATATATCCCCCTCGACGCCCGAAGCGATGAGTCGTCGCACGTCCGCCGCCATCGGCTCCAGCTCGGCCAGCAGCCACTCGATGTGGACCGCGAGCCGGGGCGAGTCCACCCATTCTTTCGACGACATCGTCCACATGCCGTCCGGGTATGGCGAGCTCTCGCGCACCTGCCCCGTCCGCCGTGCGCGACGCAGCCGCGGCTCGCCCCGACGGTGGGTGTGATCCGGGGGAAGCTTTAAACGAAGGGTAACGTCCAGGGGATCCAGGTCGACGGCAGCGAATCGGACACTGGCGTACGCCCGGACGTAGACGCGTTTGGACACCTCGGACTCCTCGATCGGTTTCGCCGTCCCGAACCTCGGGTCTGCTGACAGGGAGCGGGGCGCACCGTAGACTGCGGCAGGTGCGACGATCCGCCACACAGAGAGCTCGAATGATGGACATTCTCGACGCGATTGGAAACACGTCGATGGTGCGGCTGCGCAGGGTCGTTCCGCCCGGCTGCGCGGAGGTCTACGCGAAGCTCGAGTGGGAGAACCCCACCGGGAGCATGAAGGACCGGATGGCGCTGGCGGTGATCTCGCGCGCGGAGGAGGACGGCCGGCTGAAGCCCGGAGACACCGTGGTCGAGTACACCGGCGGGAGCACGGGGGCGTCGCTCGCGTTCGTCTGCACCGCGCGAGGCTACCGCATCCGCATCGTCACCTCCGATGCCTTCGCCCGCGAGAAGCTCGACCAGATGGCGGCGCTCGGCGCGGAGCTGACGCTCGTCCCCAGCGAAGGCGGCCGCACCACCCGGAAGCTGATCCTCGACATGATCGAGGCCGCGCGCGTCCTGAGCCAGGAGCCGAACAGCTGCTGGACCGACCAGCTCAACAACCACGACGCCATCGCCGGCTACCACGCCCTGGGCGAGGAGATCTGGCGCCAGGCAGAGGGCCGGGTCGACGCGTTCGTCCACTCGGTGGGGACGGCGGCCTCGCTGCGCGGCGTCGCCGCGGTGCTGAGGCGCCACCAGCCGGGCGTGCGCATCGTCGCCGTGGAGCCGGCGGAATCGCCGGTGCTGATGGGCGGCGAGGCGGGGCCGCACAAGATCGAGGGCGTCGGGATCGGCTACACGCCGCCGCTCTGGGACCCCTCCGTCGTGGACGACATCCTCCCCGTCGCCACGGACGACGCGAAGGCGATGGCCCGGCGCCTCGCGCGAGAGGAGGCGCTCTTCGCGGGCACCTCGTCGGGCGCCAACGTGATCGCCGCCATCCAGGTCGCACAGCGCCTCGGCCCCGGCGCGAAGGTGGTCACGCTGATGGTCGACTCCGGCCTGAAGTACCTCGGCACCGACGTCTACCGGAGCAGCCGGGACTGAAGATAGATCATCTCGCGCGGAGACGCGGAGTCGCGGGGAGAATACCGATCTCCTGCGACTCCGCGTCTCTGCGCGAGGCGAGTGATATGATACCGCTTTTCAGAATCGGCTGTGCAATAGGGAAGTCATCCTGAAGGCACCGCTGCGCCACGCCTGATGTCGCGCTGGATCGTGGCGGCGCACGAAGGACCGATCGCCGCGGACGCGACACGGCCGGCTGTCTCGCCGCCGACGTTGCAGATCCTTCGGTCGCCGCCAGGCTTTTCCGACGACCCGGGTGCGGCGCGGCGGCTCCCTCAGGATGACATTCCTACTGCACAACCAATCCCACGAGACGGGGATGATACCGTCGGTGAAGCTAGGGGGACGCGACTACTTCCGTCCCGTGCCGCTGGTCAGCGCCGCGGTGGCGGCGTTGTTGTCGAGCATCTGCCACCCCGGGCAGCTCGAGCCGGAGCAGGGAACGCCGGTGTATCGCCAGATGCGGCCGCCGGCGTGCAGCTGGTAGAGCTGGCCGCCTCCGGCGACGATGGAGCGGCTCGCGGGGTTGTTGTCGATCAGCTGCCACCCGGAGCACCCTCCGCCGGAGCACGGGATCCCCGTGAACCGCCAGATCTTCCCGTCGCTGTGCAGCTGGTAGAGGCTCCCGTCGCTGTTGGCCGCGATGATACGGGTGGCGGGGTTGCTGTCGATCATCTGCCACCCCGGGCAGCCGGCGCCGGAGCACGGAGTCCCGGTGTAGCGCCAGATCTTCCCGTCCTGATGCACCTGGTACAGCCGCCCGCCGCCGGCCGCGATCCCCCGGGTCGCCGGGTTGTTGTCGAGCATCTGCCACCCCGGGCAGCCGGCACCGGAGCACGGCGTTCCGGTGTAGCGCCAGATCTTACCGTCGCCGTGCATCTGGTAGAGATCGGTGTTCCCCGCCGCGATCGTCGAGGTGGCGGCGTTGTTGTCGATCATCTGCCAACCGGGGCAGCTGTTGCCGCTGCACGGGGTCAGGGTGAAGCGCCAGATCTTCCCGTCCTCGTGCTGCTGATAGAGGAAGCCCGTGCCCGTGGCGGCGATGGCCACGCTCGCCGGGTTGTTGTCGATCATCTGCCACCCCGGGCAGCTCGCGCCGCTGCACGCGACGCCCGTCCACCGCCAGATCCGCCCGTCGTTGTGGATCTGGTAGATCCGCGCGCCGCCGGAGGCCGTGGCGGCCGTGTTCGGGTTGTTGTCGAGCATCTGCCACCCCGGACAGCCCGCTCCGGAACAGGGGGGCCCCGTGTACCGCCAGATCCGGCCGTCGTTGTGCCGCTGGCTGAGCGTAGTCCCGGCCGCGCTCACGGCCTGGGCGCTCGAACGGTCCCACGCGCCGGGCAGCAGGACGAAGGCGGCCGTGAGAGCGGCCGAGAGGCGGGTGAAGCGAGGCATGTTGTCCTTTTCGATTACGAGGTGGGGGCTTGCCACGCGACGGCAGCGGCAAGCATGCGTCGATCCGCGAAGATCGGGTCGCACCCCGCCGACATTCGCACGGATCACTCCAGCATCGACGCGCACACGAAAATCTGGTCCTGCTTGATGATTCTATCTTTTTACCTGCGGGAAGGACTCTTCTTAGGGGGACGAAAAAGTCTCGTTTGTGACAGGAATGTCTCTGAAAAATGCGATTTTCTCCGATCGACGCCGTTCCAGAGATGGTGTGCTCACCCCGTCCTCATGCCGTCGGACGGGGGTCATCCGGCGCCAGCGCCCGGCCGCGCCGACTCGGCCTGCCGGAGATGCTCGACGAGCAGCGCGTTCACGCGCCCGGCGTGCTGGATCGGCAGGCCGTGCGACGCGTCCGCGAACTCCACGAAGCGGGCGCCCGGAATGGCCGCGGCGAGGGCCCGGCCGAGGCGGGGCGGTGCGATGGGGTCGTGCGCGGCGCTCATCACCAGCGTCGGGATCCCGGTGATCTCGCCCAGCCGATCCGTGGCATCGTAGGCCCGCAGCGCCCCGAGTTGCTTGAGGGTGATCGGCGGCTGGTCCGCCAGGTCGTGCCCGAACAGCGGCGCGAGCTCCGCCGCCAGCCGGTCGCGGTCGGTCTCGCGGAGCGCGGCGGGCGGCATCACCATCTCCAGGAACGCACGCCGCCGTGCGCGCCGCGGCCCGATGCGGCTGCGCAGGCCGAGCCAGAGCATCCGCCAGCTCAGCGCCGTGGCGTCGCGGCCGCGGGCGAGGGTGCACAGCAGCGACAGGCTGCGCACCCGTTTCGGCGCAGTGAGCGCCATCTCCAGCGCGACGGGCCCGCCGAGAGAGTGGCCCACCACGTGTGCCGCGTCCCACCCCAGGTGCGACATCAGCCAGAGGGTGTCCTCCGCCATCTGCCGCACGGTGATCGCCGCACCCGCCGGCTGGCTCGCGCCCATCCCCCGGTTGTCGAAGGTCAGGCACCGGAACTCCGCGCGCAGCCCGTCCACCTGCGGCGTCCATCCCGATCCGGCCACGCCCACACCCTGGATCAGCACCACCGGCGGCCCGCTCCCGTCCACCTGGAACGCGAAGCGGCAGCCGCGAAATTCTTCGGACGACCCAGCCGTCATAGCTCGGCCATCCGCGCCGCCACGAGCTTCCTCACGAGGTCGAGGGGCAGGGGCCGGGAGGCCGGGAAGCGGATCGTGCCCTTCGAGGTCTCGTAGCCCTCGATGTCGGCCGCGTGCGCGCGGAGCATGGCGCCACTCAGGGGATAGAGGCTGTAGTGCTTCTTCCACGCCGCGTACCAGACCAGCGGCTTCCCGCCGAGCCGGAAGAGGGGCATCGCGTAGCTGAACCCCTCCTCCACCCCCGGCGCCGCGGCGCGGATGGCGTCGCGGAGCGCCTCGACCGCGGCGCGCTGCTCGCCGGTGAGGGTGGCGAGGTACTCGTCGGTGCTTCCCGGCTTGTCGGCCATCAGGCTCCCGTGGGTCACGCGGATGGAGAGATCAGGCAGTTTGGCTTCGCCCCCGTGGGCACGCCGTACAGCGCGTTCGAGATCTGGGAGAGGCAGTCGGTCGAGTCCGAGGTGATGGTGAACACCATCACGCCCCCGTAGCCGTTGTTCTTGATGAAGCTCGCGGCCGAGCTCCCGTCGCAGTTGCTCGTCGACACGCCGATGGCGAGCTGGTTCTTCCCCATCCCCGCGTCCACGTACGGCTGCAGCCGCTGCCCGTAGGCGGGATCGCCGTACGTCATCTCCCAGCCGTAGGTCAGGTTGCCGGCCAGCGTGTTGCCGCCCCAGGTCGGGCCGAAGTACTGGGTGTCCTGGAACAGCGCCTTGGAGATGATCTTCCCCGGCATCGTCTGCTTCATCAACGTAGTGACCATCGCCAGCGAGGTCAGGTTCGTCTGGCACTGGGAGTATTCGTCGTCGATGTCGATCCCGTCCAGGCCGTAGGTCTCGACCGCCTGGGCGAGCTGGTTCACGAAGCCCTGCGCCACCGACTGGTCGGTGAAGCAGGACCATCCGGCGTTCTGCCAGTTGCCGAGCACGCTCAGGAGCACGGTGATCCCCAGCGCCTGCAGCCCCGCCACCTGGCCGCTGTCGAGCGTCGCCTGCACCTGCGGGTTGAAGTAGAGGCCCGGGTTCCCGTCGCTCCCCACGTTGATGTTCGCCGCGAAGATGCTCGCGAGGTCCAGCGCCTGCCGCCCGTCCGGGAGCGTGTAGCAGCCGACGTTGGAGAGCGCGTCGGTGTTCACCCCCACGTAGCCCATGGTGAAGAAGTCCTTCTGGTAGATGTCCGCCTGCGGCGCCAAGCCGGGCCACGGCGTTCCGGAGAAGAAGACCGCGTCGCCGGGATTGAACGTCCCCTTCCCCTCCAGCACCATGTACTGGCGGCAGTAGAAGAAGAAGGTGATGGCGGGATCGGCCATCGCGATCCGCTGCGCCGCCTGCGGCGTGGTGTTGGAGACCGTCTTGATGAAGTTGGACCAGCTCGCGCCCTTGTACTCGGCGACGTTGGGAGAAACGACGAACGGCATGATCTCGCTCCCGATAGAGGGTGGACGGTATTGTCCGCGCGCGACGATACCCCAGGCATGATGCTCCAGCGAAGCCTGGGGAACCTCAGCAGCAGAGGGAACTGCCCGGACTGCCATGGGCGTGGGACCGAACGCCCGGCGGACATCGGAAACTGTCGAAAGCGCCGACCCCACGGTTCGAAGCGATTGAGAAACGCCGGCCCAACCGTGTGTCATCCTGAGAAGCGATTGAGAAACATCAGCCCCAACGGTGTCATCCTGAGGCCCGACCTCACGTTAGCCTGATCCCACGCCACGCGTCGCAGGGCCGTGAGGATCTAGCCGCGGCCGCGCGAGGCCTACTGCGGAAGCCGCACGGCCGCCGCGGCGTCGATGCGCATCGACGCCGCGAAGCCGTCATTCGCGACGCTGCCGCGCCCGGGCCTCGTGGCGTCGTCGGCTAGATCCTCACGGCGCTGCCGTCACCCGCGTGGGGGCGGATTCGGTGAGACCGCGCCTCAGGATGACGTCGTTGGGGACGAGTTCTCAGACGTCTAGGCGGGCGCGGCGGAGGCTTCCGGAGAGGCGGCTCGATCGTGCGCGCGCCGACGCCAGGCGCCCGGCGCGGCGCCCCGCCGCCGGCCGAAGCCGAAGGTGCTCAGCAGCGTGCCGCCGGTGGTGAGCGCGATCCCGACCCAGGAGGCGTCAGCCCAGGCGGGCACCAGGCGCGAGGCGGCCAGCGCAATCGCACCGATTCCCACCACGTAGAACGCCGCCATCGAACCCGTCGCGCGGCCGCGCAGCCATACGCTGCCGAGGTTCACCACGAGGGCGGCCGCGAGCACGGCCAGCACCCACGACGCGTGCGTGAGCGGCTCCAGCCCGGCGATCCCAAGCATGCTCAGGTACGCCGCCCAACACATCGGGCACTTCGGGAACAGCGCCAGCGCGACCGCGGCGAGCGCCCCCGGCACCGTCGACGCAGCCCGCCGCCCACCGGACCCGGCGGCGGCGAGTCGCACGGGCGGCGCGGCGGGCTCGCGCGGCTCCTCCAGCACCTCGGCCACGCGCTCCACCACCTCGTGCTCGTCCCAGTGGAGGCGCTCGAAGAGCGCGGCGACCCGGCCGCGGGCGTCGAGCACGTAGGCCTCCACCCGGTGCCGGTTCACCAGCGACCCGGTGAAGTTCACCCCCAGGTCGAAGTGCGCCCGCAGCGTGCCGATCCCGTCGACCGCGCGCAGCATGCGATTGCGGCCGTCCAGGCGCACGCCGCGGGCCTCGCCGTAGCCGCGCAGGCGCTCGGGGAGGTCGAAGGCCGGGTCGTAGGTGATCGCGGCGGTGTTGACGGCGTCGGCCAACCCCCGTTCCTCCAGCAGCGCCTGCACGCGCGCCAGCTTGGTGACGGTCAGCGAGCACTTCAGCGGGTTGTCGCACCGCGTGTAGAAGAAGACGACGACGGTTGGCTTCCCTTCGAAGAGCTCCCGGAAGGTGACGGGCGCGCCGGCGTGGTCCTGGAACGCGACCTCCCACGGCGGCTCGCGGACGCGGCGCGGGTCGAGCGCGCGCCAGACGGTGCGCCCGATGCCCTCCGGGAGCGCGCAGCACGCGTCTTCCGCCGGCTCGTCCTCCCCCGCCCCGCCGATGGCGTCGAGGGTGCGCGTCCACTCGGCCCGCTGCTTCCGCGAGAAGGCGCCGGTCGGACACATCGCCTCCAGCTCGGCGCGGACGCCGCGCGCGTGCGGCCCCAGCCAGGCCAGCGTCGCCAGCAGCTCGCGCACGGGGCTCGTCCCCGCGCCGGAGACGGCGTACTCGCCGTAGCCGTCGAAGCACACCGGCTCGTCGCGGAAGCGCACGTGCTCCAGCGCCCGCGCCAGGAAGGGCGCGAGCTCCGGACCAGGGGCGCGGTACGACCGCAGCGCGCGCGCGGCGGCGGCCACCAGGTACGCGTCGGTCCCGGTGTCGAGCTCCTCCAGCACGAAGATCAGGGCGGAGTCGGAGAGCTCCCCGCGCGCGAGCGCGAGGAGGACCCAGCCGCGCATCCGCACCGTGGTGGCGGTGCCGAGCTGGTCGTAGGCGGGGTGATCCTCGCGCAGCAGCGCCGCCAGCTCGCCGCGCCGGCCGGGATCACCGGCCAGCGCGTCTACCCGCGCGGCGAACGCCTCCTCGGACCGGGCGGCGGCGGGCGGCCCGGGGACCGAGCCGCCGCCGTCAGGCGCCGTACTTGTTGAGGAAGCGTTTCGCACTCTGCTTGACCTTGATGGACGCGCCTCCGCTCATGGTGTCGACCCGCTTCATCAGCGCGTCGTCGCCCAGCACCGCCTCGGCGTCGCCGAACTGGGTGAGCGCCGTCAGGCTGGTGGCCTGGATCTCCGGGTACTCCGAGGCGTCGAACACGATCTCCCGCGCGTGCTCCTGCAGCGCCTCCGGCCGGAGCGACTGCAGCGCGGCGGCGGCGATCTGCCGGTTCTCGGCGAGCTCGTCCTTGTCGCGCAGGACCTTCGCGAACAGCGGCGCCGAGTCCGCGTCGGCGGCGAGCAGGCGCAGCGCCTCGCGGCGGGCCGTGGGGTTGGGCGGGTCGGCCACGATCTCGCGCGCCACCGGGTAGGCGTCCGAGTGCACGTCGTAGCTCAGCAGCTGCAGCGCCTTCTCGGGGGGGAGCAGCGCCTTCTTGGGGTCGCGCAGCCCGTCCAGCAGCTTCTTCTGCGCGAAGCCGTCCTTCTCGCGCATCAGGATCCCCAGCACGCGCTGCCGCAGCTCCGGGTCCGGGTCGGTCGCCACCTTCCGCAGCGTCGCCGTGTAGGCGCCGCGGCACGGCTCGAACGCCACCACGCTGAAGCTCGCCGCCTGCAGCGCCTGGAGCGCGGCGAGCCGCACGTCCAGCGGCTGCGACGCGTCGCTCAGCAGCGCCAGCACGGCCTCGAGGTTGGCGTCGCTCCCGCAGACCTCCCGCGGCAGCTCGGCGATCGCCGCCACCCGGTCCTCCACCGACGCCTTCGCGCTCTTCGCGAGCGTCATCGACTGCTTGCCCGTCCGCTTCCGCGCCGGCTTGGCCTCGGCGGCCGGCTCGCGCGCCGCCTTCTTCTTCGGGGTCATCGGATCGTCTCCTTCATGCGAACGGCACGTCGTCGTAGTCGAACCCCATCCGCGACAGCGGGAGGATGGAGCCCTGGAAGTCGAGGCAGTCCGCCACCCGCGGCGACGGCCCGGGGGCGCTGGCGTTGGTCCCTGCAGCCAGCGTTCCACCGGGCGCCGTGGGCGGCCGCGTGCCGCCGGTGACGCCGTTCCACGGCCACATGGTGTCGGCCAGCCGGTGGCCCACCCGGGTGGAGCTGTTGTCGTACGAGGCCGCCACGGTGGGGTCGAAGCGGCCGAGCTGGCGCTGCCACTTGGCCCAGAGCCGGTCCACGTTGGCGTGGAGGAGGAAGAAGAGCGGGTCCTTGGCCGCCGTCGGCACGCTGGAGATGGAGCCGCCGAAGCTGGTGTGCGCCGAGCCGTGCGGGTTCCCCTCCATCGTCTCGAACTGCCGGAAGAGGCTGCCGAGCGCCAGCGTCTGCGCCTCGGTCAGCAGCCCCGGCGGCGCCGTGTTGGTGGGGAAGAACGGCCGGCGGTTGATCCCCGCCACGCCGTCCGTCCGCCAGAACTGGAGCGGGTTCCCCGAGCTGAACTGCACCGTGCCCAGCGCGTCGGACACGCCCATGAAGTCCCGGGTGAAGATGTTCGGGCTGGCCTGGTCGAAGCGCCAGTAGGGGAGCGCCACGCTGCGGTCGATCGCCTGCAGCTCGCGCTCCAGGTCCAGCAGGTAGGCCCGGTGCCAGGGAAGGAAGCCCGGCGCCCCGTGCGCCTGCGGCGAGCTCACCTGGGTGTGCATGTCGCGGAAGTCCACGAAGCGGCCCGCGCCCTGGTTGTTGAGCCGGGCGAACGCCGCCACGAAGCGGTCGCGCTCGCCCGGCGTGAGCGCGTTCGCGTTCTTGCGGATGCGCACCATCACCCGCACCGACCCGACCAGCGCGGTTCCGAAGCGGGCCTCGATGGTCACGTCGCCGTCGTTGATGCTGGGGCGCCCGAAGCGGCCCGCCACGAAGAAGGGGACCGAGGCCCCGTTGACCGGGACCGTCAGCGAGAGGCTGGTGGCGAAGGCGCCCGTGGTGCCCCGGCGGAACGACACCGCGCCCGCGCTCGCCGCCGACACGGAGGTGAGGCGGATGGTGGCGGTGGTCCCGGTGGCCCCCGCAGGGTTGGTGACGCGGATCCGGCACGGCGACGGTGCCCACGACACGTAGCGGGCGCCGGGGGCCGTGCTGTTGTTGATCTGAAGCTCGACGTTCATTGTCTCGACCTCCTAACGAGCACTGTGGTTCGGGAAAGCCACGTCAGGCAGGGGTGCCGGGTGGATGGGGGGGCGAGGGATGCGACGTTCGTTCGGGGAGAGAGAGCCGCTTGCCGCCGGCGACGATGGTTCGATCCAGGCGACGGAGGACGACGGCTGCCGGTCGGTAACACTGTTGGGATCGAACGACGAACGGATTGTCTGGCGAGTGGTTCTCGCGAGGTGATGATGTAGATGGACAGATGAAGGCGACTTCTCGTGCGATGACGCCGGTCGGCTGGATTCGATGCCCGGCTGGATTCCATCATAACCGCGACGCGAACCCCATCAAAGGAAACATTAGACGGCAAAGGGATGCCGGCCGGCGGGTCGCGCGGACTCGCCGCGGATCGCGCGGCGCGGGATCACGGACCGGGCGGGGGCACCGCCGGCTTGCGCGCCTTCAGGATGAAGGTGGTCGGCATCATCCGGGCGCGGGAGACGGAGTACCAGCGCGCCGGATCGGCATGGTTCTCCGTGGCGAGCGACGTGTCGAGCGCAGCTTCGACGAGCGCCTCGACCCGGAGGCCCGCGCGCACGGTCTCGTTGACGAAGGTGCCCAGCGTGCACCGCTGGATCACGATCGGCGCGCCGTTCCACGACTCGTGCAGCTCGGCCCCTTCCTGCGCGTACGGGCGGTCGAGGACGTACCTCCCGTCGTCGTGGCGCAGGCAGCCGTACGCGGGGTGCTCGCCGCTGACCACGAAGCAGCCACCGGGCTTGAGGTAGCGGGCGACGAGCGCCAGCGTCCCCGGCAGATCGGTCGTCCATCCCAGCCCGTAGATGGAGAGCACCAGGTCGAAGGAGCCGGCCGGGATCCCGGGATCGACCTCCATCGGGCTCTCGATCAGGTGGACGCGCGGCGCGAACGGCCGCAGCACGTCGGCGGCGAACGTGATCTGCACGGACGAGAGATCCAGCCCCCACGCCTCCGCGGCCCCGTGCTCGCACAGGTACCGCAGCGAGTGCCCGCTTCCGCACCCCAGCTCCAGCACCCGCGTGCCGGCCAGCGGCCCCAGCAGGCCCAGCGTCTCCTCCGTGGGGGCGAGCGGCCCGTAGACGGGGAGCGCGGTCCCGCCGTAGAAGCGCGGCGCGGCCCGGTCCCATCCCGCGCGGTTGATGGCTAGCGCGTCGAAGGAATCGCTCATGCGCTACTCGCAGGATGCGGCAGGATCGTGATCACCTCGTTCCCCATCCCTTCTACCCGTGACGTCGATGTCGGCCACGACGAGGCCGGGGCAGCGCGGCCGTGCCTCGGCGACCACGGCGCCGCGACGGTCGACGACCGCGGACGATCCCCAGGATTCGTGGTTCCCGCTGCGCCCCGCGACGTCGGCGCGGACGACCGTGACGCCGTTCTCGACCGCCCGCGCGACGTCCGACTTCCTCGCGTCCGCGGCCACCTCCGCGCCCGCGACCGACGGAGGCAGGCCGTTGTTGGTGGGGATGAAGAGCGCGGTCGCTCCCTGCGCGGCCATCCTCCTGGCCGGCTCCGGAAAGGTGGAGTCGCGGCAGATGACGATCCCGAAGGTCAGCGCTCCAACGGTGAAGACCGGCGTCTCCTCCCCGGCGGCGTAGACGGACCGGCGAATCGCCGGATGGAGCTTGCGGTAGATGCCGGCGACCGACCCGTGGTGGAAGACCGCCGCGGCGTTGTAGAGCCGCCCGCCCGCGCCGATCTCCGTGAAGCCCACGATGGTGGTCACGCGGTGGCTCGCGAGGGGTGCCAGGACCGCATCCAGCCCACCAGCCTGCACGTCGATCGCGATGTCGGCCGGGCGGGGCGCGTAGTCGGCCAGCCCGCCCAGCACGCCCTCCGGACAGCAGAGGATCTCCACCCCCTCCCGCTCGCAGCGCTCGACCTGCTCGCGAATCAGGCCGAGGGCGGTCTCGATCGACTGGATGGCGTGCAGGGGCGCCTGGTACGCGGCGACCTTCATCCACCCGATCGAGCTCATCTTGCGGGTGATCCGATCAGACTAAAGAGGCGAGGACGCAGTCGGAACGGGTTCCGTTCGAACGCCGGGGCTCGATCCCGCCATCACCAGGGGCCGCGCGAGACCGAGTCGGTCGTGGTCCTTCGCCCGCAGCAGGCCGATCCCGAAGGCGATCATCCAGGCAGGGAGCAGGTAGTTGTCGATCTCCGCCACGACGTCGACCGCGCCCGTGACGTTGCGGAACATCCCGACCAGGCCGAGGACGCCGGTCAGGAGCCCGGCGTATCCGAGCCACCGCGGAAACCCGCTGTGCGGGTGAAGCATCGCCCCGGCGGACAGGAGGAAGAAGACGCTGAACGAGAGCTCGCCGAGGAACTCGCCGACGTAGTTCCCGAGGTACGTGTTCAGCCCGTCGAACACGCTCGCGAGCACCGCCTTCTCGCCCGCGCCGCCGGCGACGTACGTCTGCGCCAGCTCCCAGTGAATGCTCGGCCAGCGCGCGAGCCCCAGGATCATCGCCACCGCGGAGAGCGCGGCGAAGAGCATCGCCGCGCGCATCGCGCCCTCGTTCACGTGGCGCAGGGCGTGGAACGCGCCGACCCCGGCCGGGATCCAGATGAGCGGCAGAAACGCGTACAGCGCCCAAGCACGCCGCCCGGCGTCGCCGGTGGCGAGGAGCCGGGGGAGGACGTCGGCGGCGGTGCCGTCGAGCACGGCCGGATAGTCGAAGCGGGCCGCGAGGTACGCGAACACCGCGACGAAGCCGAGGGCGCCGACGATCAGGGCGGCGCCGCCGACGCGCGCTGCGTTTGTGGATCGCATGGGTTGCCGGAGGCGGGAGGGGACTTACTCTACAGTCACAGCATGGACCCGTACGATCGCGAAAGCAAGGCGCGTGTCGGGAGGTCTGACCGGGCCGCGGCGACGGTCTCTACCTTCGGCGTGGAGTCGTCGTGCAACGATGCGGGACTTCGATCCGTCTTAGCAGACGTCGGCGCAGATCCGCCCGTCGTCCTCTCGTTCGAGAGCGACGGCTCCTTCAACTCTCCCCCCACCCGAATCAGCGTATGCGACGCTCACCCTCCCTCCCCATCCTCGCGGCGGCCTTCGCGCTTCTCCTGCTCCCCGCGGCGCTCTCCGCGCAGACGGCCGCGCCGGCCGGGTCGCGGCCGCCCGGGTGCCGGGGAACCAACACCCAGACCTCCGCGTTCACGCTGACGCGGCTGAGCGGAGGGGATGTGACCTTCCCGAGCTACGGCGAGATCGAGTCCGTCCAGCCGGGCTCGCCGGCGGAGCGGGCAGGGATGCGGGCGCGCGACGTCGTCCTCGCCCAGGACGGCCACGACCTCGTCGCGAACCCGCCGGCGCAACCCGCGCTGGCGGGGGATACGGTCGTGTTCCTGGTTCGCCGCAATGGCGTCGAGATCCCGCTCACCATCGTCCTCGGCCGCTGGGACCCGCCGCAGGAAGCAGAGGGAGTGACGCGCGTCTGCCGCCCCCTGGCAGCCAACGCCGGCGGCTGAGCCCGCCCTCCCCCAGTCCAGGTTGCGAGCGGCTGGCCCGGGCGCCACGGTGGTCACGCGGGTGACGACCGCCAGGCCGAAACACCGGTGGATCGACGTATATACCGGCGCCGCCAGGGGTCGTCGACGTGGCGCAGGCGCGAACACACGGGGTTCGCTAAACGATCGGCAGCTGCAGGGCACCCCGCAGCTGCCGAATCGTCTGCCCGTCCGAACCGGGCGAGTCAGTCGTGCGCACGACCGGTCCGCCAGACGGCTACCTCGTCTACGCGTGCCAGTGGATGGCGCCGCGCAGGGCCGCGGCTCCGCCCTCGCAGTGCTGCTCGAAGCGCAGGTCCAGCGCCGTCAGGGTGCTGCCGGAGTAGGTCACCTGGTCGACGACGAACCACCCGCTGAGCGTGTTGCATCCCCGCCCGTTCCCGAACCAGTCGAGGCCGCCCTTGGCCGGGTTGTGGAACGGGTAGCGCCTGAGGTCGCCGTAGTAGCCGGGCTGCAGCCGGCTGAGCGTGCTCATGGCCTGGAAGTCGGCGAACCATCCGCCGACCGAGACCGTCGCGTGTCCGCCATTGGCCGCCACGTTGATGGTTGCGTTGGACGGCGTGTAGCTGTACGTCTGCCCCCCGCCGATGTAGTCGCCCGGGTCGCTCTGGAGGTAGACGTAGTCGCCGGTGGGTGGAACCGAACCGATCGGGGGCTGCCACAACCCGGCCGGAGGAGGGTTCACCGGCCCGGCGGGCATGGTCGTGTCGTCCGCGCGCCAGTGGATCGCGCCGCGCAGGGCCGCGCCTCCGCCCTCGCAATGCTGCTCGAAGCGCAGGTCCAGCGCCGTCAGGGTGCCGCCGACGTAGGTCACCTGGTCGACGACGAACCAGCCGTTGAGCGTGTTGCAACCTCGCCCGTTCCCGGACCAGTCCAGGCCGCCCTTGGCCGCGTTGTGGAACGGGTAGCGCCTGAGATCGCCGTAGTAGCCCGGCTGCAGCTGGGTGAGCGTGCTCATCGCCTGGAAGGTACCGGTCCAGTTGTCGACCGAGACCGTCGCGCGTCCGCCGTTGACCGCCACGGTGATGAAGAAGTCGCGCGGCGTGTAGCTGTACGTCTGCCCCCCGCCGATGTAGTCGCCCGGGTCGCTCTGGAGATAGACGTAGTTGCCGGCGACCGGAACCGAACCGGTGGGAGGCTGCCACAACCCGGCCGGAGGGGGATTCACCGGGCCGGCGGGCATGGTCGTGTCGTCGGCGCGCCAGTGGATGGCGCCGCGCAGGGCCGCGATTCCGCCTTCGCAGTGCTGCTCGAAGCGCAGGTCCAGCGCCGTCAGCGTGCCGCCCGAGTAGGTCACCTGGTCGACGACGAACCAGCCGCTGAGCGTGTTGCACCCTCGCCCGTTCCCGGACCAGTTCAGGCCGCCCTTGGCGGCGTTGTGGAACGGGTAGCGGGTGAGGTCGCCGTAGTAGCCCGGCTGCAGCTGGGTGAGCGTGCTCATCGCCTGGAAGTCACCGGACCAGCCGTCCACCGAGACCGTCGCCCGCCCGCCGACGGCCGCCACGGTGATGAAGAAATCGCGCGGCGTGTAGCTGTACGTCTGCCCCGCGCCGATGTAGTCACCGGCATCGCTCTGGAGATAAACGTAGTTGCCGGTGGTCGGAACCGAACCGACCGGAGGCTTCCACAACCCGGCCGGAGGCGGGTTCACCGGGCCCGCGGGCATGGTGGGGTCGTCGGCGCGCCAGTGGATGGCGCCGCGCAGCGCGGCCGACCCGCCCTCGCA